>OKSB01001285.1_pt1 | contig 25307 bp, 14 predicted proteins | sample 1601171 | NCBI WGS metagenome assembly OKSB01 (sample SAMEA3541496, study PRJEB24748) | human gut metagenome | biome: human gut; feature: human-associated habitat; material: faeces | place: China | collected 2012 | reverse complement strand
GTCGTTCCAGACAAAGAGGATGCCAGAGGTCGTCGGCCTCCAGAAAGGCCGTCCAACGGCCCCTTGCCTCGGCCAGGGCCAGAGCCAGGGCGGCGGGCAGGCCGTGATTCCTGCCGTCCGCATGGGTCAGCACGCGCACTCTGGAGTCGCGGGCGGCAAAGCTCCGGGCCACGGCCAAGGATTGATCCGTGGAGCCGTCCTCCACCAGCAGCAGTTCGAAATCCGCCATGCTCTGGCCCAGCGCGCCGCGCAGCGCGCCCGGCAGATAGCGGGCGTAGTTGTAGCTGGGCACGATGACCGTGACAGCGGGTGCGGGAAGCATGGACCACCTCCGGAAAGGGATGGCGAACCGGGAACTTCAGGCTTTGCGGGCGCCGACGCGCGCCGGATTTGGTGCCGGACAAGACGGATCGTCCAGCAGGGCTTGCAGATGCCGCATGCTCCGCCAGTGGGCAAAGAGTATTTCCAGCAGGCCGTTTCGGGCCCAGCGGGACAGAGTGGCGTCGGGTAGGGCCATGACCTTATCCCGTCCCGCCACACGCAGGCCGCTCACAGCGCGTTCTTTTCCGTCGGCGCGGATAGTGACGCTCTGCTCCGCCAGCACGCCGCTCAACCCCAGTTCGGCCAGGGCCTGTTCGCTGTCCCTGTGGCGCTGATGCTGGTTGCCCAGCGTGGCTGTGATGCGCCGCAAAAATTCCGAGGGTTCGCCGTCCTCGCCATAGAGCGGCAGGCCGTCCTTCCGGCGGAAGTGCGGGGCATCCTCGTCCACGGCCAGAACAACTCCCGGCAATTTCTCCTGTTCGGGGGAAGGCGCGGCAATCAGCGAAAAAGGATGGTTAGCCGCGTACAGAGGCAGATAAGGAGCGGTCCAGCGGCCCCGGGCGTCCACGAATATATTTTTTCCGCCCAGGCCCAGCAGGGCATAGGGAATGGCCGACCCCGCGGCAGGAAAGGCTATGGCGAAGCAGCGGGACGCCTCCACGGCTTCAAAGCTCAGAAGGGGTATGCTGTTCATGGCCGAGGTGAAGGAATAGTCCTCCAGGGTGCTGAAAGTCAGGGCCGCATGCCTGGTCTTGCTGAGAGGAACGATGCGCAGCTGGGACATGGAATCTCCTGCGAGCAGCGAAAGTGCTGTTTTTGAGGACGCAAGGAATGAAAAAGAGCTGCCGCCCCGCCTGGCACAGCGACGACGGCAGCCCCGCTGTCGCGGCCGGGCTCCCGCCCAGCAGGGCGGGAGCGGCACGCGACCTTACGAGTTGAAGGATTAGGCGGCGATGATATCGCCGAGGGCGATGGAATTGTCCTCGCCGGTGCTGAGGGTGCCGAGCAGATTTACAGTGTCGCCGGCGTCAATCGTGCCGTCGGCCGAGGTGACCGAGAACACCCAGTAATTGCCGTCATCTGCGGCGGCGTCGGCGTTCTGGACAACCACGATGTTCTTGCCGGCGGTGAGGCCTGTAATGCCGTCAATACCGTAATGGGCATTCGTGGCGTCAATGACCTTGGCGGTGTCGAGCACTTTGCCGTCCAGTCCAAGGCCGGTGGCGTCGATTTTGTCGATGCCGGTCTGGAAGCCCAGGACGGTGTCGTCGTCGAACGCGCCGTTCACCACCAGGGTGTCGAAAGCGGTGTGGGACGAATTCACGTTCAGGGCGATGACGTCGTCGCCGGCAGTCAGATCAACAGTGTTCATGCTGGTGGTGCCGAGATCGGTACCGGCGACGTCAGCGGGACTGCCCTTCACGAGGACGGTGTCGTCGCTGATATCTCCGCCCGCGGTGGCGCCGGTGATGGTGAAGGTATAGGTTCCGTCCGCATTCTTCGCCCCGGCAACCGTCAGGCCGGTGTGGTCAGCCACCAATTCGGTCTGCATGGCGGTAGCCATGGCAGTTTCGTCAGCACCGCGCTCGAAAGTATAGGCTTTGCCGTTGTAAACGACCGTATAGTCGTCGGTAGCGGCTCCGGCACCAAAGTCCAGAGCAGCGGTGAGCGCCTGAACTTCAGGAGTGCCGCCAATCCCCTGGGTCTGGATATCCAGCGCGCTGTCGACAGCCTCCACGCCGTTGACGGCCAGGTCGGAATCATTATTGCCGTTGGCATAAACGCCGTTAGTGCCGATCGTCACATTCGTGCCGGCGAAGTCCACACTCAGATCAGTGGCAGCAAATGCACCGTCAACCAGGGATTCCACCAGCAGGGAGTGCCCCATGCCGTCCTTGGCCACCAGCAGAGCGCCCAAGGTCGGATCCTCATTGATTGCCGCGATGATGGCGTGATTGACGTCATCCACGCTGATGCCTTTCTGGCCGGCGGCCACATCCAGCGTCACCTCGGAGGTGATGCCGTTGAATGTCACCGTAACGGTCACGGTGCCGGCAGTGGCCGAGGTGATTTCAAGGCCCACGGCATTGGTGGCCACGACTTCGTTCTGCAGGGGCTGCGCGCCGTCGGGACCGGCCTTTATGAAGGTTTCGGCCTTATTGTTGGCGCCGAACACGAAGACCGCATTCTGGTCGTGGGCGTTCTGCCCCACATAGACCTTGTCGTCGCCCACGCCGTCATTCACTTTCACCGCGCCGTTGCCCCAGAACCACACTTCGTCATTGCCCGCGCCCAGGTCGATGGACACATTGTTCAGGGCGATCTGGTTCAGTAGACGGCTGCCGGTAAGATTCTCAAAGGAGAAGTTCACCAGGTCGTTGCCGGCCTTGGTCTGGATGTCCAGCTTGAAGTCGCGGTCGGCGGCGATGCCAGCGTTGACCTTCATGTTCAGGGTGTCGTCGTTTGTACCCAGATAGTAGCGGAAATCGCCGCTGGGAGCGTAGTTGCTGTACATGGTGTTCAGGCCGTCCACATCCGCCATATACTTGTCCAACGCTGTATCCGTGAGCTGCGCACCGATGTTCACCTTGCCGTTCATCTCGCTGGCATCGAAGACCTTGACGTTGGTCAGACCGTCGGTGCTCAGCAAGCGGGGCACGTTCATCCAGTGGGCGAGTTCCGCGTCGGTGGCGGGATTGACGCCCGTGTTGCCCAGAGCTTCAACATCAAGCGGCGTGCCGATGAAAAGATTGCCGTCGTCGCCGGCGCCGTTCACCGCGCCGTTCTTCACCGTGACCAGACGCAGGGTGTCGTTGGTGGAGGACAGGCTGGACAGCCACGAACCCTTGTCCACGACCACGTCGAAGCGCTCCACGCCGCCGCGGCCCGCATTGGAGCCAATGACCAGATGGCCCGCTTCGCTGCCGAAGATGGAATCATCGGGCAGGCAGGGGCTGGCGTCATCCCACTGCACGCGGCCCACGTTGTCCAGCTCCACATTGGTCTGGATCAGGGGGCAGGTCGTCTGCGCGTCGTCGCTGAACGTGGCCGAAGTGGAGTTGGTCGGCGGAAGGCCGTTGGAAGCGATCCAGTTGCCGCCTTCCAGGGCCCCCTGATCGGAGGAGATCACGATCTTGTTGCCCTGGACGGTTTCGCCTTTGTGATCGCCGATGCCCACCACGGCCGTGAACACATCGCCCTTGGTGACGGTCAGGCCCAGGCCGGACAGTTCGGAATCGGCATCAATGGCGGCCTGCATCTGGGCGACCAGTTCGTCATAGGAGGGGGAATCGTCGGTGGTATGGTTGTACGCGCCGAAGTTCAGCGTGTACTCCTTGCCGTTGAGCGAGAACTTGAAGCCGGTGTATGGGTTGTCATACAGAGGATCAGCATGGCCGCCGTCAACCACGGGCAGAGCGCCCACGGTGTCGATGAGCTGCGCATACAGCGTGCCCGTGGTCTGGCTGTCCTCGCGCGCGAGGTGTTGCGCATCAAAGTAAACCGAGAAATCCACGCCGCCGGGATCAGTATTGGAGAAGCGGACCGTGGTTTCCGTGGATTTGTGGCGCACGTCCTCAACACTAAGGGAGCTGCGGCTGTTGTCCGAACCGAGGGTCAGCATCTGGCCATCGGCCAGGTGCACATTTTCGGCGTCGAAGTAGGCGTTGGTCAGATTGCCGCCCGTGCCGCCGGTAGCCTGCTGAACGCGGAAGAGAATGGTTTCCACATTTTGGATTTCAGGCGAAATGACGTCGTCCGTCCTGCCGCTTTCGATGTTGGCGTACAGGGTGTCGTGGCCGGCCTGACCGTCGATGTAGTCACGGTCGTCAAGGGTTCCGATTTTGGCGTTGATGTAGTCGTTGCCTGCGGTGCCCTGAATTTCGTCGTCGCCGGTGGTGAGCTGATAGGTGTTGCCGAGGGTGGCGGCGTTCACGGAGAGGCCCTCGGCCTTGCCGTACATTTCATAATGCTGGATGGGATCAAGCCCGATGTCCTGGAAATCCTTCACCAGCATTTCCATGCTGTAGGCAGGGTCGCCCTTTTGCATCTCGGCCAACTTGGCATTCATGTACGCGGCAGTGTCAAAACTCTGCGAAGGATTGTGGAAAATCCCCTTGGAGGCAAAGCTTTCGGCCCAGTACTGGTGGAAGTGCTCATACGGGCTCATGCCCGCCTGGTTCATGGCCACAAGCATGGAATTGGCGTTCTGGCCGGTGATGTTGGTTCGACCGTAGTAGTCCGCAGCCTTGTTGTACAGGTATTCGGAGCTGTCGAACCAGGAGCTGGGGCTCACGCCCTCGGCATTGCCGTAGTCCAGAAAATGCCTGTACAGGCCTTCCGCGTCCGTTGAATAGCCAGCGGCATCGAACGCGGCTTTCAACTGCAGGCTATCCCAACCTTCGCCCATCATCTGGAGCTTATTGTTGAAATAGACATCTTTCTCAAACCAAGAAGGTACAGCCATGGATTCCTCCAAAATAAAGTTTTACTGTTTGCACCAGTTGCTGACGTGCTCCATAAAAAGAGGTCCCTTCACGCACCCTTCTCCACGCCTTCCAATCACGTGAAAGTGTAACAATAGGGTACACCCTATTGTTACAAAATTAGAAATTCTATTTTAGAACCCAATTATATATTATTTTTTTATTTTTTATTAAAAAACAAATAGATTTAAAATGAATTATGAATAATACAAAAGATGAGATATACAAGAAAAAAAGAATGTCTGCTTCGCATTGCATACCAAATGAGATGATAGAGCATCTCGTTATATCCTCATGGAATAACGCATGCGGGAGAAAACTATGGATATAGGCTACATCAGGGTCAGCTCATACGATCAGCATACAGACAGACAGCTGGATGGAATCCATCTTGAAAAGATATATACGGATATGATCAGCGGCAAAGACACGAACCGGCCTGAATTGCAGAAGTGCCTTACGGCGTTGCAACATGGTGACACCCTGCATGTTCACAGCATCGACAGATTGACGAGAAATTTGCAGGATCTGCTTCTGCTGCTTTCGGAAATGGCCGAAAGGGGCGTCACAGTGCGGTTTCACAAAGAGAAACTGACTTTTTCAAGCGACAGCTCGCCCTTTCAAAAACTGCACCTGCAGATTATCGGCGCTGTGGCTGAATTCGAACGGGCTTTTATTCGTGAGCGCCAGCGGGAAGGCATTGCCATCGCCAAGGCGAAGGGTAAATATAAAGGGCGCAAGCGTGCGCTTTCAGCGGAGCAACTGGAAGAAATCTCCCGGCGCATTGCAAGAGAGTCCGTGAGCCGCATCGCGGAGGAATATGGGGTGTCCCGCCAGACCATCTACAGATCGCTGCGCCAGAACGGGGAAGGCGGCATGCGCTCCGTCCGGGATTCCCGAAAAGGCTGTGCGGGCCTGCGTCATGAATCCCTGTGGCATGGTCGGGAGCGACGAACCCATACCTGAACGGGATGAGGAATCAGTCTTAAAGAAAAAGTTGACAAATTCATACCGGAGGGTTATTGCTGGAACGTCTTTGAGCGGTGTCTCATAGAGGTGTACCTCATTAAAACCCGACAACGCGTTTTGACGTTCACCTTGGCGGTCGTTTTTTTCTTGTTGCTGCCGGATTCCCGTAAAAGACATTCTCCGGGCGTTTGCATGACGCCGGGCGCTTTCCGGTTCAATACACGAGCATGAGCACGAAAGTTCGGCATGAGTTCTTCTGTCGGACAGGGCATTCGCAATGAATGCCGCATGGAATTGATAAATAAGTAGGAAACGAAAGTTTTCTAGTCTGTTGAGGCCGAATCTGGAAAGATTTCGGCCACTAGGTGTTTGTGCAATTTCCCTCTGGACAAAGCCTGCCCCTGAAATTATAGTCTGCGCCGTATTGAACCCCCAACGGCGTCACCGCTCGTTTCGCCGCGCCCGTCGGCCATGGAAAGGCATTCTCTCCTTCCGTGCTTTCTTTTCCTGTGCCCGGCGGCTAAGGAAAGTGCCTCTTCATGCAAGATTTTCTGCGCTCGTGCCGGTATTTCTTCGGATATGCCTTCTTCTTCAGCATGTTCGTCAATATTCTGCAGCTGACATTTTCCATCTACATGCTGCAGGTTTATGACAAAGTGCTGACCAGCTACAATCTTTCGACACTGACGGTCATCACCATCGCCGCCGTCATCGCGCTGGTGGTCATGGCTTTGCTGGAGTGGATCCGTTCGCGCCTGCTGGTACGGGCCGGCATTGAGTTCGACCACATGCTCAGCCGCGACGTGCTGAAGCTGAATCTGCAAAACGCGGGAGCGCCTGCCGGCAAACCTGCCGAGCAGAACGGCAATTTGCGCGACGTGCAGAGCCTGCGCAATTTTCTGGGCGGCAACGCGGTATTCGCGTTTTTCGACGTGCCCTGGATGCCCATCTATTTCGCTCTGATTTTCATCCTGCATCCCTCGCTGGGAATGGTGGCTGTGGGAGGCGGCCTGCTGGTCCTGATTCTGGGCGTCCTCACCGAGCGGCTGACCCGCAAGCGTCTGGAAGCGGCAAGCCATCTCAACGCCCATTCCTTCAATCTTACCGGCGCGGCCATGCGCAACGCCAGCATCGTGCGCTCCATGGGCATGATCGGCAATGTCACGGCGCGCTGGGGCAAGGTCAACGACCTGATCATCCGACTCCAGACGCGGGCCAGCCGCAGCGCGGGCCTGATCCACGCGGTCAGCAAATCCCTGCGGGTCGGCCTGCAGGTGCTGATCTACGCCGTGGGCGCGTATCTGACGGTCATGCACGAATCCACGGCCGGGGTCATGATCGCCGCGTCCATCGTCATGGGCCGCGCGCTCGCGCCCATTGATCAGGCCATGGCCACCTACAAGCAGTCTCTGGAAGCCCGGGGAGCCTATGGCCGCCTAAAGACCCTGCTCGACGCCCCGCGCCCTCTCCCGGCCATGGACCTGCCGGAACCGCAGGGCGAGCTGACCGCCGAAAATCTCTATTTCGCCGCCGGGGGACGGCCCATCATCAAGGGGATATCCTTCCGCATGCCCGCCGGGCAGTCCCTGGCCATCATCGGCCCCAGCGCGGCGGGCAAGTCCACCCTCTGCAAGCTGCTGCTGAACATCTGGGAGCCCACAAGCGGCAAAGTGCGCATCGACCGCGCGGACATGGCCTCCTGGGATTCGGAAAAGCTCGGCCCCTTTCTCGGCTATCTGCCGCAGGATGTGGAGCTGTTTTCCGGCAGCGTGGCGGAAAATATCGCCCGGCTCGGCGAGGTGGATTCCGCCAAGGTCATCAAGGCGGCCCGGATGGCGGGCGTGCATGAAATGATTCTGGCCCTGCCCAAGGGCTACGACACCCAGATCGGCGACCAGGGCGCGGCCCTTTCCGGCGGACAGCGCCAGCGCATCGGCCTGGCGCGCGCCCTGTACGGCGATCCGCGCGTTATCGTGCTGGACGAGCCCAACTCCAATCTGGACGAAGAGGGCGAGGCCTCGCTGGCGCAGGCCGTGCTGCATCTCAAGCAACAGCGTACCACCCTGATTCTGGTAACCCACAAGCCCAATATCCTTTCCATTGTGGACAACATCATGATGGTGCAGGACGGACAGATTGCCCTGTGCGGGGCGCGTCAGGAAGTGCTGGCCAAGCTGGCGGAGCTCCAGAAACAGCAGCGCGAGGAAGCGGCCAAAGCCAGACTGTTGCGGGAGGCGCTGGAAAGGCGCAAGGCCGCCTCCCCGGAAAATCCCGATGAACTGCAAAGCGGCGACGGGGAGCCTGAACATGCGTAAACAACTGAGCAGGGCCCTGGCCGTCATTGAAACCAGCGTCATCAAGCCCATCGTCAGCGCCGCGGAAAAACGCCAGGCCGCCAAGGGCGAAAATGTGGAAGACCCCCGCCGCATCATCCGCCAGGGGCTTCTGGTGGTGGGCCTTTTTTTCGGGGCGCTGGGAATCTGGTCGGTTTTCGGCCACATCAGCGGGGCCGTGGTGGCGCCGGGCAAGATCAAGATCGAAACGGAACGCAAAACCGTGCAGCATCTTGAAGGCGGCATTGTGGACGCCATTCTGGTGCGCGAAGGCGAGGAAGTGGCGGCGGGCCGGCCTCTCATCCTGCTGGAATCGGTGCAGATCGATGCCAGCGCCAGCATGCTGCAAAAGCAGCTTGTGGCCCAGCAGGCCGCCGGAATCCGGCTGGCCGCCGAAAAGGATCTGAAAGCGGGACTGCACTGGCCCGACGATCTGCGCCGCATGGCCGAAGAGCGCCACAGCCTGGACGTGCTGGACAACGAGGCTAAAATTTTCGCCGCCCGGCGGGAGGCTCTCAACGCGCAGATTTCCCTGCTGAACACCCAGCTTGCTCAGCTGGACGCCCAAGTGGCCGGTTTTGACGATCAGGTCAAGGCCGAGCAGGCCATTATCGGCACGCTTAACGAAGAACTGCGCGCCAAGCGGCAGCTCTATAATGAGCGCTATCTGGAAAAATCGCAGATTCTGGAGCTGGAACGTACCCTGGCCAGCCATCAGGGCAACCGGGGCCGCCTCAAACAGTCCATTGCCGAGGCCAAACAGCGGGCCGCCGAGCTGCATCTGCGCATCGAGGACGTGAAAGTGCGCTTTGTGGAAGAAGCCACCAGCTCCCTCGGCAAACTTGAAAACGACATCATCCAGACCCGCGAGCGCCTCCGCCCGCTCAAGGACGCAAAAAGGCGCCTGCAGATCGTGGCCCCGGTAGGCGGGCGCGTGGTGGACCTCAAGGTGCATTCCAAGGGCGGGGTCGTGCGTCCGGGCGAGCCGCTCATGGACATCGTGCCCCACGACAATCCCTTGATTGTGGAAACCCATGTGCCGGTCAACAAGATCACGGAAGTCCACATCGGGCAGGACGCCCTGGTGCAGCTCGACGCCTTTGACACCCGGCTCATCCCGCACATGCCGGCCAAGGTCACCTACATTTCGGCCGACCGCCTGGAAGAACGCACCGGCGCGGGCGTGATGCCCTACTATCTCTGCTATGTGGAAATCGATCCCAGGGCCCTGAAAGAGGCCAAGCTCTACCTTTCGCCGGGCATGCCCGCCACGGTTTTCATCACCACCCAGCAGCGCACGGTTCTCTTTTATATGATGGAGCCGCTGCTCAAAAACTGGGACAGGGCGTTGAGGGAATGAGCATGCACCGCTTTGCCGCAATTCTCCTCCTGTGGGTGGCGACGGTTCTTCCCCAGGTCTCACAGGCCGCCGTCGCCGCCCTTTCCGCCCATGTCCCGCTGCAGGCGGCCAGCCTGTACACGGGCGGGGAGCACGTCAACGGCGAGGAACAGCGGGTGGAACTCTATCTGCTGGACGGCAATTTTTTCGTCCTGCGCCAGATTGCCGCGCCCAGGGGCAAAAAAGCCGTTACGCGGGACATGACCGGTTCCTGGCGGCAGGTGAAGGACGGCGCTTTGCTGCAACTGACCAACCGCTACGGCTTGGCGCTCAGCCTGAATATCGGCGGAAGCGGCAATCTGTACGGAGATTTCTTCCCCGCGCCCGACGGATTTCCACACAGCCTGGCCCTGAAAAAAGTCCCGTTCCGCAAGCCGTCCTTCAGCATCATGGGCAGGCTGGATCGCATTGCGGGCCGCGCGACGCTGACCGACAGCGCCACAGGGCGGGTGTTCGCGCCCGCTGAAGGCGAGGCGCTGGCGGCCCTGCCCGGGGAGGCTCCCCTCTTTGTGGATGCGGTGGTCCTGCCCGCAAAAAACGGCTGTGCCGTCCAGCGCATCCGGAGTTTTTCCACCCGTTTTCCGTCACAGGCCGGGTCCCCGCCTACAGACGGGGACTTTGCCGCCAGGGTGGCGGGCGAGGTCTGGCTTCTGCCTTCCCTGCCGGGCCTGCCCGCCGCCTCCTGCATTTTCAGCGAGCGGGGCAAAGGGCAAGGCACGCTGGAAGTGACCGGGCCGGGCCTGCGGCTGACGGCGGACTATGCCCTGCGGGGGCCGGACCTGACTTTCTCCGTCAGGAAGGAGGACGCCCGCATGTTGGATGCCTGCGGGGCTGAGGCTCTGCCGCGCATGCTGGCCTCTGTGCGCTCATGGTCGCTGGAAGGCGGGTCGCTGGCACTCACCGCCGCCGACGGACAGAGCTTTCTGCTGGAAAAAGCCGCGCCGGGCCGCCGGGCCGGAAGCGCCGTCGCGCCCAAAGGATACAAGAGATGAACACAGGTTGCCGTCTTTTTTGGTTTCGCCTTCTGCTGCTGCCGCTCTGCATCGCGCTGCCGCTCCGGGAACCGGATGCTCCGCGCGCCGCGGAAACCTTCACCATGGAGCAGGCCGTGGCCCGTGCCATGCAGGCCAATCCCGGCGTGGAGGCGAAAATGCTGCTGCTGGAACAGGCCCGGCTGAACGTGGGCGTGGCCCAGAGCTATTTCTGGCCGCGCGTTTCCCTGGTGGGCACCACCAGCCGCGTCCAGAACTACGAGGAAGTGCAGACCTACAACAGCGACAATCTCACCAGCGACAACTGGTCCAAAGGTCTTCGGGCCTCGCTCTCCCTGTTCGCCGGTTTCGCCCATCTGAACAATCTGCAGAAATCCCGCATCGCGGTGGAGGTGGAGAAAGCCCGCCACCGACAGGCCCGTCTGGAACTGGGCAGCAACGTGCAGCTTCAGTTTTTGCAACTGCTCAAATGCCGCGAGGATCTCAAAAGCGCGGAAGAGGCCGTGGCCCGCATTGAAACCCAGCTCAAGGCCGCGGAGGCCTTCGTCAAAGTGGGCATGGCCCCTTACGTCAATGTGCTCCAGAACAGAACCGAGCTTTCCAGCGCACGGCAGCAGGTCATCCGCGTCAACAACGACATCCGCAACGCGGAAGTGCAGCTCAACAGATATCTGGGATTTTCTCCGGACCGCCCTGCGCGCTATGTCGGCAATCTCAAAAATTTCTCCAGCAACGTCGGATACACGGAAGAGGAAGCCGTCGCCGCTGCCATACGGCAGCGGCCTGACCTGGCCATGGCCCGGAAGTCGGTGGAGGTGGCCTACAAGGACATGCACATCGCCATGGGACAGTACCTGCCCCGCGTGGACGCCACCTACGACAATATGAGCTCCAGCAAGGAATACGACGACAAACGCTATCAGGGCTACACCCGCAACTACTGGGCGGCAGGGCTGAATTTCTCCTGGGAAATCTTTTCCGGCGGCGAAACAACCTTTTCCACCCTGGCTGACCGCAAAAAGGCCCAGTCCCTGCAAAAAGACTACGAGGACGCCATGTCCGGCGCGCGCACCGACGTGATCCGCTCGCTGCTGGACATCAAGGCCGCCAGGGAACTCATCGCCGCCTCCCGCCAAGGCGTGGACGCGGCCCGCGAAAGCTACGCCATGGCCAACAAACGCTACATGACCAATACCGGCACCATCACCGAACTGCTGGACGCCCAGCTCAAGCTGACCCAGGCCGAAAACGACGCCAGCCGCGCCCTGACCGAATACCACAGCGCGCGTGTCCGATTCTTTTACCATATCGGACGCGAGAATCCGGGGCTGAGGTAAGGGGCGACATATGGCAGAAAAACCGCTGCGTGAAAAAGTGCGGAATGCCTTTGCCTACCGCGAGGATCAGCATGCGCAACTGGCTCGCTTTCTCCAGCGCGGGCATCTGCCGGCGCGTCTGGCCAACTTCGCTTTCAATGCGACCTGCAAGACGATCCGGCAATTCCGCTATGTCATCCGGCGGCTGGAAAAAGCCGGGGGAAAGTGTCCTGCAAAACCCCGCGCGGGCACCTGCGCCCTCATCGCGGAAATGGGCATCCCGCAGTGCGTGCATTACCGCGTGACCGGGCGGGTCGCGCAGTTGCGCCGCCTGGGCTGGAATCCAGTCTTGCGCGACTGGCGCGACCAAGAAGGTGCCAGAGAGGCCCTGCAACTGGCGGACTGCGCACTCTTCTACCGCATCCCCATGGCGGAACACGGTCCCGATCTTTATGCCGAAGCCAGACGTCTTGGTCTTCCCATCCTCTACGATATCGACGATCTCATTTTTCACAAGGCGGCGTTGGCCGCGCATATCTCCCGCCTGCGCCTGCGGGACGAACACGCCGCTGTCATGCTGAACGCCGCGGACGCCTATCTCCGGGCCATGGAAGCCTCTGACGCCCTGCTGGTGAGCACGCCCGCGTTGGGCGCATATGCCGCCGCCACGGGACGTCCCCATTTCGTGGTGCGTAACGCGGTGTCGGATGATCTGGTCCATCTGACGCGGACGCTTCCCACAAAAAAAGCAGGCAATGAGATTGTACGCGTCTTTTACGGCAGCGGTTCCGACACGCACGACGCGGATTTCGCCCTCATTGCCGAAGCCCTGTGCCAAGCCATGCAAAAGGACTCGCGGCTACATTTGTATATCCACGGGCATCTTGAACTGCCCGCCGAGTTGTCCTGTCTTGCCGGACGCGTCCACAGAGTTCCCTTTCTTGACAAGACATTCTATTTCCGACTCTGTGCCGACTATGATATGGCGCTGGCGCCGTTGCTGCGAGACGCCTTCAACGACGCCAAGAGCAACATCAAATACCAGGAAGCCTCGTTGTTCGGCATTCCGTCCATCGTCTCTCCGGCGGCCGAATTCACGGATGCCGTCACCGAGGGCAGAGACGGCTTCATCGCCCGCACACCGGAAGAATGGCGGGATAAAATCCTTCTGCTGGCGGCTTGTCCGGCATTACGGGAACACATGGGGCAAAAAGCCCGGCAAAACGTGCTGACTCGCTATGCCAGCGCTGTTGTGGCCCGCAACGACCTGCTGCCGGCGCTTCCGCCCATGGCTTCCCCGCACCGGGAACGCGTTCTGCTCGTCAGCGTCATGTTCGGCCGCCGCAGCATGGGCGGCGCGGCCCTGATCGTGATGGAAACGGCGCTGGAATTACAACAGCGCGGTTTTGAAATATGGGTTTTCAGCACGGAGTATGCCAACGACGCGCCGCATGGCGCTCTTGTGCGCCGTGACTGGCGGGGAATCAAGGTATTCTCCGTCAACTTCATGCCGGGTGAAATCGGGCAGGAAACCCGGTCCGGGACGCTTTTCCGCGCCGTCCTGCGGACAGCGCAGCCCGGCCTGGTGCATTTTCACTGCATCGAAGGTCTGGGGACCGGGCTGCCGCAGGAGTGCATCCGGCAATCCATCCCTTATGCGATCACCATGCATGACGCCTGGTGGGTCTGCCCCCGCCAGTTCATGCTGGACCCCGCAGGGGACTATTGCGGGCAGAGCGCGGTTGATCCGCAAATCTGCCATATCCGTTGCGGGCTGGAGCAGGAAAAACTCTGGCGGCGCGCGGTTCACATGCGGGAAGCCGTGGCCGGGGCCCAGACCGTTTTCACCCCCTCCGATTTCTACACCTCCTTCATAGGCCGCAACTTCCCTCGCCACTGCGCTGTGCTGACCAATCGCAACGGCATAAATCGGCCGAAATCGCACCGTCCCGCCAGGATGCCGGGCCCGTTACGCCTGGGCTATCTCGGCGGCAAGGCGCGCTGGAAGGGATATTTTTTCCTGGCGGAGGCCCTGCGCGGGCTCGCCCGCGACGACTACGAGGTTCTGCTGGTGGATCTGGGCACCGTCTTCGGCACGGGCGATATGAACGGGGACGAGGACAGGGCACTGTGGGAGGGTCTGCATGCGCGCGTCCTGCCCTTCGTGCGGCACGAGGATATCGACTCTCTATACCGGCAGATGGATGTGCTGCTTTTTCCCTCCTTGTGGAATGAGAGTTTCGGCCTGACCGTCCGCGAGGCCATCGCCCGTGACGTCTTTGTGCTGTCTTCCGACTGCGGCGGCCCGGGCGAGGCCATCGTGCACGGTGAAAACGGCCTGCTGTTTCCCAAGGGCGACTTGGCGGCGTTCAGAAAGCAGCTGCACTGCGTTCTCGACGAGCAGGAAACATTCAAAAACTACCGTGCGTCCAACACCGGGGATCTACGTTCCCTCGCGGCCCAGGCGGAAGAGCTGGCCGACGCGTACAGGCGGATATTACAGGTCCGGACGTGTCTTCGTCCAACAGGGATTTGAGGCAAACGAAATCATGTTTCACAGATATCTCGCCGCTGCCCTGCTTTTGCCGGCCTCGTTCGCGGTTCACGGTTCCCTGCGGGTCTGGCTGAAGACCATCCGGATGGGGAAACACGCATTCTTTTCCCAGGTGATAAAAAAGGGATCCGCGCGGATCCGCCGCCCGGACTCCTTTGCGCGCGCCCTGCTGGTCTATTATCCCATGAAGGCGGGCATGGAGATCCTGCGCGCCGGCAGTCTGCTGCCCGTGTTGAAAAAGGCCTGGCGAATCACACGGCTGCGGCTTGCGGGCGGCGTGGCAACGCGCCCGGACCTGTTGGATATCTGGAGCGACAGACGGTCGCCCTTTGTGCCGCCAGAGCACATTTTGGCGATGATCCGCGACCCCGACGTCAAAACCGTCAGCTTTGACGTCTTTGATACCCTGCTGCTGCGCCCCGCGTTGCACCCCAAGGACATCTTCCATCTGCTGGCCCGAAAAGTGGACGCCGCCCACGGCGTGGACTTTATCAAACTGCGCTGGAATGCCGAAGCGGAACTGGGAAAAGCCAACGCCGACATTCATCATATCTACGCCCACATGGTCCGGCGGCATAAGTTGGCCCCCGCCACGGCGGAAGCACTGCTGGCGGAGGAAATCCATTGCGAGACAACGCTGCTCTCTCCCAGGCCGGACGTCGAAGTCCTGTATCGGGAGGCCGTGCGCCTTGGGAAACGGGTCATAGCCGTTTCAGACATGTACCTGCCCGGGACCGTTCTGGGCGACATTCTGAAAAAGAAAGGTTGCGGGATGGACGCGGTGTATGTTTCCTGCGACCATGATGCGCGCAAAAGCGACGGCGCGCTGTATGATGTCGTCCTGAGCAATGAGAAAATCCTTCCTTCGGAAATTCTGCATGTGGGCGACAATTACCAGTCCGATTACGTGCAGGCCGTTCAGAAGAATATCAGCGCGGTCTGGCTTCCTTCCATTCAAACGTTATGCTTCTCCAACGAGGCGGTCCGCGAAACTCTTTTCGGCAAAGCCGTGCGCCGGGAACCCCTCTGGAGCATTTTTCTGGGTCTCAGCCTGAACAGGCTTTACGGCGGAGGTTGCCGAACTCCCGAGCATATTGCGGAGCTGAAGGACATCCGGCAATTTGCGGAGCTGACGCTCGCCCCTCTGGTCACGGCCTTCGGCCTTTTTCTTGCCACGGACAGGGACATTCAGCAGGCCTACAAAACCATCCACTTCGCTTCCCGTGACGGGTGGCTGCCCCACAAGGTGTACAGCTTGGTCCGGGATTGTCTGGGAGGCGTGCCGGGCGTCTACTTTCATGCGGGCCGCCGCGCTTACTACCCTTTTCTGCACGACACCTTTTTTGACTTCGCGGCCTCGCTGAGTCAGGCCGCCAACATGGAAACATATACTCTGCAGGATTTCCTGGAGGCCTGGTTCAAGGATGAGGATCTGCTCGACCGTCTGGGGAAAGGTCTTTCCCCGGCGGAAGCGGCTCTGCCTTTCTTCCTCCGCAAGGTCGAATGCCTGCGAATCCTGCGGCGTTTTGAAAAAGAGATCGCGGACTGCATGCGCGCAAAGCGGACCAGAGCGCAGGCTTATTATGACAGAATTTTCGACCCGTCGGAAAAGCGGCATCTGGTGTTTGACCTGGGATACTCCGGCAGCATCGGCAAAGCGCTTGCCGCCGTCACGGGAAAACCGGTGGACAAAATATATTTCTGGGAAGAACCGGAAAACAGAACGCTCGACCGGACATCCGGCTCAACGACGCGTCTTTTCATGAACGACGGAGCCTATGTTCCCTATCACCTGGTGCTGGAAGAACTCTTCTCGCCTTGTGAAGGCGGTGTCACCGGCTTTGACGCCCAGGGAAATCCCGTGCTTGAAAACCTGACCGGCAGCCATGCGCATGAAGCGGATCTGGCCGCCGCGCACGCGACCTGCCTTAAATACGCCGGACAATTTTGCGCGATACTGGGAGAATACGCCCAATATGCCGTGCCGCACGCCCCCGGAGCGGCCATGGACGTTTTCCGAGCCCTGCTGAACGACGCTCCCTTCTGCAACGCGGGCGTGTTCAAAAACATCGTTTTTCCGGACCCGGTTTACAGAAGAAGCGCCAATTCCCTGGAAAAGAAGCTGGAAATCCATCTTCCCTGCCCGACGGTTTTCTCGGGCACCGGCTTCAACAATCCGCGCAAGATCTTCGCCAGCCGCTCCCGCCCGCGCGGCGACTGCCGGATCGGCATGCATCTGCATCTGTACCATGCGGCCGTGGCGCATGAGATCGTACGTTATCTGCAGGACTTCCCCGTGCCTTTCGACCTCCATATCACCATTACGGACGCGTCGTTCGCGGCTACCGCGCGAAACCTGTTCAGCCGGGCTTTCCTCCCCCTGGTCCGGGAAGTCCGCGTGCTCACTGTGCCCAATCGCGGCAGGGACGTGGCCCCCTGGGTGCTGGGCATGCGTCCGTACCAGGCGGGGTATGATCTCTTTTGCCATATCCACAGCAAGGAATCGGCGCATATCGGTTTCGGGGACGAGTGGCGGGCCTATCTCTTCGACAATCTGATCAGATCCGACAGCGTTGCGGAAATCATCAGCAGTTTCGAGAACGATCCGGGCCTGGGCTGCCTCTTCCCGGACATTCATCCCAAGGTGCGGCAGGTCATGACCGGCGTGGGAGCGCCGCTGTATGGTTCCGAACATGAGTATGCCGTCATTTGCGACATGCTGCGCAGAATGGAGCTGGGCGGGGAAATCTGCCGGTCGGAGCTTTTTTTCTCCGTGGGCACCATGCTCTGGTATCGTCCGCATGCCCTCCGGCAGCTCTTCACCTGCGAACTGCACATTGAAGAGTTCGCGGCCGAACCCATAGGCGTGAGCGGGACCCTGGCCCACGCCCTGGAACGCCTGCCCGCCCTGATTGCCGTGCGCAACGGCTATGCGGCCAAAAGTCTGACCCGCCATGCCGCGTTTCCGGCATAGCACAACGGCCAGGCGGATAAAAATCTGGAGAGTACCCCCTTGTTCCGACTTCTCGACATCCTTGCCGCACCGCGGCTGCTGTGGCGTCACAGAGGACTTTTCCGACAGCTGCTCGTCAGAAATATCAGCGCCCGCTATCGCGGTTCCGTGCTGGGTCTGGCCTGGAGCTTCGCCCACCCCCTGATGATGCTGGCGGTCTATACCTTTGTTTTCGGCATCATTTTCAAGGCGCGCTGGGGAGTGGAAGCTTTGGACGAGAACAGAGCCGCCTTTCCCCTGATCATGTTCTGCGGTCTGGCGGTCTTCAATCTTTTTTCCGAAAGCATCAACAGCAGCGGCAGTCTCATCGTGAATCACGCCGGTTTTGTCAAAAAGGTCATCTTTCCCCTGGAGCTGCTGCCGGTCTGCACGGTGGTCACGGCCTTTTTCTTCGGCGCGGCCTGGTTCTGCCTGCTTCTGCTGGGGGCCTGTGTTTTTCTGCAATCCTTGCCGTGGACCATCTGCCTGCTGCCCCTGACCCTGCTGCCCCTGCTGTTGTTCAGCACGGGGCTGTCGTTCATCATCGCCGCCTTCGGGGCCTATCTGCGGGATATCCCCCAGCTTGTGGGAGTGGCGGCGCAGGTGCTCTTTTTCATGACGCCCATTTTCTATTCCGTGGCCATGGTGCCGGAACGCCTGCGCTGGCTGCTGCGGCTGAACCCACTGACCCCCATGGTGGAGGAAACCCGCAAGCTCTTTCTTTACGGGCAGACGCCGGATTATGCGGTCTGCCTGCAAATGTTCCTCCTGTCCCTGGCTGTCTTTCAGATCGGCTTTGTCTGCTTCAGCAAAATGAAAAAAGGATTCGCGGATGTGCTCTGACGCCGGAGCCGTCATCAGTGTGGACGGCATTTCCAAATTCTTCGAAATATACCCCAAGCCGTCGTATCGTCTCTGGCAGATGATATTCAGGGGCAGACGGCGTTTTTATGAGCCGTTCTGGGCGTTGCGGGACATTTCCTTCACTGTGGGGCGCGGGGAGTGCGTGGGGGTTATCGGCCGCAACGGCGCGGGCAAAAGCACGCTGCTCCAGATCATCACCGGCACGCTCGCCGCCTCATCGGGATGCATCGACGTAAAAGGCCGTGTGGCCGCTCTCCTGGAGCTGGGCAGCGGCTTCAACCCCGAATTCACGGGCCGCGAGAACGTCTACCTCAATGCCTCCATCCTCGGCCTGACGCGGGAAGAAACAGACTCCCGCTACGACGACATCGTGGCCTTTGCGGACATCGGCGACTTCATCGACCAGCCGGTCAAAAGCTACTCCAGCGGCATGGTGGTGCGTCTGGCCTTTGCCGTGGTGGCCCATGTGGACGCTGACGTGCTGGTCATCGACGAGGCCCTGTCTGTAGGCGATGCCTTTTTCACGCAGAAATGTATGCGCTTCCTGCGCCGCTTCATTGCCGAGCGTACCGCGCTTTTCGTCAGCCATGACACTGCCGCCGTAAACAGCCTGTGCAACAGGGCCCTCCTCATGGAACACGGGCGGATAAAGCAGATGGGCAGTCCCAAGGACGTGACGGAAACCTATCTGAAAGACATGTACGAAGCGCACCAGGGCTCCAGTGCCCCCGTCGCCGAAGCATCGGAAACGGCCACGGAGAAGGAAGACGCGGAGGACAGGGAGCGTGCTTGCACGCCCGAGGATTTCCGCGACATGCGCGCGGACCTCATCAATGCCAGCAACTTGCGCAATGACATTCAGGTCTTCGCCTTCAACGAACGCAGCGCTGACTTTGGCAAAAAGGGCGTCACCATCACAGGAGCCGCTCTCCTGGACGGCAGGGGACGCCCACTGTGCTGGGTGGTCGGCGGCGAACCCGTGTCTCTGCAAATCACCGTGCGGGCACATAAGGACGTCTTCAGCCCCATTATCGGTTTTTTTCTCAAAAATCGTCTCGGACAACACATCTTCGGGGACAATACCTTTCTGGCCTACCGGGAAAAACCCGTGTTGCTGCGCCGGGGGCAAAGCGCCCGTGCGCTCTTTTCCTTCGTCATGCCCATCCTCGAAACCGGGGACTACAGCTTTTCCATTGCCGTGGCCGAAGGCACCCAAGTGGAGCATATCCAGCATGACTGGAAGCACGACGCTCTGGTTCTGAAATCGGTCACCACCAGCTGTCATACGGGCATGGTGGGCATCCCCATGCAGGGCATCAGCCTCAACGTCATCTAGGAGCCGTCATGGAGTTCACAGGAGAACGTTTTGTCCCCCAATGTCAGGGAGAAATCGCGGCCGAACACTACCACCGCTATTTTTTCGCTTCGGGCTTCGTCGCCGGCAAGCGCGTCCTGGATATCGCCTCCGGCGAAGGCTACGGCACGCATATTCTGGCGCAATCCGCCGCGCACGTCACCGGCGTGGACATTTCCCCGGAAGCCGTGGCCAACGCCACCCAAAAATACGCCGGGGACAGGATCGCCTTCCTTCAGGGTAGCGCCGCCACGATTCCCCTGCCCGACGCCGCCGTGGACGTGGTGGTCAGCTTTGAAACGCTGGAACATCTGAGCGAACAGGAAGACATGCTCAGCGAAATCAGACGGGTTTTGCGGCAGGACGGCCTGCTGGTCATCTCCACGCCCAACAAGCCGCTATACAGCAGGCAGGGCGACAACTTTCACGTCAAAGAACTCTGCCGGGAAGAATTCGTTGCCCTGCTCAAAAGCCGCTTCGCCCATGTTTCCCTGTTGGGGCAGAAGGTCATGTACGGTTCGCTGCTGAGCGGCACGGGCGGCGAGACCTTACTGCTCCGCCAACGGGAAGAAGACGGCGCTGTGGAGCGTATGCTTTTTACGGAACAGGCCAGATATTTCATAGCCCTTGCCGGCAACGGACCGCTGCCGCCCACTCAGAGTTCGTTTTTCGACTACCCTCTGGAAAAAAGCGATCTGACGGCGCAACTGCGGGAAAACCTCGCAGAACTGCAAGAGCGCCATGACGCGGCGCAAGCGCGCCTTGAGGCCGTGGAAGCGGCATACACTGCCATCCTTGCCTCGCGCTCGTGGCGCGCCACGGCGCCGCTGCGTCGCCTGCGGCATCTTCTCAAGGGAAAAGGAAACAAAAGCTGAATCTGAAACGCCCTGGTGGGGACAATGAGGAGAATGTGCATGAAAGTGGAACGCACCGCCATTGACGGCGTCATCATCATAAAACCGGACATGCACGGCGACGCGCGGGGCTTTTTTGTGGAAACCTGGCAGCGGGACCGCTATGCCGACGCGGGCATTGCCATGCCTTTTGTGCAGGACAATCATTCCCGTTCCTCCCGGGGCATTTTGCGGGGCATGCACTTTCAGCGCGAACACCCGCAAGGCAAGCTCGTCCACGTTTCCCTGGGCGCGATCTTTGACGTGGTGGTAGACATCCGCCCCCATTCGCCCACCTTCGGACAGTGGACCGGCGTGACGCTGGACGCGGGACAACAGCATCAGCTCTGGATTCCCCCGGGCATGGCGCACGGTTTTCTCGCCTTGAGCGACACTGTGCATCTGCACTACAAATGCACGGATTTTTACCATCCCCGGGATGAGGGCTCTCTCCGGTGGGATGATCCCGACATCGGCATCGCCTGGCCATGCACCACCCCCGTGCTTTCCGCCAAGGACGCCGCCGCCCCCTTCTGGCGCGAGGTACGGCAATCCCTTCCGGCGCGGGCGCGCTGAACAGTTTCCTGACGGCGTTCCGTCCGGAGCGCCGTCACCAGGGCAGTTTACTCTTTGAACGGTAAACTGTCCTGAAACCACCCTGAATTACTCGCACATATCGGGGCCCTGACCCTCAAGCCCCCAGAAGGCCGTCCAGCACATCTCTGTTTTCTCCCGCCACACAGCAGCCTATTCGGCATCCACGGCCTACCTCCGCCAGCTGAACCGCTTCCCCCATATCATTTCCTTCCTATCGCCGTCACCAAACGCCTCACCAATAAAGTGTACCCTATTGTTACACTTTCACGGGCATCTTGTGTGTGGCAGAAGCTAAGAAGGGCCGAGCATTATGCGACTATCTATCTAAGGTTATTGTAAAAATGAGAAGTCAGGCTTCTCGATCTTTAACTCTCTGGAGGAAAACAAATGGCTGTTGAAGTTCCTACTTGGTTTGAGGAAAAAAATTATCTCAATAATAAAGCGGTGCAGTTGAACGCCACCAAGTTCAACGACAAAACCGATTGGACTGCGGATTCGGCGTTGGCCGCCATTGAAGCCGCGGGCATGAGCGCCTACGAGCATTTCGTCGCCTACGGCAATGTCGAGAACATCAGCCCCAATCCCATGTTCAACGTGGCGGAATACCTCGCAGCCAAGGCGGCACAGCTCAACAGCGACCCTGACGAGCCAAAATCCGACTGGACCGAGGCCGACGTACTGGCGGCATTCAACGACGCCGGTCTGACTGCTTGGGATCATTACACACAATACGGCATGTATGAAGGGATCAACCCCTCCAATCAATTTGACGCCAGCGCCTACTTCACAGCCAAGCTGGCGCAGCTTCAGGCTGCCGAGCCGGATAAGGGCTGGACAGAAGAATCCATGCTGGACGCCTTTAAGGAAGCGGGTCTCAACCCCTTGGAACATTATGCCCAATACGGCAAGGATGAAGGCCTTTCCGTTCCCCCGGTGCCGTCCGACGAACGGGTCGTCACGGATTTTGATCCCTACACTCCTTCCAATCCGGGCGAAACTTTCACCCTGACCACCGGCACCGACCACATTACGGGCACGGCCAACGACGACGTGATCAACGGCGTAGCCTCCTCCCTAACCGCCGACCGCACCCTGAACAGCGAAGACGTCATCGACGGCGCGGAAGGCAACGACACTCTTAATGTGGCCATGCAGGGCAATTTCTCCGGCTTCACCACCGGCTCCATGACCAACGTGGAAAAAGTGGTGCTGACCAACGAAGGCAACATCGCCCGCAGCTTCTCGGCCAAGGGCATTGACGGTGTGAATACCTGGACCCTGAACGACACGGGCGCGGCCGTCAACCTTACCGACCTTTCCGCCGCGGGCGCCACCGTCAATGTGCAGGGTCTCAAGGCGGGCCCGACCAGCATCGGTTTTACCGCTGACGCCGTAAAGGGCGACAACGACTCGCTGACCCTGGGCCTCAACAATGTGGGCACCGCCAAAGACGGCGACACAGCCGCCAAGCATGTGGCCATTACCGCCAACGGCATTGAAAATCTGGCCGTGAAGGCCACGGACGACAACTATGTGGATCTGAGCGCCGCCGCTTCCAAAACCGTAACCGTCTCCGGCTCCGGCAATCTGAATGTCAACAATGTAGCGGCGGGTATGACTAGCTTCGACGCTTCGGCCCTCAGCGGCAATGTGACGGCCGATCTGCACGCAGCCACCGGGCTGGCGACCGTCAAGGGCGGTTCCGGCGACGACACCATTACGGTAACCAACCTTGCCGCCAACGCCGTTATTGAAGGCGGAGCCGGCAATGACAGCCTGATCCTGCAAGGCATCAACAGTACTCTGCAACCCACCATGTCCGGTTTTGAGAATATTACGGCTGATGGCGGCACGCTCACCCTTTCCGGCAAAAACATGTCCGATTTCAATTCTCTGACCGTGAAGAATGATGCGCAGGTGACTTTGGCCAATATGGACGCCTCTGCCTTTACCGTCACTGCGTCGGGTTTTACGGCTGGTTCCGTTTTGTTGAGCGACGCCACCGCGCTTACCTACAATACGGTAAGCAGCAAGACCGACAAAACCTCGGACAGCATCAGCACCACCGTGGCCGCCTCCAAGGCCACCTCGGCCACGGTCAACGTGGGCGAATACACCGAGGTGAGCGGGACGCTGAACTTTGGCGCGGCTGTGGATGTGGCCGTGAATGTGGCCAGCGGTCTGGGCAGCGACGGCAAGACCGAAATGACCTCTTTTGGCGGTATCCTGACCGCGAACAAAGCCCAGAGTTTTACCGTTAATGCGGAAGGTCTGCTGAAGGCTTCCACCTTCAATGTGGACGCGGCCAGTTCCGTGCTGGTGGATGCCGCCCAGGGCAGCATGGGCGTGGTAGAAATTCAGGCGAGCAAGGCCACTGACGTGAGCATTACCGCCGGCTCGGCTATGGATATCGCCGACAGCTCTTTCTCCAGCGCCCAGAACGTGACCCTGGCCGCGAACAAAGGGCATCTCTCCGGCGGCGGCGTGGCACTGGACGCCGTCAACCAGCTCACCCTTTCCGGCGCGGATGCGACCTCGCAGATAACGCTGGGTGTTCTGGGCTCTTCCACACAGGAATACGGCATCACAGTGGACGCCAGCGGCCTGAAAGGCGGGTTGGCACTGGGTAATACTGACGCCGGAACCGGTGATGTGGCCTTGAATCTCGTCGACGTGACGGGTGCCGCCGTTGTCGGTACGGTGGAGGGCAACAATGTGACCATCCACGCCGCCCAGCTCGGCACGACCACTCTGGGCGCCATTACCGCTACCGGAGATGTGAACATTGACGCCATGGGCGTGTTGGGCGGCAGCGCTACTGTTGCTGCCGTCAAAATCGGAAATGTTGCCGCCACCGCTGGCGATAATCAGACCATCTCCGTGCAGTTTGACGGTAACAGCGATATGACCTTCGGCGCACTGACTGCCGACACCGTGAACCTGGACGCATCCGGCTATCTGGGTGCCATCACTGACAGCAACGGTGCCGTCGTTGATACAGCCATCGGCGCGATTACAGCGGATACGGTCGTCATCAAGGGTTCAGAGATCGGCGCGAACACCTTTGGTTCCGCAGCCAATACGGACAACTTCATAACGGCCGATACCCTTACCTACACCGGCGGCCTGGATGTGGATACGGTATACCTTACCAGCAAGGGCGCTGACACGATGAACGTTTCGCTCGACACCGGCGCGGGCGATGACGTTGTGGGCCTTACCGCCATTAGCTCCACGACCAAAATCACGGTCACCGGCGATATGGGCGGCAACAACGGCGACGGTATTACGGTGAACGGCTCTGCTTCCATCAACGGGATCAACATCAATCTCAGCGGCCTGACCGGTTACAGCACGAGCGACCTCTCCGCAAAAGCTGCCGGCAGTGCTTTGGTTGGTGGATCTGGTGTAGACTCTCTGACTGTGGGTGGTGCAACTGCTGCTAGCGCCAAGGGCGTATTGGAATATAGCATGACCGGCGGTGCCGGAATTGATACGTTCAACGTAGTTGCGGCTGTTACCAAAGGGATTAATCATGTTACGATTACCGACTATGAAAGCGGCATCGACATTCTGAAAGGATTTTCCGGTGTGGATAGCTATAGCAATGCTAATGACGCCGCTGTTGCCCTGCAAACCTTCTTGGGTGGTACGATTTCAGCAAGCGACATTCAGTACACGGTAGGTAACGAAGCAATTGTTTATAATGGCAATACCTATCTGCTGAGTGCCGATACGGCGGCTGATGTGACAAGCATAGTCGAACTTCACGGAGTTCAAGACCTGGATGCGTCGATTAGCGCTTAAGCTTCTTTAAATTCAACTCCTAACGCAAGGCCCCGCCCCCATCGGGGGCGGGGCCTTCTCTTTCCCTCATTCCGCATCCGCCGCCGCGCGGCGTCCCTTCCGGGAAGTCCGTCATGTCCGCACCCGCCGTCACGGTCATTGTGCCCAGCTACAACTACGCCCGCTACTTGCCGGGCGCGCTGCGCGGCGTGCTGGGCCAGAGCATGGCGGATTTCGAACTGCTGCTGGTGGAGGACGGTTCCACGGACCAATCCCCGGCCGTGGCCCGGAGCTTTGCCGCGCGCGACTCCAGAGTGCGCCTGCTGACCCATGCGGACGGCAGAAATCACGGCCTGCCCGCCGCCCTGGCTCTGGCGCTGGCAGAAGCAAGGGGCCGCTGGACGGCCTTTCTGGAGGCCGACGACCTCTGGCATCCTCTTTGTCTGGAACGAC
>OKSB01001265.1_pt1 | contig 25651 bp, 20 predicted proteins | sample 1601171 | NCBI WGS metagenome assembly OKSB01 (sample SAMEA3541496, study PRJEB24748) | human gut metagenome | biome: human gut; feature: human-associated habitat; material: faeces | place: China | collected 2012 | reverse complement strand
GGCCTCTTGAACCCCATTCAAGCGCGATACCAAACTTCGCCACACCCGGATATGCTGTTTTGCTGAACTCAGCCTAAATAAGATAGCATATCCCGGCGCAAATTGCAAGCCTTATTTTCAAGTTTTTTTAAAAAAGCGACAAAAACTTTTTGTTTCTTCCTACATTGTTCCCTTCAGGTAGCGATAGTCCATTTTCATGATATTGCGCAGGAAGGGCACGAGCAGTACGGCGTCCGCCGCCATCCAGGCAAAGGGATCGGCGAAGCAGAGGGCATAGACCGCCGCGCGCGGCGCATCGGAATTGACCGCGCCGCCTGCGATCAGCGGCGGCAGCAGCAGGCACACGCTCACGCGTGCGGCCAGCTCGGCCGCGCCCGCGCCGAGCACGAACTGCGGCTTGCCGATGCCCTGCACACAGTTGCGCACGACGAAGATGAAGCCGAGGAAGAGGTAGAGCGACAGGTCGACATAGAGATAGGTGTTGCCGTAGCGCATCGTCTCCGCCGTGACCTTATCGGGTGAGAGGAAGATATAGAGATACCCGCCGCCGCGCGAGAGCAGCAGTCCGGCCGCGATGGAGATGAGGCACATCGTCCAGACAATGATGAGCGCCTGCACCGTTCCTTTCTTGATGCGCGCGTGGTCGCCCGCACCGAGGTTCTGCGCGGTGAAGCTGGTCATCGCCGCGCCGAGGCCGTTGAGCGGCGTCATAAGAAGATTGTTGAGCTTGTTCGCCGCGCCGAAGCCGTTCTGCGCCGCGTTGGAGACCATTTCACCGCCAAGCGTATCGAACTGCACGATGACGCTCTGCATCACGATGATGCCGATGGCAAGGACAGAGAACTGCAATCCGAGCGGAATGCCCTGAATGAGATGTCGCGTAACGTCGCGCCTTGTGATGCGCCAGTCCTCGCGGTGCAATCGCAGCTCGGGATACTTCAAAAAGGCATAGAGAAAGCAGCCGAGCGTGCTGATGAGCTGCGCCGCAACGGTGGCGATGGCTGCGCCTGCGACGCCCCAGTGGAACGAGAGGATGAAGAGCAGATCCAGCCCCACGTTGAGGATCGTCGAGAAAAGCAGGAACGCGAGCGGCGTGGCGCTGTCGCCCATGCTGCGCAGGAACGAGCAGATGAAGTTATAGAAAAGCTGCGCGCCGATGCCGCCGAAGAGGATGGCGCAGTAGGTATAGGCCGCGCGGTAGACCTCCCCGCTCGCGGGCGTGACGTTGATCCACGCGAGCATGGGGTCGAGCAGCGCCAGCGCCAGCGCCGTGAGCACGGCGGTCAGCGCCGCGGAGAGGACGATCTGCGTCGCCATGGAGCGGCGAACGCCCGCGCTGTCGCGCGCGCCGACAAAGCACGACGTCACGGTGCAGAAGCCCGCGCTCGCGCCGAAGGCGAACTGCAGGAAGATCATCGCGAGCGAGGTGGTGTCGTTCACACCGGCGACCTCGCTCGCCGTCAGCGTCTGACCGACAATGGCGGCGTCGCTGATGGAATAGACCTGCTGGAGCAGGTAGGAAACGATAATGGGGAACGCGAACACGAGCAGCGTCTTCCAGCACGTTCCCTGCGTGAGGTCCACGGGCTGAAAGAACGAACGAAGCGAAAACGACGACTGATGATTCATAAGCCTCACCTTTTACCACGGTGTATTTTGATGTCTTTCATACGAGATTGTGATTATAAATTTGTAGGAAAGGGTTGTCAATGTCACTTTTGTCCAAAAAAAGTGTGCGCCTCGCGCCGCATCTTTTCTCTTGCGCCAAGGGCGTAAAGGGAGTAGAATAGCGCCGAAAACAAAGGGTGTCTCCCCTTTCGGAAAGGAGCGCGGAACGCGCCATGCATGCCTTCCTCCTCGCACCGTTTTACCTGCTTTTCAACCTCTATCTGTTCCTCCGCATCATGGGCTGGGTGCGGGCGTGGTTCCCATGGTTCCGCAAGCGGAAGCATTGGGCCGTGCCCGCCGCGCTGTACGCTTTCTTTGCGCTCTCCTTTGTTCTGGCCTTTCCGCTGCCTGCCGGGCGGCTGAAGCGCGCGCTCATGCTCATCGGGAATTATTGGCTCGGCGTGCTGCTCTATCTGCTGCTGGCGGTCCTGCTCGCGGACGGACTGCGGCTGCTGCTCGTCCACGGTCTGAAGCTCCGCTCTCTGCGCTCGGCGCGGATGCACCGCATCGCGGGCTGTCTGTGTGCGGCGGCCATTCTTGTGACCTCCGTCGGCGGCGTGATCAACGCCCGCATCGTGCGCGTCACGCCCTACGAGATCACCGTAAACAAGTCCGCCGGCAGCATGGAGAGCATGAAGGTCGTGCTGCTCGCCGATCTCCACCTCGGCTACAACGTGGGTCTTGCGCAGATGGAACGCATGGTCGCGCGCGTGAACGAGCAGGACGCCGATGTTGTCGTCATTGCGGGCGACATTTTTGATAACGCCTGGGAGGCCGTGGACGAGCCGGAGCAGATCGCTGCGGTGCTGCGCGGCATCCGGTCGAGGTACGGCGTCTACGCCGTCTACGGCAACCACGACATTGAGGAGCCTATCTTAGCGGGCTTCACCTTCCGAAGCGACGGGAAAAAGCAGAGCAGCCCCGAGATGGACGCCTTTCTCGCGTCCGCGAACATCCGCCTCCTGCGCGACGAGGCCGTGCTGCTCGGCGGCGAGGTTTATCTTTACGGTCGCCCCGACGCACAGCGCCCGGGGCGCGGCGTCGAGGTGCGCAAAACGCCTGCGGAGCTCGTCGAGGGGCTGGACGCGGACAAGCCCATTCTGGTCCTCGACCACCAGCCGCGCGAGCTGGAGGCGCTGGCCGCGGCGGGCGTGGACGTCGATCTCTGCGGGCACACGCACGACGGGCAGATGTTCCCCGGCAACCTCACCGTCCGGCTATTTTGGGAGAATGCCTGCGGCTGTCTCCGCGTGGGGTCGATGCACAGCATCGTGACCTCGGGCGTCGGTCTCTTCGGGCCGAATATGCGCGTGGCGACCAGAGCCGAGATCTGCCCCATCACCATTCACTTTATGAACTGAAAAAGGGAAGCGGTTCAGTGAAAGCCGCTTCCCTTTTTCTTATTTTTTCTCCGGCAGCTCGTTCCAGAGCGTGAAGCCGAGGATCAGCGCACCGCCGGCGAGCTGCGGCGCCGTGACCGGCTCGCCGAGCACCGTCACCGAGACGATGACCGCCACGAGCGGATCCATGTAGCTCAACAGAGCGACCTCCTGCCCCGGCAGCTCGCGCAGGGCGGAAAAATACAGGCAGTAGGTCACGCCCGTGTGGAAGAAGCCCACGATGAGCAGGCAGACCCAGCCGCGCGCGTCGAGCGTCCCCAGCGATACGCCGCCGGTCGCGGCGACGTAGGGAATGAGAATGACGATGGCGGCTAAAAACTGCAAAAAGGTCCGCTGGATGCCCGCGACGCTTCGGATGAACTTATTGAGCAGAATGACCGCGGCGTAGAACGCCGCCGCGCCGAGGCCGAAGAGCACGCCCCGCACATCCGCGACGCCGCGGAGCCCCCCGACGCCGATGACCAGCACCAGTCCCAGCGTGGACATCACGAAGCAGACGATCTGCTTTCCCGTCAGCCTTTCGTGAAAGAGCAGAGGGCAGGAGGCGGTGACGAGCACGGGCGCAAAATAGTAGCTCAGCGTCGCGACGGACACGGTGGTGTAGCGGTAGGCCTCGAAAAGCAAGATCCAGTTCACGCCCATCGCCATGCCGGAGAGGAGCAGCAGCGCGGCCTCGCGCCGATTCGCGCGCAGCGCGAGCTTCTGCCCGCTCACGAGCAGATAGCCGCCGACGAGCAGCGCCGCCATCACCGCGCGGTAAAGCGCCAGCTCGCCCGAGGAAACGGAAATGCCGCGCACGAACGGCGCAAGCGTACCGAAGATAACGGCCGCGGCTGCAAGCATCCCGCGCGCCCTCCGCTGTTCCATGAGTCCTTCCTCCCTGCGCAAAAGAATGTCATCATTATAAGGGCTTCGCCGCAAAATGCAAGCTGCGGAACGCACAAATCGCGGCATTTACTTTCACACCGCCATCGGATAAAATAGAGGAAGAAAAAATTTTTTGCGTGTTCCGCGCGACCTTCGCGCCGCGTTTGCGGTAAATAGAGTGAAAGGAGGCGGGGCCAAATGAAGGACGAGCAGATCATCGCGCTGTATTTTGCGCGCAATGAGGATGCCATCGGCGAGACCGACAAAAAATACGGAGCGCGGCTCCTGCAGCTCGCGCAGCGCATTCTCCTCGACCAGTTTGCCTGCGAGGAGGTGCGCTCGGACACCTATCTGAAAACGTGGAACGCCATTCCTCCGCAGCGCCCGCCGGTGTTTCCGGCTTTTCTCAGCCGTTTGACGCGGCAGGGCGCCATCGACCGCTATCGCCGCGACGGCGCGCAGAAGCGCGGCGCGCGGGAATATCTTCTCTCCCTTGAAGAGCTGGGCGACGCGGTCGGCGGCGAGGCGGACGAAGCGCTGGACGCGAGGCTGCTCGCCGAGAGCATCGAGCGCTACCTGCGCACGCTCTCGCCGCGCGAGCGCGGCGTCTTCCTCGCCCGCTATTTCTACGTCGATCCGCTTGCCGACGTCGCGCGGCAGTACGGCACAAGCATCGGCGCGGTCAAAAGCCTCCTCTACCGCACACGGCATGGTCTGCGCGCACATCTGGAACAGGAGGGCTTTACGGTATGACAAACGAACAGCTCAGCGCTTCCCTCAGCTATCTTGGTGACGAGCTGCTGGCGGAGTGCGGCGCGCGGCGGCAGAGGCCGAAGCGCTCATGGCGGACGGCGCTGATCAAGGCCGCGTGCATCGCACTGGTGCTTTTCAGCGGCATCTACGTCGCCGGACGCTTCGACTACTCGCTCGGCGCGGGCTGCGCCTCCAGCCCCGGCACGATCGCGGACGGCCGCTATTATTACCACGTCCGCCACAGCGGCGTCTGGTGCTACGATCCCGCCATGGGCACGAGCGAGCGGGTGCTCAGCACCTTCTGGTACGATGGCTACGCAGTGAACGGCTACGGCATTTACTACCTTCGGGGCGAAACGCTCTATGTGCAGGTACACGAGACGGGCGAGCGGATAAAGCTCTACACCGCACCGCAGGACTGCACGCGGCTTTTCTTCTCGCTGCTCGGCGACGGGCGCATCGACGTCCGGCTCCGCTTCAACAGCTATACCATTCATCAGGACAAAGTCCCAACCGACACAGAGCCCAATGTACCGTCCTGGAGCTATAATGACACCATCGTCTGGAGCGAATACCTGCTCGACGGCAGGACCGGCGAGCTGCTGGAGGTCCGGCAGGAGTACGCATCCTCCGGTGCGGGCTTCGAGCAGTTCTATGAAAACACGCACCTCACGTTCGGCGGGTACGAATTTACCCTCGTGCCGAGCGGTCAGCGGGCGGACGGGGTCGCCCTCTACCGGCTTCTCCGCGACGGCGAGGACGTGACACCCGAGGGGACGCTGTTCGATCAGGGCTTCTTCGTGCTCCGCGGCGGCCAATACGCTCTGGTCGAGTGTGTGAGAGGCGGGAAGCTGACACACAATATGCTCTGCCTCGGTGCGGACGGCTCGGTCACAACGCTGCGCTGCCCGAACACACGCAGCTACGTCGCCGCGGCAGACGGGTTCGTTTTCTACGACCAGTACGAATGGCAGCTTGCCGAACAGCGATACGTCGGCGTCGGATGTCATGACATCGCGACCGGCGAGGAATGGCTCCTCACCGTCGACCGCACGGACCTCACGCGGGAGCTCTACGACTACACGACCGACGGGGTCTATCTCTACGCCTGCGCGCCGTGGAGCAGCGCGCACACGGTCTGGCGGCTCATCTCTGACGAGGACGGCAGGCCCGCCGCGCTGGAATACGTTGACACGGTGGGCCCCGCACGGCATTGAGACAGAGGAAACGGCAGCAGAGCGGGGGAGCTTCCCGATGGATGCTCCCCCGCTTTTTTCGCACACGGTGCGTTATTCCTTTTTCTGCGCGTCCTCTGCGCCGTTCTTCTCCTTCCGCTCGCGCAGGATGCGCCCCACGCACACGAGCGCAAGGAACGCCCACAGGGCGATGCCCGCCGTCCAGTCCTTGAGGTAGCAGCCCACCGCCATCAGGATCGTAAGCGGCAGAACGATATACAGCGTCCGAATTTTGATCATGGTTTCTTCCTCCCTGTTATTCCAGCTCGTCGAGCGTCATGGAAAAGCTCTCCGCGCAGTGCTCCATAAAGTAATCCAGCTCGGGCAGATGCATCGCGTCGAGCGCGGCGCGGGTCTGCTCGGCGGCGCGGCGGAACTCCGCGTTGCCCGCCTTGAGCTCCTCGACGCACTTGATGTAGGCGGATAGCTTGTCCGCCGCCTTGACCAGCTCGAGCACCTCGCCGTCCGCGCAGTCGAGCACGTCGTCGTAGTCCGGCCTGAGCTCGTCGGGCAGCATGGCAAGGAGCCGTCCGCAGGCGACCGCCTCGACCTTCTTGTAGGCATCGCGGATCTCGGGCGCGTAATACTTGATAGGCGTGGGCATATCGCCGGTGATGATCTCGCTCGCGTCATGGTAGAGCGCGACCGCGGCGACCTGTCCCGCGTCGATCTGCCCGCCGTACACGCGGTTTCGGATCACCGCGAGCGCGTGCGCGAGCACCGTGACCATGTGGCTGTGCTCCTGCACGTTTTCGGAAAAGGTGTTGCGCATGAGCGCCCAGCGTGTGATGTAGCGCATCCGCGCGATGTAGGCAAAAAAGTGGCTTTTCATGTCTCCTCCGGTTCCCCGCGCAGGCCGTCGCCGTCGACGGCGGTGATGCGCACGTTTTGTACGGTGTTATGTAACCCCTTCACATCCACCGTGACGGGCATATAGTTCGGCGCGTGGCCGACGCTGCCCTCGCCCCTGTCCTGCTCAAAGAGCACGGAAAAGGTCTTTCCCACGCAGCGGGCGAGATAGCCTTGGTGCATCCGCTCCGCGACGGCGGCGGCGCGCGCCGCGCGCTCCTCGCGCACGCTCATGTCCACCTGCGCCATCGCCGCGGCCTTCGTGCCGGGGCGGATGGAATAGGGGAAGATGTGCATGGCGGCGAAGCCGCACTTTTCAATGAAGGCGAGCGTCTCGCCGAACTCCTCCTCCGTCTCCTCCGGAAAGCCGGTGATGAGGTCGGTGGTGATGGCGGGGTCGTCGAAATATTCGCGCAGCAGCTCCACGGACTCATAATACCGCGCGGTGTCGTACCGGCGGTTCATGCGCCTGAGCGTCGCATCGCAGCCGGACTGCATCGAGAGATGGAAGTGCGGGCAGAGGGTCGGGAGCTTTTTCGCCCGCTCGCAGAATTCCCGCGTCACGGTGCGCGGCTCGAGCGAGCCGAGCCGGATGCGCATCTCCCCGCCCTCGCGGGCGATAAGCTCTAAAAGGTCGATGAGCGTCGTGCCGTCCTTGAGGTCGTGGCCGTAGGAGGAAATTTCGATGCCGGTGACCACGATCTCACGGTAGCCCTGCGAGCATAGGGCGCGCACCTGCTCCGCCGCCTTGTCCATCGGCAGCGAGCGCACAGGACCGCGCGCGTAGGGAATGATGCAGTAGGTGCAGAAGTTCACGCAGCCGTCCTCGACCTTGAGCATCGCGCGGGTGCGGTTCGCCATGCCGCCCGCCGGCAGCACCTCGAACGTGCGGCGGCGCAGCGCGTCGTCGATGTCCGCGACCGTCTCGCGCGTTTTCACGGCCTCCTCCAGCCGGTCAAGGAATCGCGCGCGGTCGTTCGTGCCCATCAAAAGGTCGATGCCGAGGCTCTTTGCCTCCTCCTCGTGCGTCTGGACGTAGCAGCCGCAGGCGGCGACCACCGCGTTGGGACTGTTCTTCTTCGCGCGGCGGATCATCTGGCGCGACTTCTTGTCGCTCACCGCCGTGACCGAGCAGGTGTTGATGATGTAGGCATCGGCGGGAGACTCAAAATCCACCAGCTCGTGCCCGCGGGCGGTCAGCTCCTGCTCCATCGCCTGCGTCTCGTATTGATTCACCTTGCAGCCCAGGGTGTAAATACCGATCTTCATGCTTTCTCCTTGCTTTTCGTGGATTTTCCGCATATAATCATACCATGTTTTCGCTTGATTGCAAGTGCAAAGAAAGGAATGCTTTGCTATGATCTATCTCGACCATGCCGCCACCACGCCCGTCGCGCGCGAGGTGGCGGATACGATGTACGATGTTTTACTAAACGGCAGCGGCAACCCCAGCTCGCAGTATCCCTACGGCGCCGCCGCGAAAAAGCGTCTGGAGGCGGACCGCGCGGTCATCGCCGCCGCGCTCGGCTGCAAGCCGGACGAGCTGTACTTCACCTCCTGCGGCACGGAGAGCGACAACTGGGCCATCCGCCTTGCCGCCCACCAGAACCGCCGCGTCGGAAAGCACATCATCACCACCGCCGTGGAGCACAGCGCCGTGCTCGAGCCTTGCCGTCAGCTGGAGCAGGAGGGCTATGCCGTCACCTATCTCGCGCCCGACCGTCAGGGGAATATCACCGCGCAGCAGGTCGCGGACGCGCTGCGTGAGGACACGGCGCTCGTCTCCGTGATGCTCGTGAACAACGAGACCGGCTGTGTGTTCCCCGTCGGCGAGATCGCGCGGCTCCTGCGCGAGCGCGGCTCCAGGGCGCTGCTGCACACCGACGCGGTACAGGCGTTTTTGAAGCTCCCGTTCCGCGCGGACACACTGGGCGCGGACCTCATTTCCGTCAGCGGACACAAGCTCAACGCCCCCAAGGGCGTCGGCGCGCTTTACATCGGCCCGCGCTGCCGCGCGGTGCGTCCGCTGCTCGCGGGCGGCGGGCAGGAGCGCGGCCTGCGCTCGGGCACCGAGGCCACGGCGCAGATCGCGGGCTTCGCCAAGGCGGTGGAGCTGCGGCTGGCGGGCTATGAGGAAAAGCTCGCCCGCATGGCGCAGCTCAAGCAGTACGCGCTCGAGCAGCTCCTCACCATCGATGGCGTGGTGCGCATCGGGAACGGCGATGCCCCGCATATTCTCTCCGTCTCGCTCGTCGGCTATCCGAGCGCGAACGTCGTCACTGACCTCGGCGCGCAGGGCATCTGCATCTCCGCCGGCTCGGCCTGCCACCGCGGCAAGCTCAGCCACGTCTACGCCGCGATGAAGCTCGACAAAAAGACGGCCGCGGGCGTTCTGCGCGTCAGCTTCGCGCCCGAAACGACCGAAGCGGACGTCGACGCGCTCGTTTCCGCTCTCCGCAGGCACAGGGAAACGCGCTTTCCCATGCTGTAAATTTGATGCTTCGTCAGCTTCTTTGAGGTTTATTATGTTCTCCTATCTCCGTCAGCCCAAGGGCTTCTACCGACGCCTCTTTTTGCTCGCCCTGCCCATCATCGTGCAGAATCTCATCACCACCTCGCTCGGCTTCCTCGATACCTTCATGGTCGGTCTGCTCGGCAGCGAGCAGATGTCCGCCGTCACGGTAGCGAATGTGCCCATCTTCATCATCCAGCTCATCGTCTTCGGATTGCAGAGCGGGTCGAGCGTGCTCATCAGCCAATACTGGGGCCGCGGCGACCGCGAGAGCATCAACCGCGTCATCGGCATTGGCTTGTGCATTGCCGGCAGCGTCTCGACGCTCTTCGCGCTCATCATGGCGTTCTTCCCGGCGGATGTTCTGCTGCTGGTGACGGACAATCTCCGTCTCGTCGCGATCGGCACGCCGTATATCCGCATCGTCGGCTTCTCGTATATCCTCAATTCCCTCTCGTCCATCTACATCGGGATGCAGCGCAGCATCGAAAATCCGCGCTTCGGTATGCTGGTGTTCGGCGCGTCCATGCTCTGCAATACCGTGGGCAATTATGTGCTCATCTTCGGCAAGCTCGGCTTCCCCGCGCTCGGCGTCACAGGCGCGGCGGCCGCCACGCTGCTCTCGCGCGTGGTGGAATTTGCGCTCGCCTTCGGCTACGCCCTGCGCTGCCGCACCGTGCCGCTCCAATGGAGCGCCCTTCTCCGCCCGGGCCGCGAGATGCTGCGCCGCTTCGTGCATTACAGTGCGCCGGTGCTGGCGAACGAAACGCTCTGGGGCGTGGGCTACTCGCTCATCACCGTCATCATGGGCCACATGGCCGCGAGCGGCGACCTCATCGCCGCCTACACCGTGGCGGGCAGCATTGACAAGCTCTCCACCGCCGGCATCTACGGCATCGCCAACGCAGCCGCCGTCATCGTCGGCAAGGAGATCGGCATCGGCAGCAGCCGCGAGAGCGTCGTGCGCATCGGCAAGGCCGTGTGCCTCACGGCATTTCTCTTCGCGCTCGCCCTCGGCGGCGTGGAGCTTCTGGCCTTTTTTACGCTGCTCCGGCCGTATGTGCTGCCGCTTTTCTCCCTCTCGGCGGGCGCGGCGGCGATGTGCGCGGTCATGGTGTACTGCTACGCGGGTGTGATGCCCCTCCACGGCTTTTCGTCCACGATGGTCGTGGGTGTGCTGCGCGGCGGCGGCGACGTACGCGCCTCGCTGCTCATCGACAACTTCCCTCTCTGGTGCGTGGAGCTGCCGCTGATGTGCCTGCTCGGTCTTGTCCTTAAGGTGCCGAACGAGGTGTTCTGCCTGTGCATCGCCATCGAGCACCTGGCAAAGACCCCAGTCGCCCTCTGGCGCATCCACGGCGGCAAATGGGTGCATGACATCACACGAAGCGATTAAAAGGAGCTGCCGGACATTTTGTCCGGCAGCTCCTTTTCACTTTTTGCCCGCATTGATGCGCTTGACGTCGAAGCATGTCTCCTTCAGGATATTCCCCTGCGCGTCCGCGATGGCAAAGGAAACGGTAAAGATCCCTGTTTTGGCGCTGTAGCTGATGAAGCCCGTTTCCCCCGTGCCGGTCGTCCGCACCCGCAGGCCCTGCGGGTAGGAGGCCGAGCCGAGGAGCCGGAACTCCTCGCTGTCGGTCGTCTGAATGACGACCTCGCCGTCGTCGCTGATCGCAAACGAGCCTCCGCCGCCGCTGTCCGTCGTGCCGACGCCCTGGATGAACATATTCTGTCCCACCTCGCCGCTGTAGCGCAGCTTGTCGCTGATGGCTGCCGTCAGCGTGGAGCAGAGCAGCTCCGTCTCCGACAGCTCCATCGACTCGCGGTACGTCCGCACGGCAAAGCGCACGCCCACCGCCAGCATCGCGCTGATGAGCAGCACGATCAGCACCGTACACAGCGTTTCGGTGAGCGTCACGCCGCGGCTGCCGCGCAGTTTTTTCATGGCGCTACCCCCGATGAGATCGTGTCCGTATAATATTGATATCCGTTGTCCGTTGTATAGAGCGTGACTTCCTCGCGGCTCGTGCCGAAGTGGGTTCCCTCAGCCGTTACGGTCACCGTCTTTCCCTGCTCCGCGGTATAGCGGAAGGAAACGTCCTCGCGCGCGGCGGCGTTGATCCGCGCCGCGGTCACCGCAGCGGTCGAGAGAAAGGCGAACGCCAGCGCCGCGATGAGCACGGAGGCCAGCGTCTCCACCAGCGTCTCACCGGCCTTGCTTCTGCGTTTTTTCATGCGTTCCCCTCCGCTCCCTTGGTGATCTTTGGGTTGCTCCAGGTGATGGTCAATTCGTCGATCCTGCTCCAGCCCGCGGTGTTCGCATAAACGTCTGTACTTTCGCTGACGCTTCCGCTCAGCCTGAGCGTCATGCGGCAGTCGTCCGCGTCCCCGGCGTCGGCCAGAGAAAAGGCGATCCGGATATCATAGTCCCCGCTTCCCGTTCCCCGTCCTGTCATGGAAAAGCTTGCCTTGACCGGCGGGAGCGCTTCATCCGGCAGCGTGATGGTGATAGTATCGGTGCAGCCGCCGTTCCGCGCGCCGTCCGTGAGCCAGTCTCCCATCAAGCCGGTCGGCAGCTTCTCTGTGGAGGAGCTGCCGGTTTGCAGATAGCTCCCGTTCTCCTCGTCCCATTCGTAAGTCGTGGTGGTAGTCTCGGTATACCGCATCTGGTCGATGCTGTCGCGTACGAGCTCCGCCGCCGAGCTGACGGCAAGGTAGTTCTGCTGCGCGGTGCGGTCGCCGTTCACGCGCCGCGCGGCGCTGAGCGCCGCGGAGAGAATGACCGCGCTGACCACCGCCGCGGTCAGGACCAGCAGGAGGGCCATCAGAATGGTCACGCCCTGTTCGTTCTTCAGTTTTTTCATCCCGATGCCCCTCCTTTCCTTTTTACGCCGTGCCGTCGGCTGCCTTCGCCAGCACCGTCACCGGCACGATGCGGCTCACCGTGACCATCTCAGTCGCATTGATCCGATAGCTCGCCGTGATGAGCAGCGTCGTCTCGCCCGCGCCGATGCCCTTGACGCTCTGCGGAACGCCGTTTTTCCAGACGATCTGTGCAATACCCGTCTCGGCATTGGCGACCGTCCAGCTGAGGTCTTTCGTCAGAGCCTTGCCGCCGCGGTCCAGCGCGGCGAGTCCGAGCGGCACCGTCTCGGCCTCATTCACCGTGATCTGCTTCGCGCGCTCGATCTCGTCGCTCATCCGGATCGTCAGCTCCGCGGTGACGCTTACCATCAAGCGCGCCACATGGCCGTCCAGCGCCGCGGTGATCTCCACCGAGCCATTCGCCAGACCCTCCAGCGTCACACGGCAGGTCTTTGCGTCAAGCGGCTCGAAACCCGTCACCCTTGCGATGCTCTCATTGGTCGAGCGGAACGATTCGGGCGTCAGCCCGTCGAGCTTTCCGTCCTCCATGTTCTCCAGCTTCAGCACCGCGGTAATAACCGCGCTGCCGATTCCGGCATCGTAGTCGGTGATGCGGTCGATCGTCACGCTGCTCTTCTCCCAGGCCGGACCGACGAGCGGCCAGTCGCCGTAGTGCAGGTTCGCCCTGCCGCTGTCGGTGTGCTCGCTCGCCTGTGTGAGCACGGTCGGGAACGGGTAGTCCTGCCCGTCGAGCACGGCGATGTTTTTGCCCGGGAAGCTGTATTTCCCGTGGACCTCGGCCTGCGCCTCCTCGACGGTGACCCAGCCGAAGACGCTGTCCCCGTTTTGATTCAGCAGCTCCAGGATCCTTTTGTCCTGCCCGTTCTTCGTGACGTCCTTCCTGCCTGCCATCTGCTCATAGCTGAGCTTTGTCAGGTCGATCGAATAGCTCGGTCGATGATTTCTTCCACCGATGTATTGACTGAGATACGAAAGATCGCCCTGCAGCATCTTTTCCTTCTCCTCATCGCTCGCCAGGATCGTCGCAAGACTCTTTTTGCCGCAGTAATACTTCGGCAGGTTGTACTGGACATCTGACTCCGCATAATAGTAGCAGTTGGTAATGGTCACGCTCGGCGCCCATTCATAGCGGTCGGCAACACTGCCGATGCGGGAGATCGACATGATCGTTCCCTGCATGGTCGGCAGCCCCGTATAGGTGTAGCAGTTCTCATACTCCGGCTCTCCGTCGTCCGTGCCGTTCTTGTTGGAAAAGTTGCGGAAGTTGGAGGAAAAGCCGCTGCCGCCGATGCCGCCGATGTAGACATAGGTCCCCTTCGCGTTCTCGACCTCTGTCTCCTTCTCTGTACTGGTCTTCACGGTGACAAGGCTTCCGCTCTTGTCCACGCGCTCATTAAGCGTATCGCTGCCGATCGTGATCGTTCCGCCGGTGTAGCAATTCGTCACCTTGTACTGCACGCCGCCGACCAGACCGCCCACGCGGACAAAGTTGCCGTACTGAGCTCTGGTCAGTTTGCCGCTGTCGCCGGCTTCCCGGTGCGTGCAGTTGACCTTGATATCGACCACCGCCGAGCAGCTGTTCAAATCGACCTTGGATACGCCGATCAATCCGCCCACCACCGCCTCGCCTAGCTGGAGCGGGTTGGTGCTGTTATCCTCGATGGTATAGCCCGCAATGGCGCAGTTGGCGATCTCCGCAGCGCGGTTTTCAACATCGACCCATTTTCCGTTCGCGTCGTAAAGGTAGTCATACGCGATGCCCACCAATCCGCCGAGCGCGTAGGCGCAGCGGTAGTTACGGTAGTCCGTGCCCGCCGGTGTACTGCGTTCGATCGTTCCGCCGTTGTCACTGTAGAGCACGATGTTTCGGATCTCCGCGCCCGCCGTCGTGCCGAAAACGCCGACATTGTAGCAGGGCGAGTCGATGTTGATGTTCTTGATGTAGTAGTTATCGCCGTCGTACACACCGCCGAACCAACTGTAGAGGTCTACCGCATAGCCCTCGTTGTTTGGATTCTCCGCCGCGTTGTTAAAAACCGCACCGGCGATGGGATGGAACGAGGTATTTTTCGCGCCGACCTTCGGAAATTCCCGGTCTGTGCCGTTGAGGTCATGCGACTGCTTCCAGCTGCGCCGCGGACGATCCCACTCCGCCGCACTCTGTGACTGACGGCTCACGCCTGTGTCTGTGGCGTATTGCAGATAGGGGAACTGCTTGTAGGTCGCCGCCGTTACCTCGCGGTCTGTGCCGATCTTATAGGTAAACGTGTAGCTTGGATTCCACCAGCCTCCTACCTTCTCCGACGTGACCCCGCAGCTCCAGTTGATGAACTGCAGCTGCTGCACTGAGCGGACCTGATAGGCCGCCTGGTCCGTACCCGGCTTAGCATCGTCCGCATAGCCGAAGGCGTCCGCAAAGAACGGGCAGAGCGTGTAGGTATACGTTTCATTCAGCGTCCATGTGCCATTTGCCTGGAGCGTATAGCTGCCGTTTCGGCTGTTGGTCTCTGCCTGCAGGCGCAGGCCGGTCTCGCCGGTCTCGTAGGCGGCGAAGGTATACTCCGGCATCTGCGCTCCCAGCGCCGACGCCGCCGCCCCGGCCTCCTCCGTATCACCTCCGTCCATGACGAAGCCGCCGCTCTCCGTCAACGTCGGCTTTTGGGAGCTGCTCTCCCAATAGTAGCCGTAGCCGTAGGCGGTGATCACGCCGCCGTCGTCATGCGCGGTGCAGAGGGTGCTGCCCTCCTTGCGCTCCGTGCCGACAAAGCCGATGTAGGAGAGGTGATAGCCGCTGTTCGCGCCGTCCTCCTCCTTTTCCCAGTAGAACACGCCGACCTCGCCGACATTCGTCGGCACCGGCCAGTCGCCGTAGTGGACGAGTACGCCGCTCGCGTCCTGCATACAGGCGGGATAGGGGTAGCTGTCCTCCGTATTTTTCCGACTATACCGCGCTTCCGCCCCCGCTTGCGTTTCGAAGCCAGACAGCTTGAGCGCCTTCAGTTCCGCTGCGGTCATGGGCTGCGCGCCGCCCGCGGTCTCCGCGCTGTACAGCCGGTCCTCCTCCCAGAAGCGGTAGGTGCCGCCGTTGAGATAGTAGCAGCTCTGCACGCTGCCGGAGGCGGTAAAGCCGTCCGCCCGCGCGCCCGCCGAGGACATGGCCGTCGCGCAGTAGGCGCCGCGGATGATGCCGCCGTTGTGCGCGGCGAAGCCGCCGAGCTCCACCTCGCCGCCGCGGACGGTAGGGACATTGATCGCCGCGATGCCATAGCAGCCCTCGATGCGCCCGTCGTTCTGTCCTGCGAAGCCGCCTGCGCTGAGCTGCGCGAACACGTTCTCGGCATAGACTGAGGGGCTGCTCACGCTGCACTGCTCCACATAGCCCTCATTGTAGCCGATGAAGCCGCCGACATAGACTGCGCTGCCGCTGTTGGCCAGCGCCTTGGTGCGGTAGCCCGCTGCCGCGCAGCCGCGCACCGTGCCGGAATTGTAGCCGACGAGCGCGCCGATGTAGGCGCTCCTGCGCTGGATGCCGCGGTCAAAGCCGACGATCGTGTCCTCCGCGCCGGCAATGAGCACGATGTTGCGCAGCTCGCCCGCGTTGCAGCCGAACAGGCCCGCATAGACCTCGTCCGCAGTCTCCGTGCCGCCGCGCCCGAGACCGTTCCCGGTGATCGGCGCGCTGATGATCTCGTGCCGCTGACCGTTGTAGGTGTGGATGAACGGCTTAGCCGTGCTGTCGCCGATGGGGAACTGGGGGAGGTTCGCCGAGGGCTCGGTGCCGTTTCTGCCATAGTTCTTCCAGTCGTAGCTGACATAGTCGATGCCGCGCTCCTGCACAAAAACGCTGCTCTCATCGAGCCGCTCCCGGTATTCGTCGTAGTAAAGGCTCAGCGCGTAGAGCTGGCGCGCCGTGCGGATGGAAACGCCCGTCGGGCTCTCCACCGTGCCGTCCTCGCCGGGCGTCGTCACCGTGCGGGCAAAGTGCGGCGCGTAGAGATACGCCGCGCCGTCGACCCTGACCTCCTGATAGAAGCTGTTCGGATCGACATATTCCGTATTCACCACCCCGGTCGGCAGCGGCAGGAGGTAATAGCTCCTCCCGTTGTAGGTGACCTGCACCGCGGCATCCGCGGCAAGCATTTTTGTCTTTTGTACCGCGTCGCCCGCTGCCGTCCAGGTCCAATAGGTGACCGTGACCGACGCGGTCGGCTTGCTGTCGTAAATCATGCCGTAGCCGTCGCCCAGCACCGTTTCGTCGTCCCGCAGGGACGACACGTTGCCGCCGAGGAAGCCATAGCCTGCCGCCGTGCCGTTTTGATAATGCTCGTAGTACGCCAGCGAGCCGGACTCAAACTCCGCCTTCCAGTCGCCGTAGTGAGGGATCCCCTGCAGCTTCGGGTAAGAGTAGTCGGTCAGGCCCATGCCCTCCATGAGGTTGTAGGCGTTGGTGCTTCCGCCGCCCGTCACGGCGGTAAATGCGGTGCCAAGTCTCTGCGCCGCGGCGGGGCGGCTGGCGCCGCTCCATTCTCCGTAGCCGACATCGGTCGTCCCGGCGATATGCTTTGCCGTCGCCGCCCGCTCTTTCAGATAAAAGGTCCCCGCCGCCGCGGTCTGGACCTGTGCATCCGGCTTCGCCGTCGAGTAGGTCAGATCAATGTTCGCATTGAGCGGAACGCTCACGCTGTAGCATCCCGTCATAGCTTTGACCGGTCCGGCGGACAGGCCCGCCGTGACCGCTGCCTCCTGGAAGCCCGCGGCGTAGCAGCTTGTCAGACGGATCGTGCTCGTCCCGATGCTCCCGCCAAACAGACCGCCGGTCTGTCCGTTCGTCTTATCGCTGTTGTAGAGGTAGCAGTCGGCGTAGCAGCGCTCCGCCGTCACAGCGCCGTCCGCCTGTCCGATCAGTCCGCCCGCCGCCGTCGTACCCCGAAGGACCGAGGCGGCAAAGCTGCTGTCGATGGAGACCTCCGCGTTCCCGCTCACATAGCCGACCAGACCGCCGGTCACATTGCCGACGAGCCAAATATCCCGCTCCGTTTTTGTGCTCAGGCCGTCGCTCGCCGGGTCCAGATAGACGCGGCAGCCGGTAACGCTCACCGTACCGGACAGCGTGCCGGCAAGACCGCCAACCCTTCCCTTGCCGCGGATCTGCGCGCCGGTGAGCGTGATGTCCGCCAGCGTGCCGCCGGAAAAGCTCTCAAACAGGCCCGCGTCGCCGTTCGTATCCACCGGCAGATGCGCAATCACCGGACGGTACGTCGTGCCGTCCACGGTATAGCTGCCCCGGTATTCACGCAGCGCCGTGTTAACAATGGGGCGGAACTTCTTCTCGCCGTAGACCGACGCCCAGCCGCTCGCGCCGGTGAAGTCAATGTTCTTCTCCTGCACCGCGCGGGTGATGACCGGCGCCAACTTGGAGGTCTTGTCCAGATTCTGCAGGTGGCGGGCGCAGGTGACGACCGCCGTATCGCCGCCGCGCAGCGTATGGAACAGGCCATTTGTCTTTTCGGGCACAAATCGCGCGCCCTCCACCAGCGGGTCGTCGCTGGTGACCTCAACGGTGACGGTCAGATTCTCCCCGGGCGTCAGCATTTTCAGCCATTCCTGCTGCGCAAAGCGGCGGCTGCCGTCGCCGCTCAGGTCGTCGAGCGTCACCGTCACCTCGTAGTCCCGGAAGCTCTTCTCGATCGTGGTGAACGTCTTGGTATCATTTTTCAGCTCGGTGCGCGCCGTCTCATTTCCTTTGTCGTCGCGGATGGTGATGAAGAAATGGAGCGGACGGTCATTCGGTGCCTTGCAGGTGATGCGCACCTCCAGCGTCTCCCCGTTGAGGATCTCCGCCCGCGGCGCGAGCACGCCGGTGTCATTGACCGCCGCCGCGTCGCCGCCATAGTAGCCGACCTTCGCCGTTTTCATGCGCTGGCTGCGGTAGCGCAGCACGTCGAGCCCGGTATGCACGCCCAGCGCCTCCTCGCTGTAAAACACCGCGTAGACGCTGCCGCTGTCCGCGTTGTACTCCACGAGCCAATGGCCCTCGCGCAGCTCGGCGTCGGTCTGCTCCCGCGGAAGGATGTAATACGCCGCGGCGGAGGCGTTGTCCTTTTCCGCGTCGGTCACATACCAGAGCGGAATCTTGCTCTCGTCGTACTTGTCCTCTTCCGCGTCGAGAGGAATATAGGTAAAGCGCTTCACGTCGCTGCCGCTCTTGTATTTCTCCTCCATGCCGGCGGCAAGAAGCTGCGTCATGCGGTTCTGCGCGGTCTGGAATAAGATCTCCGCCTTGCTGTCCAGCTCCGTCTGGCGCAGCTCGCGCCGCATCTTCGAGACGGGAACGGCGGCAAGGGCAAACAGCACCACAAGGATCGCCACCGTCAAAAGGACCTCCGAGAGGGTGAAGCCGCGGTCATTGTGTCTGTTTGCCCTGTTGTTTTTCATGGTGCTCTGCTCCTCTGTGCGTTACGGCGCAACCTCGAAATAGGTCACCGTCAGCACGGTCTGATAGCCCTGTCCGCCGCCGCTCCGTTCGTCGCGGCGGATGCTCAGGTCGGATATCCGGTTGATGTTGTCGCTCGCGCTGAGGCGGTCAATGATCGCGCGCGACTGCTCGTAGGTGCTCGTGCGGTAGGTCATGGAGACGGGGCGCAGGACGATATAGCCCTGCTGCGTCGTGCCGTCGCCGAAATCGAGGGAGTATTCCCCCGTGCCCGCGAGCAGGCCGCGCAGCTCGCGCAGCAGCGCCTCGCTGTTGTTGAAGCGCGGGATCGCCTTGCTGCCGCCGGCGGCGCGGATATCCGCGAGCGCCTGCTCCATCTTTTCCATCTGCGCCAGCCTGACCGCGTTCTGCTCCAGCGCAAGCTGCTCCTGCGCCGTGTCCTCGCGGCAGCGCGCGATGCGGTCGCTGACCGGCTCGTAGAGGAGTTTGAAGTAGCCGAGCACCATCACGAGCACGATCAGGATGAGCAGCAGCACCTTTTCCCGCAGGGTCAATTCACGGTTCATTCCGCCGCCTCCCCTCTCAGCACGATGTGCAGCGTACACTTCATCACGTCGGCGGGGCGGTCCTTCTCCGTTTCGGCAAGCTCCAGCCCGACCGACTCCACGATGCTCGACGCCTTCACGGCGCTGAGCGCCTCGGCGATGCGGTCAAGGTCCGTTTCGTTCAGCTCGACGTCCACGCGGTCGCCCTGCGCCTGCAGGGCGCTGAGCGTGCCGTAGGGCATCACCGTGCGCTCGATCAGGTCGAGCATTTCCGTGCGCTCCACGGCAAAGTTGAGGTCGGAGTCCTCGCCGTCCTCCATCCACTCCATCGAATAGGTGCGGTACTCCGAGAGCACCTCGTCAAAGTGCGAGAGCTTCTCCTGCGCGGCGCGGTTCTCCTGCTGCGCCTGCGCATACGCGCTCTGCGCGTCGGCGAGCCGGTCGTAGAGGTCGAGGACGCCGAACTTGGCGACCGCCAGCGCAAGCACGGTGATGCACAGCGCGCCGATGAGCAGCGTGAGCACCGTGCCCGTGCGCTTTTCGTGCATATTGAGGTTGATGCCCGTTTTCTGCGGGCAGCGGACCGGACGGCGGGGCGTGTTCGCGCGGGCCGTTTTCTTCTCCTTCTCCGCGATCATGCCAGTCCCCCCTTGATGCCCTCGCTCACACCGCCGATGGCGCGCAGATACGTCCACGGCTCCTCGGTCGAAAGCTGCTGCGAGAGCAGCTCGGAGACCGGATGGAGCGTGAGCCTCGTCGTTTCGACGATGGTGCGCAGCATCGGCTCGATGCCGCCGCCACCGCCGCAGATGTAGAGGTCGTGCAGCTCGCGGTCGCGGTTGTTGTAGTTGTAGAAATTGACCGCCTTCATGATCTCGACCGCCAGACGGCTGTACGCCTCGCGGGCATAGTCCGCCTCAAGCACGCCGTTGTAGTCGCTGCGCATATAGCTGTGCGCCAAATGGATGTCCACGCCGCAGTGCTCGGCGATCTGCTCGTCGATCAGCCTGCCGCCGACGTCGATCTCACGGCGGCTGTCGAACGTCGCGCCGTGGTAGATGTAGAGGTGCGTGCTGCGGTGTCCGATGGAGACGATGCAGCGGTCCTTATCATCGTTCTCCGCGCCCATGCGCCTGAGGTATGCGCCCAGTACCGCGCCGTAGACGCACTCGGTGACGGTGAGCACGCGCAGGCGGAAGCCCGCGCGGTGCAGCATCGCGCGGTAGCCCTCCACCGTGGTTTTGAGAATGGCGCAGGCGAAGAGCTCCATCTCCTTGGGATGCCCGTCCGCGTCGTTCACGATGCGGCGCACGGCGTAGTCGAAGAAATACTTGCTCTTCTCCTCCGTCAGAAAGTCGCGGAACTCGTAAGGCAGGTTGTAGAAAAGCTGCTGCTCGGTCATGGCGGGCAGGGTGATGACGCGGGTGTAGACCTCGCTCGCCGGCACGACCAACGCGGCATTCGTCAGCGGGATGCCGTTTCCCTTTGCCGCGTCGTGCAGAAAGTCCGCCATCGCGTCCATCGAGAGGATGCGCCCGCCGGACACCATCGCGTCGGGCAGCTCCAGCTTTGCGGTCCTTTTCAGCTCGCGGCCCACAAAATAGGCCATTTTTACGCTGTTTTCACCGATATCAAGGCCAACGATCTTGTTCATGCTTGTTCTCCTTTCAGCGGAGTGCTGCGAAACGCGCCTTATAAAAGGCTCAGATACCAACGGATAAACGGCTCGCCCGCGAGCGCCGTGACCCACGCGCCGAGCGCAATGGACGGTCCCCACGGGATCGGCGCGCCCTGCTCCCCGCCGCGCCGGGCGGCGAGCAGGCCGAAGACAATGCCGAAGATGCAGGCTAAGATCAGGCAGAGGAGGTTACCCTTCCAGCCGAAAAACAGCCCGGTGACGAACAGCAGCTTCAGATCACCGCCGCCCATCGCCTCGCGCCCCATGCGCTTTTCCAGCACCGTGACGACCGCCAGCAGGCCGAGCGCCACGCCGAAGCCGCCGAGCAGCCCGTCCGCGAGCCGTCCGAGCGGCGCAGGCGCAAAAAAGAGGGACGCGATAAAAAGCACAAGACCGGCCGCTAAAAAGCGGTCGGGAATGATGTACCCCTCCAGGTCCGCGAAGGAGCAGGCGAGCAGAATGCTTGCCAGAAGCCACGCTTCAAGAAGCCGGAGCGAAATATCATAATGCAGCAGAAGCGACACGAACACCGCCGCGCCCATCACCTCGCCCCACACATGGCGGCTCGAGAGCTTCACGCCGCAGTAGCGGCACCTCCCGCCGGAGGCGAGATAGCTCACGATTGGAACAAGGTCCCGCACGCCGAGCACACGGCCGCACGCGTCGCAGTGCGACCGCCCGCGCAGCACACTCTCGCCATGCACCACGCGCCACGCCATGCAGTTCAGAAAGCTCGCCATACACGCGCCGAAAACGGCGGCGAGCGCGCAGCAGTATACGGTGAGGAAGGGGGTGAGATGGAGCATCGCGAAATTCCTCCTTGGAATAGGGTTCCTTCGTGGGGGATGGCCGCCGACCCTCGGCCACCCCCTTATTCTTTACCTCGCAGACGAGGGATAAGCCCTCTGCAGAATCGGCTCATCCAAGAAGGAAGGGGGCGTTCCCACGCCGGAGCGTGCGCTCCGGCGTGGGCTCAGAAAGGTTTAGAAAAGTTACTTGACTTCAATCTTTTCAATCTCACCGTTAGCCACTGTATAGGTGACAGTCTTATCAGCCTCCCAAGCACCAACAGCCTCACCGCCAACCTTAACATTGGCATCCGTGTTCTTTCCCTTCGTCTTGTAAAGACCGGAGGTCGGAGCGCTATCGTTCTTTTCGGCAGAGCCATCTTCCATGAGGTAGTACGTGCCGGCTGCGCCGTCTTCCGTCAAAATCTGGACCTGAACCGCGGCATAGCCGGAACGGATGTTAGCCGTATCGGTAGCGACCTTGGATTTGTTCAGGGCGCTGTTGAATGTGGGAATCGCGATAGCGACAAGGATGGCGATGATCGCGACGACGATCAGCATTTCCATAAGGGTGAAGCCCTTTTTGTTGGTGAGTTTCTTCAGCATAATAAAAATTCTCCTTTTCCATTTCTTTCTATATCGTCCCGCGCGGGGTGGTCGCGCGGAAATGATAACGTATCAGATGCTGCCGTACATACTGAACATCGGCAGGTACACCGCCAGCAGCAGCACGACCACGATGACCGCGAGCACGATGGTGATGACCGGCTCGAGCACGCTGAGCAGCCGCGTGCTCTGCGTTTCGACCTCGCTGTCGAAGTAATTGCCGATGACGTCGAGCGTCTGCGGCAGCGAGCCCGCGCGCTCGCCCACGCCCACCATCTCGGTGAGCATCCTGGGGAAACACTCCACGCCCGCCATGCTCTCGGCAATGCCGCGGCCGCGCTCCACGTTCTCCTTCACCTTGCGCACACCGAGGGAAAAGAGGTAGTTGCCCACGACCTGGCTGGTGACGTCCAGCGCACGCGGCACGCCGAGCCCTGCGGTGAGCATGGTGGACATGGTATTGGCGAAGCGGCCCGCCGCGCTCATGCTGCGCAGCCGCCGCAGCGGCGCACGCTCGATGGCGTAGGACGCCAGCACGAGCTTGCCGCGCTCGGTGCGCTTGAAGGCGAGATAGGCGATGACGAGCGCCGCCGCAATGAGCAGCAGCAGCCACCACCAGCGGTTGAAAAAGCCGCTCACGGCCATCAGCGCCTTCGTCACGCCCGGCAGCTCGCCCTCGCCGAGGTCGGCAAAGGCGTCGGTGAACGCCGGCACGGCTACGGCGATGATGATGATAAACACGATGATGGCGACCACAATGACCATCGCGGGATAGGTCATTGTGCTGATGATCTTCGCACGGGTCTTGGCGGTGCGTTCGTAGTACCGGTGCAGGCGGTCGAAGCACAGCGCGAGCGTGCCGGACTCCTCGCCCGCGCGCACGGTCTCGATGAACGTGGCGGGCAGATAAGGGGCGTTGCTCTCAAAGCTCTGCGCGAGGGAATAGCCCGCGCCGACCTCCTCGGCCACCTTTTCCAGCATCCTGCGCGTGTACTTATTGCGTGTCTGCGAGGCGACCATCTCCACGCAGCGCATCACGCTCAGCCCCGAGGTGAGAATGATGGAAAACTGCGAGCAGAGCAGCGCCAGTTCCTTGTCCTTGAGCCGGAAGCCGATGGGCTTATCCAGCGCGTTCCCGCGCTCCTTCACCGGCTCGATCTTGGTGATGAAGGCACAGGTGTCGCGCAGCTTGGCGACGGCCTCGAACTCGTCGTAGGCGCGCACCACGCCGCTCACCCTTGCGCCGCTGAGCGACTGGCCCTTGTACTTATAGGTCGTCAAGCCGATTCACCTGCCTTTTTCTTTGGTCATTCCGTTCAGCTCTCGATGGTGGAGCTGATGGTGCGGGCGGCCTCCTCAGCCGTCGTTTCGCCGCGCAGCACCAGGTCGCGGCAGCGCTCGCGCATGGTGGTGAAGCCATGCCTGCGGGCCTCGTCGGCAAGCTCGTCCGCGCTCGCGCCGGCGGTGATGAGGCGGCGCAGCGGCGCGTCGATCATCAGGATCTCGAACACGGCGCGGCGGCCGGTGTAGCCGGTGTGATGGCAGTCCGGGCAGCCCGCGCCCTTGTAGAACACGAGGTCCGGCGCGTCGTCCAGCCCCAGCAGGGCCAGCTCGTCGCTCGCGGGATGATAGGCCCTCTTGCAGTGCGGACAGATGCGGCGCACCAATCGCTGCGACACCACGCCGCGCAGCGCGCCGGAGATGAGCCACGGCTCCACGCCGATGTCGCGCAGACGGTCGACCGCGGAGGGGGCGTCGTTGGTGTGCAGGGTCGAGAGCACCAGATGGCCGGTGATGGCCGCGCGCATGGCGATGCTCGCGGTCTCGCCGTCGCGGATCTCGCCGACGGAGATGATGTCGGGGTCCTGGCGCAGAATGGCGCGCAGGCCGCCGGCGAAGGTCATGCCGGTCTTTTCGTTGATCTGGCACTGGCTGACGCCGGGGATGTAATATTCCACAGGGTCCTCGAGCGTGACGATGTTCACTTCCTCGCGCGCGAGGTCGCGGAGCATCACGCACATCGTCGTGGATTTGCCGGAGCCCGTGGGGCCGACCAGCAGGATCACGCCGCCGGTATTCCGAAGCAGCGCCTGATAGGACTCAAGGTCGTCGCCCTCCAGGCCGATGGCATCGCGGGAGAGGAGCTGCGAGGTCTTGTTGAGCAGGCGCAGCACGATCTTCTCGCCGTACACCGTCGGCATCGAGGAGATGCGCAGGTCAATCTCGCTGCCCTTCACGCGCAGCATGGCGTGGCCATCCTGCGGGACCTTGCGCTCGGCAATGTCCATGCCGCCCATGATCTTCAAGCGGGAAATGACGGTGCTCTGCAGCTCGGCCGGCACGGTCAGAACGCGGCGGAGCAGGCCGTCGATACGCATGCGCACCACCATCTCGCCTTCCTGCGGCTCGAGGTGGATATCGCTCGCGCGCTCGGTAAAGGCGCGCTCGATGAGGGAGTTGACAAAGCGGATGGTCGGCGCGCCCTCGCTGCTGTCGCTGTCTTTCGCGAGCTGCGCGGGCACGATATCCGGCCCGGCGGAGCCTGCCTCACGCTTCATCTCTTCAATGACGCGGGCGGTGCCCTCGCTGCCGTAGAGGCGGCTGATGGCCTGCTCGGTCGCGCGGTGCGTGGCGATCATCGGAATCACGCGCTTGCGCGAGGCGGCCTTGACCTCCTCCTGCGCGATGAAGTCCAGCGGATCGCTCATCGCGAGGTAGAGTGTGTCGCGCACCAGCTTCACAGGCACCACGCAGTATTTCTTCGCCAGCGTGCGCGGCACATATTTCGCCAGCTCCACCGGAATGGAGACCGCCGTGAGATCGACGAACTCCACACCGAGCTGTATTTTCAGCGCCTCGATGAGCTGCTGCTCGGTGATGATGCCGCTCTGCACCAGCACGTCGCCCAGACGCTCCTTACTTTCCTTTTGCAGTTCCAGCGCCCGCTCAAGCTGCTCGTGCGAGATCACGCCCGAGGACAGCAGCAGGTCGCCCAGCCGCATATATGCCATAGGGATTCACCTCAGGATCAATAAATGAGGCCGCCGCAGGGGGCCGGCGGCAAAAAAACAGACTGACCGCAGGAAATGGTGCGGCCAGTCTGTCATGTGAACCTTTTTCAAGGGTGTTCATTTAGACACTATAGCTTTGCGTCCCGGCCTTTCGACCGGTTTGCCAACAGGATGAACTTGCGGAGCCATGTAAAGGTTCCGTTAAGAAAATGCCATCAAGCAAAAGGTATAGTAACCCATATTTCGACATTTGTCAAGCATAAATCTACAATTTTTCCATCTTTTTCTTGTGCATTTTGCTTATTTTTTGATTGTCAGGTCCTTGGTCATCCTCCCGCCTTTTGAGCAGCGCCACCGTCTCGACAGTTGTTTCAGTTTCCAAGGGAAGTTCTTTCACTTCCTCACCATCAACAGGCA
>OKSB01001262.1_pt1 | contig 25680 bp, 21 predicted proteins | sample 1601171 | NCBI WGS metagenome assembly OKSB01 (sample SAMEA3541496, study PRJEB24748) | human gut metagenome | biome: human gut; feature: human-associated habitat; material: faeces | place: China | collected 2012 | reverse complement strand
CTTGATGAGACCGACCTTCTCGCCGTGGGCGTTGAGGTAGTCGATGACTTCCTCGAGCACGTCGCAGAAGGAGCCCATGCACACGACGACACGATCGGCATCGGGAGCGCCGTAGTAGTTGAACAGGCCGTAATCGGTGCCGAGCTTCTCGTTGATCTTCTTCATGTAGCCCTCGACGACGGCAGGGAGCTCGTCGTAGACCTTGTTGCAGGCCTCACGGTTCTGGAAGAAGATATCGCCGTTCTCGTGGCTGCCGCGGGTGTGCGGGTGCTCAGGGTTGAGCGCGTGGTCGCGGAAAGCCTGGACGGCGTCCATGTCGCACATCTCGGCCAGATCCTTGTAGTCCCACATGGCGACCTTCTGGATCTCGTGGCTGGTGCGGAAGCCGTCGAAGAAGTTAAGGAACGGGGTCTTGCCCTCGATGGCGGCAAGGTGAGCCACCGGCGAGAGGTCCATGACCTCCTGGACGTTGCCCTCGGCGAGCATGGCGAAGCCGGTCTGACGACAGGCCATGACGTCGGAGTGATCGCCAAAGATGTTCAGGGCGTGGGAAGCGACGCAACGCGCGGAGACGTGGAAGACGCCCGGGAGCTGCTCGCCCGCGATCTTGTACATGTTCGGGATCATCAGGAGCAGACCCTGAGAAGCCGTGTAGGTGGTGGTCAGAGCACCGGCGCCCAGCGAACCGTGAACGGTACCGGCTGCACCTGCCTCGGACTCCATCTCGACGACCTTGACCGGGGTGCCGAAGATATTCTTGCGACCCTGGGCCGCCCACTGGTCGACATGGTCGGCCATCGGGCTGGACGGCGTAATGGGATAGATTCCCGCTACCTCGGTGTACGCATACGAAACATATGCGGCCGCCTCGTTGCCGTCCATAGACTTAAACTTACGCGCCATATACCCCTCTCCTCTCATATAGGTATACAGGCCCCGGCGATCGCCGGGATGTTGGCGTGATGGGATTTTCGCTGTTGCTTCCAATCATCTGGCAGGCAGGCTCAGCAGCAGGTACATGGCGTGGAGAGAAGGCATGCCGAGGCGAGGAGGGCTGCACGCGCTCCACAAGCCCAGCTACCCGTCTTGCACATGACCGAGCGCCGCAAAGGCCGCATGCCGGATGCTCCCGGGCACGCCCCGGCGATGGGAAGCGCCCGCAACGGAAATCCGCATGCGGGTTTATTGTACCCCGCCGTCAAGTGTAATTTCGGCAAATATAGGCGGGCGGTAAAGGTTTACCTTGGGTGACCATCAAGGGCAAAATTGATCCTTCCGTCACCGAGGGACCAAATGGCAGCTGCGGTGAAATAGGAACTGTTTTTGCCGGCCGTAGCCTTAAACAGCCCCTATTTCACCGCAACTTATTTAGGAGATGAGTCAGAGGGCGCCGAGGAGGATGGCGTAGGTTGTGGATTCTCCGAGCTTGAGCTCGTCACCGGGGTTGAGCTGGGCGGAGCGGCCGGGCTCGACCTGGGTGCAGACGTTCGTCGCGTCGTTTACCACCACGGTTCCGTTGGTGGACGACAGGTCCTCAACGTACCAGACATTTTGGTCATCGCACCACACGTGGGCATGGCGAGCCGAAACGTCATCGCCCACATCGGTGATGCCGCCCTCCCCCGTTGCCAGCGCGCCGATCTCGACGCCTTCCTCACTCGGCTGAATCCAGCGCGGGACGCTCACCGCGTAGCCGTTTTGCACGCGCAGCAGTCCCAGCGGATGCGCCGGCGCGACCTCGTGCTCGCCCGACTTGGAACCAAGGCGGGCGTGAGAGCAAACGGCATAGGGAACGAATCTTGCGGATGTACTCCTCGACGTCAGGCAGGTAAGCCCCACGAAGTCACCGGGGAGGCCCAAGCGGCCCGGCACCACTTCCAGATTCTGACCAGGGCGAGTCGTTCGCCGGTGGCTGAAGGCTCGCTCCCACCCAAAAGGGGAGATTCGCGTTGTTCCCCAATCGCTCTCGCATCTTTCATTTTGCTCGAGGTGGGCTATAAAAACTTTCCTGGTGAAAGGCGGCGATTGGTTTCCTTTCTTTCTAGAGGAGCGCGCCTGTAATCTGTTTTCATCCTAAATCAAGTTGAGATCGGACCTTCCAGAGGCAAGTCGACTCAAACTGCGAGGCTCCATGTTGGAATAAAGAGCGCTGTCGAAGTGCCAACAACACAAAGCTTGCCAGTCTCAAATAGAACCTTTTGGGAGTCCGATTGGGCCGCACACCGAATCCCCGCTGGTGGTTTTTTATAGCTGCGTAACAATAAACAAGGTTAGTGCCAGTCCAGCATGAAATTGAGGAACGTATGCATTTTTTCTCAGTAAGTGATCGTCGTTACTGCTTCGATGAGGTCACTCGCAATTGCTTTCAGGTTGACCAAGCATCAGAAGATGCGCTTCGCATATTTGAAGCATCGGGAAGAACGGTCAACTCGAAGTTGCTAACAAAGTCACTTGCTGCGAAAGGCTACGACCAAACGACCATAGCAGAACTTGAAGACGACATTGATGAGTATCAACGATTGTCTGAGCGGACTTTCTTAACAAAAGACACGCCTCGAAAACTTAGATCCATCGAACTCCACGTTTCACATGCATGCAACCTTGGTTGTAGTTACTGTTTTGCCGGTAAAGGAGATTATGGAACGTCTCCTCTGCTGATGACAGACGAGATAGCCTTCAAGGCGGTCGACTACCTCGTCGCAAGTTCATCGGAAAACGAAACGCTTGCGATCGTCTTTTTTGGTGGGGAACCCATGATTAACGAGCCGCTGATATGGAAAACGGTCGACTATTCAAAAAGAATATACCCCAATAGAAACTTTACCTATTCTATTACGACCAACGGAACGCTTTTGAATGACACTGCTGTGAATTCTTTCAAGGAGCACGGGTTTTCTGTTCTGATTAGTCTCGATGGTACAGGATGCAAGCACGATGCATCGCGCCCGTACAAGACGGGAGGCGGCTCTTTCTCCGATATCGACAAAAACGTTCGTCGTTTTTCCGAGTCGTTCCCCTTCGGCGCAAGAGCGACCTTAACAAATAATAACTGTAACCTTGTTGAAGACTATCTTCAGTTTAAAGAGATGGGCTTCAGAAGGATTTACTTCTCGCCCGTGAGCTCATTCGATGAGAATATCAAACTCGACGAACACTCATTAAACAAAATCAGGGCGGGCCTAATAGATTTGGCGGATCAATATCTCAAACAGATTGATCAAGGGGAAAAGCCCTTGTTTAGAACATTGAAAACTGCAGTTGATTTGATTATGAGCAACAGGATCGCCTTTGTCGGATGCGGGGCTGGCAGGCGTTTTATTTCCGTGACTCCCGAAGGGGACGTATACCCCTGTCACAGGTTTGTCGGGATGATGCGATTCAAAATGGGCAACATCGTCACCGGAATTGACGAAACTAGGTATATTGAAAACTGGAGTCAGGATGTCGAAAAAAGAATTGACTGTACGGACTGTTGGGCTCGGTCTTTCTGTGGTGGGGGCTGTAGCTGGGAGGCTGCAGACGAGCACGGCTACTTGCCCAAGAGTCTACACCCTGCATCATGTGAATATAGAAAAATGTGCTACGAGATGGCTTTTGACCTTATTTCCCGCCACTCATCTTCGCAGGAGAAAAATCAACGAGAAGCTACTGTATCGGAATAAGCGGTTCAGCGCATTGCTGTCACCATTGTGGAGGTGTTCGTTCTTCTGATTACCGTCTGCGAAGCTTATTGCTACGTTCGCCGAAACCATTCTAGAAATATGGTGAACTAGACATCTTGGTTTGTTATACACAATATTGAGGTTTTTCTGCACTCAAAGGGAGGTAGTCGTGAAGCATATTCATCCGATTAATCCAGGAAGTGGCGACGAGGCAGGCGTGAAGCCGATGTCTTTTGACTGCCTCTTGGGCATTACTGACATCTGTACTGTTTATGATAAAGCAGATGGCTGTGGTGCATACGATTACTGCGACTATGACATGGATGGCGGCAGCATCTGCGTTGTAGATCACTGTGGCATTGATCAAACGTAGTCTCTAATTGGATTAAGGTGAGGAGCTGTTATGAAGCATATCCATCCTGTTGGTTCAAATGAACATCCTCCCGTTGAGCCTTGTTGTCTTGGAGTTGATATATGCAATTTTTACGACATCGCCGAGTGCCCTGTTGCGGATTGGTGCTATGTCGATAAAGAATCAAGCTGTGTTTTGCCAGCAGATTGGTGCGATCCAGTTGACGAGTAGTTTTGTGGCTAGGAACTATTTGGTCCAATTCAGAATAAGATGGGAACAAATACCAAAATCTCGTGTCTGGGAGGAGTTATGCCATTATTGCAAGGTCTCGTTGGATTAGCCTTTATACTTGCGTTATATCTGGCACCTTTTTTAATTCTATTCTTCATTATCCGACTCTTTCTTCGGAGAAAATAGGAGTGTCACGCAAACATTAGCGTAGCTTTCTTCCAATATGAGCCGAGCATTGGCAAGTGGAATAAGAAGCCCGACCGTTCGCCACATGAAAGTGATCGGACGGGCTTCTCTATTTAACCCGGGCCGCCACCCATAGCGGCTTTCCAAGCGTATTCTCAGTGCAAAGCAATCGTCAGTTTAATCCTATGCGCTGATACCGCATTTCATTTGTTCGGCTCGAATTCTACGGCCTGGCAACCCTCGCACTCTCCGGCAAATGGATTGAACGCGAAGGCAGAGATGATGTGTGCGTGGACATCGAGGCTGCTGTAGGCAACATACTGGGACATGGACCCCCGCTGCGCGTGGTATGCGGCCCGGCATATTCATTGCCGTCCAACCCCGTGTAGTTGCAGCAAAGGGTGGAACCTCAATGCTCAGCTCATGTTGTCCGTGGGACACGAGAATCGTAAGTACACTTTGGTGCGATTCTCACGCTGATACTGAGCCACCTGGAATAAGATACGTCGCGACAACACTTCGCTTCACCTCTGTCTCGACAAGATGACGTAGACTAAAGTTTCCTTTAGTAAGAGAACGAGAACTATATCTGAAAGCGTTGCGATGGCGTGAAGGCACCGAGTCCGAACCGCCTGAATGCTACGTGCATCTGCATCGCCTTTTTGTTATCTCTGCCAGTTGGGTAGCACTACACTTGTCATCATTTACCCTGGTACATGCTGCCTAAATCCACTACCCCTTCTACCGCGCCGACCATCTCGTCATCGTGAGAGACAACGATGATCAGCTGGCTTTGCTTGTTGCGCTTAACATAGGCCGCAAGCTCGGCGCGGCTTACAGCGTCTAACCCAGTCGTGGGCTCGTCGAGTACCAAAACTGACGACTTGCGTGAAATCGCCGACCATAAGTACACTCGGCGCAGCTCACCGCCCGAAAGCGCGGAGCAACGTTTCCCGAGCAACTCCTTCACGCTGTTTTCCAGCGAAAGTAGGCCATCTACACCCCGGTGATAGGAAGAAAAGGGCGTGTCGAAATACTCTAACAGCTCTTTCACCGTTTCGTCCGGCGCGAAGCACGACTGTGGGCAGCACGATATCTCTCTCGCACGTATGTAATCCAAGTCGCATTCTTCGATTGGCACGCCGTTGTATTTTACTTTGCCTTTCGATGAGTATAGCCCGAGCATCAAGTAAAGAAGTGACGTCTTGCCTCTTCCGTTTTCCCCAACTATGCAATATGTACCAGGACCGGAAAACTTGAAAGAAAACCCGCCGAGGACCTCTCGGACAGATCCGTCTGGAAGGGCAACCGAGAATTCCAAATCAGATACCGAAATGTCATTTATTTCATCGAGTTTAGCTAAATCGGTCCGATTCCACCCCGATTTCTCCTTTTCTCTCGTCGCGATAGCCGTCCTATCCCATGATGCTTTGGCATCTTGATAGGATTTGAACAATGACATCATACTTTTCAAAGTCTTAAAGAGAACCGCGAAGTATGTACCGATGATAGTGTACTCGCCTATTGACATAGTTCCGTTAATGATTCGTACTCCGGAAACAACAAGTATCACCGCTTGAAACAACGCTGCGAAAAGACCATCGAGCGATGTCAGAGAATATGATAGCTTTCCGGAGCGCAAAACTTTGGGAAAATAGCTCTTAAACCCAGCGTCGAGCGCTTGTTCGCTCTTGCCGTACGAAGATGTCAGTTGAATGTTGAGAATCTGATTAAGCTGCGATGCAATTGCGGCGTAAAAGGCGCTGTCCGCCTCTTTCTTCTCATACGTGACCCTATACAAAAGTTTCCTCAACCCAGTAATTACACAGAAATACACGATGAGGAGAATGATGGAAAACACCGCGAGAGTTGAATCAATTGACCATATGATAAGCAATACGATGGGAATGGCTACAATGGACAGCGGCGCACTGATAAAATTCGCCAAAACGAAGGATGAGACCACGCTGGAGTCGGAAATAATCCGTTGCGTTGTATAGGCTGGATCGATGGTCCGACTCACCAAGTAATCGTCTCTTTCAAAACGCAAGACGGCCTCCCTGAGAAGATCAAAGGAAAGTCTCGTGGTTATGCGAATGGAAAGTGTTCCTGCAAAATAAGTAAAGAGGGTGGAGAAAACTCCTATTGACGCAACCAGGAGCGCGAAGAGTACGGCGTCTCTTTCGCTGCGGTTACCGAGAAGAAAATCTAAGAATTTCCCGTTCACGTATGGCATGGCATAGGAGAGAGCGGTTCCAATCACCGTGATAGCAATGAAGACGAAAGCCCCTTTTGCTCTGATGAACCTCGAGAGAACGCATCGAATCAAGGAAGGCCCCAATCTACCCGCCACAAAACATCAATCACTGATACCTTACACCTCAACACAACAGGAGCGAAGATTTGCCAATGAGACTGCTTTAAGATTGCCTTGGGCCAATACGATCTCAAGCTCTTCCTACAAGAGAGTCGGAATCGGACATCTCCTCCGACGAACCTGGCAATCGGGCGGTTAAAATATCTTTTTCAACCGCCCGATTGCCACAATAGATTTGAGCATCCGCCCACAAACGTCCGCGTTTTATACCCATCAAATCCTTTGCCTTTTGTCGTCTAGACTAGAAAAATCGCTCGAAATAACGCAACCGGCCTGCTCGCTTGAAGAAACCTAAGCCCGTAACGTAGATGTGCAAACTTCCGAAACGCCTTGCGCGGCATAGTGCGTATAAACTTCGTCAACCGCCTCAGAAATATCTGAGTATCGCGCCGGGTCAAAAGCATACGATGTCGCAGCTATACCCTGCACCCATTCGGAACGCGGATTAATTGAATAGCCACACAGCATCATCATACATGCATCTAGACCTGATTTCCCAAGTATCCGACGTATTGATGAGAGCATCGCGGGTCGCCCCTGCACCATCGTCGTCACCCCTATTAGCAGTATTTACCGTTTTTCTCTAAATGCGTATCGCCACCCTTAAGAATACGAAGTGTTTTATCCAGACCCGATTGTCCTCCATCTCAAACGAAGGGATAAGGAATCTCATCCGGAATCGGCAGTAACGGAGGATTCACAACGACAAGCGAAAAACATGAGTCATCTCTCAGAGGGGAGTAAAGGCTCCCCTCAAGCACCCTAGTTTCGTCATCCAAAGAGTTGATGGCAGTGTTTTTCTTACAAAGGTCGACAACAAAAGGGTTGATTTCTACAGATGTTACATCCATGCCACAGTTGGTAAGTATCAGGCCCTGTATTCTGGGGCCAGAACACAAATCGAGAGCCTTCCGTGCGCTCTGCGGTGTAAGGCGCCAATCTCAGCAAATCTGTCCCACAATACTGCGCTGAAGAACAAGACGGAACCCCTGAGCCAAACTCCCCTATACCTTATTAAGGCTAAGACAGGCAAGTTCACGCACCCGGCATATTCCAGAATAACATCCTATTGTTTTAGATGCTCTACAAGCATGAACAGCCGCGAATCGGAAAGATCTTCTAGTTTCGCCCCGACTGACCGCCAAGGGCCAAAATGGCCCCTCCATCCCCGGGCGACTGGCTCTGGCGCGCCGAGGAGTGTCCCCAAGTGCCGGCAGAAAAGAAACGTCCCTATCTGCCGGCTAGAGGGCACCGAAGAGGATGGCGTAGGTAGTGGATTCGCCGAGCTTGAGCTCGTCGCCGGGATTGAGTTGGGCGGAACGGCCGGGCTCGACCTGAATGCAGACGCGCGTGGCCCCGTTTACCACCACGGTTCCGTTGGTGGACGACAAGTCCTCGACGTGCCAGATATTTTGAGCATCGCACCAGATATGGGCATGGCGGGCCGAGACATCGTCGCCGACGTCGGTAATATCGCCCTCACCAGTGGCCAGCGCACCAATCTCAACACCCTGCTCACTCGGCTGAATCCAGCGCGGGGCGCTCACGACAAAACTGTTTTGTACGCGCAGCAAGCCCAAGGGGTGCGCCGGAGCGGGTTCGCGTTCGCCCGCGGTCATCGACATGCCAAGCGAACGCGGCGTGGAGGTGCCTCCGCCACAGGTCGCGTGCGCGTAGTCGATGGCATAGTTCACCGAGGACCGCACATCCGCCGAACAACCGACGGCGACAAACAGCACCAGCACGGCCTCGGCGCGCTCGGCGGGCATGAGTTCCGCCGCCTGGGACAGGCGATCGAGCGCGTTGCGATAGAGATTCGTGTCCTGATGGCACTCTTCGAGCGCGCGTACCATCGGTTCACCTGCAGGACCGCACACCATATTGATCACAGCCGTGGAGTCCATGGGATTTCGCTGGCGCAGGGCCAGTTGCGACATAATACGCGCAGCCGAGGTACCGTATTCGGCAAAGTAGCGCTGCTGAAGCGTGCCGACCGGCGCGCGAACGATAAAGCGGGAAACCCAAGAGCGATCGGCGGCTCGGCTCTGCGGGCTGCGGCCGTCGGCGAGCGGACGGGACGAAAGCACCAGGCCGCACAGCTCGATATGGCTCAGATGCGCCGCGCGCTTAAAGATGTCAAACATGGCCCCGCATGGGGTGAGCTTAACTTGAGATGCCATGACCTAGGCCTCCTTGGTCGTAGAAATAGAATCGGACGATACTTCGACAGGTCCGCCAAAAGTACGGGCAGCTGCGGCTCCACCGGCAAGCGGAGTCGCCATCTGGGCTTTTGTGCGTCGCGGTGCCGAAACGGGAAGTTCAAAGGCAAAGCCCATCGCAAGCAAAAACCACGTAAGCGTATAGGTTGCAACCAGAGCGGCAACAAGGCCGCCCATCACGGCGCGTTGGGAAAATACGCTACATGCAGCCACAACCAGTACTGGAACCTCGCAGGCAGAAAGCGCAAGCACACCCTGCAGGAACCCCGAGCGCCGATTGCGCGCAAGTGCCCCCGCGGTAACGCCGGCTATGCCTGGCAGCGCCAACGCCAGTGCGGCAATAATACCCGGTAGCGTCCCAGACCACACGAGCGATCCCAAAGTCGCCGTCACGCGAGCGCCCGACGCCAGCAGCGCGGCCGAAACCACGACCACAGCCCAAACCACGCCACAGACGACCGTCGCGCCGACCATCAGCGCGCGACGAACCGCACGGCCAGACGCATCCATGGGGCACGGCGTGAGCGGCTCGCCGCGGAGCGAACGACCGACATTTTGCGCATAGTGGTCACAAAACGCCGAGAGCGCCGCCTCGACCGCCGCCGGCTCGGGACGATCTTTTTGATGGCTGGACAGACAGGCCATCACCACGTCGAACAGCTGGGCATCGACAAACGCCAGCGCATCGCGTAGCTCTTCGGAATCCGGCTCAAGCCCTAGCTGCTGGGCCTGCTCGGCCGCGGCGAGCGCCACATCGGGCTCACGACGAAGCAGCTGAGTCAAATCACAACCGGGCGCATGGGCACCAATGGGATAGTCGGGCAGCGTGTCCATCTTGAGACGGTAGGGGCTGGCGATGTCGCGCGTCTTTTTGCGCGAACCCGAGGTGCCCGAAGTGCTCGGCGCGGCTTCGTATGGCGCGGCGCCGGCAATGAGCTCGTAAACCGTGCTTGCTGCGGCATAGACGTCGATCGCCGGCGACATACGCAAAGCGCGCAGGTCGGGAATATCGTCGGTGAGCATCTCGGGCGGGGCATAGGCAACCGTCGCGCGACGCAGCGTGGCATAGCGCTCCGTAAACGACGCCTTGCCGCCGGTACCGGCCACGGCCGACGCAGGCTCGAGCGCCAGCGACGAGCCAAAGTCGATCAGGCACAGGTCAAAGGTGCCCTCGGCAAGCTGCCGGTCAAGCGGTAGACGCGCCGTACGCACCATAATATTAGCGGGCGAGATATCGCGATGGACAAAGCCCTCCCCCACCAGGCTCATGCGGCAGAGCAGGTCGAACAGGTCGCGCCCCAAGCGCGCCGCCACAAGCGGCGATAGGCGGCCGGCATCGTCCACGGCAAGTCGCGAACGCAAGCGGGCAAGCGTCTCGCCCTCGACCCATTCCATGACAATTGCAGGCACACCGTCAACCTCGCCCCAGCCATAGAGGCGGGGAAAGCCCTTAAGGCCCGAAAGGGCGCGATGGCATTCATATTCCTCGCGAAATGCCGCTTTGAACTTGGCGACCAGCGCCTCATGGGCGGCATCGTCGTCAAACTCATCGCGCGTCGGCAAGATGAGCTGTTTGAGTGCTACGGCCTCGCCTTGGGCGTTGACGGCACGCGTCACGCGGCCGATACCGCCACGGCGCATGGTGGCATCGTCGGCAAACAGTATCGTAAAACGACGCAGATAGGCAGGCAGTTCGTCCTGACCGAGCGCAATGGCCGGCTCAAACCCGTCGACACGCGCCAGGCGCAGGCCGACCATGGGATCGCGACCGAGCGATTGTGGTGTGGTGGATGCAAGATCGGTCATCATAGGGCAAGCGCCGCCACGTTATTGTTGAAGTTACCGAGCGCGACGTCATCATCGCCGTAATGGCCGACCCATTGACATAGGTTGGTGTAACAGCCCCACAGATTGGCATACTGCTGATACCACTTTGACCGGGGCGAGAATGTCTGACGACCGAACTCGGCTCGAATGACAAACATCTCCCCGACCAGGCTGTCGCACGGCCTGGGATCTCCCGTAGAGTTATAGGTCGAAACCACGTCATTGGCACGAGAAACATAGCCGTCGAGCATGTTGTACTTGGTCACAAGCCAACTGTGAATGCTCTCTTCCTCAGCAGCGGAAAGGCCACCGGAGTTTGCATCGTTGTCAGTGTTGCCGCCCGTCGAGCCGCCGTTTCCAGACCCTCCGGCAGAGGAACCCGACCCAGAGCCGCCGCCCGAACTCGACGAATCCGAGCCGGAGCCAGAAGTATCCGAGCTACCGGGCTTTCCGGACTGCTGGGCGTCCTGCTCCTTCTGCTGCTCGACCTTATTCACCGTTGCCGCCACGCTATTGTTGGACAACCGATCGATGATCTTGGTGTTGGTGAGCACGATGGTTTTGCCATTGGCAAGCGTGACTTCGTTGTCCGGGGCCTCGGCGCCGTCCGCGTCGTCGGCGCCAAACACAATATGCGCGACCACACTTGCCCAAGCATATCCAGTCGTGGTGCCCAGATCACTTTTGACCTCATGCCCCACGCGCGGTTCGCGTGCGGCATGTGCCTGCATCATGGACGGCACGGTCATGCCATAGGCAGAAACGCCAGCTATGACCAGCACCAGCGAGCAAGACAGCAGTGCGTACGCCCGCGGCGCCAAGCCCAGTCGGCGTCGCATGCGCACCGCGGCGCCGCGCTTTGTCTGAGTGCCACCGGGCCGCATGCGTTCTCCTCCAACAAAAACACGCCGCTCGGGAGCGGCGCATTCATTCGAATCCATATTTGAGTGTATCAGCGAACCCAAAAGGTTGCGCAACGAATGGGCAAATTAAGGATGCGAGTGGAAGCATCCATGCGATAAGCGGATACAAAGCATCTTTGTTGCACAACAAACTTACAGTCGCACGGGGAAATTATGGCTACCCCGTGCGTCGCGATGAAGACATACGGCAGGAGCAGGCTCGCCACCTAAATCGTGCGACGGGCCTCGATGGCGCGCCCAAGCGTAAGCTCGTCGGCATACTCCAGGTCGCCGCCCACGGGAAGGCCGCTCGCCAGACGCGATACCTCAACGCCCAGCGGCTTGATAGTGCGGGCCAGGTAGCTCGCCGTGGTCTCGCCCTCAATATTGGGGTTGGTGGCGATGATGACCTCATGGATATCCTCGTGGCCCAAACGCGCCAGCAGCTCGCGGATGTGCAGCTGCTCGGGACCAATCTTGTCCATGGGGCTGATCACGCCGCCCAGCACATGGTACAGGCCATGGTAGCTGCCCGTGCGCTCGATTGCCTGGACGTCGCGCGGCTCGCCCACCACGCAAATGCGAGTGGTATCGCGCATCGAATCCTGGCAGATGGAGCACTCGTCGGCCGTGGCGTAGTTAAAGCAGCGGCTGCAAAAGTGAACCTCCTGCTTAACCTCCAGGATAGCCTCGGCCAGGCGGCGCGCCTCCTCGGCATCGGCCTCGAGCAGGTAATAGGCGATGCGCTGGGCCGACTTGGGACCAATGCCCGGCAGACGGCCCAGCTCATCGAGCAATTTTTGCAGACTATGGTTGGCACTCATATATATGCGTGTCTTAGAACGGCATGCCCGGGATGTTGAGGCCGCCGGTGATGGCGCCCATCTGCTTGTTGGCAAGCTCGTTGACACCGCGGACGGCCTCGTTGACGGCAGCCATGATCATGTCCTGCAGCATATCGACGTCCTCGGGATCGAGGGCATCGGGGTCGATGGTGAGGTTGACGAGCTCCATCTCGCCGTTAACGGTCACCTTGACCATGCCGCCGCCGGCAGAGGCGTCGACGGTCTGGGACTTAAGGTTTTCCTGCGCGGCGGCAAGCTGCTCCTGCATCTTGCGAGCCTGCTTCATCATTTGCTGCATGTTCATACCGGCCATGATGGCTCCTTTACGTGCGGCCGCGCGACAAGCTGCAAGGGCAGCCGGAGCGCGACGGGACTTTCAAACTCAAAAATCGTACCACGGCGCGGGGCAAGCAAGCGGGGCGGACACGCTACCTCAGTCGATATACATGTCCTCCAATACAAACCACGCGCAAAGATTATGCAAGGCCGAATTATGCAAGGTTGCATAATATCGCATACTCAATCTAGTAGAGCCGAATCCGGCATTTCATGTGTGCCACTAAATAGCTAAATGCCAAACCGCTGCTCGAGGCGGAGCACATGGCGGCAGGGTATAATTTGATTGTCATAGATTGCAATTTGGAGGTGCCCCATGAATGCCCCCGACGCGCTCCAAAACATCCGCTCAAAACACCCCGTTGCATATGTGGTTCTCTATCTCTTTGTCGGCTGGGCATTACTGGTTATCATCACCCATGCCATAGCTTTTGGAGCAGAACTGCTGATAGCCAGCTCGGACCAGCCCGTCGTCAAATGGGAGACGACCGATGAATGCACCGACGGAACCCGAACCATTTACTACAACAGCCCGTCCCTCTACCAAGAGTTCAAGGTCAAGATAAAGGACTCCAAGATTGTCGATGCCGAACTGGGCTCTTTATTTACAATCGGAGCAACCGTCAACGCCGAGCAAGTCGAGTACACGGACAGCCATGCGACGTATCGTATCGACCTCAGCATCCTAGGCCGACCGTCACGCGCCTGTCTGCTCGAATGCGATATACGCGGCACCACGTTGCACATGTCCGAAATACAGATGCGCCCGGGCAAGGGGTTCTCTTCTTGAGCAGTATACCCGCCTGCGCAGCTACTCCACCGGCTTGAAGATGGTGGACTGGCCGAAGACGCTGCGGATGAGGGCTTTGGCCTCGTCCTCGGTCTGCGGGATGCTCGGGGCTGCACCCTGATGGCCGAAGGGGCCGCCCGCACCGGAGTTGGACTCCCAGGGAGCTGCAGGAGCGTCCTCCTCTTTGGGGGCAGTTGCAGCGGACTTGGGCGCGGACGCCGCACCCGGCACGTCGAACGGAGGCAGATCGTCCCCACCAGCATCGGCAACAAAACCGCCAACCATGGCATCGTCGTAGGGAACCTGCTCGGATTCCCATGGCGCAGACGGCGCGGCGGGCTGAGCCTTGGGAGCGGACGCGCGCTCGGGCGCTCGGGGCGCGGGCTCGGTCGGGAGCTTGCCCGTGGCAGGAGCGCCGGCGGGGTTGTCGGAGCGCAGCCAGGGGGCTTTGCCCAGGTCAGACGACTTGGGCGCGGGCGAGGCAGGCTTGGGCGCGGGTGTCGGAGCAGCCGGTTTGGCCATGACGGGCTTAGGCGCCGACGGGGTCGGCGCCGCTATCGGTGCTGCTTTTGGCTGCGTCGCGCTGGCGCTCGAGGATGCAGGGGCCGCCGAGGACACGGGCTGCGGGTCCGCAGATACCGCAGCCCGTGCAGATGGAGAATGCTCCTCATGTTGAGGAGCCGGCGTGCCACCCCCATCCAGGACATAGTCGACGGTACGACGACCGAAGACCGCACTGACTGTCGGCAGGACCACCGACTGCGTGTCGGCGCGTCCAAGCATCTTGATGGCAAAGGTCGAGCCCGCGGGGAACGAGACCGTGAGCCTGGAGCCGTCGTCAGCCGTGGCGCGGGCGTTAAGCAAAAGCCCCGCGTAGGAAGCCTGACGCGCCTTGACACGCTCGACAACCTCGGCCCATTTGCGCTGCAGCTCTCCGGCATCCTCGACCGCGGGCGTCTCGGCAGTACCGGCGGCGGCAACCTGGGCGGCATTGTTGGACTGGGGCTTAGGTGCCGGAGCGGTGGCAGGCGCGGGAGCCGCAACGGGCTGAGGCGTCGGAGTCGGCGCAGGCTGAGGTGCAGGCGCTGCAGGCTTGGAAGCTGACACGGACGCAGAACGGGACGCAGGCTGGGCAGCCGGAACAGCAGCACCACGGTCCCAAGGCATACCGCCCTGGCGCGCGGACGTAGCAGCGGGGGCAGCGGATGCCGCCGGAGCGGCAGCACGAGCGCCCGAAATTAGCGTCGGCTGTTGGGCAGCAGCGGGTACGGATGCTGCAGGCGCGGCGGCCTGAGCAGCAGCCACGCTCGCCGGCACGGCGCCGTTGGCAACCATGGCCTCCAAGCGGGCCACGCGCTCGGCCAATGCCTCAATCGTTAAATCGGCCTCGGGACGTGCCAGGCGCGTGCAGGCGATCTCGAGCACCAGGCGCACGTCGCTCGCGCCCCTCATCTCCAGTGCGGCATCGTCGAGCACCGTCAGCACACGGGCCAGGCGGTCGGCAGGATGCTCGCCAAAGGCAGCGGCCTCGGCAGCAAGCGCCTCGGCCTGCTCGGAGCCGCCCTCAAACAGCTCGGCACGGGCACCGGCAACGCAGGCAACGTACACGTCACGCACATGCGCCACCAGGTCGCGCGTCAGCTCCAGCAGGTCGTTTCCTTCCTCGACCTGCGCACGGATCAGTCCATAGAGCTCGGCAACATCGCGATCGGCAATGGCGCGGGAAAACTCGCCCAGAATCTGGTCCGAAACCTCGCCTAAAAGCGAGCGGGCGTCGTCCGCATGCACAGAACCGTTGCCAAAGACGCTCAGCTGCTCCAGCGTGGACAACGCGTCGCGCATACCGCCCTTGGCATGGCGCGCCACGATAGCCAGCGCCTCATCGTCGTAATCGAAGCCCTCCTGCTCGCACACGTATGCCAGGCGACGCTCGATATCCTCGTTGCCGATGCGATGGAAATCGAAACGCTGGCAGCGCGAGAGGATGGTCTCCAGAATCTTTTGCGGGTCGGTGGTGCACAGCACAAAGATCACGTGTGCCGGCGGCTCCTCGAGCGTCTTGAGCAGCGCGTTGAACGCCGCCGTCGTGAGCATGTGGACCTCGTCGATGATATAGATCTTGTACTTGCCGCGCACCGGGGCAAAGTTGACGGAGTTGATGATTTCCTCGCGCACATTGTCCACGCCCGTGCGGGAGGCGGCATCGAGCTCGTAGACATCGGGGTGGTTACCCTCGGCAATGAGCTCGCACTCCTCGCAAGTACCGTCGGGCATGCAGCCGCTTGCACCCTCGGCGCGCGCCGCCTCGGCATTGCGGCACAGCAGCGCCTTGGCCAGAATGCGCGCCATGGTGGTCTTGCCCGTGCCGCGCGGTCCGCAGAACAGGTAGGCGTGGGACAGGCGCCCCTCGGTGATGGCGTGCTCGAGCGTCGAGACGATATGCTGCTGGCCCACCACGGAGTCAAAGGTGAGCGGGCGATACTTTCGGTACAACGATTCCATGGGTGCTCCCCCGGGTATACTGAGTCTTGTTGCCGCGGCGGCCATGCGGTCGCACGGCATACTGCATTCCATAATAACCCGTACGGCGAGCCCGCCGCGATAGGAGTCCAAAGAGCATGGCAGACGCAGAGAGCAACCTCGTTCCCTCCGAAGCAGCCGACCAAGTCGAGGTCGCGCTCGAGGAGCAGGCCGCAGCCGACGACGGCATCCTGTACCTCAACGAGTACCAATACGAAAACGACCTCGTCACCGACTTCGCCCGCCTGGTCGCCTCGCCCAGGCGTCGCGGCTCGCTGTATGTCGCCGCGGCAATTGCCGCGCTCATCGGCATCGGCATGCTGGTGGCCGGCGGCAACTGGATCAAGTTTGGCGTCGTCTTGATCGTATTCGGCGCCTTTTTGGCCTGGTGGAGCAAAAACCTGCACCACACCCTCGCCCGCGACTTTATCGACGCCGTTGAGGCCGACGAGTCCATGGGTGGCCGCTATCGCCGCGTCGCCGCCAACGAGGACGGCCTGATGGTTTGGGGCACGAGCGGCAAGTCGCAGTTCTTCCCGTTTGAAAAGCTCGACCACGTGCTCGACGGCGAGCGCATCTTTGTGGCCATGTTCGCCGACCAGGGCGTGACGATCCCTAAGGACACCTTTGTCCGCGGCGATGCCGAGCAGTTCGGTCCCTTCCTTAAGGCGCGCATCAACAAAAAACTCCGCATCGAGACCAAACGCAAGAAGATGAAGGCAGAAAAGGCCGCTGCCGAAGCAAAACAGGGCGACAAGCCCCAGGAGACCAAGGGCAAGCAGCGCAAGCAGAAGAAGAGCAAGAAGAAGCGGTAGGCCGGCCGACACCGAAGGCGCCTCGTCCCGCGCCCGATTCCGGGCCGGGGCGCCTGGAATCGGGCGCGCGTACCGCCAATGGACCCGTTTTGCCTTGCTCTCGAGCTATTTCACTTCAAACCTTAAGAGCCTCCGCTCCGGCAGATCGGTCATCTTCATCGTGTAAGTCCCGGGAAATGCTTTCTCAAAACGGACGGTCTCGTAACCTTCGAAATAGTCGTTGGTGTTCTGCATCATAAATGGGACGAGCAACTCGTTTTCTGCCCCAACCTCCACGGCAAACGCAGCAGAGCCGCCAAGGACCGGCATGGCTTGCGTTATCAGATCGGTATTGACTACAAAATCATAGTTTGGCGCAGACTCCGGAACCAGATGCCAAACATACGCTTTGATTCCACCGTCGATATTATCCCTATTTCTGACACGCATCTTTACGGCGATAACACATGTGGTGTCGGCGTCCTTCAATTTTGTTTTCGTATCCACGGTGCCATATTTTGAATAATCGTCATGTGCTCGTTTGAGATACTCGCGCGGCGTGAGCAACTCTGCCCCGTCTATGCAAAACGAATACCCATCAGTCACCACATCCTTCGACCCCAGAAACGCTCCATCCATCGAGAGCCATTCGCCCTCCGCGTAATATTTCTCAGGAATGACCGTCCGGTTCCCGTTAACGACGCTCACCCTCATGCCCGCAAGGCCGGCAGCAGCACAGCAAAAAAGCGCGAGCGCCGATCTTCTCGTCCACAGGGTCTTCTTCATCGCGCTCACGACCTTTCCCGAACTTTCACAACGGCACCGTCGCGCATGCAGTAAACCCGATCGGCCAGTTCCTCGAGCACCTCTCCGTCATGGCTGGACAGAAGGACCCCACGACCCGTTGATGCCGCCATCGCCACAACGCGCTTGAGCATTTCAACGCCCGCTTCGTCGAGGGCATTCGTTGGCTCATCGAGAACAAGCAGCTTCGGCTTCTCCATAATTGCCGCAGCTATCCCCAGACGCTGCTTCATCCCAAGCGAGTATGCTCGGAACTTCTTTTTTTCGTCTGCATCGAGCCCCACGAGCCGCAGGGCAGAGCGAATGTCCTCGGGGGTGGCAACGCCCTTGATCTGAGCGATGAGCTTCAGATTGTCGTAGCCAGACAGATATCCCAAAAAGGAAGGCGCCTCGATCAACATCCCCAGACTCGGCGGGAACGAGATGTCCGCCCCAAGCCTTTGGCCATCGATAGAGATTTCGCCTTCGGTAGGCTTGATCAACCCGCAAACCGCTCGCATGAGCATGGTCTTACCCGAACCGTTTATCCCCTGAAGCCCGACCACAGTCCCAGGGTCAACCTCGATGGACACGTTGCGCAGGACATCGTTTTTACCCATGCGCTTCGATACGCCCCTTACGATCACACTCATATCTTGTCCCCCTTTTCTATAAGGTCGGCCCTTCGAAACCACAGTCCACCCAACGATAGGCATAACGACATAAGCCCAATTGATGACAAGACACTCGAGCCCGCCGCGATTCCCTCTTTGACAATTCCACCCCAGCGCAACAGCATCAAGGCGTTACCCAATAGCGCCCAATGTCGTGCATATGCCGAGCAGATCAGGTAGCTCATTAAAACCACAAACGAGACTGACGACCCAAGCACAAACCCAACCGCTGCCTGCGCAAACGCAAGCGCCTCAAAAGCAAATAAGAGACCTATGAAAAACGGCAGCGCATCTGCCTCGGCAGCTTTGAGAAACCACGGCGCCAAATTAGCCAGTTGAAGCGACTCACCATGAATGACCGCGCTGAACGAGGAGCTCACCACCAAGCTCCAAATCACAACAGAGCAAACCACCACGAGCAGTGAAAATGCCGTTACTGCCGCCACCAAGATAAAACGCGAGACCCACCAAAGGGTTCTTGCCCGGCATCGAACAAGCGCTTGCAAACCAAACCCGTGCAACGATTCGGTCGGATAGTCGAGTGTTGTATAGAGAATAAGCAGAATGAGAAATAGCCATCCTAGCGGAGGCACAAACATGACCCCGGGCCTAGGCTCAAACGGAGCAGATCCGGCAAACACGAGCGCAAGATTATCCGCAAACCCCAAGGTATCCGTTCTAACCCCATACACAGAAGACAATCCGTAGGCGTACACCAAGTTCGCAACGGTCACTGCCGCAATTGCAATAAAAGTGATGATGTTCTTCTTCAAAACGGTCCTCAGGTCCGCGGCGACCAGCCTAAACAGCATCAGACCACCTCGCGTCTTTTCCACGCCCCAGAAAAAGCCAACGAAGCAAGGGTCAATAATATGATTTCCGCAAAACCGGCTCGAATGTCTGGCCAGTTATTCAGCGATTCCGACCTGATGCTGTTGAGGATATTGCAGTTAAACCCCACACAAGCCATTACGCCGAAGATCCAGCCATTTGCAAAATGCCACGCAACCATTAGCAGATACGGGACAATTATCGCTTTGATTCTGCTACGAAACAAAATTGAGAAGCCAGTTACAGCCATGGATAAAGTCCCGAGCGTGACAGCATCGAACAGCGTGTATGCGAGCACATATGACAAAGGATGCGAATAAAATAGACCGGAGAAGTAGCTATGCAGGTAAAGTCCTACGTAAGTCGACTCATCGACCCGAGGAAGATACGCAGGAAAAAGCATCGAGACGATCAGGAAATTGACGAGCAGAGGAATGGCAGTCACTGTAAACGCGGAGAGGAAAGCAGACAGCATCTTTACGTTCACGTACGCCTTTCTGGAAACGCGCGTGCATATCTGCATGTCATAACCACTCAAACGCTCAAAGAGACACGACCAAGATCCAGCCAACATTGCAAGCAGGGGCAGTGCATAGAAAAACACCGACGCAGACAGTGGCGCGTTCGCGCTCACAACAATCCAGTTACCGAAGCTGCTTTCACGTGTTTGACCGAGATAATTTTCGGCTTGCACGCCAACGCCGTAACCAAAAGAAAGAAGGTTGTGGCGCTCTTTTTCCAAATTTGCCCACGGCTCCAGCGCGGCAGCTATTGCAACTGCGACCGCAATCAAGAGAGCAAGGATAAAAGCTGGACGTCTAATCGTTTTCGACAGTTCGTATCTTGCGAGCTTTTGGTTCATACGTCCTCCTCCCCCTTCCGACCCAGAAAGCCGGAAGGGAGCCATTTCAAACAACTATGCGGGAAGCTTGTGGAAATGCCCGACGCAGTCGGGGCTCCATACGCCAATAACAGTGCCGTAGCCAGACTCCGCCCATGCAGTCAGTCGCGCCGCAGATCGCCCGTTCTCACGGACGAGGTTATACATTTCCCACTGTCCCTTGTGATTCGAACGATACGTTCCCTGAGTACAATTCATGCTGCCGCTACCGCTTGTGTTATACGCACCGTCTGTATATAACCGAAGCGGATTTCCCGTATGGCCCTGGATATCCAGATAGAGCGATGAGGAATCATCCTTTTGACGGTAGCCAGTTGCACTCGTCCCGGCACATTGAAAACTAAATGCCTTATCGGCATTGTTCGTACAGGTCGTAATTCCCGTATCGGCGTTTTGAGTAATGCTGGAAACCTGAGAGGTGTCAAACTCCTCTTGTGCAAACGATGCAGCGGGAACCCCTAGGGACAGACCAGCTGCAATCACCAAGCCGACTCCGATTCGAGCAATAGCGCTCCTTGGCTTAATCATGGCCTTCTCCAATCAAAAGCGGTTAACAATGCGTCGACGCACGGCAACCTTCGCATGAATAGAGAAAGATGTCTGTAAACACCCGCTATTGAGTTGATTGCTCAGGCGTTTACACGTTATTTACCTGCGATAACAATAAAATTAGCTCCGCCTTATTCTTGATCTTCAACTGGCGGTAAGATGCAGACCGCAGCGCTTGCACCGTAGATGCAGCGTAACCGACATCCTCCGCAATGGCCTTTGTCGTTGCCCCCTCTGCCGTCATCAGCAAAATTTGCGACTGAACATCAGAAAGGGAGCGCGACGTAAGCAGGGCCAGCTGGCGCACGCGGGCCGTTTCGGTGGACCCGTTCGCCCGGTACTCCAAGACGGCCTTCTCGTCCTCAACCGAGCGGGCGAGCGCGATGTGCGTAACGAACATGGGCACAGACCAGCAAACAATCACCGTTGCCACGACGACATTGACAGCCGAACTTTGCCCCAACAACGACGCGAGGAACAACGGCTCGAAAACCGTCAGATCCTGCACCATATTGAGCAAGACAGCCCAAACAGGAGCCGTCGCCCCGAAGCAAAGCATCCATATCCCAAGCATTTTGCGCTGCGGACAGCTTCGCATCACTATATATGTGAGCAGCACCCCCGTCAGCACCGCAAGTCCATGGATTCGCCCCCTAGCGACCGCATAGATTAAGGCAACCATGCCCATTGACACCAACGGCACGATAGCCCGAGCATGGGCATGCACCTTAAACGGACGCAGCCCAACAGCGAGCGAAGCCGTAGACGCCACGCCGCAAAACAGGACCGGCACAGCCATCAACGGAACGCGTATGCACATCAATGCCGCGATATAGATAAAAGACCATTCCACAGCAGATAGCACCGCCCATACGTACGGGCTTCCGAGCCAAATCGCTTCACCCGCTCTATCCAGCGCAGCGCCACGATTCGCTTTTCCACCCGCGTAGCGTAGCGACAGAAGCAGTCCGAGACCCAATGCGTAGCTTAAGAGGGAAAAGGCGACAGCCCGCGAAACACCGGACCCCCAATCGCTATCCGCCATTACCAAGGGCCCCGCCGCAAGGAGGATAAAGAATAATGTGAGCAGGTATCGAAACAGCCGGCGCGTTCGAGCTGATGCCACTATATCGTCAGCATGCCGCTGCGGTAGCTCATGCCCTACAGTATCGCCCTCACCCGCAAACAGCGCCACGAGCTCGCGTGAGCCCGCAACCGACGCCTTCCCGTATGCTCGGTGAAGCGTTGTTCTCACCGTCGATGGCTTCGTATCCGTCTCCTTGGCAATTTCCGCCGGCGTTTTCCCTTTGAGCAGCAGTCGAACAAACTGCTCTTCTCTAGGCGACAGGGCAGGGGAAAACACCCCCGCATCGAATGTGTCGGACGCACAGGCGATATCCGAATTGTTGTCCCGTTTCCCCCTTAGCAACATGCATACGAAGGCAGCAGCGATAACGGACCCCATCGCCAGCAATGCAATGACCACGGCATCGCTTGCGAAGTATGCCACCTCGACAGCCGGAATAAGACCAATAGGAACTGCCACGAGCGCAGAACGGGCAAACACGTCGCTCTGTCCCCGACCAAAGGCGCGGGGACAGCGAAACAGCGGGACCGCAGCCAATGCGAGATAGACCAACGGAATTAAAAGCGCAAGGCCAATTGACGCGGCCGTTACAGGGGGCATCCCCCATGGCTCGGGAACGACTCTCCATGAAACTCGACAGCAAAACAGCAGGCAAGACATGACGGCTATTGTTTCTGTAAAAATCGCGTCCTGCGGGTGACGAGTTTCCCTTTCGTCAGTCCGTGTCGACCTCTGCGTCAAAGGAGAGTCCGCCGTGCCCCAAATAACATATGAGAGAAGCAGCGACCCAACAAAGCACGAGACACACGAAACGCCATGTAACAACCAAATCGGTGCAAACACGATTGGAATAGAGTCTCCGCGAGCATAGAAAGCCAGGTCGGCCCATTCGGGAACCGTTGCAATAACACCAAGGAAAACACCGATGGCACCGAGATGCCTCGGCCTTCTCATTCCCCCCTTGCATAGCGCAGCACCATGAACAAACGCCGCGAGGCATGCGCCCAGGATAACGAGCCAGGTCATTGCACCTGACGCTAGGCCGATTGAAGATGAAAACCGGTGATAAGGGGTGACCGCCATTACGACAAGCGCAATGGCGCAGGCAAATGTAGCAGAACGGCGGGAAAAGAGCATACGGCCTCCATAGCGTGTCATTATATCGCTCGAGCCGCTCGTTTATCTCTGTTCTCACACCAGCCAGCATCAATGATTCAGGCGAACTCCAATCCGCGCCAGATCACGGTCCGGCTTTTGTTCGCAGTCCCCACATCAAAGCGGGATGCGGTTTCCTTTTGGACGCCGGTTCGGAAAGCGCATCCCGTTCCAGGCCAATATTCTGGGATGCAGTTTCCGCAGCCCACCCCATTTGGAAGGCGCATCCCATTATTTGGCTGAAAACTGGGGTGCGCTTTCCGAACGAGCCGAAACGGCCCGAATCGATCGGACCACCTCATCCCCGTTTCCTCGCCATCTGCCCGAGCGTGCTACACTAGCAGCATCTATGCCACCGCGAATGGCTCGGCTCCGCGCCCGCCGCTCGCAAACGAACTTTAAACGCACGAGGGTTGGCCATGCCGCTTTTCTCGCAACATACCGCCCGGTTCTCGCCGGACGTTCCTTTGGAGGGCACCAGCTCTCGCGAGCTGCTCAAGCGGTACCAGCCGCTCGAGACACTTGCGACCGGCGGTTTTGGCTCCATCGAGATCTGCCGCGACACGCACCTGCGCCGCCGCGTCGCCATTAAGCGCATCCCCCTTATCAACGGCGCCGGCATGCCCGCCAGCGACATCATGGATGTCCTGCGCGAGGCGCACACTGCCGCCATGCTTCAACATCCCAATATCGTGCAGGTCATCGACTTTACGCATGACACCGCCTATGCCTACCTGGTCATGGAGTATGTCGACGGTATGTCGCTGGCCGAGTTTTTGCATCGCGTGGACGGCCACTCGCTCACCTTTGACGAGGCCGCGGCCATTGCCGATGCCCTGGGCCAGGCGCTCACCTTCGCCCATAGCAATGGCGTACTCCACCTGGACATTAAGCCCGCCAACGTGCTCATCGACCACTCGGGCAATGTAAAGCTCACCGACTTTGGCATGGCGCGACTGTCGTCCGCCGGTGGCTTTGGCGGCTCGCGCGGCGGCACCATCGGCTACATGCCGCCCGAGCAGCTCGATATCGAGACCGGCACGGTCGACGAACGCGCCGATGTCTTTGCCCTTGCCTGCGTTATCTATAAGGGCTTGTGCGGCAGCGCTCCCTTTATGGCGGCCACGCCCGCCGACTCGCTCGACCGCATCATCGGCGGCGCCACCTATCCCAGCGAGCTGATACCACACTTTCCCCCGGGAGCCGAGGCCGCGCTCATGAGCGCGCTCTCCCCCATGCCGCAGGACCGCCCCAACAGCATCGAGGCATTTTGCGACCAACTCCTTGCCGGTCTGGGCAGCGTGCGCGAGGGCCGTCGCAGTCTGGAGCAAATGGTTGGCGAGCTTTCGGATGACGAGCAGGAGCTCGACGATATCGAGCCGTCGTACTACGAGGACGACGCCATCGAGGTCGACCCCGCACTCGGCTGGGCGGGCACGCGCTGGAGCCATGCGCGCGACTACGCCATGCGCGCTATCTCGGCGCTAACGTGCGGCACCTTTAGCTTTTTGCTGATGCAAACGGCCGGGGTCGCGGCGCTTCCCGGCCTGGTCATTGCGGCCATCGCGATCGGAGCGGCGGCTGGCCTGGCCCCCCAGATCGGCTCGGCCATCTCGGCTGTGGGCTTTTTGGTGCTCATGGCCAACGCCACCATGCAGGCGCAGGGCATCCTGTCGATGTTGCCCGTCGCGGCGATCTTTGCCGCCGCCATGTCCGGTTGGTGGATCGCCTGGGGTCGCACCGAGGCTGCCGCGAGCGCCGCACTCACCTGTGCACTCGCGCTTGGCTGTCTGACCGGCAATACCTTCCTGGCAGCTGGGGTCACCGCCGGCGTCGCGTCATTTTGGCTCGGCCCGGCAAGCGCCGCCGCGGCAACGGGCATGGGCGTGCTTTTTGCCCGTCTGGCGACGGTCGCGCTTTCAGCCGGAGGCGTGCTGGGGCTCGGTAACGTTGCCGCAGCGCTGGAAGACCCGCTCCTTTGGGCTGCCTTTGTGCTGGTCGCGACAACTGCCGCAGCGTCATCTGCGCTGCTCAATGCCCATGCCAAGCGTGCCGACCAGGGCTCAAACCTTGCCGCAATCGCCGCCATCGCCGTCACCGGCATCGGCTGCGCAGCGGCATCCTGTCTTGCACACCATATGGAAATTGCCAGCCTTGCAGCCGCGGTCGCCGCCAAGGCGGCAGTTGCGGGAACCCTATCCTCTATAATCGTTGGGATATGCCTATATTTGCTCGGATACCAAAGAACCTATACGGAGAGTGATCTTTCGTGAACTTCCTGAACATCTTCGAGGACCACGTGGCCGGCATCTTCGGTGCCACCCGTGCCCCGTTCTCCTTTAAGAAGCTTGCCAAGCAGGCCGCTCGCGACATGGAGGATCAGACTCTGGTGATTAACGGCGTCAACACGGCGCCGGCACTCTATACCATCCTGATCGCCGCCGACGACGATCCCATGCTCGCCCCGTTCTACCCCGAGCTTTCGCGCGAGGTCCGCGAGTTTGTGAAAGCGCAGGCCGAAAAGCGCCGCTATGTCTTTGTCGGCGAGCCCCTCGTGCGCTTTATGATCGATCCGCAGCTGCGCGCCGGCAAGTTCTCGGTCTTTGCCGAGAACGTCGATGCCCCCACGCTCGGCCGCCTGTACGAAGAAGAGCGCGCC
>OKSB01001261.1_pt1 | contig 25696 bp, 20 predicted proteins | sample 1601171 | NCBI WGS metagenome assembly OKSB01 (sample SAMEA3541496, study PRJEB24748) | human gut metagenome | biome: human gut; feature: human-associated habitat; material: faeces | place: China | collected 2012 | reverse complement strand
CATAGGCCTCTTGAAATTCCTCCAGAGAGATTATCGGGTGCTTGGTGCGGGTGTGATACCATTTGCGGATGAAGTCCGTTTTCTGGTTGCTCTTTCGGAAGTCAAAGTCCTCAAAGCAGGGGTACTCCCGTGCCACTTGGATGATCTCGTCCATCCGGTGCTTTTTCATCACATTGGGCACGATGTAGCGTAGATAGATGTCGATCTGCCATTCCGGTACATAGCCCAATTCCGAGTGGCAGCCTTTGAATAATTCGCCGGCGGACGCCAAGATGCCTTCGTCCGTCAGCTCTTGGATCCAGTAGTCCGGGCAGTGGGCAAACCGCCACGCCGGGTCGTAGCCGGAATAAATTTCCATATACTCGCCGAAGCCCATATACGGCCAAACCATAAAGGCGGTGGCGTCTATGATGAGCAGCCGGAACAGGTCGCTCTCCACGAACTCACAGGCGGCCCGGTTACGGAGCAGCACCTGCGGATTCCGTGGAATGGCGTTCAGTTCAGCCCCACAGCGGGACAGGATGCTTTTCGGGATGAAGTAGTAGAACGGGATGTACTCTGCGTTGCGGAACGGCGTAGGCGGGCCGTCCTTTCTGGTCAGCATAATTGGCATTTTTATCGTCTCCTTTCCAGAGGGCCAGCGCCCTCTATTTTTTAACGGCATAAGCAAGCGTCGATTGTTCCTGCTTTTCAAAAATAATTTTAGCATAGTTGCTGTCCAATAAAAATCCCTACAAGCGCAGAAAACGAAAAAAGCCCGGTGAGTACAGAGAAAATCTGAAACTCACCGGGGCTGAACGAAAATCCATAGATTCGATTCCTGTCACCGATCTTCTTACAATAAACGGTGACAATTTTGTTTTCATACTTTTCGGGTAGAATAATGAGAAAATACTCGGAGGTAAATCCACAATGAAGGGACGATTACTCACGGCGGCGGAGATCGCCGAATTTACGGAACATCTTATCTTAGAGGAACGGAGTGCCGCAACAGTCGAAAAATATGTTCGGGATGTCCGCGCCTTTGCGGCATACGCACCGGATGGAGAAATTACAAAGGAAACCGTGATCGCATACAAAAAGCACCTGCAAGAAATTTACGCCGTGCGGAGCGTAAACTCCATGCTGGCCAGCATCAACTGTCTATTCACCTTTCTCGGCTGGCACGACCTGAAGGTAAAAACGCTGAAATTGCAGCAGCAGGTTTACTGCCCCGAAGAAAAGGAACTGACGAAAGCGGAATACACACGGCTCTGCCGGGCAGCGATGCGAAAGCACAATGAACGGCTCTGTCTGATTTTACAGACCATCTGTGGTACCGGCATCCGAGTCAGTGAGCTGCAATTTATCACTGTTGAGGCAGCACGGTGCGGCGAGGCGGTGGTAAGCTGCAAGGCGAAAACCCGGACGGTGTTTCTTGTAAAGGTGCTGAGACAAAAATTGCTCCGCTATGCAGTGGAGCAAGGAATCGAAAGCGGAATGATTTTCGTAACCCGCACGGGCAAGCCGGTCAATCGGACGAACCTATGGAGAGAAATGAAGGCGCTATGCGCGGAGGCAGATGTCAACCCACAAAAGGTGTTCCCGCACAACCTGCGCCACCTGTTCGCCCGTGTGTTCTATGGAATTGAAAAGGATATTGCAAAGCTGGCGGACATTCTCGGTCACTCAAGCATCGATACGACCCGCATCTATATCATTTCCACCGGCACGGAGCACCGCCGCCGCATGGAGAATATGCACCTAATTTTATAAGCAACAGAATCCCGATTATGTTGTAGTTCCATTTTGATAGAAGCATACCTATACATATTAAATTATAGCATCAACCTGCGAAAAAGTAAAGAAAGCATCGGCGAAAAGCGTGAAAACCCCAAAATTGTCTAAAATTGAGCATAACAAGAAAGCCTTTCCGGCTCGCTTTTTGAAGCGATAAGAGAAGGCTTACTTTTTCATACTCTTTTTGGCCTGCCCAATCTGTGGCAGGTCTTTTTTGCTGCCCTGCTTACAACATAATCGGGATTATGTTTCCGGGGGGATCAAAAGCGTGACAAAGCAAGTGAAATCCAAACAGCGGGTGGCGGACCACGGCGAGGTGTTTACCGCCGAGCGGGAGGTCAAGTCGATGTGCGACCTCGTGAAAACCGAGACAGAGCGCATCGACAGCCGCTTTCTGGAGCCTGCCTGCGGCGATGGAAATTTTCTTGCCGAGATCCTGTCCCGGAAGCTGGCCGTTGCGAAAAAGAAATACAAGAAGTTCCCGATGGACTACGAAAAATACTCCGTTCTGGCCGTCAGCAGCCTGTACGGTGTGGATATTCTGCAAGACAACTGCGAGGCCTGCCGGGAGCGACTTTATCGGTTGTGGGACAAGGAGTACAAAGCCGTCTGCAAAAAGGAAGTTAGCGAGGACTGCCGCCGCTCGGTGCGGTTTATTCTGTCCCGCAATATCGTCTGCGGCAACGCCCTGAGCCTGATGTGCGTGGATGAAAATCAGCAGGATAGCGGGGAGCCCATCGTGTTTTCCGAATGGGCCTTTGTGACCGGCTATCAGCTCCAGCGCAGTGACTACACCTTTGCCAGGCTGATGCAGGGAGATGACGAGGCCCGTGACCTGTTCGGCAAGAAAAAACGCAAAAAGCGGGAGGAGCAGATGACCCTGTTCGACGCGGACGAACCCGCCGAGAAGCCCAGCGACGAGGGCGAGTTCCTCAAGAAATATGTGACGCACTACAGGAGGGTATGGGAAAATGAGCAATGATTTCTACTCCGGCATCTATAATCCGGATGTGTTGTCCTGCCTTGCCAATCTGTCCAACGACGAGGTGTTCACGCCGCCAGAGGTAGCCAATTCGATGCTGGATATGCTCCCGCAGGAGTTGTTTTCGGACCCCAATACCAAGTTTTTAGACCCGGCCTGCAAAAGCGGTGTCTTTCTGCGGGAGATCGCCAAGCGGCTGCTGACCGGATTGGAGCCGATCCTTCCCGACCTGCAGCAGCGTATTGACCACATCTTTCATCACCAGCTTTACGGTATCGCCATCACCGAGTTGACCAGCCTGCTCTCCCGTCGTGGTGTGTATTGCAGCAAGTACCCCAACAGCGTGTATTCGGTGTCCCGCTTTGACGATGCGGAGGGCAACATTCGCTACAAGCGGATTCCCCACCGCTGGAAAAACGGAAAATGCGTCTTTTGCGGCGCAGCCCAGAGCCAGTACGACCGGGACGAAATGCTGGAGACCCATGCCTATGAGCTGATCCATACCACCAAGCCGGAGGATATTTTTAAGATGAAGTTCGATGTGATCATCAGTAACCCGCCGTATCAGTTGAGTGACGGCGGCGCAAAGGCCAGTGCAAAACCAATTTACAATTTATTTGTGCAACAAGCAAAGAAATTAAATCCCCGCTACTTGTCTATGATTATTCCTTCTCGCTGGTTCTCTGGTGGTAAAGGGTTGGACGATTTTCGGGCCTCTATGCTGGGAGATAATCGAACCAGAACACTTGTGGATTATACTGACTCCAAAGATTGTTTCCCGGGCGTTGATATTGCGGGTGGAATTTGCTATTTCTTATGGGACAGAGACCACCGTGGCAATTGTGCTGTGAAGAATATTGTAGGCGGCAAGGAACAGGATTCGCTTCGCCCACTGGATGAGTTTGATACCTTTATCCGTTATTCGGAAGCTGCTAATATTGTCAAAAAAGTTCAATCTTTTAACGAGAAGGCAATGGATACAATGGTTTCCGCAAGAAAGCCGTTTGGTCTTGATACAACAGTTCTGTTCTCGGAATTCGGTGATTTGACTCTCCGTTCCAGTAAGGGATTAGGAAAGTACCAATCGGAACAGCTTACTGCCGGGATTGATTTAGTCGATAAATGGAAAACCATTATTTCCTATGTCTCTTATGACCATGCTGGACAACCAGATAAAGATGGTATGCGAAAGGTTATGTCTGTAATTGAAGTTTTACCGCCAAAATCTGTTTGTACAGAAACTTACTTAGTAGCGGGGGCGTTTGACGATGAAACATCAGCTCAAAATCTAAAAAGTTATTTGTCAACAAGGTTTGTCAGGTTCCTTGTTGCCCAAATCGCAGTTTCCCAGCATATTACAAGAGGATGTTTTGCGTTTGTTCCCGTGCAGGATTTCTCTCGCGCATGGACAGATGAAGATTTATATGATAAATATAAATTGACAGAGGAAGAAATCACCTTTATTGAATCAATGATAAAATCTATGGAGTAACTTCGTATCAACAATTAGAGAGGAATAGTTTATGGAAACATACAGATGTATCTATTGCCTTAACCAAAAGCCGCGTTCCGAGTTTAACCGCGAACATGTAATCTCCAGATTTATGGGCACTTATGAAAATGCATATGTATTGGGAAACCAGCAGGTTTGCAAGGCATGTAATAGCTTTTTTTGCGACAATATCGAGAATGCGGTATCGTTCGATTCTTTGGAGGGTCTGCTTAGAATCGAACATCGCCCTACACCAATACATACAGATAGGGCGATAGGTAGAACGCGCCTAAAGATTAAGGGTCAAAACGATATTTTTGATGGGTTAACCATGTTTGCATCATCAAACCCGGAAAGCCAAAACAACCTCAAAATTGAAATTGCTCCAGCAGTCGGAATTATCCTTGATGACGAAGCTCGAAAGTATGAGTACTTTTCGATTGATTCTATTCCAGAGTGTGATGATGCAATCAGAGAAAGACTCCAAAACTGCAAGCAACCCTTCGTAACTTTCGGATATGAAGAATCAATAGTTACAGCGGCACTAACACAAAAGGACTACGATTTATCCAAGGCAACTTATACTGGCAATCTAACTCTTTCTCAAGTTACCTCTGAAACATCTTTAGAAACACTTATCAATTGCAAAGTAGATAGCATCCTTTCTAGGCTTGCTGCAAAAAACATTTTTAACTATCTCTGTTATGCATATGGAAAAGATTTTGTTTTACAATCCTGCTTTGATAACTTTCGCAACTTTATAAGAACTGGCAATCATAGTGAATCAATAAAAATGATTATAAATAATGGTGGATTACGGAATATACCTGGACTTGTAGAGAATTGTCATGTTGTTGGAACTGGATGGTCAATAATTAAAGAGCAGATATATTTGTGCGGATTTGTCTCTTGGTTCAATTCAATAACATATACTTTTGCATTATTTCCAGTTCCAACAGCAAAAATCAATTGTCTACCTCCGTTAAAGGTTATTATTTGTGACAACGACCAGCGTACTATTGCAGAAAGCGAGTATCTTACCGTTTTTGATTGGCCGGGCGATAATAAGAAGTTTGGATTTCTTGATAAAAATTTTCAACCAATTCCATGTGAGGGATGTGATAACTAATGCCGCAAATGGATTTCTTCCCCCAACGCCCAGAAGTCCATCCGATGATCTATGCCTACCGGGACTTAAATCCGGATTATGACGGCCTGCTGAAGGTGGGCTACACCGAAAAAGATGTGGACAGGCGTGTGGCGCAGCAGTACCCCACCAAGCGCCCGGACGGCAAGCTCCCCTATGAGATCTTGTACCGCAGCTCCGCCATGCGGGAGGATGGCTCCTGCTTTACCGACCACGATGTACATCGTATGCTCCGCCGTAGGAAAATCACCGGCGTGGGCGGTGAATGGTTCCGCTGCACGGTAGATGAGCTGGAAGCGGCGGTGCTGGCGGTGAAAACCGACACCATCAATGAGGAGAACCGCACCCGTACCTTTTCCATGCGCCCGGAGCAGGAGGAGGCCGTCAACAAGACCATCGCCTATTTTCGTTCCGCCAAGCTGGATACGCCGGACCGTGCACCGAAATTCCTCTGGAATGCCAAAATGCGCTTCGGCAAAACCTTCGCCGCCTATGAGCTGGCCAAACGAATGGGGCTGAAAAAGGTGCTTGTGCTGACCTTCAAGCCTGCTGTCGAGGCGGCGTGGGAGGAAGATCTCATGACCCACAAGGACTTTGAGGGCTGGCAATTCATCTGTCGGGACGGAATGCGCTACGAGGACGCCGACCTGTCCCGTCCCATCGTCTGTTTCGGCTCTTTTCAGGACTATCTCGGCACCAACGAGAGCGGCGGCATCAAGGCAAAGAACGAATGGGTACATACCACCAACTGGGACATTGTGATCTTTGACGAATACCATTTCGGCGCGTGGCGGGACAATGCCAAAAAGCTCTTTGAAATGGACAACGAGGACGAGGATTACGACTTCGATATGGAGAAGTACAAGAAGGACGAGGCCGACAACGCCTACAACGAGACCTTCCTGCCCATCACCACATCGTACTATCTGTTTCTGTCCGGCACGCCGTTCCGCGCCATCAACAGCGGCGAATTTATCGAGGATCAAATCTACAACTGGACCTATTCCGACGAGCAGCGGGCCAAGGAAAACTGGGACGGGGCTGCGGACAACCCCTATGCAGCACTGCCCCGGATGGTGATGATGACCTACCGCATCCCGGACAGCATCCGGCAGATCGCCATGCAGGGTCAGTTCGACGAATTTGACTTGAATGTATTTTTCTCCGCCAAATACGGCGAGAAAAGCAAGTCGGAGACCGCCCGCTTTGTTTATGAGAACGAGGTGCAGAAGTGGCTGGACCTGATTCGCGGCTCCTATCTCCCCGCCAGCGTGGACGATATGAAGCTGGGTCAGGACAAGCGCCCGCCTATGCCGTTTTCCGATACCCGGTTGCTGAATGTGCTGTCCCATACCTTCTGGTTTTTGCCCAATGTGGCCAGCTGCTACGCCATGTACAATCTGCTGCAGCAGAAGCAGAACAGCTTTTACCACGATTACCGCATCAATGTCTGCGCCGGGACCAAGGCGGGCATTGGCGTGGATGCGTTGGAGCCAGTGCAGAAATCCATGGGTGACCCGCTGACCACCAAGACCATCACACTGTCCTGCGGCAAGCTGACCACCGGCGTCACGGTCAAACCGTGGACGGGCATCTTTATGCTGCGGAATCTAAAAAGCCCGGAGACCTATTTCCAAGCAGCGTTCCGGGTACAGTCTCCGTGGACGGTGCGTACCGGCTCCGGCACCGATCAGATCATGAAGTATGAGTGCTATGTCTTTGACTTTGCACTGGACCGTGCCCTCAAGCAGATCTCGGATTATTCCTGCCGCCTGAATGTGAGTGAAAGCAACCCGGAAAAGAAGGTGGCGGAATTCATCAACTTCCTGCCCGTACTGGCCTATGACGGCAGCAGCATGAAGCAGATCGACGCACAGGACATTCTGGATATCGCCATGGCCGGTACCTCGGCCACGCTGCTGGCCAAGCGCTGGGAATCCGCATTGCTGGTCAATGTGGACAATGATACGCTCCGGAGGCTGATGGCAAACAAGGAGGCAATGGAGGCCCTGATGAAAATTGAAGGGTTCCGCAGCCTGAACTCGGATATTGAGACCATCATCAACAAATCGGAGAGCGTGAAAAAGGCCAAGAAGGAAAAGGGCAAGGAGCTCACCAAGGAGGAGAAAAAGGAAATCTCCGAGGAAGAAAAAGAATACAAATCCATGCGGAAGCAGATTCAGGAGAAGCTCATCAAATTTGCCACCCGTGTGCCGATCTTTATGTATCTGACGGATTACCGGGAGCGATCTCTGAAGGATGTGATCACGCAGCTGGAACCGGGGCTCTTCAAAAAAGTGACCGGTCTGGATGTGAAGGATTTTAATCTGTTGGTGGAGCTGAATGTATTTAACGCCAGCCTGATGAATGATGCCATCTTTAAATTCAAGCGCTATGAGGATTCCAGCCTGTCCTACACCGGCCTGGACAAGCACGAAAACGAGGATGTCGGCGGCTGGGATACCGTCGTGAAGCGCAAGGAGTACGAGCTGCTGTTCTATAACCAGCAGTCTACGATGAATGCGCCGGAAATCGACGAAGCCGATGTTCCGGAAGCGGACGAGGAGCCGGAGCCGCCCAAAGACCCCGTTCCAACTCGGACACCACCGGCTAAGCCGGATTTTGTCACTGCTGCCTTCGGCGTGAAATCTCCGATCGCTCCCGCAAAGCCCCAGCATCCTGAAAAACCGAAGGTCGATGTTTCCGGCGTTGCCGTTGGAAGTGCTGTGGCTCATGCTAAGTTCGGCATCGGCAAGGTGATCGAGCTGAACAGGGGATATGTGACCGTCCGCTTTGAGCAGGGCGAGAAGCGCTTTATTTTCCCCGATGCGTTTGAATCCGGATTTTTGAAAGCGCAATAAGCAAAAAGAGACCCTTCGTATCATTTTCTTGACTTAATACGAAGGGCCTTGCCTTATGTATAGATTACTTGATGATAGACAGTTTCGGATGCACGGTCTCGGCAGGAATTCATCCGCCCGACCCATTCCATTTGGTCGTTGGCTTTCAGCGTTTCCGTAATGCCCTCAGCATCTGCCATTTGTTTTACCAGCCGAAGAAAAAGCTCCTCTGCCTGTCGGTCAATGTCCGCAAGATAGGCGTTCAATTCGCCACTTGCCAGCAGAGTGGCATATCGCACACGGCGATGCTCCTTGAGATAGCGGAGATGCCGCTGCCCCCATACCCCGATTGACCGCGCTTCCTCCGGCTCATCCTCCCCGGCAATCAGGTAATAGTCACCGACCAATTCATATTTCAGCCCAGTGCGTTCATCCGTGACAAATCTCTCCATTCGTATAGCCTCCTGTTCCTTTCTGCAATCATTGTAGCAGTAGGAATAGCAGAAATCGAATGTGCGGATAGCAAAAAAGCGCCGTCTCGGAATCACTCCCAAGACGGCACTTTTCTGTTATGGATCAGAGCGAACATTTCACGGCAAAGCTGCCGCTGAAAGATATAGGTGTTCGACCAATACCTGTTTGGCAAGCGAGCACGAAAAAGGCAAATCCGCATTTTCGATTGAAGGATTTATATTCTTGGAAATCAAGCTATGGTTCTAATGTATTGGGGAACTTACAACTTGAAATCCAATTTCTTCAAATCTCTTTTTCTGTGGTTCGAGATTTCCCTTGATTTTCGAGCTATCCAATAAAATGGTTAGATTTCTCCTTGCCCGTGAACACCCTACATAGAATAATTTGTATGCGCTCAGAATACTATATGCCGTATTACCTTTTAGGCAATCTCTCGCTTTTGTAACCCCCGGCTTTGAAAAGTAGCTTTCATAATCTGCACCATAAATAAATTGAAAATACGGATTATCTTTAAATCTATCAAACACTGTGTGTATCTTCTCTTTAATCATTTCTTCGTTAGCCGCATAAGTATCCTTTTTAAGATCACTTACTTTAATGCCTATACTCCTCTGGATATTGTCCACTTCAGCCGCAAAATCATAATAGAATTGGTTAAGCGTTTTGGCGGAAATCGGTATCTGTCCCCACATTTCAAAAAAACGATACATTGCAACGCACGGATTATTTGAGCTATCTTCGGCAACAAAGACAACACTGTCATGACTTTCTCCTTTCACACCATGCTGGGTCGAGACTCTCGGATTGCATAAATAATCCGCAACATGGACCACCTCAACTACAGGGACAAGTTCTGCTAGTTTATAGTCATCGTCATCAACAATACCACTCAAGTATGCTTCATTTAGTAGATGCACATTTGAAAGGCCTCTAATTAAGTCAGCTATAGTTTTGCTTTCACTTTCAATAATATTAAAAACTTGCTTTATGCTATTAAAGACCGTTTCCTTATCATTATGAGTTTGAATATTCCAGCTTTCTTTGCTGAAGATGGATTTATTCCCTTTCAGAATCTGAATAATATTCCCATACTGCTGCGCCTTATAGAGCTTTAACAAATCAACAACACAGAACAACACTTTTAAGAGGGCATCAGGATTATCTTCATAACGAGTTGTTAGTACATCCACCGCAGATACTGCTTTGCCAAAAGAGTATTTCTCCATACTATTGAACGCATCATACAAATGAATTGCATCAATATCAGAAAAACGTTCTTTGTTAAAGAGATATAGGATCAGCGTGTCAGGATCTGTTTTTCGAAGGTTCTCAATTTCCGCTTGAATAGAATGGCTAATAATAATCCTTGGATCAAAATCAGAGTCAGTACTTCTCATTTTCTCAGAGATGTTTTGAACAAACGCTGGATCATTGTAGATTCTGTTCAAGATGTTCACAATGCTTTTTGTTGAGCGGTAATTTGTTGTCAATGCCTTTGTCGTGTCAAATAGCTCAAAGCTTTCTTCAAAAGATCCATCATAGTTTTTATATATCTGCTGCATTCGATCCCCAAACAAGAACAGCTTGGTTTTTGTATTATGTACACTTTCAAAGAATATCTTTAGAACATCGCTCATTGTATCCTGATACTCATCGATAAAAACGAATTGGTACTTACTGGAAATTCTTTTTCCAATGACAGGATAACGATTGAAAACCGCTTTGAAAAAGCTTATTAAATCATCATGAGACAGTCCACCATAGTACAAAGAGCTAAATGGCGATTCGTTATATGAGAGCACCTTGATGTTTTTTTTAACCGTGTCATAATCTAGCTTCCCATACTTCTCAATATAACGAGCATTACTCTCAGTTATACTATCTTTCTGGCCTTTATTATCTATCCGTTCAGATATTCGTGCACCATAGATTTCAAAATATAATTCCAATATGTTCTGGTGGGCAAAATAGGGCTTCAGAAAAGAGTGCAGAAAAGAGTGGATCGTACCGATAAATACATTTTTAGAGAGAACATCTTTTGATAATTCATCTGCAGCACGATTCGTATATGTGATGCAGAGAATATTGTCTTTCGGATTATCTATGATACACCTTTGCACCATTGACTTTATTTCCGTCGTCTTCCCACTGCCCGCCGGTGCATTTATTAAAAAGCAGTTGTTTAATCTGTTAGCCACATTAAGCCCTCCTCTATATAGTTGGGAAGCATAGCGTCGACAAGCTTGTTGAGAATAACTGAGTACATAAAGTCTGTTTTGTTTTTACTTGTATGATGTACGATTGTCCGGATACTGCATGAGTCCACTCTTTGCGGTATCACAAACTTTAACTTATCGCTTTTGCGTAGACTTGTCCATTCTTTTCTTGTTTTCGTATCCAGCGCTGACATATTATACCGTTTTGCAAGCATTGCTTCTTCGAGCGTTCGAGCATAGTGATCATTTATACCCTGGAAGGCCAGACATATGTTTTTTATTGCCACATGTTTCATGTTGTCTTTCCAAGAATAAAGAACCTGTACTGTTAGTTCAGATTCTTTTAGAGCTTCTTTTGCAAATGCATTAATTGTAGCGTTTGTAGAAAGCGATTGAACTACATCGCTCTCTGTCTCGGCATCTGCATCAAAGTCCAAATCTGTTATGATAAGAGATTTGATATTCAAATAATCCAGAATTGGCTTATAATTTATCGCATACGCACCACCGACCTGTACAAAGGAAATGTACTGATTTCTCAAAGCCTCAAACCTCTCCGAAAGCAATGCATTTTTAATAAGCATTCTTTCCGTATCACCTTCGTACAGTATTACTTTATCAGCGAAGATTATATCCGGGAAATTGATGGCATAAAAACCATCGTAGAATTCGATCAAATCTTTTAACTTTTGATTTGGTTTGATTACTTCATCTATAAACCTATGTAAGTCATAAAGGCAACATTCAAATGGTTTAACTTGCCGGAGAACTCGAAGTTGAGAAATACGACTATTACGGACGACTTCATGAGAATGTGTTGTTACAAAACCTTGCATTGCACTCTCTTTGCTGTAATAGGCGAACAGATATTGCGAGAAAACGTTTTGCATCTGTGGATGCATATGAGCCTCAGGTTCCTCAATGACAAAGAAGTTTACGAGCAGAGGATCAATGGTCTTCCGGTACTTTTCCAACTGAAGGTGAATAAAGATAAGGTTGCTATATCCCAAACCTTGAGAAGATTCTCTCAAGAAAAAATTATCCACTTGATATTTTGCGCTTGTAATGCTTTTGAGCAGGGATTGGACTGCTTCATCTGTTACCACCATATCGATGGTAATGTTACCGGCTCGCCCACCATTGGTTTTAGATATTTGTTCTATAGTTTTTCCAAGCGTTTCAATAGATGCTTTACGAACCTCTTGCTGAATTTGTTCGTCTTCAATCGATTGCTTAATCTTATCCGGCAAAGACTGAATTAGTGTTTTCCAGTTATCTTCTTGGCTTGCTATATCTATCATGTTTTTGCTCAGTATTTTAGCCCTATCTGAGTTCCCATCATCCAGTGTTCTGCCAGCCATAATATTCTGATAATTGAAAAGCCCCCTAAACGATGCCACATCCATAGGAACAATATTGCTATAGGTTTTATCAGAGAAATAGGTAGCATCCTTACAGCTATCAGTATATATCTGAATCAGCATTTCCTTAATGATACGAATCCCTTCGGCGTCCTTATCATCATCTCCAACCAGTTTATCGAAACGATTACATAGCTTTTCATATTCTGAATCCAAGGATTTTCTCAGCAAATCCTTGTCTAGTTCAAATCGGTAAATGAAATAAAAGCTGCTGTTATCCGGATCAAGCTCCATGATGTAGTCGGCAAAGTTCCGAATGTCATCGCCGGCGGGATCATAATCTACTTGAATCAGGACTTCTATTGGAGTAAGCAGCATTTCATTTTCTGGATTCTCAGAGGGCACTATTGTTCCAAGGATATTTGCAATCAAATCATCTTTTTTATTTTCTTGTTTAAATTGAGCTTGAAAATAAGGAAATACTGCAGTACACCATTCTTGAGATTCATATACGGGAAAGTCATCACTGCACAACGCTCCTTTAGCGTTAAAGACATAATTAAAAAGCTCTACAATAGATGTCTTCCCGCTATTGTTTGCTCCGGCAATAACGGTAATATCATCTTCCATATTGATTGTTGCTTTCAAAATCTTTCGAAACCCAGATATCTGAATGGTTGTGATTTTCATTTATATTCCCTCCACACAGCAGATCACGATTATGCCTGTTTTATAAGGTTTTATGCCTTCGAAGAATTTGATACCCTACCGGCCTCGGTCCGTTGAATCGTACTGCCTTTTAGCAAGGCACACAACTCAGCCTTCATTGCCGTGAGACTGGCATCCAGAAAAATTTTGGATATCTCCGCTTTGGAAAGCGGAGCCAGATTGCTTAATACTGTTGCCTTGATGCGTGTTTTAGTAACCTTTTTCCGTGGACGACGGCAAACCATTTATCCAGATCTTTATAGCACATATACATTGACTCAACGCTTGTTTCCAATAGCCTCATAGTATCGCATTTCAAATGCAGTGGCATTATTATCGCTCCTTTGCTTCTTATGGTATATTCGCATTATATCATAAAAAGCTGAAAACGGTAGCATTCCATTGATAAACATATTCCCCAATAACCCTATTGTAATGTTTTAGAACGCTTCAGAAATATAGAAAAAGCGCCGTCTCGGGATCACTTCCAAGACGGCGCTTTTCTGTTGTGGATCAGAGCGAACACTTCACGGCGAAGCCGCCGCTGAAGAAATAGGTGTTCGTCCAATACCTGTTTGGTGGAGATGGGGGGAGTTGAACCCCCGTCCGAAAGCGCTTTGACAGGAACTTCTCCGGGCGCAGCGGGTTTTTGCGGGACGCTGTGCGTCCCCGTTCCCTTCAGGACAGGCAAACCGGCAAGCCTGTCCGTCCGGTAGCTTCATCATGCATGGCACGCGCAAAGCTTAGCGTGCGCACGTTCACCACTCATCGACGCTCCGCTGCCGGGCCGTGGTCCTCCCGGCGGGAACGCTCGCTAATTAAGCAGCGAGAAGAACAGTTTCGTTGTTGTTCTTTAATTTATAAGATGCCCGTTTTATGGCGGTCAGGCGCCGCCGCCCGCTATTCCTGCCTCCACACCCCCGTCGAAACCGGTACATCCCCATGATGTCGGGTGCGTCGGCCGCCTGCGCCGCTCTCGCGGTGCAGGCAGGAACGCATTCTGAAAGATCAGACGAAACTGCCGATGTTTTGTTTCCTCAGCAGGTCTCCGGCTCCGGATACTCGACGCCGAAGGTCTCGACCGTGACCGTCTTCATCTTCTGCTCGTGGGTGGGCTTGTCGTTGAACATGCTGCGCGGGGTGCGCGCGATGGCATCCACGACGTCCATGCCCTCGGTCACCTTGCCGAACGCAGCGTACTGCTTGTCAAGGTGCGGGGCGTCCATGTGCATGATGAAAAACTGGCTGCCGGCGGAGTTCGGATCCATGGCGCGGGCCATGGACAGCACGCCGCGGGTGTGCTTGAGGTCGTTTTTGAAGCCGTTACTCGTGAACTCGCCCTCGATGCTGTAGCCAGGGCCGCCCATGCCAGTGCCGGTCGGGTCGCCGCCCTGAATCATAAAGCCGGGAATGACGCGGTGGAAGATCACGCCGTCATAAAACCCCTTCTTGACGAGACTGATAAAGTTGCGGACGGTGTTCGGCGCGATCTCCGGATAGAGCTCGGCGCGGATGATGCCGCCGTCTTCCATTTCAATGGTGACAATCGGATTGCTCATCAGTAATTTTTCTCCTTTATCGTTCTGTCGATCTCGCGTTTGGCGCTGCGCTGCGCGTCGGCGTCGCGCTTGTCGTAGAGCTTTTTGCCCTTGCACAGGCCGAGCTCCACCTTCACGCGGCTGTCCTTGAAATACAGCGACAGCGGCACGAGCGTCAGCCCGTCCTGCTTCGTGCGGGCGTAGAGCTTCGTGATCTCCCGCCGGTGCATGAGCAGACGCTTCGGCCGGTCGGGGTCGCGGTTGTAGATGCTGCCGTGCTCGTAGGGGCTGATGTGGATGCCGTAGGCAAACAGCTCCCCGTTTTTCACGGTGCAGAACGAATCCTTCAGATTGACCGTGCCCGCGCGGATGGACTTGACCTCGGTGCCGAAGAGCTCCACACCGGCCTCGAACCGCTCGAGCACGAAATAGTCATGCAGGGCCTTGCGGTTGGCCGCGACCTGCTTGACGCCCTTGGCTCTCGGCATGGCGGGGACCTCCTTCGTGCGAAATCGTGGATATAGTTTAGCACATCCGGCGGCAAATGAAAAGAGCGAAATCAGCAGAAATAACGCTGAAGCGTCGCAACGGCATCGCGGCGGGCGACCACGTCGCCGTGTTCGCCGATGTGTGCGTACAGTTCCTCGGTGCACGGCAGCGGCTCGCCGAACTCGAAGAGCGCGTTCGGCAGCGCCTCGTCCCCGGCGCGCACGAACAGCTCCCAGCCGCCGTCTATGTACACCACGTCCGAGTCGAGCCCGGCCGGAAAACAGCCCAGCGCCGCGGTCAGGTCGGCAAACGAGCGGAACCGGAACCGGCGCGGCGGGGCAGAAATGGGTCTGGCGATGAGCAGCACCTCCTTTTCGGCGACGAACAGTTCGATTTTCATACTTGTCCAGGGCGCGAGTCCGTGCGTCTCGAGCGCACTGTCGACGGCGGTGCGGATGTCGGCCTCGCGCAGCGCGGCCCACTCGGCACGCGATATGCGCATGGCCACGGCGCCGGCGTCAGCGGTTTCCACAAGCATGGGAATGGCCTCCCTTGGTGTCGGTTTCCGGACAGGTGTCCGGTTAGATTCAGTATAGCGCCCGCACTCGCGTTTCGCTACTCAAAATATATGGCAATCGGCGCAGGAATATGGTATCATGCCAATTGAAAAAAGGAGTGGATGTTTCATGGAACTGATCGAAGAAAAGCTCAGGACCCTCACGAGCTACCACGGCGTGATCGTCAACGTCCGGCTCGACGAGGCGCGCCTGCCCGACGGCAGCACGGCCAAGCGCGAGGTCGTGGAGCATCCGGGCGGCGTGACGGTCCTGCCGCTGGAGTCCGACGGCACGGTCTGGTGCGTGCGGCAGTACCGCTATCCGTTTTCGCGCACGCTGCTCGAGGTGCCGGCCGGCAAGCTCGAGCCGGGCGAGGCGCCGGAGCTGGCCGCGGCACGCGAGCTCTCGGAGGAGACGGGCCTGACGGCCGGCCGACTGCAGTATCTGGGCGCGAACTTCACCTCGCCCGGCTACTCGGAGGAGGTGCTGCACATCTATCTGGCGCGCGACCTGCACCGCGGCGCGGCGCACCTCGACCCCGGCGAATTTCTGAACGTGGAGCGGCATCCGCTGGAGGAATTGGCGCAAATGGCGCTGGATGGTGAACTCTGCGACGGAAAAACGACAGTCGCCCTGCTGAAAACGCAGCTTTTGCTCGCGCGCGAGCGCGGCGAGGCGGCAAGTGGCGGGTTGTGATTGCTTTTCCGCAAAAAGCATGCTATAATTCATCGTTAGGTTCCGCTAAAATCGGGCAAGCTACGCACGGAGCGTATTCGCCCGGTCACAGATGCGGAGCTGCACTCTGCTTTCGCAGCATGAGAGGTGTCAAATAGTTTGGATAGATATGTAATACATGGCGGCAGACCCCTGCACGGGGAGATCGAGATCAGCGGCGCGAAAAACGCGGCCGTGGCGATCATTCCGGCAGCGCTGATGGTCGACGGTGTCTGCCGGATCGAGAATATGCCTCAGATCAGCGACGTGGATATGCTCCTGAAGATCCTGCAGGGGCTGGGCGCGCGGGTGGAATACCTCAGCCCCTCCGCCGTCGAGATCGATTGTACGCAGGTGCGCTTCACCGAGCCGCCGTATGACCTGATGCGCAAGATCCGTGCGTCGTACTACTTCATCGGTTCGATGCTCGGCCGCTTCGGCTCGGCCAAGACGACCATGCCCGGCGGCTGCAATTTCGGTGTCCGGCCGATCGACCAGCACATCAAGGGCATGACCGCGATGGGCGCGAACGTCGAGGTGAAAAACGGCTTTGTCTACGCCGACACGCCGGACGGCCGCCTGCACGGGGCAAAGGTATATCTGGATAAGGTTTCGGTCGGCGCGACGATGAACATCATCATTGCGGCGACGCTTGCGCGCGGCCGCACCGTGATCGAGAACGCGGCGCGCGAGCCGCACATCGTCGACCTTGCCAACTTCCTCAACTCCATGGGCGCCGACATTCGCGGCGCCGGCACGGATTCCATCCGGATCCAGGGCGTTGATCGCCTGCACGGCGGCACGTACAGCGTCATCCCCGACCAGATCGAGGCGGGCACGTATATGACGGCCTGTGCGGCGGCCGGCGGGGAAGTGCGCCTATCGAACGTGATCCCGCGCCATCTGGAGTGCATCAGCGCCAAGCTGCGCGAGATGGGCGTCACCGTCGTCGAGGGTGGGGACAGCGTGCTCGTGCGCAGCAACGGCCGCCTGCGTCCCACCAGCGTCAAGACCCAGCCGTATCCCGGCTTCCCGACGGATATGCAGCCGCAGATCAGCGTGGCGCTGTGTCTGGCCGACGGCACGAGCTTCGTGACCGAGGGCGTGTATGACAATCGCTACAAGTACATTCAGGAGCTTGGCCGCATGGGCGCGGACGCGCACGTGGACGGCTGCACGGCCATCATCAACGGCGTGGAGGGCCTGCACGGCGCGGAAGTCCGGGCGTGCGATCTGCGCGCCGGCGCTGCCGTGGTCATTGCCGGCCTGTGCGCCGCGGGGGAGACCGTGGTCACGGACATTCATTTTATCGAGCGCGGCTATGAAAACTTCGTCGGCAAGCTGCGCGGTGTCGGGGCCGACATCGTGCTCGAGCGCGACAGCGCCGAGCAGTGCGCGGCGGCCGCTGCCGAATGAACATCGCGCTGTTTGCCAGCGGGTCGAGCGGCAACTGTGCCCTCGTGTCCGACGGCGAGACACATATTCTGATCGACGCCGGCATCTCCGCGCGGCGCATCCGTGCGGGACTCGCCGCGCAGGACATCGCGGTGGCCGACCTTGCGGGCGTGCTCGTGACGCACGAACACGCTGACCATGTCAAGGGCCTGACCGTCCTGCTGCGCCGGGACCCCGTGGCGGTGTATGCGCTGCCGGCGGTGTGCGCCGCGCTGCGCAGGCTGCTGCCCGAGCGGACGGACTGCCTGCACGAGATCGCGCCGGGCGAGCCGTTTTGCCTCGGTGATGTGCGCGTGACGCCGTTTCCCACGCCGCATGACGCGGCCGGGAGCTGCGGCTACCGGCTCGACGGGTCGGCACGCTTCGGCTTCTGCACCGACCTCGGCACCGTGACGGATGCCGTGCGCGCGGCGCTGTGCGGCGTGGACTGCGCCGTTATCGAGGCCAACCACGACCCGGAGCTACTGCGCACCGGGCCTTACCCGATCTATCTCAAGCGCCGGATCGCGTCCGATCACGGCCATCTGTCCAATGAAAGCGCCGGGGCGCTGGCGGTGTACCTCGCGGAAAACGGGGCGCAGCAGCTCATCCTCGGCCATCTCAGCCGGGAGAACAACACGCCCCGCACCGCGCTCGAGACCGTGTCACTCGCGCTCGCGGCGGCCGGCTTTCAGCCCGGCACGCAGCCGGAGCTGTATGCTGCCCCGGCGGAGACGACGCTCGCGCTCACGGCGGGAAAGGCGTGCGTATGCTGTCGATAACCCTCGTCTGCGTCGGAAAGATGCGCGAGACCTATTATATCTCCGCGTTCGCGGAATATGCCAAGCGGCTGGGCGCCTATTGCCGGTTTGAACTGGTGGAGCTGCCGGAGCAGCGTCTGCCGGAGCGCCCGTCGCAAAAAGAGATCCACGCCGCGCTGGAAAAAGAGGCGCAGGCCATCCGCACGCGCATCCCGAAGGGGGCGGCCGTGGTGGCCATGTGCGTCGAGGGCAGGCTCCTCTCGAGCGAAGCGCTCGCGCAGCAGCTCGCCGGTTACGCTGCGGGTGGCACGTCGAAGGTGTGCTTTCTCGTCGGCGGGTCGTTCGGCCTCGACGAGGGCCTCAAGCGCGAGGCGTCGCTGCGGCTGAGCATGTCGCCGATGACGTTTCCGCACCATCTGGCGCGCGTTATGCTCGCCGAGCAGATCTACCGCGCGTGCACGATCAACGCGGGCACACAATATCATAAATGAAACAGGAGAAACAACATGGCGCAAGAGCTGAAAGCAGAGTGGGGCAGGTCGCTTCCCGGCGATTTGCTCAAGCGCTGGCCGCGCGATGCGGACGGCGAATTGGTGCCCCCGGCAATGCTGACCAAGTGCACGGGCGTGGATATGGACGACGTGCTGCTGGTCAATATGCTGGAGGCCTATGGCATCCCCTGCCTGAAAAACTATCCCGGGGACGGTCAGTTTGGCAAGATCATGTTAGGTATGTCCGGTTACGGAGTGGAAATTCTGGTTCCTGAGACGCTGCTTGCCGATGCGCAGGCGCTTCAGGAAGGCTGCGCTGAGGCGCTGACGGAAGGAGACGACAATGCGTAATTATATGGAAGAATACCAGCGCTGGCTTGACAGCCCCGCGCTCTCCAATGCGGAGTGGGAAGAGCTCAACGCCATCCGCGACGACAAAAAAGAGATCGAGAGCCGCTTTTTCGCCCCGCTCGAGTTCGGTACGGCCGGTCTGCGCGGCGAGATGGCGCTCGGCTGCCGCCGCATGAACATTCACGTCATCCGCCACGCCACGCAGGCGTTCGCGGAGGTCATCAAGGCCGAGGGCGAGAGCGCATGCGCGCGCGGCATCGCCATCTGCTTCGACTGCCGCGTCAACAGTGAGCGCTTTGCCCACGAGGCGGCGGGCGTCATGGCGGCCAACGGCATCCATGTGCGCATTTTCGACGCCCTGCGCCCGACGCCGGAGCTGTCGTTCGCCGTCAAGCACTACGGCACCACGGCCGGCCTGAACATCACGGCCAGCCACAACCCGAAAGAGTATAACGGCTACAAGGTCTACTGGTCCGACGGGGCGCAGCTCCCGCCGCAGCATGCCGCCGCCATCGCCAGGAACATGGAGCGGCTGGACATCTTCAACGACATCCAGCGCATGGACTTTGACGACGCGGTGCGTCAGGGCCTTGTGGAGTTCATGGGCGCGGAGACGGACGAGGCGTTTTTGTCCAACGTCCTGCGCCAGCCGATCGACCCGGACGTCGTCCGCCGCGTGGCCGACCGGTTCAAGATCGTCTACACGCCGTTTCACGGTGCGGGCTGGCATCTCGTGCCCGAGGCGCTGCACCGCCTGGGCATGACGCAGGTCATCCCCGTCAAGGAGCAGATGGTGCTCGACGGCACGTTCCCGACCGTCAAGAGCCCGAACCCGGAAAATCCGGAAGGCTTCTATCTGGCCGTCGACCTCGCCAAGGAGGTCGGCAGCGACCTCATCCTTGGCACGGATCCGGACTCCGATCGCGTTGGCGTCATGGTCCGCGGTGCGGACGGGGAGTACCACACCATCACCGGCAACCAGATGGGCGTGCTGCTGCTCGACTATATCATCACGGCGCGCCGCCGCAAGGGCACGCTGCCGGAAAACGCGGCCGCGATCTCGACGATCGTCACGTCCAAGATGGTGCGCCGCATCTGCGATGTGAACGACATCCACTTTGACGAGACGTTTACGGGCTTCAAATTCATGGCCGAGAAGCTGGCCGAGTACCAGCGCGACGGCTCGTATCAGTACGTGCTCGCCTTCGAGGAGAGCTACGGCTACATGATGGGTGACTATGTCCGCGACAAGGACGCCGTGACCGCCTGTGTGATGATCACGGAGATGGCGGCGTACTACTTCGAGCAGGGTATGACGCTCGCGCAGGCGCTCGACGCGCTGTATGAAAAGTACGGCTTCTACGGTGAGCGCACGCTCAACCTCGTCATGCCGGGGCTCGACGGTCTGGAGAAGATGCGCGCGCTCATGGCGCAGCTGCGCCGCGAGCCGCTGCAGGAGATCGCGGGCACGAAGGTTGTGCGCATGCGCGACTATCAGGATGGCTCGGTGTACGTCATGGGCCTCGGCAAGATGGACAAAACGCCCATCTCCGGCTCGAACGTGCTGTACTTTGAGCTGGACGACGGCTGCTCGTTCATCGTCCGCCCGTCTGGAACGGAGCCGAAGATCAAGGTGTACATCCTTGGCGTCGGCGCGACGCGCTCCGAGTGCGACGAGCGCGTGCAGCGCTATGCGCAGTTCGCCGAGACGCTGCGCGGCTGAATCGGAAATATGCCCCGGCCCTCCGGCAGCTTTCGCCGGAGGGCCGGATTTTTGAGGGATCGCTATGAAAGAGAAAATCAAGCAGCTCTTTGGCCTCTTCGGCGCGTTCGCCGTCGTCGGCGTGACGACATTCGGCGGCGGCTATGCCATGCTGCCCGCGCTGCAGCGCGAGGTCGTGGAAAAGCGCCGCTGGGCCACGGAGGAAGAGGTCATGGACTGGTACGCCATCGGCCAGTGCACGCCGGGCGTCATCGCGGTCAACACTGCCACGTTCGTCGGGCAGAAGCAGGCGGGTGTCTGGGGCGGCATCTTTGCCACGCTGGGCGTCGTGTTCCCGTCGCTCGTGATCATCATGATCATCGCGGCCTTTATCCAGAACTTCGCGCACCTGCCCGCCGTGCAGAACGCGTTCGCTGGTATCCGTGTGTGCGTGTGCGTGCTCATCCTCAACGCCGTCGTGAAGCTGTGGAAAAAATCCGTCGTGGACTGGAAGACGTTTCTGATCTTCCTGCTCGTGTTCGCGGGCAGCGTGTTTCTGAATGTCTCGCCGGTGCTGTATGTGCTCGCGGCCGCGCTCGCCGGCATCGTCATCAAGGAACTGGAGGCGCGTAAGGCATGATCTATCTGCGCCTGTTCTGGGAGTTTTTCAAGACCGGCCTGTTTTCTGTCGGCGGCGGCCTCGCCACGCTCCCGTTTATTTATGACATGTCCGACCGCACGGGCTGGTTCACCTATCAGCAGATCGCGGACATGGTCGCGGTGTCGGAGTCCACGCCCGGTCCCATCGGCGTCAACACGGCGACGTATGTGGGCTACATCACGGGCGGCGTTCCCGGTGCGCTCGTCGCGACGCTCGGTCTCGTCACGCCGGCGGTCATCTGCATCCTCATCATCGCGTCCTGCCTGAAGCGGTTCCGGGAAAACCGATTTGTCGACCATGCGTTTTACGGGCTGCGTCCGGCCTCCGCGGCGCTGATCGCGGCGGCGGGCTTTTCCGTCGTGCGCATCTCGCTGCTGCAGGAGAGTGCCTTTCAGGCCAGCGGCCGGTTCACGGATCTGTTTTTCTGGAAGGGGCTGCTGCTCGCCGCCGTCATCTGGGTGCTGACGAATGTCGTCAAGCCGACGAAAAAGCTGCACCCGATCGTGTACATCGCGGCGTCCGCCGTCGTCGGCATCGTGTTCTCGTTTGCCGGCGTGTGAGCTCAAAGCAGGTTCGCCAAAACCCACATACACAGCGCGGAGATCGTTCCGTGCAGCAGGCGCCCGACCGTGTGTCGGGCGCTTTTGATGTCTGTCCCGGCGATGACCGCCGCCGTCTGGCAGTGGACGGACACGCCGCCCCAGCCGATGAGAAAGGCCGCGAGGGCGAGGTTTCCCGGCGTCGGCGTCAGGCCCTGCATCGCGCCGATGCCGGTGCCGAGCTCGAGCACACCCGTGCACAGCGCGCGGGCAAAGTGCAGCTCCAGCCCGAGCCGCGCAGCGCTCGTGCCCACCAGCACGGGCAGCAGGCCGGAGGCGTCGAGCACCCCGGTCACGACGCTGAACGTGACCACAAAGCCGCTGACCGTCAGCACCGCGCGCACCGCGCTGCGCACGGCCTCCGGCAGCGCCTGCGAGAGCGACACGGCCGCGATCTGCGCGCGCTCCTCCGGCGGAAAACCGCCGCTGCGCGGGGCGAAGAGCATGCCGACAAGGATGGCGGACAGCACGTGCACGCCGTAGAGCAGCAGCCCATAGCCCGCGCTGTGAAACACGCCCACGCCCGCCGCACCGACGAGAAACGCCGGGCCGGAATTGTTGCAGAACGCGAGCGCGCGCTCGGCCTGCTCGCGCGTGAGCGCGCCGCTGCGCCGCAGCCGGGCCACGGCGTCCGCGCCGAGCGGATATCCGCCCGTCACGCCCAGCAGCAGCGCCGACGCGCCCGCACCGCCGATGCCGAAGAGCCGCTGCGTCACGGGGGAGAGCCATCTGCCGAGGATGCCCGGCAGCCCGAGCTGCTGCAGCAGCGACGAGAGAATGAAAAACGGCAGCAGCGACGGCACGATCATCTGCGCGCAGAGTCCCAGCCCTGCGCGCGCACTCTCGAGCGCCGCCTGCGAGCACAGCAGCAGCGCGCCGAGCGCTGCCAGCGTTGCTGCGAGCGCGATGTAATTGCCCCGTTTGCCTTCCACCGGCATCCCTCCCGGAAATACATTCTCGTGCATTTGTATGCCTGTCCCGGCCTAAACTTGCCTGCGGGCGCATAAAATGGCTTGCAGCGAAGGGGGTGAGCCGGTGAAGCGGCTGTCAGATATTCCGCTCGAGATTGCGGAGCGACTGGACCTGCCGGCGGAATCCGTGGCCGGCGTGCCGAAGCTGACCGTGACTGGCCGGCGCCGCGCGCTGGTGGAAAACCACTGTGGTCTGCTCGAATACAGCCACGAGTCCATCGTGGTCGACGGCGGGCGGGTGCGCGTGTGCATCCGCGGCACGAACCTGCAGCTCGTGGCGATGGACAGCACGGCGCTGCTGATCTCCGGCACGATCGCGTGTGCCGAGTTTGCGTGAGGTGATGGGTTTGACGCGGTGGATCCTGGCCCTTTGCGGCTATGTGCGGCTGGAGGTGTGCGGCGTGCACCCGGAGCGCGTGCTCAATGCATGCGCGGCGGCGGGCATCGCCTGCACGGCGTCCGAGCCGGTGGATGCCTATACGCTGCGCATCACGGTGCGCGCGCGCTGTGCGGATACGGTGACGGAGCTGGCGCGCCGGAGCCAGTGCGAGGTGAAAACGCTCTACCGCCGCGGCCTGCCGCAGCTGCTTCGGCGCGCGGCGCGCTACCGGGGCGCGTGCGCGGGGCTGCTGGCGATGGTGCTGGTGGTGCTGACATCGTCGCTGTTCATCTGGCGCATCGACGTGACCGGCAACGAGACGCTCACGACCGGGCAGATCCTGCGCTGTCTGGACGAATGCGGCGTGCGCCCGGGTACGTACTGGCCCGCGCTGTCGAACGACCTGGTGCGCAATGACATGATCCTGCGCCTGCCGGAGCTGCGCTGGCTCACCGTGAACGTGCACGGCAGCCGCGCCGAGGTGATCGTGCGCGAAAAGGAGCCTCTGCCGGACATCACGCCGGACGACACGCCCGTGAGCATTTACGCCTCCGCGACCGGGGTCATCCTGAGCATGGACGTCTACGCGGGAGAGGCGCGCGTCGCGCCCGGCGCGGCGGTGGAGCCGGGCGATGTGCTCGTGTCCGGCGCGGTTACGGACCTCGGCGGCGGGGTACGCCCGGTGTGTGCCCGCGCCGACATCCGCGCGCGCACGCGGCAGGTGCTGACGGGGCAGATCGCCCTGACGGAAACCGAAAAACAGCCCGCACACGGCGAGCGGACGCGCTGGGCGCTGCGCGTGGGGAAAAAGCGGATCAATTTTTATCAAAACAGTGGAATTTCGGACGCGGAATGTGATAAAATCATTCATGAATATCCTTTTGCGATCCGGGGCGTGTTCACGCTGCCGTTTTCGCTGGTGCGCGAGTGCGTGCAGCCATATCGGACGGCGGACGCGCAGGTACCGGAGGACACGGCGCGCGCATCGCTCGAGCAGGCGCTGCTGCAGCAGCTGCGCGAGACGATCGGCGACGATGGCGCGATCATTTCCTATGAAACGGCGGCGGAGGTCACTGGCGGTGTGCTGACCGTGACGCTCACGGCCGAGTGCGAGCAGGAGATCGGCCGCGCGCAGGCGACGCCGGACGCGGAATTTTTACAGCTTCGGCCGCCGGCCGGGGAAGGGACTACAGCAGATGATTGAAAAAACCATGGAAGTTGACAGAATGGAGGACGTCATCAGCGTGTTCGGGTCGTTTGACCAGAACCTGCGGATGATCGAGACCGAATACAACGTGCGCGTGACCGACCGCGACGAGCAGATCCATATCACCGGCGAGGCCGAGAACGTGCTCTATGCCGAAAAGGCCATCGCCGGCCTGCTGTCGCTGGCGGCCAAGGGCGAGGAGATCGGCGAGCAGAACGTGCGCTACATCTTCCGCCTCGTGCGCGAGGGCCGGGAGCAGAAGATCCAGGAACTTGCGGGCGACGTGGTGTGCATCACGGCCAAGGGCAAGCCCATCAAGGCCAAGACGCTTGGCCAGCGCGCATATCTGGACGCCATCGAGCAAAACACGATCACGCTCGGCGTCGGCCCCGCCGGAACCGGCAAGACCTACCTCGCCGTGGCGGAGGCGGTCGCGGCGTTTCGCGCCGAGCGCGTCAACCGCATCATCCTCACGCGCCCGGCGGTTGAGGCGGGCGAGCGGCTGGGCTTTCTGCCCGGCGACCTGCAGAACAAGGTCGACCCCTACCTGCGCCCGCTGTACGACGCGCTCTTCGAGATGCTCGGCGCGGACGCCTACGCGAAGTATCTCGAGCGCGGCAACATTGAGGTTGCGCCGCTGGCGTACATGCGCGGCCGCACGCTCGACGACAGCTTCATCATCCTCGACGAGGCGCAGAACACCTCCCGCGAGCAGATGAAGATGTTCCTGACGCGCATCGGCTTCGGCTCGCACGTCGTCATCACCGGCGACGTGACGCAGATCGACCTGCCGTCGGACAAGCCGTCCGGCCTCAAGGAGGCCATCCGCATCCTCGACCGCAT
>OKSB01001245.1_pt1 | contig 25841 bp, 17 predicted proteins | sample 1601171 | NCBI WGS metagenome assembly OKSB01 (sample SAMEA3541496, study PRJEB24748) | human gut metagenome | biome: human gut; feature: human-associated habitat; material: faeces | place: China | collected 2012 | reverse complement strand
AAGCAAGAGAATTCGTTGAAAGAACGGGCGTATCCTCTCTGGCGATCGCCATTGGGACCGCGCACGGATTCTACGCCGGCACGCCGGTACTGGATTGGGTAAAGCTGGCCGACGATGGTTCCGGCGATCTTATAGTGCGTCTATATGAGGCCGCCGGGGGCGACGCCAAGGCAACGCTGCGCCTTGATGATACGTTCGCAGGATGCACGGTGGAGGAGGTGAATCTCATGGAGGAGCCGGTGCTGGCCGATGATCTGCCCCGTGCGCTGGTCGCCGGAGGGCCGGTGCCCGCTGAGGGTGCATCCGTCTCGTTCACGCCGTTCCAGATCGTCACATTGCGTATTCGGCGATAGGGACAGATGGTCTTAACCCCGATATTGCAATCGCGCTCGATCATGCGGGAATCGGATTCCTCCGAGATGCTGCATGGTCGCGCGCGATTGCGCGTTATGGCGGGGATGGGAGGCGGGGTAACGATATGCGACACGGTGATGTTGCGTTCGTGCACACATCATGTTATTCTCTAACTAAATCGCTTTAGTAACCGGCGAATGACCATGGTGGTCAGCTAAGTCGCTTTAGTCTCAGCGAAAAGTACACGACAAAAGGAGAGCTATGCTGCTCAAAGTCAATCGCGAGATTGATCGTTGCAAGCGCGTTATGCGGGAGCGTGTTTGGCCGCATATCCATCAGGTGCTTGCACAGTGCACGGTCGGCGCAGTCAAGAACCCGGGAGAACCGGAGATGCCCGCTGCGTTCATCACGCGCGCAGTGTCCGGGCAGGTCATTTTTCAGCCGCTCGCTGTAGGCGAACCCTGGGGAACCTCATGGGGCACGACCTGGATGCGTGTCGAGGGACAGTTGCCCGAACCCCTGCCCGAGGGGCGAGCCATCGAGCTGGTGTTCAACCTTGGTTGGCTCGAATGGCCCGTCGGCGGTCACATTGAGGCCATGGCATACCGTGCCGATGGCACCGTCATCAAGGCACTGCACCCGCGCAATCACTGGATGCCGCTTGTCTCCGCTGACGGTGTCAAGGATCGTGTGGTCAATCCTGACGGCTCTTTCGTGGTTTATGTCGAAGGCGCTTACAACCCTAATGTCCCGTCGTTTACCGTTACCGAGCTGGGCACCAAGCCCACCGGCAAAGCAGACGAACGCTATGAGTTCAGTTCCATCGATATCGCCGCTCTGGATCAGGACATGTTCGACTACTGGGCCGACCTTGACGTCGTCACCGGATCTCTCGAAAACATGAACGACGCTGACCCGCGCTATTGGAAGCTCGCCAAGGCCATGCAGCGATCCATCAACCTGTGGGACGAGAAAGACTACAACACGCTCGCCTTGGCTCGAAAGGCGCTCGACAGGGTGATGCACAACCCCGCCAATGCCTCGGCCATGACCCTGACCGCAATGGGTCACTCGCATATCGACTCCGCATGGCTGTGGCCGGTGCGCGAAACCGAACGCAAGGTCGGGCGCACCGTATCCAATGCGCTCGCGCTGATGGATATCGACCCGGACTTCACCTACGTGATGAGCGCCGCCCAGCATTTCGCATGGCTCGAGGAACGCCACCCCGACCTGTTCGAACGCGTCAAGGCCCGCATCGCGGAAGGCCGGTTCATCCCGGTCGGCGGCATGTGGGTCGAATCCGACGGCACCATGCCGTGCGGCGAATCGCTGATTCGTCAGATCAGTTACGGCAAACGATACTTCAAGGAGAAGCTCGGCGTCGTGCCGAACGGCATCTGGCTGCCGGACAGCTTCGGCTATACCGGCGCATGGCCGCAAATCGCCAAGCGCTCCGGCTACTCGTGGTTCCTCACCCAGAAGCTGTGCTGGAACGACACCACACGCCTGCCGCATCACTCCTTCATGTGGGAGGGCGTCGACGGGTCACAGATCTTCACCCACTTCCCACCCGCCGACAAATACGATTCCGACATGTCCGCGCACGACATGGCCTACGTGCAGAGCAACTACAAGGACAAGGACCTCTCCGACCGAGGTATCTTGTTATTCGGCTATGGCGATGGCGGCGGCGGGCCCATCCGTGAAATGACGATGCGCGAGCACCGCTTTGAAAGTTTTGAAGGTATGCCAAAAGTCGAATACGGCACTCCGGACGACTTCTTCTCCAAAGCTGAAACCGAGATGAAGGCCGAGGCCGGCTCGGAAATGCCCCGATGGAAAGGCGAATTCTATTTCGAGCTGCATCGCAAGACGTTGACCTCTCAGCAGGAGATGAAACGCGGATGTCGCAAGGAAGAATCGATGTTGCGCACGGTTGAATATCTCGGTGCCGTGGCTTCGCTCGAATCTGCCGACTATGTGTACCCGACTGAGCGGATTGATCGCATCTGGAAGACATTGCTGCTCAACCAGTTCCATGACATCCTTCCCGGCTCGGCCATTGAATGGGCTCATCGCGTGGCCCGAGAAGAATATGCCCGCGATCTTAAGGCGCTCTCGGATATCGCCCGTGACGCGATCGCGGCAATCGCCGTCGCCAACCCGGACGTGGCCCGTATCGCCAAAGCCCGGATCAGCCAATTCGCCGATGTCGATCCGTGGCGTCCGGCATCGCTGGTCTCCTGTGGCGAACCAGTCGAGGTGAATCGTCACGAAGACGGCTCGGCTACGCTGGATAACGGGCTGCTGTGTGTCCACGTTGCCGCCGATGGCACCGTCGACTCGATGATCGATCTGAAGTCCGGACGCGAAATGGTCGCCAAGGATCACGTAATGGGCCGTTACGAGATTCTCAAGGACGAGCCTGGCGTATTCGATGCCTGGGATGTCGAACGCGATGCCTTCCTGTGCGCCACCGCATTGGCTGACGGACATATCGTCTCGATCGAGACCACCGCAGACGGGTCCGCCGTGATCGTCACCAAGAACAGTTACCGCGACGACGAGATTTCCACCACAATCACGTTGCGCCCGGGCAAAAGCCAGCTTGATTTCCATGCAGATGTCGAATGGAATGTGCCCGAGAAGCTGCTCAGGTAGACATCCCCATGGCACTGAGCGCCAGCCGTGCCCAGTATGAATGCCAGTATGGCCTCATCGAACGCCCGATCGTCAAGAACACCGAAGGCGAAGAGGCGATGTTCGAAAGCTGTTCACATCGCTTCGTTCGCATACACGATTCCTCATACGGCATTGGCGTGGCCAACGGCTCGACCTATGGCTCCGACGTCAGCTCGCTACGTGATCGGGATGATGCCCTCGCCGGCACGATGGTGCGCATGTCGTTGGTCGCGGCTCCGACGGCACCGGATCCACGCACCGACATCGGCCACCACGAGTTCGACTGGACCGTACTGCCATGCGCTTCGGTCGCGCCACTGGTCGCCGCCGCTGGCGAGATCAATGCTCCGACGATTGAGAACATGCCCGACATCGCCGCGCCGATCACGCTGGAACCCATAGAGGGCACGCCGGTCATCGACTGGATCAAGCTCGCCGATGATGGTTCGGGCGACATCGTGGCCCGACTCTATGAGGCCGCCGGGGCGAAAGCCAAGGCAATGCTGCATGTCGGCGGTACGCTGGACGGCTGGACGGTGCGTGAGACGAACACGCTCGAACAGGATGAATCCTACCCGGATGAACCTGCCGGACTTATCGGCGGCAAGCAGCAAGCCGAAGGCGCCGAACTGGCGCTCAACCCCTTCCAACTGACCACATTGCGCCTAAGCCGCGCCTGATACGGATTCGGCCCGGGTCCTGAACCCGGGCATGGTCCTTGCCTCCAACCGTCAATCGACATAGCAGTCGAATTGATGCGTTCGCCAACGGAATTCAGACTCCCCGTGAGCGCTCAACATGAACCGGTCGGCAATGACCGCGTTCCCACCATACGTTTCGAAGAACAAACCAAATATATCAAAGGAGAAAACACCATGAAAGGCACATTCAAGAAGGCGGTCGCATTGGGCTCTGCCATTGCCCTTGTGGGCGGACTCGCCGCTTGCGGATCCAGCTCGGGCGACGGCACCGCCGAACTGAAGTTCCAGACATGGAATCTGAAGAACGAGAAGTTCACCGACTACTTCGAGGGACTGATCGACCAGTTCGAGAAGGAGAACCCCGGTATCACGATCAAGTGGGTCGACCAGCCAGCCGACAACTACGAGGACAAACTGTCCACCGACGCCGCTGCGGGAGAACTGCCGGACGTGGTCGATATGGGCCCTGAACCGGCATATACGCTGGCCAGTGCGGGCATCCTGCTCAATCTCGCCGATGCCGTGCCGGAAGCCGAAGATGACTTCCTTCCAGCTGCCTGGGACGCCGCCACACTCAAGGGAACCGACCTTGAGGAAGGCACCTACGGGTTCCCCTGGTACCTCAACTCCGGCCCCACCTTCTATAACAAAGCGGTGCTTGAGGAGTGCGGCATCACCGTGGATCCGAACGACCCGCCGACCAAGCAGGACGACATCTTCGCGATGGCCGACACCTTCGGCTCCAACTGCGGTGGCAAGTATGCACTGACCTCCGGCATCCCATCCATCCAGGACTTCGGCATGTATGGCGTGGAACTGATGAACAAAGACCACACCGAGTTCACGTTCAACAACGCGAAAGGCGTAGAATTCGTCCAGCACTACATCGACATGTACAACGCCGGCGCCTTCACCGATGACATGCTCAACAGCTCCACCTCGGGTGAGTCCAAGAGCTTCAACGGTGGAACCCAGGCGTTTATGAACGGCAACGCCTACAGTGTGGACGATATTCGCAAGAACGCCCCGAAGGTGTTCGAGAATCTGGCGATCACCGATTTCATCGCCAACACCAAGCCGAACATGTTCATGGAGATGCTTACGGTCAATGCCACAAGCAAGCACCAGGAGGAGGCTATCAAGTTCGCCCGATTCGTGACCAACTCAGACAACCAGCTGGCATTCGACAAGAAGGCGAACGTGTTCCCGTCTTCGAAGGGTACCATTGACGACAAATTCTTCAACCCGTCCGACGATACCATGGACGCCGAAGCCATGCGTATGTCCGCCGATCAGATTCGCAACGGTGAGATTTGGGGCCCGGCCCAGTTCACCTCCGCCTGCTCCACCATGCTGCGTGAGGAAATCGCTCAAGCGCTGCAAGGCAAGATCACGGCCAAGGAAGCGCTTGACGCCACCGTCAAGTACTGCAACGAACGGCTCTAATTATGGCAAGCGAAGCGAAATCAAGGAAGCGCGCGGCCAAGGCCTCACGCCAGGCGGGGCTGGGACCGAACAGTAGCGGACGCATTGTTCCTTGGCTGTTCGTGCTGCCTCCGATCCTATGGATCTGCACTTTCTCCCTGTTCCCGTTCTTCAATACGATCAGGCTCTCCTTCACCGATTCCACCCTGCTCAAGCCCGGTACGTTCGTCGGCCTTGAAAACTACATCGACATGTTCACCGACCGCCGCTTCCAGACGGCGTTCTTCAACTCGTCGCTGTATGTGGTGTGCATCGTCCCGTTCATGGTGATTCTGCCTCTTATGCTGGCCTCCCTGGTGGCCGAGAAGACCCGCATCATGAACTTCTTCCGCACCGCCTTCTACACACCGGTCATCATGTCCAGCGTCGTCGTCGGCTTGCTGTGGACCAATATCCTCGATAAGGATGGTCTGCTCAACGGCACGTTCAAGGCGCTCAAATGGATCACCACGCCAATTCCGTTCTTGACCGATCGCTGGCTGCTGCTTTTCAGTGCCATGGCCGTCACGATCTGGAGTGGTCTGGGCTATTACATGCTTATCTATTTGGCTAACATCGCCAATATAGACAGCACATTATATGAGGCGGCTTCGATTGACGGGTGCGGTGGCATCCGCCAGTTCCTGCACGTCACATTGCCCGGATGCAGAATGACGATGATCCTAGTCATGCTGCTCAGCTCGATGTCCGCTTTCCGAGTCTTCGGCGAGATCTACATGCTCTCCGGAGGTTCCGGCGGCGTCGGTGGCGCCGATCTGACGATGACCATGCTCATCAAGCAGGAAGGTACCGGCATCAACGCCCGAACCGGCTACTCCGGTGCCCTCGGCATGGTGATGTTCGTGGTGCTCGGTTGCATCATCGGCATCGAATGGTTCATTCAGAGCAGGAGCGAAGACTGATGGCAGGCACACACGCAGTCATGGAAAACAAATATAATCATGTCACTCCGGGCAAGGTCGTTCGCATCATCGTGCTGATCGCTCTGCTGCTCTTCCTGGCGGCACCTCTGCTGTGGCAGATCTCACTGGCGTTCAAAGGTCCCAAGGACGACATGTACGCCGCGCCCTACCTCATCCCCGTTGACCCGACAATCCAGAACTTCGTCGATGTGTTCAATCGTCTGCCGTTGCTCTTCTACGTGTGCAACACGTTGATCGTGGCGGCATTGAACATCGGTGGCAACATCATCTCAGGATGCTTCGCCGGCTACTCGATCGCCCTGCTCAAGTTCAAAGGCAAGGGGCTGGTCGTAGGCCTGCTGTTCCTATCGATGCTGGTTCCCGGTGAGACGATCCTCATCTCGCAGTTCCTGATTATCCGCAACCTTCAGCTGCAGAACAACCTGATCGGCGTTGCCTTGCCTGGATTGGTCAGCTCCATGAACATTCTTCTGTTCATGAATGCGTTCAAGGCCATACCTCGCGAGATGATCGAAGCCGCAGAGGTCGATGGAGCCAATGTCTGGCAACGGTTCTGGCGCGTATGCGTACCTCAGGTCAAGGGAACCATGGCGTTGGTCGGCATCTTCTCCTTCATGGGATCGTGGAACGACTTCCTGTGGCCGTTAATCGTGCTGACTGATGACTCGCACTACACGCTTACACTCGGCATGAGCCGTCTGCAGGGCACCTTCGTGTCCGATCCGCGTGTGGTCGCAGCCGGCACCATAATCGCCCTCGTCCCGATCATGATCTTCTTCCTTGTCTTCCAACGTTATATCTTCAATGGCCTGGAAGCTGGATCGGTCAAGGAATAATCAAAGGTTCACCATGAAATTCGGAGTCAACTACACGCCTTCGGGCGAATGGTTCTACACCTGGCTCAATCCCAAATGGGAAGTCATACGCCGGGATTTGGCGCAGATAGCCGAGCTGGGTGCGGATCATGTGCGTATATTTCCCCTGTGGACGCTGCTGCAGCCTAATCGAACTTGGATTAATCCCAAGGCATTGGCAGATGTTCGCCGTATGGTCGAACTCGGTGGAGAAGCCGGTCTCGATGTCTATGTGGATGTGATTCAGGGGCACTTGTCGAGTTTCGATTTCGTGCCTTCCTGGCTGGTCTCCTGGCATGAAGGCAGCATGTTCACCGATCAGTCGGCGATAGAAGCCCAGAGTGCGTTGACTGAGGCGATTTACGGTACGTTGTCTGACATGAAGGCCTTTGCGGGCCTTACGTTGGGCAACGAGTGCAACCAGTTCACTGATGCCACACATCCCAGACGCATGCCGGCCAATGCCGAGCAGATTGGTGAATGGCTGGATACGCTTATCGGATTGGTTGCCAAGCGATGCCGGCGCGATGGCCGTCTAATCGCGCATAGCGAAAACGACGCAATCTGGTACGCCGATGGCCATGCCTTCCTGCCTAGATATGCTTCATGCAAGGGCGATGTGACTACCGTGCACTCCTGGGTATTCAACGGTACCGGACAGCATTACGGTCCGATGTCATGCGAAAGCCTGGGACACGCGGCCTGGCTCGTTGAACTATCCAAGGCATTCGCTGCTGATCCGCATCGCCCGGTGTGGGTACAGGAAATCGGAGCACCTGGCAATGTGATCGATTCCGCCGATGCTCCGGAGTTCTGCCGGCGCTCGATTGATGCGATTGCTGACTGTCCTGATGTGTTCGGCGTCACGTGGTGGTGCTCTCACCGCATCCCCTCGACATTCTCGGATTTCCCGTTCTTCGAGCACCAGCTTGGCCTGTTCGATGTGGACGGGACTCTCACCGACGTTGGCAAGGCGTTCCGAGACGCAATCGCCACCCACCGGGATACGGTTGCACCGCCACGCACGACAGCGATTGTCATCCCTGTGGATGAACAGGGCGACCCGCTCATGCGAGCTGCTCAAGCTCCGGGCGGCTCGCTCTTCGAGGCATGGGCGAACTTGAATCGTCAGGGTGAAAGGCCATGCGTTATCACCTCGCTTGATGCTGGCAATCCGGCCAAGCTCGCCAATCGGGGCATCGTCCGCCTTGAGCGCGTCGAACTCGTGGCGGGCCATGCCTACAATGCGGTGTCCGATCCAGCTTTCGAGCATAAAGGCGAATGATGACGCATTGACGAACGGTCATACGATGTAGTACAAACCGTTCGTCATTGTCTGGACATCCAGACATCGAAATAACCGAATAATTGTTCGAAGTTCCTCTTCGAAGGGGCCGGCTCTCCTCGGCTTGAACTTGGCGGCCGGCCTTTCTATAACAGACGATGCTATTCCTTGCAAGATGTTGGCACTCATTACATTTGCGCATCCGGCGCACCGGTACGTACCGGTATCGGTGCGCCATTGTTCACACACATCGCGCATCCAATGGGGGAGACGACGTATGGTAGATGCGACGCTGTTCACCGGTCAGCCGCCGAATAGTGATCCGGTGGCCCGCCCTGAAGCCATCATTCGGGGGGATCGGTGGCGTATTTCGATTCTGACGGACTCTTTGGTGCGTTTCGAATGGTCGGATGCCGGCGTCTTCGTCGACGAACGAACGCAAAGCGTCGTCAACCGTGATTTCGGAGAGCCTGCGGCATACACTGTTCGCCGTGATGCCGATGGCTGGCTCGATATTGAGACCGAACGGTTACGTATCGTTTATGATGGAGGCCCGTTCACTGCCGAGGGCTTGGCGGTAAGTGTCAAGGATTCGCTGTCACAACACAACACTTGGCGTTACGGCGACGCTCAGAATGCCAATCTGGGCGGCACTGTGCGAACCCTCGACCAGATTGACGGTCCGACCGAACTCGAACCCGGCCTGCTGTCGGGTGACGGTTGGATGATTCTTGACGATTCGGACGACAATCTGGTAGTCGAAGCATCTGAAGTCAATGGCAGCCCCAATCCATTTGGCTCATGGGTGGCCCGTAAGCCGGTCTCCTCCACCGATCTGTATTTTTTCGGATACGCGCGGCGTATCCACGATGCACTGCATGACTATCACCAGCTCACCGGACCGGTCCCTCTATTGCCTCGCTGGGCGTTGGGCAACTGGTGGAGTCGCTATCATCGTTACAGCGAAACCGAATATCGTACGCTGATAGAACGTTTTGAAACAGAGGGCATCCCTTTCACCGTCGCGGTGCTTGACATGGACTGGCATGTGACCGATCCCGATCCGTGCTATGGCTCAGGGTGGACCGGATTCACCTGGAACCGCACCCTGTTCCCCGACCCGGAACGTTTTCTGGGATGGCTGCATGAGCGGGGTCTCAAAACCACGCTTAACCTGCATCCGCGAGACGGCATACGTGCGTTCGAGGACTGCTACGATCGCATGGCTCGGGCAGTGGGCGTTGATTCCAAGTCCGGCAGCTCGATTGAGTTCGATGCGTCCTCGCCGGTGTTCATGTCCGCTTACTTCGATCAAATCATCCACCCGATGGAATCTCAGGGCGTTGATTTCTGGTGGATCGACTGGCAACAAGGCAGCGTGACTCGCCAGCCGGGACTTGACCCGTTGTGGATGCTCAACCACCTGCACTTCCTGGACTCGGCCTCGCGAGGTCGGCGGCCTATCACGTTCTCGCGCTATGCCGGTTACGGCTCCCATCGTTACCCGGTCGGATTCTCCGGAGATACGGTCGTATCGTGGGAATCATTGAAATTCCAGCCGTACTTTACGACGATGGCTTCGAACATCGGCTACGGATGGTGGAGCCATGACATAGGCGGGCATATGTTCGGCTACCGGGACGAGGAACTGGAGACCCGATGGTACCAGCTCGGCACGTTCAGCCCGATCAACCGTCTGCACTCGACCGACTCCCCATTCAACGGCAAGGAGCCATGGAACTTCCACTCCCCGGCTCGCGAGGTGATGATAGCCGCACTTCGTTTGCGCCATAGACTCATCCCGTACCTGCATACGATGAACCGTCGCGCGGCTTATGACGGGCTGCCGTTGGTCGAGCCAATGTACTGGAACCACGGGGGCGGCACCGTGCCCACGGAATTTGAGTTCGGCACCGAGCTGATCGTTTCGCCAGTGCTCGAACCGGCCGATCAGGCCGCAGGCCGTGCCAAAGCAGAGGTCTGGCTGCCAGTCGGCCAATGGTTCGACTTCTTCGACGGAAGACGTTACGTAGCCGACAATCCGGAGGGCCGCACGCTCGGTGTATGGCGTACTCTCGACCGTATCCCGGTATTCGCCAAAGCCGGAGGCATCATACCGATGCAACGTCTCGACGGCGCTCCACTCAACGATGTTTCCAACCCGTCGGCATTCGATGTACTGGTATTTCCGGGCGCGGATGGCACGTTCACGCTATGGGAGGATGACGGCGAGTCGGTCGGCGGAGAATGGGCTTCGACCCGTCTTACGTTTGATTGGGTGCGCGGCATGTTCACCGTACATGCGCTTGACGGCGACAGTTCGCTGGTGCCGAGCTCACGCGCATGGCGTCTCATATTGCGAGGTGTGGAACAGCCGGACGGCGATTTGCCGGCATCGGTCTCTATACGCCATGGCGGTCGGCCAATCAGCGGCACAGTCGACTATGACCCGGATACGTTAAGCCTAAGCGTCGAGGTCGGCGCTCTGAATGTGGACGGCGACCTGACGATTCACGTGGCTGGAGGACTTTCGATTGCGCCGTCGCCGGTCGAGCGAGACGCCTTCGACATACTCGCCGACGCCAAGATGCACTATTTCACCAAGGAACGGGCCTGGCAATCCGTTCAGCGCGAGGGCATACGCGCGCTCGCCACCCTGCACACGCTGGAAATGCCGCCGGGCGACTACGGGGAGCCGCGGTGGTTTTCCTCGCATATGCCGCAAGGCGTCATCGAGGCGTTGTCGGAGGTGTTGCTGCGCGACTGAACAGGCGCGCGGGCCCCAAGCCCATACAGATATGTCCCGACGCAAGAATGCGGCGGGGAGAACAGGAAAGGAAACCGATGAACAAGACAATGACGTGGCGCCGGGTGCTGGCGGCCTCTCTTGCCGCGATGCTTGCGATGTCGCTGGCGGCATGCTCGGGAGGCACCTCCGCGACCAAGTACACGATCACACCGGAGAACGAGAATGAGGAGCTTGTGCTGGGCAACCGGCCCGAGGCGTCCTACTGGTTCCCGGAAGATCTGCTGAAGTGGAATGCGGATAAAGACCCGGATCTAGCATACAATGTGAGCACTGTGCCGTTGGCCAAGCGTGTGGACAAGGCCGACCTCAAACCAGTCAATGACACGCAGAACACCGATACCAAGGTGATGGCCATATCGATCATGAACTCCTCGACAAGCGGCAACGCCCCGCATGGCCTGAACACCGCGAACGCGAACACGTTCTCGTATTGGCAGTACGTTGACGAGCTTGTGTACTGGGGCGGCTCTTCGGGCGAAGGCATCATCGTGCCGCCGAGCCCCGATGTGACTGACATGGGCCATACCAACGGCGTGCCAGTGCTGGGCACAGTCTTCTTCCCTCAGAACGTATCAGGAGGCAAGGTCGAATGGCTGGACCAGACGCTTGCCCAAAAGTCCGATGGCTCGTTCCCCGTGGCGGACAAGCTCATTGAGGTCGCCACCACGTACGGTTTCGATGGCTGGTTCATCAACCAGGAGACAGAGGGTGAGAATGAAACCTCGCTGGGAGCCGACTACGCGACGAAGATGCAGGCGTTCATCGCCTACCTCAAGAAGCAGGCCCCCGACCTGCGTGTCGTGTATTACGACTCGATGACCAAGGACGGCTCAATCGATTGGCAGAATGCCCTTACCGATGAAAACTCGATGTACATGACGGATGGCGATCATCCGATAGCCGATGAGATGTTTCTGAACTTCTGGTGGACCGAGGACAAACTGGCCGGCGACGACCTGCTTGCCGCCTCCGCAACCAAAGCCAAAGAACTCGGCATCGACCCGTATTCTCTGTACGCCGGTATCGATGTGCAGGCCGACGGCTATGACACCCCGGTCAAATGGAACCTGTTCGCCGGCAAGGATGGCAAGACGCATACCTCTCTCGGCCTGTACTGCCCGAGCTGGGCATATTGGTCCGCCGGCAATCCGACCACATTCCGCAAAAACGAGAGTCGTCTATGGGTTAACGATGAGGGTAATCCATCGGTGAGCACTCCGTATGAGGACGATGAGAAGTGGACCGGCGTATCCAATTACGTGGCCGAGCAGTCGGCTGTCACCTCGCTGCCGTTTGTGACCAACTTCAATAACGGTTCGGGCTACAGCTTCTTCCGTGAAGGCAAGCAGATTTCCAAGATGGATTGGAACAACCGTTCCGTCAGCGATATCCAGCCGACCTATCGTTGGATAGTCGCCGATGAGGGCGGCAATAAGACCAAGGCCGATTACAGCGATGCCGACGCTTGGTACGGCGGATCGTCACTGAAGTTCTCGGGCAAGGTCGCCAAGGATGGCAAGACCATGGTCAAGCTGTACTCGGCGAGCGTCAAGACAGGGGCAAAGCCGACGCTGTCGATTGCCGCCAAGGCCAATGTCGATACCGATCTTAAGGCCGTGCTGACCTTCGCGGATGGCTCGGTCGAAACCGTCAATGGCAAGAAGAAGGTCGGCAACGATTGGGGTGTCATCGACTACGACATCGCCAAGTTGTCGAACAAGACGCTCACCGGCATCGACTTCACCTACCAGTCTTCCGAGGATAAGACCGGCTACGAGCTGTTGCTGGGCAACATCACGCTCAAGGATGGCTCCGAGGAGACCGAGCTCGGCAAGGTCACCGAAGTCAAGGTCGATGACAGCGAGTTCGACGATGACGCCCTGTATGCCGGTGCCCGCATTTCATGGAAGACCGATGGCAAGGCTCCGGCCTACGAGATCTACCAGATCAACGAGGACAAGAGCCGTTCGTTCCTTGGCGTCTCAAACGTCGAGAACTTCTATGCAAACGCACTGACACGTGTAGGCGAGACCAATAACACCACGTTCGAGATTGTGCCGGTAGACCGTTATGGTACGCAAGGCACGAGCGCCAAGGCCGATATGGATTGGCCCGACAACAGCAAGCCGAAAGCCGGTGCCACGGCTTCGCGCACACTGTTGAATGTGGGCGACGAAGTGACGTTCACCTCCGCAAGCTCGAAGAACACTGCCGAGGTCGCCTGGTTTCTGCCCGGATCAAGCAAGGAGCATGCCACTGGCAAGTCCGTCACCGTCACCTACGACAAGGAGGGCGTGTATGACGTTGAGATCACCGCGAAGAACAAGAGCGGCGAGGCCACTGCGACGCTGAAGGGGCAGATTGTCGTCTCCGCGGATGTCATGAACCTTGTGTTGCTCTCTCAAGGCGCTCAGGTCAGCGCCGACGGGTTCACGAACGGCAACGAGAAGCCTGAGTTCGCGGTTGATGGCGACGTGAAGACCAAGTGGTGTGTCACCGGCCCGGCTCCGCATGAGCTTGTTGTCGATCTCGGCGCACCCAAGACCGTCTCTCAAGTCGATATTTCCCATGCTCAAGCCGGTGGAGAGGATGCCAGCATGAACACGCAGGAATATGCGATCGAGGTCAGTGAGGACGGAACCGAATACACGCAAGTCGCGTTGGTCAAGGGCAACACTGAAGGTGCCACGTCCAACGCCTTTGCCCCGGTCAATGCCCGTTACGTCAAGTTGGTGGTTAACAAGCCGACGCAGGGCAGCGACACTGCGGCTCGTATCTATGAGATGCAGGTACGTGGCGCAGACGGCGCGATCCTCTAGGAGCCGCTGTTTGTTCTGACGAATACATTGCTTCCGGGTGAGCCGGTATATCGGTGTTACCCGGAGGCGGCATCTCGGCCCGTATCGAATGCATGCCGTGCGAATTTCCACTTTGTGGGGAATGAGGGCAAAGAAGTTCTGTATCGATGTGGGCCATGCCATATACTAAACTGATTCATGCAGTATGCATGCAATGGTGAGTGCTATCGAAGTCCGTTTTTTTGAGGTTCCCCATTGCAGGGAACCAACATATCACGAAACGGGAGAGTACGCCGATGACGAGCACGGAGCCGACGATGAACACAAACCCCCTCCACTTGGAGTCAGGAGCCGCGCATCCGGTCGCCAAACCGCATCGGGTGGGCCTCAAGGACATCGCCGACGAGCTGGGAATCTCGCAGACCGCGGTATCGTTCGCGATCAACGATCGTCCCGGCGTCTCCGAAGAGACCAAAAGGCGCGTCAAAGAGGCTGCGTCGAAGCTTGGCTGGAGCCCGGTGTATGCGGCGCAGGCGCTCGGCTCATCGAAGACCATGACGGTTGGCTTCGCCCCGGCACGCTCCTCAAACGGTCTTCGGGACGAAGGCTTCATGCTGCATTTCATGACCGGTTTGCATGAATCCCTGAGTCTCAAAGGTTACGGTCTGTTGTATCGGCCCTGCTCATCGGTCAGGGAAGAGTTGTCGGTCTACGAGGATTGGGCTCGACGTAAGCGTGTTGACGGTGTTATCCTCGTTGACCTGCGTGCTGACGACCCGCGCCCCGCGCTGCTTGCTCGGCTCGGTGTGCCGGCTGTGCTTGCGGGAGGTCCGGATCCTGAGAACATCGTGCCCTCGCTGTCGATTGACGATTCAGGCGCCATGGAAACGATTCTCCGACATTTGGTATCATGCGGACACCGGCGTATCGCATACCTATCGGGGGACCGCACCCTTGACTATTCGCGTGATCGCGAACGAATGTTCCGTGAATTCGCAAAGCGCCGTGATCTTGAGTCGATCCGTGTCGAATACACCAACTTCAGCGTAGACATCGCCTCGGCAATGACGCTTGCAATGTTGTGTGGAAGCAATCCGCCCACCGCTTTCATCTACGAGAATGAGACATTGGCCGCAGCCAGTATGCATGCCATTACCGAGTGGCTGCTCAATACGCCGTCCAGGAATCCGGACGCACCGCGATATCCGCATAATCTTCCGGCTATCGTTAGCTTCGAGGACAGTTTCTTGTGCGTATCGATCTATCCATCGCTCACGTCGGTACACCGAGACCCGAGCGTGTATGGAATGAAGGTCGCCAAACTGCTGATCAAGGTCATCAACGGTGAGACGGTCAGTGGCAACCGCCGCATCCTGACTCCCAAGCTCGTGATCAGGGACAGTACCAGACTTTCCTGTGTCTGATTCGTCTACGGCTACATCCTGTTGGTGGAGCGGATAGAAACGGCATGAGACGGGAATAGGCAAGGTCCGACGGGAGTTTTCCGTCGGACCTTGCCTATTCGTTATCACGAATTGTATCGCCTTACGCCGCGTTCTTCACGGCCGTCGCAATGGACACGGCCGGGTCGAGGAACGGAATCAGCGTGGACTGGAAGGCGTGGTACAGGTCGGACTTGCCCGGCCAGACCGTGCCGATCACGTGGTTGTTCTTGTCAAGCTGATGGAACCAGGAACCGCCCTCGTGGTCGATGACATGCTCATCGACATACTGGGCGAATGTGGCGTACCAGTTGGCGTACATCTCCTCGCCGGTGGCCGCATACAGCGTGGCGGAAGTGTTCAACGATTCGGCCAGCGTCCAATGCATGCGATCGGTGACCACGGGCTTGCCGTTCCAGTCGGTCGTGTAGGCGAGTCCCACGGTGCCGTCGGCGTTCCATGCGTCGGCCACGGCACGCGCGAACAGGTGTTCGGCGGCGTCGACGTACGGCTGTGCGCCGTCAAGGTTGGCGAAGGAGCTTAACGCCCACTGCGTGATCAAGCGGGCCCATTCGATGCCGTGACCCGGCGTGGCGCCGTACGGCTTGAACTGATCATCCTTCTTGTCGACGTTGCATTCGAAGTCCAGCGACCAGTCGGACTTGAAATGTTCGGGGATGCGCCACTCGTTGTGCTTCGCCCAGCCGATCACATGATCGATGATGCGTCCGGCGCGTACTCGATAGGCGTTGTCTCCTGTGGCATCCGCCACGGCCAGGAATGCCTCGGTGGTGTGCATGTTGGCGTTGAGGCCGCGATACGGGTCCAGCTCGGTGAATTCGGTATTCCAGGTATCGACGGCCAAACCGATTTCGTCATCCCAGAAATGCTTGTCATACGTGGCAAGCGCCTCGTCAAGCAGTTCCTTGGCACCCGGACGTCCGGCCAGCAGGGCGGAGGACGCGGCGAGAATCACGAAGGCATGCGCATAGCAGACCTTGCCCGGCGCATGGGTGCCGTCCGCGAACACCTGCGGATACCAGCCGCCGTGCTCGTCGTCATGCAGAATGCCGGTCAATCCCTTGAGCGCCGCGTCGGCCAGCTCGCCCGCACCCGGGTATCCGAGCATGGCACCAATCGAATACACATGGGCCATACGGCTGGTGATCCACGTTTCGACGCCGTGGGAGGGGTCGAGGGTGCCGTCGGCGTTCAGCCAGCCGGAACCGCCATCCGGCGCTGGGAAGCCCTTGCCGAACTTCAGCAGCTCGTAGGTTTCGGAAGCCATGAAAATGCGGTTGGCTTCGGTGCCGAGCGTATACCGTGGGTTATTGGTCATAATGATTGTTCCTTTCCTTAACGAGAACATGCGGTGGGTGCGCGATGAGCATTCAGCGGGCACGTCTTAGTGTTTCACGCGAATGCCGAAATAGTCCATGACCAGTTCGCAGAACATCATATTCGACCAGCTGAACCATTCGCGCGTGTACTTGGTCGGATCATCCACGTCGACGCCTTCGTGCATGAGATGTGTACCGGCGTCGGTGGCTACAAGACGGTCGAGGATATGCGCCTTGAAGTCCTTGCTGTCGCTGGTCATCGCCTCGATAGACAGCGCGATCGGCCACACATAGCGCGGCGGGGTGTGCGGTGAGCCGATGCCCTTGAGATACTCGCCCTCGTAATAGTACGGGTTTTCGTCGCTGAGCAGCGTGCGTCGGGTCGCCAGATACGTCGGATCGTCCGGTGCGCAGTACCCCAAGTAAGGGGCCGCCATCAAGGAGGGCACATTGCTGTCGTCCATGATATTGACGTGACCCAGGCCGTCGGTCTCGAACGCGTAAATCGTCTCGCCATTGCGGTTCGTCGTTTTGGCGTGGGCTTCGATGCCTTCGGTGATGGTGCGGCGCAGCTCGCCGGCACGGGCGGCGATATCGGCGTCATCCAGAATCTCACCGCCGAAGATGCGTTCCAGATAGCCCATCACCACGGCGGCGAACATGTTCGAGGGCACCAGATAGTGGTAGGTGCAGGCGTCGTCGCTGGGGCGGAAGCCGGACCAGGTCATGCCGGTGTACGCCACCGGCGACCCCTTGCCGTTATTGCTCAGCGATTCGGTGGGGATGTCCGTGTCGCGGATGAAGAAATACGGGGAGCGTTCATGATGCTGCTCGGTCTCGAAGACGTCAAGAATCTTCTTGACGCCGGCAATGAATTCGGCATCGAAGTGATCGGTGTTGCCGGTGTTCGCATACAGCATCCAAGCCAGCTGAATGGGGTAGCACAGCGAGTCCACCTCGTACTTGCGCTCCCAAAGCCAGGGACTGGAGAAGTCGGACCGGTCGTCCTTGTCCCAGGAGGCGCCGTTCGGCTCCTCGTTGAAGGCGTTCGCATACGGGTCGATGGTGATGTAGCGGAACTGCTGCCGCACCAGACCGGCGATCAGGCTCGCAATGTCGCCGTCTTCGGCGGCAAGGGCCAGATACGGGCGCAATTGGGCGGTCGAATCACGCAGCCACATGGCCGGGATATCGCCGGTAAGCAGGAATGTGGTGCCGTCGTCATGCCGTTTGACCGTGGTGGTCAGGGTGTTGGCAAAGCAGGCGTTGAAGTTCTCGGCCCAGGCGGCGTGTTCGGTGCCGCACAGGTCCGTGATGTGCTGCATGAAATCCGAGACCGACTTCGGTATCGCGGTGGTCGTCATAAATTCAACTTCTTTGTTTGAGGGATATACATATCAAGGGAACAGCATTATTCTAAACCGCTTTAGTTCATGACACGCGAAAGGATGTGAAGAGCATGAGTGTGAGCGCACCATATGAAAAACCGGTGAGATTTCCTGTTCGGAGAATCTCACCGGTTGCGATCAGTCGATTCGTGAAGTCGCACGAATGGCGGATAAGGGGATGGGTGGATTACTTGCCGATTTCAGCCAGATAGTCGGGCATCTCGGCCGGGTACTGCGGCCAGGCACCGGCCTGGGTGCAGACGTAGGCGGCGGTGTTGACGGCCTTGCGGTGGGCTTCGGCGAGCGTGTCGCCCAGCAGGATGCGTGCGGTGAAGGTGCCGGAGAAGGAGTCACCTGCACCCACGGTGTCGTTCACCTCGACGTGCGGAGTGTCCAGCGTGGAGACCTCGCCCTTGCGGGAGATGATGGTGGAGTAGGCGGAGCCGGCGGTCAGAATCACGTAGTCGAGGTCGAATTCCTCGAGGAACCAGCGGGAGGCGTCTTCGCCGGAGGTGCCGCGAATGTCGAACATGTCGCGCAGCAGCAGGAGTTCCTCGTCGTTGATCTTGAAGACGGTGGCCGCCTTGAGGAGTTCCTCGATAAGTTCCTTGGAGTAGTGGTCGCCGCGCAGGTTGATGTCGAAGAACTTCATCGCGCCCGGCTTGGTGTGCTTGAGCAGCTCCGTGATGGTGGCGTGCGATTCGGGGGAGCGCAGGGCCAGGGTGCCGAAGCAGACGGCGTCGGCCTTGGAGACCACGTCGATGAGCTGGCGGGTGTACAGGATGTGGTCCCAAGCCACGCCCTTGACGATGGTGTACTCCGGGATGCCGTTCTTCAGCGCGACCTCGACGGTGGAGGTCGGCCAGGCGTTGCGCTGGATGACGGTGTTGATGCCGGCCTCGTCGGCCTTGGCAATCAGTTCGTCGCCGAGTTCATCCTCGCCGACCGCGCTGATGGCCCAGCCTTCGGTGCCGTTCTTCATCGCGTGGTAGGCGAAGTTGACGGGAGCGCCGCCGGCTCGCTTGCCGCTCGGCAGCATGTCCCACAGCAGTTCACCGAGGCTCAGAACGATCGGGGTAGTCATGGTTGGTTTCCTTTCCTTTGTTTCCTTTATCGGGTGTTTCGTATGGAAAATCTTGTGATGTCGGCGCTTGGTTTAGGAGACGTCGAAGAACACCGAGGGGTGTTCGAGGAATTGGGTCACTGCCACTGCTGCGGCACCGGAGACCGCCGCGTCGGCGGACAGGGTGGATAGGCTGATGGAAGTGGGGGCATTGATTTCGGGGATGGCCCGTTCGGCCACCGTGGCGCGCACCTCATCGAGCAGTATCGGGCCGGCTTCGGACACGATGTCGCCGATGATGATGTGCTCGGGATTGTATCCATTGAAGATGGTGACGCATCCGTAGCCGACGTATCGGGCGACTTCGCGGACAATGGCGATTGCCGCTTCGTCGCCGTCGCCGGCTTTGGCGAACAGGGCGCGGGCGGCTTCGGTGTGGGTCATATCGGCCGCGCCGGGAACCACGGTGCCATCGGCGATGAGCGTATCGTGAATGGCGGGGGTGGAGCAGTAGCGTTCAAGGCAGCCGACGTTGCCGCAATCGCAGGGGCGGCCGTTGACGTCAATGGAGATGTGTCCGATTTCGGTGGCGGCACCGAGGAAGCCGTTGATGAGGCGACCGTTGTCGATGACGCCGAGGCCCACGCCTTCGCCGACCAGATAATAGGCGAGGTTGTCGTCGGCGTGCACCGACGGGTCGAAGAGATAATGTGCGAGGGCGCCGGCGCGGGCGTCCTGTTCGATGAACACTGGCACGCGGAAAGCGGTGGCGAATTCGTCGATGAAGTTGATTTTGCGCCAGCCCTGCATGTTGGACACCACGGCGGTGCGGCCTACGTTACGCAGATAGGGGCCGGGCACTGCCATGCCGATGGCCACGATGGATGGGTCGTTGTCGAGCAGTTGTTCGACGCGCTGGTGGATGGTGACGATGGAGTCGTTGATGGTGTTGTCGCACACCGTGGGCAGGTTTTCAAAGCTCAGGGTGTTGCCGCACAGGTCGAACACGCCGATCTGCACCAGCGAGCGGGCGAATTTGATGCCGATGATGCGGAAGTGCGTGGTGTTGAGCTTGAGTCCGATGGAACGGCGGTTCTTGGAGCCTTCCAGATCGCCGGTCTCTTCAATCATGCCGGCCTCGATAAGGCGTGCGGTGATTTTGGTGATGGCCGCGGGGGTGAGTTCCAGTGCCTTGGCGATTTGCGCGCGGGAACTGATGCCGTTGTGATACAGGTGCTTGACGATGCGGGAGCGGTTGGATTCGGAGACACTGGCCTGGGAAGTGGCGTGGGTGGTGTTTGTTGCCATCGGTCTTAAGTCCTCCTTGTCTGCACCGCTGCGAGTTGTTCCGCTCGTCTTTGAATCTGAACTTGATTAAGATATTAACGCTGTTAATTGATTGACGCAATCAATATGTCATTCGGCGTGTCGTGCATGTGAGTGTCGTCTTGGGTGAATTTGTTAAGATAGTTGTCAATAGTCAGATGTACACTGATATCAAGCGAAACGTTCGATGAAGAACAGGGGAGGACTGATGTCCGAAAACACTATGAACAATCTCAAAATCGGTGTTGACGTGGGCGGAACAAAAATCGAAGCTGTGCTGGTTGACGCAATGGGCACGGTATTGGGTTCCGCCCGTATTCCCGCCAGACATGGCAACGATGCCGTGATCGAAGACATCGTCGCTGTAGCGCATCAGGCGGCGGGTGAGCGTTTTGACGAGGTGAGGGCCATCGGTGTCGGTACCCCGGGCACGGTGGATTCGGCCAGCGGGCATGTGGGCAATATCGTGAATCTCGACGTGGTCTCGCTGGATATGGGGCCGTTGATCTCGCAGCGTTCGGGCGTGCCGGCCCATGTGGAAAACGACGTCAACGCCGCCGCCGTCGGCGCGGCCACCGTGTTGGGCGGTGCAGATGGCATGGCCGGTACCATTGCGTTCCTGAACTTCGGCACCGGACTGGCTGCGGGCATTGTCGAAAACGGCGTGCTGATGCATGGCTATAGCGGTGCGGCCGGCGAAATCGGCCATATCCCAGTCGAACCTCATCGCCTCAAGTGCCCTTGCGGGCAATACGGATGCTTGGAAACCGTCTGCTCGGGCGCATCCGTGGGACGTCTGTGGCCCAACGCCGACCCGCCGATGCCCGACCTGATTCGTCGCGCGAAAAAGCGGGAGGCCGAGGCCGTCGATGTGCTGGACATGGTAGTGCGCGCCATCGGCGACACTATCCAGATTTTGGCTCAATCCGTTGACCCGCGACTGATTGTCTTGGGTGGCGGCATGGCCAAAACCGGTGAACCGTTGGTCGAGGTGATCACGAGCTGCGCCGGCGCGAATCGCAATGCCGATTCCTTGAAACGCTGGACCTGCCGGCCCGGCTGCGTCTGGCACCCGTCGATCAACCGGTCGGAGCCATCGGTGCCGCCATGGCGGCATAGCACTGGCATAGTGCCGGGGCATGGAAGATGAGGCGTCGGATTTGTCTCCGAGACCGCATCTTCCATGCGGTCCTATATCGCTTTATGTCGTGCTGTGCCGCGCTGTGCCGCGCTGTGCCGCGCTTGGCCTTGCGCGTTTCGTTGCCGGGGTGGCCAGCTTTATTTGGCCAAGTGTTGGAAGACCACGGCGATGGCCTCGCCCTGTACGGTGATGTCGGGTCCGCATTCGCAGCGCCGGATCACCGTGTGTTTATGGAAGGACGAGGACGTGGCGGCATCCAGATACTGCTGTGCCGCGTCAATGAACGTCTCGTTGATGATGTTCGGCTGCCCATAGACGCATACGTCTGCCATATCCAAAAGGCCCACAGGCATGGACAGGGCCTGGCCGAGATAGCGGCCCGCCCGAGCAAGGATACCCTGATGCTGCTCCACGTCTGCTGCGCTGAGTTGCTTCTTCAATGCGGTTCCGGAAATCATCGTCTCCAAGCAACCGTGCTTGCCGCAAGGGCACAGCGGCCCGTCAAGATCGATGGAAATATGGCCGAGCTCGCCAGCCGCGTGCAGTTCGCCGATTACCGGCGTGTCCGAGAGCAGAATCGCCGAACCGATGCCTCTTTCGATGCGCACGAAAAGCATATTCGGCCCGCCTTGGCCAAAGAAACGTTCGGTGAGCATGGCTGCGGTGGCGTCGTTGCTGACGTTTACTTCAAGTCCGAAATGTTCGGCGATTGGCGTGGACAGGTCGAGATTGTTCCAGCCGCGCATCGTGGAGGAGCGGACCACGCCGTTGTCTACCACGCCGGGGGAGGCGACTCCGATGCCGATGACCTCGCCATCGGACATGCCCAGCATCTTCTCAATGAGCTCGATGATCACATCCACGGAAACGAATGAGCCGGTGTTCAGGGTGACTTCGGCGTGACGCAGCGGCTGGCCGAGCAGATTGGTGACTGCGCCGTGCAGCAGGTGCTCCTGCGTCAGGTCGATGCTGATGATGCGCAGTCGATCGATATCGATGCTCAGCAGTGTGCCTCGTTTGCCTTTGCCGCCGCTGGGTGCCTGACCGGTCTCGCGCAGCAATCCTTCCTCCAGCATCCGACCGACCACATCGGAAACGGCCACGCGGCTCAATCCGGTGCGTCGGCCGAGCTCGGCGCGCGAATACTGGTTGGTGGGGAACAACAACCTGAAGATAAGTTGGCGGTTCTTGCGGCGCACATCGGCGGGGGAAGCCTTGGCCGCATGGTCGTCGGTCGTTGTGTTGAGACCGAGATATGACATGTTTCCTCCTGCCTGATGGTGAGCGAGTGGACGGCGATTGTTGTTCCATACACAGCTTAGACGGTGAAGCGCAATTTCGTCGTTGAAACTGTTATGAAACTTCACTAATAAATTCCAGTGTACCTGTGTGAAGCGTCAGGAAACACCGTGAGTGTTCATAAGGTCCAAAATTGTTAGTATCATTAACAAATAGCGAATCACCAATCGGCGCTACGCCGAACGGTGGTTGGAACGCCGCGCGGCACCCGGACGTGACAAGGATGTTGCCATTATCCGCAAGACGGGCGGCGGTACAGCGACTCGCATCGGGCGGGCCGCACGGAACTGGAGGAAACCGATGCCGGAAATCATCATTGTCAAGAACGAAGCCGAGGCCGGCGAGATCTACGGCCGTTGCGTGGCGGACCTGATCAAAGCAAAGCCGGACGCCGTGCTGGGCCTGGCCACTGGCTCCAGCCCGCTGGCCGCCTATCAGGCGCTCGCCAAGATCGTCAAGGACGAGGCCATTGACGTTTCGGGCGTGCGTGGTTTCGCGCTTGACGAATACATCGGGCTGCCGCTGACCCATCCCGAGTCCTATCATGCGACCATCCATCGCACCGTGGTCGAACCGCTTGGCCTGGACCCGGCCAAGGTCCATGTGCCCGGCGACGTACTCAACGGCACTCCGCTCGAAGACGGCGACAAAGTCGCGCTGGCCGGCCCGGCCTATGATCGTGCCATCGAAGCCGCTGGCGGCATCGACGTGCAGATCCTCGGCATCGGCACCGACGGCCACGTCGGCTTCAACGAGCCCGGTTCCTCGTTGGCCTCCGGCACTCGCGTCAAGACCTTGGCCGAACAGACCCGCATCGACAACGCGCGCTTCTTCGACAACGACATCAACCAAGTGCCCACCCACTGCATCACGCAGGGTATTGGCACGATCATGAAGGCCCGTCACCTCGTGCTGCTGGCGTTCGGTGCCGGCAAGGCCGAAGCCATCGAGGAGACGGTGGAAGGCGGCGTGTCAGCGTTCTGCCCGGCTTCCGCGCTGCAGATGCACCCGCACGCCACGATTATCGTGGATGAGGAGGCCGCGTCCCGCCTGCGCCACAAGGACTACTACCGTTACGCCTACACCCACAAGCCGGCCTGGCAGGGCATCTGAGTTATCGTGTGCTGGCTCCCGCCAGCGGGAGCGCATGAGCGGTAAGGAGAACAACATGTCTGATAGGAACGAGATAGTCTCGCGCGTGACCGCGGCACTGGAGGGCAAGCCGGCTCCGGTGGCGATTCGTAACGCGCGCAAGGTGGATGCGCGCGGCGAACGGCGCGGATATTGGGTCGTCTCCGATGCCGCCGGCGGAGCCGATGCGGATGATGGCACGGGGGAGGGGACCTTCGAGCACTGCTGCCGCACGGTGGGGCTCGACCCGGCCGATCGCAACGCGGTCATCGACGCCGAAGGCCGTATTCTGACCCCCGGCTACGTGGACATCCACGCGCACGGCGCATGGGAGAAGAGCTTCGATGACGGGCCGGACGGCATCGACGTGGCGCGGGCCGGCCACGCCGTGCATGGCACCACGCGCCAGGTGCTCTCGCTGATCACCAACCCCGTGGACGTGATCTGCCGCAACATCCGCACCGTCCGCGCCACAATGGAGTCCGGCCGCCCCGACATCCTAGGCTGCCATCTGGAAGGCCCGTTCCTGGCCCTGGCCCGCAAGGGCGCACATGACCCGGAATGTCTCAAGGATCCGGTGCCTGACATCGTCGATAAGATGCTTGAGGCCTCCGGTGCCGACCCCGCCTCCGGCAAGCTTGGCTGCATCCGCCAGATCACCATCGCCCCCGAACTGCCCCACGGCATCTCCGCCATCCGCCAGTTCGCCGCTGCCGGCGTGGTGCCGGCCGTGGGCCACTGCGACGCCGACTACGAGACCGCCAAAGCCGGCTTCGACGCGGGCGCGGGCATCATGACCCACATGTTCAACGCGATGAACGGCCTGCATCACCGCGAACCCGGTCCGATTCCGGCCGCGGTGGAGGACCCGCGCGTCACCATCGAGCTCATCAACGACGGATTCCACGTGCAGGATCCGATGGTGAGCCTCTCCTTCCGGTTCGCGCCTCACCGCACGGCCTTCGTGACCGACGCGATGGCCGCCACCGACTGCCCGGACGGCGCCTACAAGTTGGGCGCGCTGGACGTGAACGTGGTCGGCGGGCATGCGCGCCTGGTCTCCAACGGCGCCATCGCCGGCTCCACTCTGCTGCTGGAGGTCGCCGTGCGCCGTGCGGTGTGCGAACTGGGTTTCAGCCCGGTGGACGCGGTCGAGGCGGCCACTCTGACGCCGGCCAAGGCGTTCGGCTTCGACCGGCCGAACCCGGTCACCGGGGTGCCGATCGGCCTCATCGCCCCCGGCTTCGCCGCCGATTTCAACCTTGCGGACCCGGCCGACTGGACGGTCGAACAGGTGTGGTGCGCGGGCCGCAAGCTCAAGTAGCAGTAGGCCGACCGGTTGACGAATGGAAGGCATTCGTCTACGAACATGGTCACATGGTGAGATGATAGTATATTTGTCTCACCATGTGACCGTTATTCACGTCGTAATACAAGAATCCGTAATACTGCTCGATACCGCATAAAACCGGCCTTGGTCGCCACAAGCGAAACATAAGTCGATGACTATGGAAACGCAGAGGTAACACATCCGCACCATAGTCAGGCGGTAATCCACGCCCGCAGTGATGACGTGGAAACAAGTTATGAGAGAGGATTCCTGTTGAATTCCAAGAAGATTCTGGCCGCCGCCGTCTCCGTGGCCGCCATCGCATCCCTGACCGCCTGCGGCGGTGTGAAGGATGACACCACCGCAGGTGCCGATTCCGGCAACGCCATCACCATCGGCACCACCGATAAGATCACCAGCCTGGACCCCGCCGGCTCCTACGACAACGGTTCCTACGCCGTGCAGATTCAGGTGTTCCCGTTCCTGT
>OKSB01001229.1_pt1 | contig 25983 bp, 20 predicted proteins | sample 1601171 | NCBI WGS metagenome assembly OKSB01 (sample SAMEA3541496, study PRJEB24748) | human gut metagenome | biome: human gut; feature: human-associated habitat; material: faeces | place: China | collected 2012 | reverse complement strand
GATAGTGGGAGGAAACTACTCTACCACAAATGAAACTAAACATTGTATAAGTACTTCTTCCATTACACTTTCTAATACAGAACATTCAAATACGAATTATGCCATATCGGTAGGTGGAATTGGCGGAGATATTGGCGGAAAGATTCTGGGATGTTGCAATCAAGGCTCCATAACCGGACATAGTCTCTCTTCTGTTGATGTTGGAGGAATTGCCGGATTTGCTGAATTAGCAAAATGCCATCTTAACCGGAATCTAACGACAGATTTTAGTGTTACTTCCGGAGAAACTGTAAGACTCGGGTATTTGATAGGCCTTCTTAAAAACAGTACTGTTTATTCCTGCAATGAAAGTGTTGGTGAACAATCCCAATGGATTGGAAGCAATCCTGCCTGGACACCCACTATTGACGATGAAAGCGCACATTAACCCAAAAATCTCCTGTCCCAAATAACAGGAAATTCATCAAAGCAGCTTTTCCGCCTCTGCTTGGCCCGTTTCTTGCTTTTTCCCTTGAAATATGCTTTTTAGAAGGCTGTTTGAGCCCTTTTTTATAGGGTCTGCGCCCGGATGTCCGTTCGGGCGCAGTTTGTTCGCCGATGCGTTTGTGTTGCGGCGAAGCCGCGCCGGCCGCAGGGCCGGCGGGTTGGTTTGGAGCATTGTAGCTTTGAAACGTTGCCGTGTTCCGGAGACTGCGGGAACGGATGTCCGCGCCGCGAAACGGCGCGGGTTCCCCGGAAGTCGCATTTCCGGCGGAATGACCCCCTGAAACCGCAGCGCGGTTCAAAGGTAATTTGCCCAGGGAGCGCCCCGGATTTCTCACGCCCGGAGGCGCCGACCGCCGCAACACGCCCGCCGGGCGGCAAAAGCGCTTCACGGCGCTGACTTTCAAAAGACCTGCCCGGAGCGGGCCCACGTATTCAACGCGGAGCGGCTCCGCGTCAAAAAGGTTTTTTCGGCGCGCGCACAGCGCCGCGCGCAACGGAGTAGTGCATGACCATGAGATCGCTGATTTTCTTTTCCCTTGCAGTGGGCCTCTGCCTGGCCCTCGTCGCCTGCGGCGACGGCAAAAAAACCCAGCAAAGCGCGTTGCCCCCGGTGGCCGTCTTTGACGTGACGGTGGCCGACGTGCCCTGGACCGCCGAGTATCAGGCCCAGGCCTCGGGCTCGCGCGCCGTGGAAGTGCGCGCGCGCGTGGAGGCCATTATTGAAAAGCGCCTGTATGAGGAAGGCGATTTTGTGAAGCAGGGGCAGCTCCTGTTCCAGCTGGAGCGCGACCAGTACGAAGCCAAGGTCCAGCAGGCCCAGGCGCAGTTCAACAACGCCGAACGCGAATGGAAGCGCATCCGGCCGCTTTACGAAAAGAACGCCGTTTCCCAGAAGGAGCGCGACAACGCCCGCGCCGCCTATGAAAGCGCCAAGGCCGAATTGCGCCAGGCCAGGATCAATCTGGATTACTGCCAGGTGACGGCGCCGGTTTCCGGCTACAGCAGCAAGGAAAACTTCACCCCCGGCAACCTGGTGGGCAATAATTCCCTGCTTACCTACGTGAACCAGACCGACCCCATGTACATCGACTTTTCCATCGCCGCGCCCGAGCGCATGCGCCGCCAGCAGCTGGCCGCCGCCGGGCGGCTGCGCTTCCCGGACAACGGGCATTACAAGGCGCAACTGCGCCTGCTGGACGGCAGCATGTACAAGGGTGAGGGCGAAGTTACCTTCATCGACAGCCAGGTACAGCCCAGCACGGGCGTCATCAAGGCCCGCGCGGTCTTCGCCAATGCCGACGGCCACATCATGCCCGGCCAGTATGTGCGCCTGTTCATGGAAGGCGACGTGCTCACCAACGCCGTGCTTATTCCCCAGAAGTGCGTCCTGCTGACCCAGAAAGGGGCGCTGGTCATGGCTCTGGACAAGGACAACAAGGTACTCCCCGTTCCCGTCACCCTCAGCGTGGCCGTGGGCGACCGCTATCTGGTGGATTCCGGCCTCAAGGGCGGCGAGAGGATCATCAGCGAGGGCCTGGTCAAGGCCCGGCCCGGAACCCAGGTGCGCGTGCAGGAAACCGCCGCCCAACAACAGCAGGCTCAGACTCCCGCCGCTCAAAAGTAGGTACATATGGCCGCTTCCGCTAAGCCGAATCTCTTTTTGCGCCGGCCGGTCCTATCGGCCGTCATATCCATCCTGATCACCCTGGTGGGCGCACTGGCCATGAAGGCCCTGCCCATCGCCCAGTATCCGGACCTGGTGCCGCCCACGGTCAACGTGAGCGTGTCCTACCCCGGCGCCTCGGCCGAGACCATCGCGGCCACGGTGCTGGCGCCTCTGGAAGTGAACATCAACGGCGTGGAAAACATGCTTTACATGACTTCCACCGCCGCTTCCGGCTCCGGCTCGGGCAGCATCAACGTCTACTTCTCCTTGGGCACCAACCCGGACATGGCCCTGGTCAACGTCAACAACAAGGTCAACCTGGCCCAGACCCTTCTGCCCGAAGAGGTGCGCCGCCAGGGCGTGACCGTGGTCAAGCGCTCCCCGGCCATGTTGCAGGCCTTCGCCTATTACTCGCCCGACGGCCGCTACGACGAGGTCTATATCCACAACTGGATGCAGATCAACGTGGTGGACGAGCTCAAGCGCGTGCCCGGCGTAGGCGACTGCTCCGTGTTCGGTTCCATGAGCTATTCCATGCGTATCTGGCTCCAGCCGGACAAGCTGGCCAAATACGGCTTGACGGTCGGCGAGGTGGCCCAGGCCATTCAGGACCAGAACTCGCAGTACGCTCCCGGCCGGCTGGGCGACATGCCCTCGCCGTCCTCCACCCAGCTCACCTGGCAGATCGACACGGAGGGGCGCCTGGTCACGCCCGAGCAGTTCGGCGAGATCATCGTCCGCACCGGCGAGGACAGCGCCATGCTGCGCCTCAAGGATGTGGCCCGCGTCGAGCTGGGCGGCCAGGATTACAGCGTGGGGTCCCGCTACAACGGCATGGCGGCGCGCATGGGCGCGGTCTATCTGCTGCCGGGCGCCAACGCCATCGCCACCGGCGATCTGGTCCTGGCCCGTCTGGAAGAGATAGCCAAAACCCTGCCCGACGGCATGGCCTACAAAGTCGTGGTGGACACCAACGACTTTGTTATGGAATCCATCAAAGAAGTGATCAGCACCCTGGTGGAGGCCATGATTCTGGTGTTCATCGTGGTCTATGTCTTTCTTCAGAACTGGCGGGCCACCCTGATCCCCTGCATTGCCGTGCCGGTGTCCATCATCGGCACCTTCGCGGGCATGTACGCCCTGGGCTACTCCATCAATACCCTGACGCTCTTCGGCATGGTGCTGGCCATCGGCATCGTGGTGGACGACGCCATCGTGGTGCTGGAAAACGTGGAACGCATCATGAGTTCCGAGCATCTGCCGCCCAAGGAGGCCACGGCCAAGGCCATGAACGAGGTCACGGCCCCGGTTATCGCCATTGTGCTGGTGCTCTGCGCGGTGTTCATTCCGGTGTCCTTCATGGGCGGTCTGGCGGGCCAGATGTACAAGCAGTTCGCCATCACCATTTCGGTATCCGTGGTGCTCTCGGGCATTGTGGCGCTGACGCTCACGCCGTCGCTCTGCGCCCTGCTGCTCAAGCCCCACGCCCATGACTACAAGCCGCCGCGCGCCTTTACCTGGTTCAACTACGCCTTCGGGCGGGTGACGCACCGTTACCTGCGCGCCGTGCGCTTCATCAAGGACTCGGGCCTGCGCGCCATGATCCTGTTCGGCGCGATGGTGGTCGCCATCGTCTGGCTGCTCAAGGTGGTGCCCGGCGGCCTGGTGCCCAACGAAGACCAGGGCTACATCCTGGGCATGGCCATCCTGGCCGACGGCGCGTCCCAGCACCGGACCACGGCGGTCACCGACACCCTGAGCGACTTCGTGCTCAAGGACCCTTCGGTGGACGGCATCGCCACCATCAATGGTCTGGACATCACCTCCATGGCGGTCAAGAGCAACTACGGCACCTTCTTCGCCACCCTCAAACCCTGGGATCAGCGCAAGGGGCCGGGGATGTCCGCCGACGACCTGACCAAGAAGGTCATGGCCGTGACCATGATGCAGCCGGAAGCCGTGGTGCTGGGCTTTTCGCCGCCGCCCATCAGCGGCATGAGCACCACCGGCGGTTTTGAAGGCTATATTCAGATGCGCGGCGACGGCACCATCTACGACCTGGAAAAGGAGGCCAACGCGGTGGTGGCCGAGGCCACGGCCAAAAAGGCCGACGGCACGCCCAAGTATCCGGCCATCGGCAGCGTGCAGAACCTCTTTTCCACCGGCGCGCCCCAGCTCTACGCCAATCTGGACCGCGAGCGCTGCAAGGACATGGGCGTGAGCGTCAGCGACGTGTTCACGGCCATGGGCGCCACCTTCGGCACGACCTATGTGAACGACTTCAACTACATGGGCCGCACTTTCCAGGTGCGCATGCAGTCCGAGGCGGCCTACCGCATGCTGCCGGAGTCGCTCAACGACGTCTTTGTGCGCAATGACAAGGGCGAGATGATTCCGCTCACTGCCGTCATGACTCTGGAGCGCCGCACGGCCCCCCAGGTCATGGAACGCTATAACGTGTTTCCGGCCGCGCACATCATGGGCAACCCGGCCGACGGCTATTCCTCGGGCCAGGCTCTGGAAGCCATGGAGCGGGCCGCCAACGCGGTGCTGCCCAACGACTTCAGCCTGGGCTGGGTGGGCTCGGCCCTGCAGGAAAAGCTGGCCAGCGCCGACACCACCATCATCTTCGTGCTGGCTCTGGTCATGGTCTTCCTGATTCTGGCGGCCCAGTATGAATCCTGGTCCCTGCCCCTGGCCGTGCTCACCGCCGTGCCCTTCGGCGTGTTCGGCGCGCTGGTTGCCACCTGGATGCGGGACCTGTCCAACGACGTGTACTTCCAGGTGGCTCTGGTCACTCTGGTGGGCCTGGCGGCCAAAAACGCCATCTTGATTGTGGAATTCGCCGTGGAATCCTGGCGCGACGGCCGCAGTCTGGACGTGGCCGCCATGCAGGCCGCGCGCCTGCGTTTCAGGCCCATCGTGATGACTTCCCTGGCCTTCATCCTGGGCTGCGTGCCGCTGGCCATCAGTTCCGGCGCGGGCGCCAACAGCCGCCACGCCATCGGCACGGCGGTCATCGGCGGCATGCTGGCGGCCACCTGCATCGCCACGCTCTTTGTGCCGTACTTCTTTAAGGCCATCATGCAGCTTTCGCTGAAATTGCAGGGCAAGAAAGACCCCAATGAAGGCAAGAGCCGTTTTGATGACGATCCGGAGGATATATGAGCGCCCCCTATAAAGCCCGCCGGGTTCCGGCCTTTGCCGCGGCCCGCGCGCTGGCGCTGGCGATGACGCTGGCCCTGCTGCTTTCCGCCTGCTCGCTGGCGCCGCGTTATGAGCGGCCCGGGCAGGACATCCCCGAGCAATGGCGCAAGGTGGATCTGGGTTCCACGCCGTTGAACACCGACTGGTGGACCCGCTTCAACGACCCCGTGCTCACGGCCATGGTCGAGGAAGCCCTGAAAAACAACCAGGATCTGGCCGAATCCCTGGCAAAGATTGACTCCGCGGCTGCCCAGGTGGGCATTGCCACCTCCCAGCTGCTGCCCTCGGTCAGCGGCGACGCGGCGGCCACTTCGCAGAGTTCGTCCACCAAGATCGCCAACTACAGCACTCTGGCCGACCGCTCCAACACCAATTACCAGGGTTCGCTCAACGCTTCCTGGGAACTGGATTTCTGGGGCAAGTACCGCAACAATTACACGGCCCTTTCCGACGTGTTGATGAACACCGTGGTGGGGCACGAGGCCTTGCGCCTTTCCGTGGCCGGGCAGACGGCCCAGGGATATTTCGCCCTGCTGGCCCTGGACATGCAGCTGGACACGGCGCGGCGCACGCTGAAGAGCCGCGAGGATGCCTTCGGCATCTACACCAGCCGCTACAAGCAGGGCGACATCACCGAGCTTGACTGGCAGCGGGCCCGGGCCGAGGTGGAAACCGCCCGCGCCCAGGTGCACACCAGCACCGTCTCCGTGGATCAGGCCGAGGCCGCCCTGGCCGTGCTGCTGGGCCGCTCGCCGCGCGACATCATCAACCGCGCCATGCCGCGCGGGCAGGCCATCGGCATGCTGCCTTCGCCGCCGGTGCTGCCCGAGGGCCTGCCGTCCGAACTGCTGGAGCGGCGGCCGGACGTGCGCGCCGCCGAATACATGATCATGGCCTACAATGCCAATATCGGCGTGGCCCGCGCCCAGTTCTTCCCGTCCATCTCCCTGACGGGCATGCTGGGCACGCTCAGCGCGGCGGTGGGCAATCTGTTCACCGGTCCGGCCGGAGCCTGGAGCTACGGGGCCACTGGAACGCTGCCCATCTTGGACTTCGGCCGCAACTGGTATAATCTGAAGGACGCGGAAGCCCAGAAAAAGGCCGCCATCGCGGTGTATCGCAAGACAGTGCAGACGGCTTTCAAAGACATCCGCACCTCGCTCACCTCGCAGCGCGAGGCGGACGCCATTGTGCGCAGCATGCAGATTCAGGTGGAAAGCCTGCGCCGCTCGGTGGACATCGCCCGCTTGCAGTATGACAACGGCTATACCGACTATCTGACGGTGCTGGACGCCGAGCGCCAGCTCTTTGCCGCCGAGCTGCAACTGGCCTCGGCCCTGCGCGACCGTCTTGACGCGGTGGTCAGCGTCTGCATGGCCCTGGGCGGCGGCTGGGAGGACCCCGGCAAGAGCCCGAGCTTCCCGGTGGTCAATACCGAACGCCTACTGCAGGAAGAAACCGGCGCGGGCAAAACGCTGCCCACGCCCGCGGCGCAGTCCAGATAGCTGGACGGCACAGATCCGTTCCTGACGCCCCGCCGGGGTGGACAGCAGGCCTTCCGGGCTGAAGCTGTCCCCCGGCGGGGCTTTTTACGACGAAAAGCCGGGGCGGGAATGCCGTTATCGGGGAAGGCCCCGCGCTTTTTTTGTCTTGGGAGTGGCGAGCTGATGCAAAAAGACCGGCTTTCTTCGCTGGAGCGCGGGAGAAAGCCGGTCTTTTTTACAGGCGGGAAGGGTCGCTAGCCCTGCTTCATTTCATGGATGAGTCCCGTGAGGTTCTGGGCCTGGTCGGCCAGTTCGGTTACGGCTTTGGCGGCTTCGGCCATGGCCTCGGCGGTCTGGCGGGACATGTCGTTGACCTCCACGATGGTCTGATTGATTTCTTCGCTGGCGGCGGACTGCTCCTCGCTGGCCGTGGCAATGGCGTTGACCTGGTCGGCGGTGACTTCCACAGTGGCCACGATTTCTTCCAATGCCTGACCTGACCGGCTGGCCAGCTCATTGGCCTCGCCGATGCGCTCCACGGCCTGGTCCACGCCGGTCATGCTCTTGGCCGTGCTTTCCTGGATGGCCTTGATGGCATTGCCCACGTCATTGGTGGAGGCCATGGTCTTTTCGGCCAGCTTGCGCACCTCATCAGCCACCACGGCGAAGCCGCGCCCGGCTTCGCCGGCCCGCGCCGCTTCAATGGCAGCATTGAGGGCCAGCAGATTTGTCTGGTCCGCAATGTCCGAAATCACGTTCATGATCCGGGTGATGTCCTGGGCGTGCTCATTGAGCTGCACCATGTCCTCCTTGAGAGCCAGGGACATCTGATGCACTTCTCCAATACTTTGCACGGCCTGTTCCACAATATGGGAACCGGCGGCGGCTTTTTCCCTGGTTTCGGCCGAGGCGGTCGAGGCGGAACCAGCGTTTTGGGCGACTTCCTGGACCGTGGCGTTCATCTCATTCATGGCCGTGGCCGCTTCGCCCAGGCGCTGGGAGGATTCGCCGGCGCCCCGGTCGGACTGCTCGATCTGGGCCGACAGCTGGGTGGAGGCGGAGGAGACCACCGAGGCCACTTCTTCCAGCCTGCCGGCGGCGGTCAGCATGGCCTCGGTCTTGGCCTGGGCTTCCTTGCCCGCAGCTTCGGCTTTTTCCATGGCAAGCGTGGCTTCATCGCCCTTGGCCTGAGCTTCGGCGGACTTGGCGTTGGCTTCCTCGATTTTTTCGTTCAGGGAATCCACCATACTGTCCAACGCCTCGGAAAGGCGTCCGAATTCATCCCGTTGCTCCAGGCGAAGCCTCTGGTCCAGCTCGCCCCGGGCCACGGACTGGGCGAAGCCGAGGGTTTTGGCCATGGGCGTTGTGATGGAGCGCGTCAGGAAGATGCCGATCAGAAGTCCGAGCACAAGGAGTACCGCGCAGACGCCGAAGGTCACCTTTACGCTGTCGTTGGAGGCCTGTGACACTTTTCCGACGACGTCGGCCTGCAGTTTGGCCGTCCGGGAGGCGATGTCGGCCATGATGGCCAGGCTCGCCTCTCTGGTTTCATTGCGCTGAATGTTCAGGGCGTCGGTTTTGTCCCAGAGTTCGAGCATATTGCGTTGCGCATCGCGGAAGGTTTCCGTGTCCTTGCGCATGACGCTGATCACCTCGCGCCACTTCGGATTGGTGACCTTGGCCAGCAGATTATCGATGTCGGCGAGCACCTTGGGGAAAAGTTTGGTGACATTGTCTTTGGAATATTCGCGGTTCTGTTCGGCCATGCTGCGCAGCATTCTGATCCGGATATCGTTGATGCTCTCGGCTATGGCGTCGGCCGCCTCAAGGCGATCCAGGCGCAGGCCCATTTCCGCGATGTCGCCTCTGGCCTGGGCTTCCCGGAAGGTTTTGAGCATTCCCTGCTTGTAGTCGCTTACAGCGGTGCCGGCCCTGAGGCCGGCGGGGGTCATGATGCCGCGGGCCTGGATGAAGGCTTCATTGGTGGCGTGGACATTGCGCAGGGTTGTCTCGAATTGCTTGAATTTGCCCTGCAACTGCGGTCCCAGCGCTGTGTCGATGTCCGGATTGTCCGCAATGGCCTTGACCAGTTTGTCTATTTGCCCGTTCACGTCGATCAGGCTTTTCTCGGTGGCGTCCCAGTATGACTCCCGCCCGGTAAGCAGGTACATGTTCATGCTGGCGGGCACGTCCTTGAGCCTGTCCTGCGCCGTGGCGGCCAGTTCGTCCAGGGGCAGATAGCTTTCCTCGATGGACGTCATGCCGTCCTCAATGCCCACCAGCGAATTGATGGAAAATACACTGTTGAGCAAGACCAGCAGGAGGATAGTGCCTATCCCCAGCGCCATTTTCATTCCGATTTTCAGGTTCTTCATCGATTCCCTCCTCATAAGACAAAGATTTTTCACCGGCCCGGCGGGCGGCCTTGCCGGCAGGGCCGCGAAAATATTGCGGCGGATATCCGCCGGACAAGCCACTCCGGCCCCTTGCCCATTCTAAAGTTTTTTTCTTCCTCTTTTTCGTGACTGTTTTTGTATATCGAAAACCTTATCGTCCCTCTTAATTACGGCAAAACCGGAGCGCCTCTGCTTACACAAAGGCGTTCCGGTCTCAGCAACCGCAAGCAGATGACTGCATCAAAAAGTTAAAGTTCTCTCTCTCTCTCTCTCTCTCTCTCTCTCTGTCTCTCTCTGTCTCTCTCTCTCTCTCTCTCTCTCTCTCTCTCTCTCTCTCTCTCTAAAGAAAAAATTTGAAAAAATATATTCATATGTGTTATCTCGCCATAAAATAAATGATAATTGTAAAGACGTAGATATTTTTTTTGATATGTCGACTTATTTGTACATATCATGGAAAAAATACATATTTTATTTATATTCGTAATCATTTGATCGGTAGTTTCCAATAAAACTTTAGATTGTTCAAGATGATTTGCTATGGATTTTTCTTCCGGGCATGCGGCAAATCGCGGGCTTGCATTTTTATGAGGACCGCCTCTGAAAAAGAGCCGTCCGGGCTTTACAGGGACGCACAGCCTGAAGTAAGAAAAAGCATGAAGAACCGATGGATGATGATTTTCACCGCTATTGCGGCCCTGGCCTGCGGCGCGTATTGGCCTGCGGGCTCAGTCGCGGCGGCGGAACAGCGCGTCGCGCCGCAAGTTGCCGGAACGCGTCCCGCGACGGACAAGCATCCGGCCGGGGCCGCGTCCGGGCAAAACCGTCCGGGGACGGGCGCCAAGGCCGACGCCCGGAAAAAGAAGGCCCTGCACGGCAATGCCTGGGCTTTCGGACAGTCGGATGACCGCGATGCCGCCATCTGGCGCCAGGGCATGCCCGTGCGGAGCCTGCATGACCGCGCCGTGAGCAAGGCCGGGGTCAAGAAGAAAGCCATGAACACCGCGCCGGGCATCGACAATGCCCTCAATGAAGCGGCCGGAAGCAAGAAGAAAAAGAGCGGCCTGGCCCTCAGTGTGGAAAATGAAACTTCCACCTGGCGGGAGCGCCTGCCTACGGAGACCGCGCGGCCGGATGAAATTCTGCCTCTGGAAAGCCGCCATGTGGTGCGGGCTTTTGCCGATCTGGAAACCGGAGAGGATCTGAGCATCAGCGTGGGCCCGGAGCTGATTCTCAAGGACGAGCAGAACCGGGATCACAGCGCCAGCAACAGCCAGCCGGATTCTGCGCTGGGGCTTGGCATGCAGTTCAAGCTGGACTTTTAGAGACTGTCGTCACGAGCGTCTTTTCGGTTATCTCCGCGTCGAACATCGCCTTTTATTTCGGTCGCGCTAGCCGTTCACAGCTCTGCTGTGTTATGGATAGCGATAGTGATTTCGATGAAAGGAATTTTGTGTAACTCATTGCTGTCTTCATCCGTAGCTTCCTTCGTCGCAACGGATAAAGCGAGTACCAGAAGAGTACACTCCCTGCATAAAAGGCTCGTTCTCCTTGATATAACACAAAAATCTGTCTCGTAGCGACTGTCTCTAGAGCAGATTAGCTTTGAAATTCTACAAATTTCAAAGTGAAATTGCTCTGGGGAAGCGCCAAAGGGCCACACAACAGGCCCCTTTTTATTCGGATTTGCTTTTGCGGGGCGTCCATGGAACCACTGGAAGCCAAAAGCTATCTCGCGCCCTATGATCCGGCCGCCAGGCCGGTAGTCTGGTTTAATGACGACTTCCCACCCGATACCTGGAGCAAGCCCCATGTGCATCCCTGGGGCGAGCTGGCCTACACCGGGCACGGCTGCATGGTCATGTGCACGGAGCAGGGCAACTGGCTGGCCCCGCCCCAGCGGGCCGTCTGGGTGCCCGCCGGTTGCCGTCATGAATGGTATGTGCCTTGCGAAGCCAGGGATTGCAGCCTCTGGATCGACCAGCGCGTTCTGCTGGGGGTGGAGCGTTTCACCCGCTGCCACGTGATGGAGATCACGCCCCTGGTGCGCGAATTGCTGCTGCATCTCACGCCGCAGCCCTATTCCTACGGTGCGGATGCCCGGGGCCGTCTGGTGGCCGTGCTGCTGGACCTGCTTCTGGAATCGCCGGAAGAGGCGCAGCCGCTGGCCATGCCCAGTGACCACCGCCTGGTGGAGCTGTGCACGGCCCTGCTCACCACGCCCGGCGTGTCCACTTCCCTGGCCCAGTGGGCCGAGCGCCTGGGCATGTCCGAGCGCAATCTGGCCCGGCTTTTCCGCCGGGAGACCGGCACTTCCTTCCGCACCTGGCGGCAGCGCCAGCGCATGCAGGCCGCCTACAACCGTCTGAAACAGGGCGAGAGCGTCACCTCCGTGGCCCTGGACAGCGGCTATTCCTCGATTTCAGCCTTTATCGCCACCTTCAAGCAGGCCTTCGGGCGCACGCCGGGCTGCGTTTTCCGGGCGCGCGGCGACAATTAAAGCATCCAGCACTTGAAATGCTTCAACTGCCTTAAGCCTGAACGCGTGGCTCCTCCCTCCATGCCTTCGCATGCGTCAGTCGCTTTTTTATGGCCTTTTTTGTCCGATTGCCGACAGATTTTGTCAGATTTCCGCAAGCAGTCTGTGCGCGAAAGACGCTATCTGAAAATTGAGGAAAAGAATCAGCCGGACTTCCCGGAGCGGATGCGTTTTGAAATCGCGGCCATGTGAACATGCTCCGGTTCCAGCCCAATGAGCAAGCCATGTCAGGATAACACGTTCTAGTAACAGACCAGTATCCACGCGGAGGGTACGCCATGTCGGACATCAAGATCAAAAATTTCATCAACGGCGAATGGCAGGAAGAGGCAGGCGGCAAGCGCGTGCCGCTCTACAACCCCTCCACCGGCGAGGAAATCGGCAGCGTGCCCATTTCCGGCCCGGCCACGGCTGAGGCGGCCATCGCCACGGCCCATGCGGCCTACAGGCCCTGGCGCAATCTCTCCATCGGCAAGCGCATGGCCTATATCTACAAAATCCATGACTGCATGGTGCGGGACCTGGAAAAACTGGCCCAGGCCATTGCTCTGGACCAGGCCAAGCATATTTCCGAAGCGCGCGGCGAAGTGCAGCGGGTGATCGAAATCCTGGAATCCGCCGCGGCCACGCCGTCCACGATCCAGGGCGACACCTTGGATTACATCTCCACCAATATCTCGGCCAAGGTGGTACGCCAGCCCCTGGGCGTGTTCGGCGGGGTGGCTCCCTTCAACTTCCCGGCCCTGGTCTTCGGCTGGTTCATTCCCTACGCCATTGCCGTGGGCAATACCTTCATCTTCAAACCCTCCACCCAGTCGCCCTATTTCATGCAGCTCATCTGCGAGATCTTCATGGAAATCGGGCTGCCCGCGGGCGTGGTCAACGTGGTGCACGGCAACCGCGACGTTCCCGGTTCCTGGTATGAGGACCCGCGCATGGCGGGCGTCTGCCTGGTGGGCTCCACGCCCACGGCCAAAGCCATGGCCGCGGGCTGCGCCAAGGGGGCCAAGCGTTCCATGCTGCTGGGCGGGGCCAAGAACCTGCTTCTGGTCATGGAAGACAGCAATATGGACGTCTTCATCAACAACTTCCTCAATTCCTGCTACGGCTCCGCCGGGCAGCGCTGCTTGGCCGGGTCCATCGTGGCCGCCGTGCCGGAAGTTTACGAGGAAGTGCTGGAGCGCATGATCGAGGCCTCCAAGACCGTCAAGGTGGGCGACGCCTTTGATCCCGACGTCTACATGGGGCCGCTGATTTCCCGCAAGGCCGCGGACAATGTGCTCAATTACGTGGATATCGCCCTCAAACACGGCCAGGGCTGCAAGCTGGTTCTGGATCGCCGCCGGGTGGACCTGCCGGAAAAGAACAAGAACGGTTTCTTTGTCGGCCCCTGCATCATCCGCGACGTGACGCCCTGCAACCCCCTGTTCACCACCGAGGTGTTCGGTCCTCTGGTGGCCACCATCAAGGTGGCGGACATTCACGACGCCATCGAGCTGGTCAACAGTTCGGAATACGGCAACGGGGCCTGCATTTTCACCCAGAACATGCATTACGCGGAAGTGTTCAGCCGCGATACGGATGTGGGCATGGTGGGCGTCAACGTGGGCATCTGCGCGCCGCATCCCTATGTGCCCTTCGGCGGCATCAAGGGCTCCCTGCTCGGCACGGACAAGGTGCAGGGCAAGGGCGGCATAGACTTCTTCACCCAGCACAAGGTCACCACGACGCGCACCTATGATCCCAAGGGCAAGGCCGGTCAGGCCGCCCCGGTCGCGCCGCGCGTGCGCTCCTGCGTGGCTTCGTAGCGCATCAGGCTTCGCGGGGCGCGGCATGCCCGCGTCCCGCCCCGACACCCTCTCACCCTGGAGGCATGAGGATGAAACTGCGCAATCTTTTGGGTCCGGCCCTCGCGGCCGTGCTTTTCCTGGCCGCCGCGCCCGTGTTGCAGGCCAAGGAATTGGTCAAGGTTCCCATGGGCTGGATGAACGAAAACGAAACCTTCGCCGCCTGGCTGGCCCATGAACGCGGCTGGGACAAGGAAGAAGGCCTGGATTTCGAAGTCAATTATTTCAATTCCGGTATGGACATCGTCAACGCCACGCCCTCCGGTTCCTGGGTGGTGGCGGGCAACGGCGCGGTGCCCGGCGTCTGGGGTGGCCTGCGCTACGACACCTATGTGATCGCCATCGGCAATGACGAATCCTACACCAACGGCGTGCTGGTCCGCCCGGACAGCCCCATCGCCAAGGTCAAGGGCTGGAACAAGGACTTCCCCGACGTATTGGGCAGCCCGGAAACCGTGCGCGGCAAGACCTTCCTCTGCACCACCATGTCCTCGCCGCACATGGCCCTTTCCTCCTGGCTCAAGGTGCTGGGCCTCACGGACAAGGACGTGGTCATCAAGAACATGGATCAGCCCCAGGCCTTGGGCGCGTTTGAAAACGGCACCGGCGACGGCGTGGCCCTCTGGGCGCCGCACCTCTACGTAGGCGAAGCCAAGGGCTGGAGGCTGGCGGGCAACATCAAGAATTGCGGCCAGACCCTGCCCATTGTGATCCAGGCAGACAAAAAGTATGCCGACGCCCATCCGGAAGTCATCACCGGCTTCCTGCGCGCCTATATGCGCGGCATCCATATGCTCAAGAACGAGCCCGCCGAATCCCTGGTGCCCCTGTACCGCCGTTTCTTCATGGACTGGGCGGGCCAGCAGTACACCCCGGAAGTGGCTCTCAAGGACATCAAGACCCACCCGGTCTTCAACTATGATGAGCAGCTCAGGCTGCTGGACAATTCCAAGGGCATGAGCGAGGCGCAGCAGTGGCAGCGGTACCTGGCCGCCTTCTTTACCCAGTTGGGCCGCCTCACCCCTGAGGAATATGAAAGGGTCAAGAACGCCGACTATGTGACCGACAAGTTTATGAAGATGGTCAAGACGCCCATTCCGCCGTACGCCAAGTAGCCTTGCGGGTGCTGTCCTCGCTTGAACGGCGGTGAACCCGGCCCCGCGCGCCCAGAGCGCGCGGGGCATTTTACATTCAAGGGCGGGATGAGCCCAGGGCGAAGCGTTTCCAGTCCACCCGCAGCAACACCCACAGAAGCATGGCGCACTGGACGAGCTGGGAGGCGATCATGGCCCAATAAACTCCGGCGGAAGAGCGCAGCACCACGTGCCCCAGCCACCACGAAAGCGGCAGGCGCACTCCCCATACGGCAAGCGCGTAACTCCACATGGGAGGATCAGATATATCTCCGCGCGTCCCGACAACGCGGCCTGCCCCCGCTGTTGGACTTCTCCACGGCTTTTGACGGCATCCGGATGCGGGCCCGGATGTTAACATATCCCTCCTGAATTGAAAAAGCTCCCAACTATGATTATAGAATAAGGAACGCGTATTCCCGGTTATCGCTGCCGGGGCGGGGGCCGCGCATCCGGACGGCCCGGAAGGCGGCGGATTGCATATTGCCGGTTCCGCCCCGGGAAAGGCGGCTCCTCGGGCGAGAGGCGCGGCAAACAAGCCGCTCGTGGGCCCTGGCTGTGCGGCGCCGCTGTTGCGGCCGCGTTGCGGAAACGGCAGAGCGCTTGCGGCGGCATAGACATACAAGGAACTGATTATGATTTCTGTTATAAAACGGCGCGACTTTCTCCGTTTGAGCGCCATTGCGGCCATTGAAGCCGGGCTTTTCTCCATCGGCTTCCCTCGTTCCTCCCTGGCCGGGGCTCCGGCGAAAGAGGGCCTGGCCTATCTGACGGCTGTGGAACAGATACAATATTTCAGGGAAGGCGCGCTGTCCCCGGTGGACGTGCTCACGGCCCAGATTGAAAGAATAAACAAATATAACGGGCCGTTGAACACCAGCGGCAGGGAATTAAAAGACTATCTGAAATTCAATGGTCAGGTGAATGCCGTTACGTACGAGCATTTCGGCCAGGCCATGCAGGCCGCCAAGGAAGCGGAAAAACGCTATAAATCTGGTTCCGCTCGGGCCCTGGAAGGCGTGACCGTCGCCGTCAAGGACGAAAACGACGTGCGCGGCTGGCGCGTGACCATGGGCTCGGTGCTTCTGCAGGACGCTCCCCCGGCCGGGGAAAACGCCGCCATCATCGACATGCTGCTCTCTGAAGGGGCCATATTGCACATTCAGACCACAGTGCCGGAACTCTATATCCACAGCCAGACATGGTCCCGGCTGTGGGGCGTCACGCGCAACCCCTGGAACCTCCATTACGCGGTGGGCGGCTCCTCCGGCGGGTCCGGGGCGGCCCTGGCGGCCGGATTCACAACTCTCGCCACAGGCTCGGACATGGGGGGCTCGATCCGGATTCCCGCATCGCTTTGCGGGCTCTACGGCTTTAAGGCGCCTTTCGGCCGTGTTCCCACTTCCGAGACCACCTTTGAGACGCTCGGGCCCCTTGCCCGGACCTTTGACGACATGGTGCTGATGCAGAATGTGATCACCGGGCCGCATCCCAAGGTGCATGCCGCCCTGCGGCCGAAACTGGACTATCCGCGCACGTACGGGGGTCTTAAGGGCGTGAGAATCGCGCTTGATTATTTCGAGAGCTGGATACCGGAGGGCATTGATCCTTCGGTCCGGGAAGCGCTGGCGGATGCCGCGGCCGTTCTGCGCGGCCAGGGGGCCGTTGTGGACGAGGTCAGGCTGGGCTGGAGCTACGCGGGCCAGTACAAAACCTTCATGCACGGCCTGCTTTCCACCGGGATCGGCGCCATGCTGCTGAACGCCGGGCAACATCGGGACAAGCTCACCAGCTACGCCGCGCATTTCCTCAAGGAGGCGCGCAACGGCGGCCCGGAGGCCATGGCAGCCGCCGACGAACTTGCGACCCGGCTCCATCGGCAGTTGCAGCAGGATGTTTTCGGCAAGGGGTATCGCGCCCTGCTCATGCCCACTCTGGCAACGCCGTATTTCCCGGCGGACAACGATCCCACCACAGACACGGTGATGGTGAACGGCAAACCCGTCAAAGGAATGGCGCACGTGCTGACGTATATCTGGAACCTGCTCAGCCGCTATCCCGTGGTGGATGTGCCGGTGGGCATTGCCGGGAACAATATTCCCATCGGCATGCAGGTGGTGGGAAACACTTTTGACGACCTCGCCGCGTTCCAGGTGGCTTCCGGCTATTCCCGGACCGGGCTGCATCTGTACAAAGGCGACCTGTTCCCTGATTACCGAAATAAGGCCTGATCTGAAAGGGGGCGCGCTCCCAACGCGCCCCCTCCTCCGTGGTCATAAGCATTGCCTGGGTCAGGCCTGTCTGCCCAGGTCGTAAGCGGCTTTCAGGGCGGCGGGAACGTTCTGAATTTCACCAACACCGGTCACGCCCACGCCCCGGACCACGCCTTTCAGGCGGGCCTTTTCAAAACAGTCGATCCAGCCCTGCAGGCCCTTGACCGCGCCGTCCATGGCGCTTTCCGCCCCGTCCGCCGCACTGGCCAGCAGATAAATATCCCGGAAGGCGTAGTCCGAGGGGAAGAGGGGGTTCGTGCGGTCGAGCAGGGTCTTCATCTGGCCGCACATTTCATAAAAGTAAACGGGCGTGGCAAAGACGATGACTTCGGCGGACCGCATGGTTTGCGCAATGGCATCCGCATCGTCGCGGATGACGCAGCGCTGTGTTTTCTGGCAGGCCAGACAGCCTTTGCAAAAGCCGATGGTTTTGTCGTACAGAACTATTTTTTCCACCTGATGGCCCGCCTCCCGCGCGCCCTCGGCAAAGGCGTCGGCCAGGCCATCGGAATTGCCGCCCTTGCGCGGGCTGGTGGAAAGGATCAGAATTTTTTTGCTCATACTGGTCTTACCTCGCTTGGTTTCCGGCCTGGAGCGGCTGGATGCCCTCGCCTCTGCCGGGTTTTCAGCTGTTGCGTCAGATATAAGCCCGACCTTGGGCTCCATGAAGCAATAAAATTATCCATTTTTTGCCTGATTCTGCCGTGAGCTTCCCCTCTGCCGCCGCCTGTGCTAGCTGGGAGAAAACAACGTTTCTTGCGGAGAAAGCCATGCAGACAGACGGGATCGCCATGCGGGAAGAGGCCATGCGGGAGGCCAATGAGCGCCTGAAGACGACGCTCATGCGTCTGGCCCCGGAGCCGGGCAGGCAGTCCACGGCCGTGGAGGGCCTGACGCTGACGCGCTGGAACGCGGCGAATATGGTGGATACCTGTTTTTACGCTCCGTCCGTCGGCCTGATCGTGCAGGGCCGCAAGGAGTCCGTGATCGGGCGTGAGATCTTCCGCTACGGAGAGCTGGACTGCCTGGTCAACGGCGTGGACATGCCGAGCGAGAGCCGGATACTCGGGGCCTCGCCGGAGCAGCCGCTGCTGGCCGTCTCACTGGTGATCAACCGGGCGCTTGCCACGGAACTGGCTTCAGTGGCGGCATCCTCTTTCGATGCTCCGGGCGGCCGCTGTCTCGGCGTGTCCGTGGCCAGGGTCGAGCCCGACGTCCACGACGCCTTTGCGCGCCTGGTCGACTTGCTGGACAGGCCCGAAGAGGCGGCCCTGATGGCCCCGCTGCTGGTGCGGGAGGTCCTCTTCCGCGTGCTGGCCGGGCCGCAGGGCGGGGATCTGCGGCGGCTCCACACGGTCGGTTCCCACGGGCATCAGGTGGCCGAGGCCATAATCTGGCTGCGGGCAAACTACATGCGGCCCCTGTCGGTGGACGCGCTGGCCGCGCGGGTCGCCATGGCCACATCCACCTTTCACCGCCAGTTTAAAAAGGTGACGTCCCTGAGCCCCCTGCAATTCCAGAAGCGTTTACGGCTCTATGAGGCCCAGCGCCTGATGCTCAGCCGCAATTTGGACGCCAACCACGCGGGCCGTGCCGTGGGCTATGAAAGTTCCTCGCAGTTCAGCCGTGAATACAGCCGTCTGTTCGGCGCGCCGCCGCGCAGGGATTTGGTCAGGATGTTGGGCGAACCCCAGACGACACCCTCATCAGAGCAAAGTAAGAGCCCCTAACCGGACGATATCCGCCGTCGCGCAAAAGTCAGGCGACATTTTTCTGAATGCCCGCCTGACTTTTATGCCGTGTTTTTTGGCTTCAGGGGAGCTGCTCCCTGTCCTTGGCGTACAGCGTAAAACTGCCTCTGACCAGGCCTGCGGCCGCGAGGAGAAACGTCACGGCGATCAGAAAGATGCCGCTGATGCCGAAGTCGTCAAAAGTCAGGCCGCCCACGGCGGCCACAAGGCCGATGGAAAACTGGGTGACCGCCACGGAGATGCCGCCCGCCAGTTCCGCCTTGTCGGCGAGCGTGCGGGCAATCCAGGCGGACCAGCTGACCGGGATGAAGCCGAAGAGGAATCCCCAGGCCATGACCAGGATCATGTTCAGCGGGCGGTTCTGCACGTAAAACAGCAGGATTGCCACAGCGGCAAGCGCGAGGTGCACGCCGAACAGGGTGGGCCGGAACCATTTGCCCAGAACAAAACCGGCGGCCAGGGTGCCGAGGCAGTTGGCGATGCCGAAGGCCAGGAGCACTGAGGACAGCGCGGCGGGTTGAAGCGCGAGATCATGCTCCAGAAACGGCCTGAGATAGGTGAAAAAGACGTGATAGCCGCCGTAACTGAAAATGGTGCCGCCCATGCCCGCCAGCACCCAGTTCCGCCGCAACAGGGCGAACATGTTGCTGAAGCTGTTTCCGGGGCGGGACGGCAGCGGCGGGATGACCGCGAACTGCCAGGCGTACATGACGCCGCCCAGCAGCGAGGTGAGCAGAAAGACGTTGCGCCAGCCGAGCAGATGGCCGAGATAGCTGGCCAGGGGCAGGGAAAGAATGGTCGCCACTGAAACCCCGGCGTACACGATGCTCAGCGCGCGGGGAAGATCCTTTGCGGGCACCAGCTGCAAAGTGACCGCCGGGGCCATGGACCAGAAGCCCCCCACGCAGATGCCCAGCAGGCCGCGTCCGGCCAGGAGGACGTAATAGTTCGGGGCCAGGGCCACAAGCAGATTTGAGACAATCAGCAGCAGCGAAAAGGCCAGCAAAATGCGTCGCCTGTCCATGCCCCTGGTCAGCGGTGAAAGAAGCAGGCTGGTGAGTACGGCGAAAACGCCTACGGCGGTGACCGTCTGCCCGGCCATGCCTTCGGTGACGGCCAGGTCCTGGGCCATGGGCGTCAGCAGGCTGACGGGCATGAATTCCGCCGCGATGAGACATGTGACGCCCATGAACAGGGAAAACACGGCGGACCAGTGCGCCGTATCGCTCTGAAAAACGGCAGTGTGCGCGTTCATCTGATGGCATCTCCGGCCGGAGCCCCGCAAGCGGCGCGGAACCCCGGCATTTTTTCATAAGGGCTTACTTCAGATTTTCGCTGAAAAAAGCCGTGAGCTTGTCAAAGGGAATGCGGTCGAGCCGGTCGTAGAGATCGACGTGCCCGGCATCCGGAACAATGAAGAGTTCCTTGGGTTCGGCCGCGAGCCGGTATGCATCTTCACTGAACTCCACGGAGTGGGCCTTTTCACCGGCGATGAACAGCAGGGGACGCGGAGAGATCGTTTCCAGGTCCGCGAAGGGATAAAAATTCATGAATTTGACGTTGCTGGTCAGAGTCGGGTGGGTCGTGAGCAGGGGCGACGAGCCCTTGGGCGTGAATTCGCCCCGCGGCGTGCGGTAGAAGTCGTAAAATTCGCGCTCAACCGGGGTGGAGTTTGCATGCAGTTCATGCACGCTCCCGCTGGTATATTTGGTTTCGCCGCCGCTGAACTCCACATAGCGCTGTTCCGACGCCTCCCGGAGGATCTGCTTGCGTTGCCCCGGCGTCAGCGCGTGCCGGAGCCCGTTGCGGTTGGCCGCGCCCATATCGTACATGCTGACCGTGGCAATGGCTTTCAGGCGCGGGTCAACCTTGGCGGCGCTGAGCACAAAGCTCCCGCTGCCGCAAATCCCGATGGCCCCGATCTGTTCCCTGTCGACAAAGGGCCTGGTGCCGAGAAAATCCACGGCGGCGCTGAAATCCTCGGCATAGATGTCCGGGGAAACGGCATTGCGTGGCTCGCCCTCGCTTTCCCCCCAGAAGGAGAGGTCCAGGGAAAGGGCCACGAAACCTTGTTCCGCCATCTTGGCGGCATACAGGTTCGCGCTCTGCTCCTTTACCGCGCCCATGGGATGCCCCACAATGACGGCGGGATGTTTCAGATTCTGATCCAAGGCCTTGGGCAGGAAGAGATTGCCCGCAACAGTCATTTTGTACTGATTCTTGAATGTGACCTTTTGCATGCTGACTGCCTCGCCGGTGTAAAAGTTGTCGCCCTGGGGCGTGCCCTGGGCAAGAGCCGGAATGCCGCCGAAGGACAATATGCCCAGCACGGCGGCCGTTATGCCGAGTAATCGGAATCTGCGCATGCTCATTTCTCCTTGAGTGTGTGGAGCGTCGTCGAATATTCTGTTGCCTGCCGGATCAACGCCGCCCGGCGGGACGCTCACCATGGCCTGCTGTATAGCGCGGTCCGCTGCGGGCGGTGTAGATATGGAATTATCCGTTTTTTGCACGATTCTGCCGGGGCTTTTACCCTTGCCCGGCCTGGGGTATTCTGGCGCGCACGGCAAAGATCAGGAGATGCTGCGGTGAACGAGCTCAAAGACGGCGCTGGGGCCGGAAGAACCGATGCCCTGCTCAGGGAGATGTGCTTGCGGCGCATGCCCGCGCCCGGCGATTATCCCACGCCCGTGCCGGGTTTTGTCCTGCATCGGCGGGATGAGCCCCACAAGCCGGAAAACTGCTTCAACAGGCCCATTCTGGCCGTCACCGTGCAGGGGGCCAAACGGACGGTGGTGGGGGGCGAGGAGTATCGCTACGGCGCGGGGCATTGTCTGCTCGCGGGCGTGGACATGCCGAACATGAGCCACATTACGGACGCCTCGCCGGAGAGGCCCTATCTGGTGCTCTCCCTGGACCTGGACAGCCATCTGACCGCGCGGCTCGCTGCCGGTCTGCCTCCGGCGCGGGCGCGCGAGGCTCTCAAGGGCAGTGCCGTGAGCCCCACGGACCCGGAAGTGCTCAGGGCTTTTCTGCGCCTGATGGAGCTGCTGGACAGGCCGGAGCATATTCCGGTGCTCGCGCCCATCACGTTGCGGGAGATACATCTGCGCCTGCTCCTGGGCCCGCAGGGCGAGCTGCTCCGGGCCCTCAATACCCAAGGCACCAAGAGCAACCAGGTTTTTCAGGGCATCAACTGGCTGCGCGACAACGTCAAAGCGCCTCTGGACGTGGATGCGCTGGCAAGGCGTCTGAATATGGCCCCGCCCACATTCCGCAAACACTTCAAGGCCGTTACGGGCATGAGTCCCGGCGCGTATCACAAGCATCTGCGGCTCTATGAGGCGCAGCGCCTTATGCTGGTGGAGGCGGCGGACGCGGCGCGCGCCGCCTACGCCGTGGGCTATGAAAACCTGCCCCAGTTCTACCGTGAGTATAAGCGGTTGTTCGGCGCGCCGCCCGCACGGGATGCGCGTCGCTTGCGGGAAAAGGCTCCGGCCTGACTGCCGCGTCCACAAGACAGAGCCCCCGCGCGGAGTGACCCGCGCGGGGGCTTTTGCACACCGGGACCTAGGCCTGTTGACACTGTAGAATTTTTGCCCGCTCGCCACATCAGATTTCACCTGCATTTTCGGCTGAGTGCCAAAAGAGTGCACTCCCTCAAAGCAGGCTTATCTTCCTTGCGAGCGAACAAAAATTCTACAGTGCCAACAGGCGTTAGAGCAGAGTAATATTGAAATGGTCTGGCATACTATTACGGATTCTGAGCCAGAATCAGCTCCACCTCATCCACGCTGAGCCCGGCGTTGCGGGCGATCTGGCGGCTGGACAGGCCTTTGCGGCGGCCGTTGAGAATGATTTCGCGCAGAAACTGCGGCGAACGGCAGATGCCTTCGGCCTGTTCCAGCAGGCGGCGCAGTTCCTGGGCGCGTTCTTCCAGTTTTTCGTCCAGGCCGCGCAGTTCGGCCTGGCGCTGGGCGAAGGTCGCCACGATTTCCCGCTCCAGGCGCGCGTTCATCTCAATGCGGGCCAGCAGGCTTTCCTGATTGCCCTGCAAGGTGTTGAGCAGGGTTTCGGAGCGGCGCAGGCGCAGATAAAAGAAGAGCACGCCGCCCAGGATGAGCAGTTCCAAAAGGGAAAAGACAATGACCAGCGCGAGAAAAGGAGTGACATTCATACTTTGACGTTCAGCAGATTGCCCACCAGCGGCGAGGGAGAGGCGCGCGGTTCGTCGTCTTCGGCGTCGTACGGCTGGGGCCGCTTGCGGCGACGGCTGCCGAACTGCGCGTTGCCGCCGCCGCGCCCGTCGGGCGCGATGTTGGGGCCTTCGGCTTTTTCGGTTTTTTCGATTTGTTGCTGTTGCTGACGGGCCATTTCAGCGGCCAGAACCCGCGACATCGCCAGCGAGGCCTGGGGGGCCACGGCGGCGGCATTGGCCAGGGGAGCGGCCAGGCCCGTCTGGGCATAGAGTACGGCCATGGTGGCGTCGACGCTCATGGCGATTCCCCGGGCGTCCTTCAGGACGCCCTCATCTGAACTACGGTACTTCCCTATTCATTCAGATAGCTTTCAAACAGAATATCCTCGATCTTGCCATGCGTCAGATAGTCGTTCAGCACGGAGGTCAGATCCTGCTTGATGGCCGGGCCGTTGCGCGGGTCCATCAGATATTCGTCGCTCTTGCTGCGCAGATAATAATACATGGCGTCGCGCAGGGAAATCATCTTCTGGTCCATTTCCTTGACCAGGCCGGCGTCCTTGCTCACGGCGGAAAATTTGCAGACCAGAAAGCGGGTTTTGCTTTTGCCGTCATCGCGCGGCACAAGGAAGGGAGCGAACTCCTTGATGTAATCCGGCTTGGTTTTCACCGTGGGCTTGGAGGGCACCACGATGACCTCGGGCTTGAGCGCATCCGGCGCGGGCGGCGGCGTGCGCAGAAAAAACCACCAGGCGGCCGCGCCCAGAATCAGCAGCAGGCCGACGACCGCCCCGGCGGCCTGCAGGAACAGCTTTTTTTTCTTTTGCTTGGCCTGGGCGGCGGCCTGATCCTCAGGCTCGGCGGGAAGGTTGTCTTCCTGTTCAGCGGGCAGATCATCTTCCGTCGGCTGGAGGAAGGGCGCGTCGTCAAGGTCCAGCTCCACCTTGGTCTGGCCGAGGCTGGGGCCCAGGCTGACCTGTACTTCGTCCTTGGGCGGGGCTGTTTTGAGTTCGGTTTCGTCTGCCACGCGTTTACTCCCGGGCGGCCCGGCGCATCTTGCAGTCACGCATGGCGGCCATGCATGCAGGAAGGGCTCGGAAAAAATTCCGGCGGAACGGCGTTGTCGCGCTTACGGATACGGCGGACCCTGCGCAAAAACGCGGGCCGCGAACATGCGGGCGTGTCCTGCGGGTGACGGCGGTCCGCTTAAGTCCAGAGGCGGCGGCATGGCTTTGCTGTTCGCCGCGATTCCAGGCGCGGCGTGCGCTAGGGAAAAATTTTGTCGATTTTCTGTTTCATGGTGTCGGCGGTGAACGGCTTGACGATGTAATTGGACACCTTGGCCTGCACCGCTTCGATGATATTTTCCTGCTGGGCCTCGGCCGTGACCATCAGAAAGGGAATGTCGGCGAACTGCTCGCTGGCGCGCACTTTGCGCAGCAGGTCGATGCCGGTCATCTGGGGCATGTTCCAGTCGGAAACGATGAACTCGACCTTTTCCCGGTTGAGAACTTCCCAGGCCGTGGTGCCGTCGTCGGCCTCCACCACGTTATTGAAGCCGAGCTGGCGCAGAATGTTGCGCACAATACGGCGCATGGTGGAAAAGTCGTCCACAACGAGGACACGCATATTGGGATTGTAAGGCATGACATATACTCCTTCGACGATCCGGGCAAAACAGCCGGAGACGCTGGCGCGTCCGCGCCGCAAAGACCGCAGTCCGGTTCCGCTACATTTCCGCGGTGCCGTACAGACTGGCAAACTCTTTGCGCAGGCGGCCCAGAGCCTGCGAATGCAACTGCGAGACGCGGCCTTCGGTAATACCCATGATTTCAGCCGTTTCACGCATGTTTAATTCGTCTGTATAATATAATGAGAGTACCAACTTTTCTCTAGGCGTCAAGCGCTCGATCAGCGGGGCCACGCGTTCCACAAGTTCCCGCAGGGCCGTATTGCTGTAGGGTTCGCCGCCGCTTTCCGGACCGTCGCCGGCCAGGGTGTCCTGTATGGCGTCCAGGGAGAGCCAGAGCTGGTTCTGCAAGGCTTCCAGGCCCTGGCGCACATCGCGCAACTCCAGGCCGGTGATGTCTTGCAGTTCCTCTTCAGTGGCCTGGCGGCCCTGCTCGTGCTCCACTTTGCGCATGGCCTCGTCCAGCACGCGCACGCGCTGGCGCAGAGAGCGGGGGAACCAGTCCAGGCGGCGCAACTCGTCCAGCATGGCCCCGCGGATGCGGTTTTCCGCGTAGGTCTCAAAGCGGATGCCCAACTGCGGACGAAATTTGCCCAGAGCTTCCATGAGGCCCAGAGTGCCGGAGCTGATCATCTCGCCCAATTCCACGCTGCGGGGCAGCTTGGATTTGAGCCGCAGAGCCAGAAAGCGGATCTTGGGCGCGTAGTGCCGCACCACCTCTTCCTGTTCCGCCGAGGAGAAATCCTCCCAGGCTGTGGCGCCGGTTTCAAGCGCTTCCCAGGGACTTACCTGTTGTGCTTGCGCTGTGCCGGTTTTCATGTCGTGTTCCTTTCCGGTTCGTGCCTCTTCTTCCTCCGGCATGCCCGCATGCCGCGTTGTGTTGCCGCCGTCCTCAGCCCGCCCGGCCGGACGACGGAGTAATAATCCCGTTGAGAGTATTGTATCGTATCGCTTTCATTCTCTTGCATGCCGCCGTGACGCGGGTATCAATGAAAGAGCAGTTTCTTCCAGAAAAATTTGATGTTGCCGTCCAGGTTTTTCGGCGCTTCCCAGGCCGTAATGCTTCTGGCCAGTTGCATCACGGCTTTGGCCGCCGGGCTCTGGGGCTCGCTGACGCAGAAAGGCAGCTGCTGCACCACGGCCTTGCGCACGCCCGTGTCGCGCGGAATCACGCCCACCAGGTCCAGGGAGACGCCGCTGAGAAAGTGGTCACAGGCCTGGTGCAGGCGGATGAACATGTCCTTGGCGGTCTTGAGGTCCGGGGCCATGTTGACGCAGACCTTGAAATGCTCCACCCCGTGGGTCAGCTTGAG
>OKSB01001227.1_pt1 | contig 26004 bp, 28 predicted proteins | sample 1601171 | NCBI WGS metagenome assembly OKSB01 (sample SAMEA3541496, study PRJEB24748) | human gut metagenome | biome: human gut; feature: human-associated habitat; material: faeces | place: China | collected 2012 | reverse complement strand
GGCTGCGATCAAAGCGGGAAAGCTCCGGGAGGTGGTCCATATCCAGAAGTTGCTCGCGCCATTTCTGCAGGTCGATGGGCATGCGCAGCCACGCCTGCACGGCGTCCACATGGAAGTGGGTGCGGCTGTTGCGCGCCTTGATGCCCTTGCCCAGAGCCGCAATGTCCTGCACCGCGCCGGTCTCGTTGTTGACGGCCATGCAGGCGGCCAGCACGGTATTTTTGTCGATCTCCTGCAGGAATTTCTGTGTGTCGATGCGACCGTCCCTGCCGGGCAGAATCTCCACCACCGTGAAGCCCTCGTCCTTTAAGGCGCGGATGGGCCGCTGCACGCTGGGATGCTCAAAGCCGGTGACGACAATTTTGCTGCCCCACGCCCTGCGCGGGCGGGCCGCGCCGTAGACGGCCATATTGTTGCTCTCGCTGCCGCAGGCGGTAAAGTAGATTTCATCGCTGCGGCAGTGCAGCGTTTTGGCAACACGGGCGCGGGCCGTCTGGACAGCGTCCTGCGCGGCCACAGCCGGGTCGTACAGGCTGCTGGGGTTCGCCCAAAGCTCCGTCAAGGCCGTGCCGATGGCCTGTGCCACGGCCGGGTCCACCCGGGTGGTGGCGGCGTTATCGAGATAATGCAGCTGGGGGTCGGAAAGCATACCACTCATTCCTCACATTTTACACAAAGTTATACAGGTTAAATTATACTCGTTTGCCCTGCAAAAAACAATATTTTCACGCAAAAAAGTACCCCGTCCTTTGCAGAACGGGGTATGGGGCTACTTTTTGGGTTCGTGGCTTCCCGGCAGGGGCAGGCTGCAGACCAGCGCAATACCGAGTGCCAGCGCCAGCGCGACCTTGAAGGTCTCGGCACCCTTGCTGGCGAAAAGGACCTCCTCGCCCTGCAGGAAATAGTAGGCGGTGTAATAGATGCCCGCCCCCGGCACCAGCGGGAAGATGCCCGGCAGCAGAAAGATCGTGACCGGGGCCTTGTGGCGGATGGCAAAGAACCGCGCGCAGCCGGTCAGCGGCAGGGTGGCCACCAGCGTCGCAATCGCCGGGCTTAACGCGAACAGCTCCACGCCGAAGATGTAGACCATCCAGCCCACCGCGCCGGTCAGGCCGCAGGCCAGGTAGTGCCGCCGCGGCATCTGGAATGTGATGCCAAAGCTGATCGTTGCAATGACGGCCACCACAAAATGGGCAAAATAATGTGTCCAGACCGGCATCACGCCACCCCCAGTCCGCGCGCGAGGATCCAGCCCAGCACCACGCCGCCTGCAATGCTGCCCGCAATCAGCAGGGCATCCAGCAGGCGGATCGAGCCGGACAGGTAGTCGCCGTTCAGAATATCCCGCACGCCCATCGTCAGGGCAACGCCGGGGGTCAGCACCATAAGCGCGCCGATGATGGCCGCGTTGGCGCTGACAACGGGGAAAGCCGCCTGCGCGGCGGCAGCCCAGAAGGTGCAGCAGAACGCCGCCACGATGTCGGTAAAGATCCGGTTGATGCCGTGCCTCGCAAACTGCTGGCAGACGAGCGCCTCCAGCAGGCCCGCCACCGCGGCCACCGGCATGTCTGCCAGCGTGCCGCCGAACAGGTACGCGAACCCCGCTGCCCCGACAACGCAGGCCAGAATTTCCAGCTGCGGTGTGCTGCGCGGCAGCGTGCGGGCCGTGTTCAGCCGTGCTTCGGCCTCGACGATGCCCAGCCTCCCGGCGGCCAGCTCACGGGAAAGTTCGTTCACGGCCTCGACGCGGCCCAGATGGACCGACACGGTGGGCACATGCCGCACCAGCGAGACGGCATCCCGCCCCGGCAGGTGCGCCGACGCAAAGATGCCGTTGGTCAGAACATAAACGTGGAAGTCCCGCACGCCGAGGCTGGCGGCCATGATCTCCATGGTCTGCTGCGCGCGGAACACCTCGCCGCCGTTTTCCAGCAGCGTCTGGCCCGCGTCCATGACCAGCTCCAGCGCACGGTCAAACAGTGCATCAGCCACGAATATTCTCCCGCACTGCGTTAAATTCCGGATAATGCGCGTAGAGATGCTGCGCGATCGCCTCCATGAGCAGGTAGTCATGCTCCGAGTCGATGTCGATGATGCCAGTGTCCATCATCACGCTGACGCCGATTTTGCCGCGCCAGAGCATGCCGTCGGTGTTCTCGGCCAGAAAATCCCGTTTGAAGACGTAAATTGACGCATTGACGTCATACACGTCGGGCGCCTGCTGGCGGCCGGTGAACTCGCTGCGGCAGACCTGCTCGACGTGGTCGTCCACGGTCTTCACCATGTTGAACCACGGGTTGCGGCGCGCCTCGCAGACGCTGAACACGAGGTCGAGGTCAGCGCGCTTCTGCTTTACGGCAAAGGCGTTCTCGATGTCGGCGGCAGTGCGCAGCGGGCTGGTGATGTCCAAGTCCATATGCCAGTCGTAGGGCTGTCCGGCGCGCGCCTCCATGCGGCGCAGGCTGTCCTGATAGACGGCCATCTTCGGCACGCGGTCGCCGCCCAGCTCTGCGCCGCGCGGCAGGTAGACGACCTCCGGGTACTCGGCGGCTACCAGCTTTGCGAGGTCTTCGCTGTCGGTGTTCAGCGCGATGTCGACGGTCAGCTCCGGGTGGTTCTTGATAAACAGCTCGGCGGCACTGAGCGAATAGTAAACCAACGGCTTACCGCAGAAAACCTTCAGATTTTTGTTTTTGAAGCCCTTGCTGCCGGCACGGCCGCAAATGGTAATGAGCAGACGATTCATTGTACATTCTCCCCCAAAGTCAGTTTCAGCACCTTCAGTGCCAGTGCGGGCGGGTTGCAGCTTTCGCCGCAGCCGGTCAGCGCATAGTCCACAAAATACTCCATCTCCCGCTCATAGCGGCGGTTCACATCCTCCTCATAGTGCTGCACCGTACCGTCCGGCAGGGTCAGCGTGCCCTTGCCGAAGTCGGCCAGATAGCTGCCGTCCCGGCAGAAAAGCTCGATGCTGCGCCGGTATCCGCGGCCAAAGTAATCGAGATGCACCTCGGCCAGCAATGTGGGGTATCTGGCGATATACACCGACAAATCGTCGGAGTCGATTTCGAGGTCGGAGTAGGTGCCCTTGAAATTGTACAGCTGCTCCGGCACGCCGAACAGCTCGACGAGGTAGTCCCATTCGTGGATGAGGTCAATCGTCACGCCGCCGCCCATCGCCTTGTGGGCGCTGTAGACCGTGCGGTAGTCCACGCCGGGCCGCCAGTCGGGCAGATAGCTTGAGCAGATGACCCGCGCGCAGTAGGGGTGCAGACCGGGCAGCCGGTCCTTGAGCGCCAGCATGACGCCGCACCACCGCATGGGCGCGGCCACATAGGCCTTTTGCCCCGCGGGTAGGCAGTCGGCCAAATCCACTCCGGTCTGGTCGGCGGAAAAAATCGGCTTTTCGATGAAAAGTGCCCCGCTGCGGCCCCTGACCCGGGTCAGAGCGTCGGCGTGCAGGCTTGTGGGGTTCGTGATGAACACCATGTCATAGTGTGCGGGCGCGTCGGCCAAATCGGTGTACTGGGCGTGCAGCAGCGCGGCCACGCCGTCCCGCAGCGGGCGGGACAGGTCGCTGCGCAGCGCGTCGGCCTGTAAAGTCCAGCCCCGGTCCGCACAGAGGTTGGTTAGATTTTTTAAATGGCGCGTCCCGATGGAGCCCAGCCCCACGAACAGCGCGGTGATGGTACGCATAGGTGTCCCCCTATTGCATAAATTTTTCTGGGGCTCTGTAGGGGCGAACATCGTTCGCCCGAGGGCGTGTGCGGCAAAGGCAAAGTGCCCGGGCGGATATGGAATCCGCCCCTACGCGCATGGGGCGATGCCTGCATCGCTCCGGGAACCCGGCAGCCGCCGCACAGTGGACGGGCGAACAATGTTCGCCCCTACAGTCTCAGCAAGGCAAAAAGCAGTTTTGACAGGAAAAAGGCTTACGAATTTTCAATTTTGTCCATCAGCTCAATCGCTTTCAGGTCTTTTTCAAAGCTCCAGCGGGGCTGCTCCTCGCCCTTCAGCACGGCGAAGAAGTTCGTCAGCTCGTCCACGTAGGCGTTCTCCACAATGTTGTCGCTGTAGCGGCTGTCGTGCTCAAAGCTGGCGTAGGTGTCCACCGGCTGCTTATCCCCATCGCGGAATTCATACAGCGCCTTGGGGTTGCCCTCCCAGAAAAGGTGGATGCCGTCACCGAAGCACTCAAAGCTGCGCACGGCCTTGCGGCTGACAACATCGGCCGCCAGCACGCCCTGCGCGCCGCCCTTGTGGCGCAGCAGCAGGGTCACGCAGTCGGGGTACGGCAGACCGAGATCGCTGATCGTGTCCTTCTGCACCGTGACTGACTCCACATTGCCGAAGGCATCGAGCAGCCATGGCAGATCAATGCCGAAAATCTCGCGCACGCCGCCGGTGCGGGCGTTGCCGACAAAGAAATTCTTATAGTTCTCCCATGGGTGCCAGTCGGGCAGATACTGCCCGATGTGATAGATATAATGCACCGGCTTGCCGAACGCTGCGACCTGCTGCTTGATATACTGCGTTTCGCGCCGGTAGAGCATGGTGGAGGAGAGGAAGAGCGGCAGCTGCTTTTCGGCAGCCTTGGCCATATTCTCGGCGTAGCCGTCCCGGACAAGGTTCAGCTCGGTAAAGACCGGCAGGCCGTTGTCCAGCAGCTCGCCGATGACGGCGGCGTGGGACAGCGGTGCCGTGCAGACCAGTGCGGCGTCCGGGTGCGCGGCGGCCACAGCCTCGGCAATGGACGGGTAGGCCTCGTCCGCCAGCGCCAGCTGCTTTGCCTCGGCGCGGCGGCCCTCGGCTGTGTCAACGCCGACAATCTGTATGGCGGCATCAATGCCCTTGGCCAGCCGGGCGCGGCGTTTGCCCATGCTGCCTAAGCCAACGATGAGAAGTTTCATACCAAAACGCTCCTTTGGGGGTCAAATTCAGGCACAGGGCCGTCATAAAATATCTTGGGTCCTGCAAAGTCAAAATTCTGCAGCACCGTGCAGATCTTTTCGCTTGTATTGCCACCGTTGTAGGGGCTGCGCGCCGATGCCGCCACAGGGGCGAACGCCTTGGACAGAGCCTTGCGCAGCGCAGCCTCGATGGCCGCGCGGTCAGCATCGCAGCAAAGCACATTGGCGCAGACGGTGCGCCCCGCCTGCCGCCTGCCGATGTTGACGGTCGGCACCCGGAAGGTCGGCGTTTCGACCACGCCCGAGGAGGAATTGCCCGCGACCAGCGCGGCGTACTCCATCGCAGAGAGATAGCGCTTGAGGCCAAGGCTCTGCACAAAGCCGGCGCGGTCCGGGTGGGCAGCGGCGAAATCCTGCATCATGCGGGTGCAGACCTCGCCGCCTGCATCGGCGTTGGAGCCGGTGATAAGCCAGAACACACCGTCCACGGCGGCCATAGCCGCGCACAGGGCCTGCACCTGCACCGCCGGGCTGCCCGCATCGGGGGCAGTCTCGGGGTGGTAGGTCACAAGCGCAAAGGGCTGCATCAGGGGAAGTCCTGTCGAATCGCACAATTCCCGGCGGCTCATTTTGGGCATTGTGCGGATATTTTCATCCCCCAGCCCGCCTACGCAGAACACCGTGCCGGGGGCCTCGCCCATGCGGACAAGCCGCGCAGCGCTGTCGGCGCAGGACGGAAAATGCACCGCCGCCATCTTGGAGATGCAGTGGCGATAGTATTCATCGGCCGCGCCCAGCGTAACATCCCCGCCCGAGATATGGGCGATCGGGATATGCCGCGCTGCGGCCGCTGCCGCCACGGCGAAAATTTCAAACCGGTCGCCCAGCAGCAGCACCGCATCGGGCCGGTGGGCGGCAAAGTAATCATCAAAGACGGTCAATGTGCGGGCGATGGTTTTTGCAACAGGCTCCCCGGCGTCCTCGGTGAAGATGGGGAGCCTTGCCGCAATGGGAAAGCCGTCGTTTTCGATTTCGTGTACGGTTTCACCCAGACGCGGGCAGAGGTGCGCGCCGGTCACAACAAGCTGCAACGCCAGCATGTCCGACTTCGAGATTTTCTGTACCACCGGCCGCAGCAGGCCGTATTCCGCCCGCGTGGCGGTGACGATGCAGATGGTGCGCATAGAAATCTCACTTTCTCGGGGGACTGCCCGTATGGTTTTTCGCCGCCGCAAGCGGGCACGGCGCTGCATCAAACCTCTATTTTTTCATCCTCCGCAAAATCGCGTTTTGCGGTTTGGCCCAAAATCTCATGCCAGCGCATGGGGGAGATACCGTCACCGGGGCGCTTGGTGGTAAGGTTTTCCTCGGTAAAAACATCGCCTGCTTTGATCTGCCGTGCGGCCACGATGCTCTTGCGGGCAATAGCCTTGTTGGGGGCCTCGCTCTCGGTCAGGTGCTTGTGGCCGTCCCCGAGCGCCGCCTCGACATGGCGCACGGCCTCGACCATCGCCTTGAACTCGGCGGGGTCGAGGCTGGCCTTCTGGTCAGGGCCGGGCAGGGATTTATCGAGCGTGAAGTGCTTTTCAATGACCTGCGCGCCCAGCACGGCGGCAGCCACATCGCACTCCCACCCGGGGGTGTGATCGGACAGGCCGACCGGCAGGCCGAACTGCTCATACAGCTCGATCATCGCAGTCAGGTTGGCGTCCTCATACGGGGTGGGATATTGCGTGTTGCAGTGCAGGATCGTGACTTCAGGGCAGCCGCCGTCATCCAGCACGCCAAGTGCATCGGTGATCTCGTCAAGGCTGCTCATGCCGGTGGAGAGCAGGACCGGCGTTTTCAGCGCGGCCATTGCCTCCAGATACGGCAGGTTCGTGATCTCGCCCGAGGGGATCTTGAGCAGCGGCAGCCCCAGCGTGCCGAGGAACCGGACGCTGGGCAGATCGAACGGTGCCGAGAGATACTGGATGCCGATGGAGTCGCAGTATTCCTTCAGCTCCCGGTGGGCATCGAATGAGAAATGCAGCCGGCGGATCATCTCCAGCTGGCTCTCGGCGGCATCGGTAGTCTGCTTCTGGTACTCTGCCTTTTGGGCAAACTTACTCACAACCAGCTCCGGCACGGCGGTCTGGTATTTTACAATATCCGCGCCGCACGCCTTGGCCACGCGGGCCATCTCCTTGGCCATTTCCAGACTTCCGTTGTGGTTCACCCCGGCTTCGGCAATGATGGTGATAGGCATGGTAAAAAACCTCCGGTTTTTTAAGATAAAAGATAATAGATAAAAGATAAAAAAATAGGTGGAGCGCCGCGCGGCGCAAAATTTTATTTTCGCCCCTTGGCGAAAATCCCACATTTTTTATTATCTATTATCTTTTATCTATTATCTCAAAGCTCTTTTTGTATAATAGTGAAGGAGTGCATATTTATGGTTTCTATCGCAATCGATGGCCCGTCCGGGGCCGGAAAATCCAGTCTGGCCAAGGCGCTGGCCAAGGATCTCGGCTATGTCTATGTGGATACCGGCGCGATGTACCGCTCCATCGGGCTGTACGCGGTGCGCGCAGGGGCGGACCCCCACGATGCTGACGCTGTGGCGGCGCTGCTGCCCGGCATCAAGCTTGACATCCGCCTGCTGGACGGTACGCAGCATGTCTACCTGAACGGTGAGGATGTCAGCACGGCGATCCGTGCGGAAAATATCGGCATGGCGGCCTCCGCTGTGGCGGCGCACCCGGCCGTCCGCACCTTTCTGCTGGACACCCAGCGCGGACTTGCCGAAAGCCAGAACATCCTGATGGACGGCCGCGACATCGGCACCGTGGTGCTGCCCAACGCCACGGTCAAAATTTTCCTGACGGCAACTGCCGAGGCCCGCGCTGAGCGCCGTGCCAAGGAGCTGGCGGAGAAGGGCCAGCCCGCCGACCTTGCCACCGTGCTGGCGGACATCCGGCAACGCGACTATCAGGACAGCCACCGCGCCGTTGCACCTCTGAAGCAGGCGGAGGATGCCATTTTGGTGGACACCAGCGACATCGGCCTGCAGGAGAGCTTTGACCTGCTGAAGCGCACGATTCTTGCGCATATCTGAGGGGGCTGCTTATGCTTTTGTATTGGATTTTGCTGCCCATCGTCTGGGTGCTGGCACATATCCTCTGGCGGTTTGAGGTCATCGGCCGCGAGAATCTGAGGACCGTCCGCGATGGACGCGCCTATGTCATCGCACCCAACCACATCGCCAATCTGGACCCTGTTTTTATCGCTATTACGGTGTTTGACTGGAAACGGCTGCGTATTCTGGCCAAGGAGGAGCTGTTTAAGAATCCGCTGGCAGGCTGGTTCCTGCGCTGCATGGGCGCGGTTGCCATCGAGCGCGGCCGCGGTGACACCACCACGGTGGAGCAGCTGACCAACGAGTGCAAGAACGGTACGGGCATCATGATCTTCCCCGAGGGGACCCGCACCAAGACCGGCAAGCTTGGCATGATCAAGAGCGGTGCCTTTGTCATTGCTGCCGCAGCCGGTGCGGATATGCTGCCTGTGCGCATCATCTACGGCAGCAAGGATGGAAGGATGCACCTTTTCTGCAAAATCCGCATCGTGTTCGGCACCCCCATCCCGGCCGAGGAGCTGCAGATCAAGGACCAGAGCCACAAGATGGCCGAGCTGCGCCGCATGAAGAACCGCCTGCGCGATGAGCTTGAGCAGCTGCTGGCCGACAATGCGTTTGCCGCGCCCGCCGTGGAGGCTGCACCGGAGCCGGAGCAGCTGCCTGAAAAAAGTGAACAGCCGTAAGCTGCAGGGGGGCGTCCTTGACGCCCCGACATCAAAAAAGGAGCCAAGCTATGGAGATCATTCGTGCCAAAACGGCCGGGTTCTGCTTCGGCGTGGACCGCGCCGTCAAGCTGACATACGATTTATTGGCGGAGGGACGCAAAGTTGCGACCCTCGGCCCGCTGATCCACAATGCTCAGGTCGTGGCCGACCTTGAGGCTAAAGGGGCGGTGACCTGCCCGGATATTGACGCTGTACCTGACGGGTATGAGGTCGTCATCCGCAGTCACGGCGTACCCAGAACGGTCTATGATAAAATAAACACACGCTGCCTGGCGTATCATGATGCCACCTGCCCGTTTGTAGCAAAAATCCATAAAATTGCAATGGAGGCGGACAAAATCGGTGCGCTTTTGCTGGTTGCCGGGGATGCTGACCACCCCGAAGTGCAGGGGATTGTAGGCCATACAAAAGGCTCTGTGCGGGTTTTCGCCAATTTGGAGGAGCTGCAAAATTTGCTCCCTGCGCTTTTGCAACAAGAATCCATTTATGTGGTTGCCCAAACGACATTTCGCGTGGAAAGTTGGGAAAACTGCAAGGTTTTTTTAAAAAAAGAGTGTACAAAAGCCAAAATTTTTGATACAATATGTAATGCAACGTGGGCGAGGCAACAGGAAGCGGAAGACCTCAGCCAAAAATGCGATCATATGGTCGTCATTGGTGGTCATCATTCTTCCAATACCCAAAAGCTGTTGCAGGTCGCGGCCCGGCATACCAAAGCTATCAATGTGGAGACAGCTGATGAACTCGACAAAGATTGGCTTAACGGTGCCAGGATCGTGGGCGTAACAGCCGGGGCTTCAACGCCTTCGTCTATAATTGAGGAGGTACTTAACTGTATGAGTGAAGAAATCCGTGACGACATGAGCTTTGAGGAGATGCTCGCTGCATCCGAAGCAAAGCCCCTGTACGCAGGTAAGATCGTAAAAGCCAAGGTCATCAGCGTTTCCCCGACGGAATGTGTCGTCGGTATTGATGGTTCCAAGCACACTGGTATCGTCAAGCTCAGCGAGATGAGCCATGACCCCAACGCCAAGATGGAAGACCTTGTTAAGGTGGACGACGAGCTGGATTTGGTTGTTGTCAAGACCAATGACCAGGAAGGTGTTGACACCCTTTCTCGTGTCCGTTTTGAAGCCCAGAAGGGCATGAAGGATGTTTCCGAGGCTGCTGAAAACGGCACCGTTATGGAAGGCGACGTCATGGAAGCCAATAAGGGCGGCGTTGTTGTCAACGTCAAGGGCGTTCGTGTGTTTGTTCCCCGTTCTCAGGCTACCATGCGCCGCGACGAGGACTACACCAAGCTGGTTGGCCAGCACGTTAAGCTGGTTATCACCGAGTGCGCAGGCCGCAAGATCGTCGGCAGCATCAACAAGGTTACTGCTGAAGAAAACAAGGCAAAGCGCGATGAGTTCTGGAAGAACGTTGAAGTTGACAAGCAGTACACTGGCGTTGTCAAGAGCCTGACTTCCTACGGTGCCTTTGTTGACATCGGCGGCGTGGATGGCCTGTGCCACATCAGCGAACTGAGCTGGAACAACATCAAGCATCCCTCTGAGGTCGTCAGCGTTGGCGATACCATCGAGGTGTATGTTAAGAGCTATGACCCCGAGAACCAGAAGGTTTCCCTGGGCTACAAGAAGGAAGAGGACAACCCCTGGGAGAAGCTCAAGAACGAGTATCCCATCGGCTCTGAGTTCGAGGCTCCGGTCGTTTCCATCACCAAGTTCGGTGCATTTGTCCGCATTCTGCCGGGCATTGACGGTCTGGTCCACATCAGCGAGATCAGCAACGAGCGCGTGAACAAGGTTTCCGACGTTCTGAAGGTCGGCGACATGGTCAAGGTTAAGCTGATCAATGTTGACTTTGATCGCAAGCGCATCAGCCTGTCCATGAAGGCTTGCCTCGACGAGGCTGCCGAGGACGCTGAATAATCCCCGAATTGCAGCAGGGGCCTGCCTGGCAACAGGCGGGCCCCTTTTGTTATATGCCAGTGTGCACTGTTGGCGTACACTGGCGAGCAGCGCTGCAAACCTCCCTGCGCTGTGTGGTAAAGGATAAACTGCATGGAAAAATTAAAGGCTTTTATTAAAAAATATTATGAGGGGTTTGCCTACCTGTTTTTTGGCGGGCTTGCCACGCTGTTGAACCTGGTGCTGTTTGCCGTGTTCCAGGCTGTGCTGGGCACGGGCTTTGCAACTGGCATTGGCAATGTGCTGGATAATATCATCTGCATTCTGTTTGCCTACTGGACCAACCGCACCTTTGTGTTCCGCAGCAAAAACAGCGGCCAGGCTGCTCTGGCGGAGTTTGGCCAGTTTGTGGCCTGCCGTATTGGCACCATGGTCATGGACCAGGTCATCATCTGGCTGGGCGTCAGCGTGCTGGCACCGCATGTGGCATTTGCCGCAGCCAACGCTGACCTGTGGGCCATGGGTGTTAAACTGTTCAGCCAGGTTATCGTGATTGTATCCAACTATGTGTTCAGCAAGTTGTTTATTTTCAAAAAGAAATAACAACACAGAACAGATAGAAACCCGAAACAACCAAACCGACGATGATAAGGAGGGCTTTCTTATGACAAACAAAATCCGCGGCGGTGCATTCCGTCTGACCGGCCTGATCCTGGGCATTGTGGGCGCAACGGTCAGCCTGACGGCCATTGTATTTTCGACCATCGGCCTGCACCAGGCGCACCTGTGCAAGACCTGTAAAAAAGGAGAAGAATTCAAATGAAATACACCAAGGAGGAAATCCTTTCCAAAGTTGACCACACCCTGTTGAAACCGGAGGCTACCTGGCCCCAGATTCAGGCCCTGTGCGATGATGCCATCAAGTATCATACGGCATCCGTCTGCATCAACACCTGCTATGTCAAGCAGGCTGTGCAGTATATGGCGGGCCGTGTTGCGGTGTGCTGCGTGGTTGGCTTCCCTCTGGGTGCAATGGATACTGCTTCCAAGTGCTTTGAAGCAAAGACCGCTGTGGAAAACGGTGCCGAGGAAGTGGATATGGTCATCAATATCGGCCGCCTGAAGAACAAGGAATATGACGCTGTGCGCGAGGATATCGCCGCCGTCAAGCGGGCCGTGGGGGATAAGGTGCTCAAGGTTATTATTGAAACCTGCCTGCTGACCGATGAAGAAAAAGAGAAGATGTGCGATATCGTGGTGGAAGCCGGTGCCGACTTCATCAAGACCAGCACGGGCTTTTCTACCGCAGGTGCAACCTTCCATGATATTGAGCTGTTTGCCCGCTGCGTGCGCGGCCGCTGCAAGATCAAGGCAGCCGGCGGCATTTCCACCGTTGAGGACATGGAAAAGTTCCTGGATCTGGGCGCAGACCGCCTGGGCACCTCCCGCGCTGTTAAACTGCTGACGGCGGAATAATTTTGCCGTAACGCAGGGTACACACAAATAAACCAAAGACCTCCATCCCAAGCACAGAACCGTGCAGGGATGGAGGTTTTTTTGTCTACAATCAGCAATAAAATCAGTATTTATTATCTTGCACAAAGCGAACGGTTGCGCTTACAGCAGGTACGCTTCAAACCGGTGCAGGTCATCCACCTTTACGGTTGCCTTGTAATACACGCCGTTTTCGCGGTATTCTTCAGCCAGAACGCTGCCGCGGGTGCGGAACACATCGGCCAGGGCCAGCTTGTCATAGGGCAACAGTACCTCAATGGTGCGCACACGGTGTGCCAGAATCTCGTCAATCTTGGCCAGCAGGCTGTCCAGCCCGTAGCCGGTTTTGGCGCTTACCAGCAGCACATCCGGGTCATAGGGGGCAACACCGGTGCGGTCGCACTTGTTGTAGACCGTCACCTGCGGGATATCCCCGCAGCCCAGGTCGTTCAACACTTCATCGGTCACGCTCAGCTGCTCGGCGGCTTCGCTGTCGCTGGCGTCGGCAATTTTCAAGATGATGTCAGAGCAGGCAGCTTCTTCCAGTGTGCTCTTAAAAGCATCCACCAAATCATGCGGCAGGCGGCTGACAAAGCCGACTGTATCCACCAGGATCACTTGTAACCCGCTGGGCAGCGTGCATTTGCGGGCGGTGGGATCCAGCGTGGCAAACAACTGATCCTCCGCCAAAATATCCGCCCCTGTCAGCGTATTCAAAAGCGTGGATTTCCCCGCATTGGTATAGCCAACAATGGCCGCCACCGGAATATGGTTCCGGCTTCTCTGCTCCCTGGTCACCTCCCGGTGCCTTTTCACATCCTTCAACTCCCGGTTCAGCTGAGCGATCCTGCTCTTGATCAGCCGCCGGTCCATCTCCAACTTCTTCTCTCCAGGCCCTCTGGTGCCGATCCCGCCTCCCAGACGGGACATGGCGGTTCCAAATCCGGTCAGACGGGACTGCCTGTATTTTAACTGAGCCAGCTCCACCTGAATCTTTCCTTCGCTGGTAGAGGCCCTGCCGGCAAAAATGTCCAGAATTACCAGGGTCCTGTCCATCACTTTCGTATCCAGCTCATCCTGCAGATTTTTCATCTGCACCGGCGAAAGTTCGTCATCACAAATAATACCTGTTGCGTTCAGCTCCCACAACAGGTCTTTGATCTCATCTATCTTTCCTTTTCCCACGTAAGTCCCCGGGTGTACCTGATCCCGGCTCTGGATCACAGTCCCCACCGTCTCGGCGCCGGCGGTAGACGCCAGCTCCTTAAGCTCATCCAGGGATTTTCTGGTGTCTTCCTGTTCCGTCAGGCTGACACCCACCAGGATCACCCGTTCTGTCTCTTTTCCCAACTCTATCATAATCTTGTCTCCAGGAATGTCATCTCTTTCTGCGCCTTTTCATCGTCCGGATATTCCTGCAGATATTCCTGAAGCTTAGACATGGCGCTCTCCCAGTCTTCCATCTGCTCATAGGCAGACACCACGTTAAACTTCATCTCCTGCAAAAGCTCCTCGCTGTTATCCTCCTGACTGATACCCAGATTAAAATAATTCAGGGCCGAGGATGCGTCTCCTACCCGAAGCGCACAGCATCCGATGAAATTGTAAAGAGTGCCCGTCTTTTCAGCACCATTTTCCAGTGCGCTCTTAAATGCCTCCAGCGCACCTTCATAGTCCTCCTGCTCCCATTTTGCAATCCCTATTCCCCGGTAGGCATCTCCCGGATTGTCGTCCTTGTCTACCGCCTTCTGAAATTCCTCGATTGCCTTATCATATTCTTCTTCCTGCAGATACTCCAGTCCCTTTTCCGAGGGAGCGGAGCATCCGGTCAGAGAAAGGGCTGCCAGCACAACAGCAGCAATTACAGCTTTAATCTTCATTTTTACAACATCCTCTAAATCTCAAATCTATCTGATTCCTGTCCTGCTTTTACACCTGGTATCTCACTACCCACACGGCATTCAGTATCACTACAAACATAACTCCCACTTCTGCCGCAATCGCTTCCCACATGCCAAAATATCCAACCGCCGCAAGAATCAGGATCAATACCTTCACCACCATGGCAAATGTAATATTCTGGCTGACCACACGGAGCGTTTCCCGGGCAATCTTAATGGCATCTACAATCCTCGGCAGCTCATCATCCATCAGAACGATATCCGCCGCCTCGATAGCCGCCGCAGAACCAAGAGCTCCCATTGCGATCCCCACATCGGCTCTTGCCAGCACCGGTGCATCATTGATTCCATCTCCCACGCATACCAGGCGCTCTCCGCCATCCTGCAGCCCCATAAAATCCTCCAGCTGCTCCAGCTTATCCTCCGGCATCAGATTGGTATAAGCATAATCCATCTGCAGCTCTTTTGCAACCTCTCTGCCGGCACTCTCCGTATCTCCGGTCAGCATGACCAGCACAGCCCGGCATCTGTCACGCAGATACTGAAGCGTGCTCTTTGCCTCCTCCTTTACGGTATCCGCAATCAGAATATACCCGGCATAACGGTCCCCGACAGCAACATACACCGGTGTGCCATTTTGCCTGACCTCATCACACTCTACCTTCTGACGTTCCATCAGACGCTTATTGCCTATGTAAATTCTTTGTCCTTCAAAAGTAGCGTTCACGCCAAATCCCGGGATCTCCCGCATCCGATAAACTTTTGTCTCCTTTATTTCTCCCTGATAGGCTTCCTTTAATGACTGTGCGATCGGATGATTGGAATGACATTCCACATGGGCGGCAATCCGCAAAAGCTCCTGCTCGCTCATCCCTACCGCCTTTACTTCTGTTACACGGAACACGCCTTCCGTCAGTGTTCCCGTCTTATCAAAAATAAACGTGTCTGCCTTTGCCAGATCCTCCAGATAATTACCACCTTTTACCACAATACCGTGCCGTGCCGCCGACGCGATTCCTCCCAGAAACGCAATTGGCACCGACATCACAAGTCCTGTCGGACATGCAATGATCAGGAAGATCAGCCCCCGGTAGATCCAGGTGTCCCAGTTTCCATATGAAAAGGTCAGCGGCGGATAGACCATCACTGCCAGCGAACAGATCAGCATGATCGGCACATAAGCCCTGGAAAACCGGGTGACAAATGTTTCACTCTCTGCCTTCTGGTTCTGGGCATCCTCCACCATCTCCATGATCCTGGACACCGTAGAGTCCACGTACAATGCCGTTACCTTTGCCTCGATCGCGGCGCTCAGGTTGATGCATCCGCTGTAGATTTTCTCCCCCGGCCACACATTCTCGGGAATAGACTCCCCGGTCAGTGCCTTTGTATCAATGCTGGTAGTGCCGGAAGTCACCACCGCGTCAACTGGAATCCTTTCACCCGGGCGGATCACGATGGTATGCCCGATCTTCAATGCAGACGGATCCACCTTAAACTCTTTTCCCCGGACTTTTCTTGTCGCATATTCCGGCCTGATGTTGATCATGCTTTCAATGGACCGCTTCGCATTGTCTGTAGAATATGCCTCAAAAATCATTCCCAGTTCAAATAAAATCATGACCAGAACACCCTCGGTATATCTGCTGACGCCGAAAGCCCCCACCGTCGCAAGGATAATCAGGGTATATTCTGTCAGGAACTTCTTCTGCATCAGATTCTCTCCCAGTTTACGAAAAACATCCAATCCGATCAGCAGGTAAGCCGCAAGAAACCAGACAAATCTGGCCATATCCGGCAAAGTAAAGCGCATGGTCACCAAAATCGCACACAGGTAGACCAGCACCCCCGTCCCATATATCATGATTCTAATTTTCAATTCCCTCGTCATACTTTGATCCCTTTTTCATAACTATTCACAGTTTATTCGGAAATGTGTTCCATTCCCTGACTGATGATCGTCTGGATATGGTCATCCGCCAGGGAATAAAAAACCGTTTTCCCTTCTCTTCGGTATTTGACCAGCTTCATCTGCTTCAGCATACGAAGCTGATGGGAAATGGCAGACTGTGTCATCTTAAGGACCTCCGCCAGGTCACAGACACACATTTCCGTTTCTAACAGTACACATAAAAGCTTGACCCTTGTCGGGTCTGCAAAAACCTTATAAAAATCAGCCAGGTCCTTCAATGTCTGCTCGCACGGCATTTTCTCCCTGGCAGTCTGAACAGCAGCTTCATGGATATACGTCACATCACAGCACTCTATTTCCTGCTTCCTCATCGGTCTCACCCTTTCACATGAGCAGTTGCTCATTTAATAATTATGCCAAACAGCGCATATGATTGCAACCGTTTGGCACAAAATGAAACGAAAATTAACACTTTCGTAATTTCTTTTATACAATCTGCCAGTCGATCGGCTCCACTCCATGGGCTTCCAGGAAAGCATTGGTCTGGCTGAAAGGCCTGCTTCCGAAAAATCCCCGGTAAGCCGAGAGCGGGCTTGGATGCGGCGCTTTTAGAATCAAGTGGTTCGGGTTATTCAGCATCCGGGCCTTCCTCTGCGCCGGACTTCCCCACAGGATGAACACGATAGGCCGGTCCTGGGTATTCAGCGCCCGGATCGCCGCATCGGTAAACTCTTCCCACCCGATATCCCGGTGAGAATTTGCCTGGTGTGCACGCACGGTAAGAACTGTATTGAGCATCAGCACCCCCTGCTCGGCCCATTTTGTCAGGCATCCATGTTCCGGGATCTGACATCCCAGGTCATCATGCAGCTCCTGATAAATATTCACAAGCGATGGCGGGATCTCCACTCCTTTCTGTACCGAAAAGCACAAACCGTGAGCCTGTCCTACATTGTGATACGGATCCTGTCCCAGGATTACAGCTTTTACCTTATGAAGCGGCGTCAGATGAAAGGCGTTGAAGATATCATCCGCCGGCGGAAAGATCTGCCTCGTCCGGTACTCCTGATTTACTGTCTCAAATAATTTTCTATAATATGGCTTTTTAAACTCTTCTTTTAATGCATCCAGCCAGTCATTATTTATCGCACTCATATTTCCCCCTTACAGACGTACCGGAACGCCTTTATCCCGCAGGTATTCCTTCACTTCCCGGATTTCCAGCTCCTTATAATGGAACAGTGAAGCTGCCAGCGCCGCATCCGCTTTTCCTTCCGTCAGCGCATCGTAGAAATGCGAAAGACTTCCCGCGCCGCCGGAAGCAATCACCGGTATGTTTACGTTCTCGGCAACAGCTTTGGTAAGCTCCAGATCATATCCTGCCTTCGTTCCATCACAGTCCATACTGGTCAGAAGAATCTCTCCCGCCCCCAGCTTTTCTACTTTGGCCGCCCATTCCAGCGCATCAATACCCACATCGATGCGGCCGCCATTTTTATAGATGTTCCATCCGGTTCCATCCTCCCGCCTCTTGGCATCGATCGCCACTACCACACACTGGCTGCCGAACTTATCCGCCGCGTCCGAAATCAGTCCCGGCGTATTGATAGCAGAAGAATTAATAGATATTTTATCCGCTCCCTCCCTGAGAAGCACTTTAAAATCATCTACCGTGCGGATACCTCCTCCCACAGTAAACGGAATAAACACGGTCTCGGCCACCCGGCGCACCATGTCCACCACCGTATTTCTGTCATCTGAAGAGGCTGTAATATCCAGAAAGACCAGTTCGTCCGCACCGGCCTTATCATAGGCAGCTCCGATCTCTACCGGATCTCCCGCATCCTTCAAATCCACAAAATTAACGCCCTTTACCACACGCCCGTCTTTTACGTCCAGGCAGGGAATGATCCTTTTTGTATGCATCCTTTGTCCCCTCCGTTTTACAATTCCACAAAATTCTTCAATATTTTCAGTCCCACATTACCGCTCTTTTCCGGATGGAACTGGCAAGCAAATATATTGCCCTGCTCTACCGAGGCATGAATATGCGTGGTATATTCCGTACTGGCCTTCACGATCCGTTCATCCTCTGCTTTCAGATAATAAGAGTGGACAAAATAGACATAGGGTTCCCGGGGAAGCCCCTGGAATAAACGCCCGTCACCGGAAAGCTCCAGAGAATTCCAGCCCATGTGCGGGATCTTGTACCCTTCTTTTTCCGGAAGCTTCAGGATCTCTCCTTTCAGTATCCCCAGTCCTTCTGTCCCCGGCGCTTCATCGCTTCTTTCAAATAACAGCTGAAGGCCCAGACAGATTCCAAGGAAAGGAATCCCCTTATCCGCCACCTCATGGATCACGCCGCACAGGCCATAGCCTTTCAGCTTTTCCATGGCATCTCCAAAAGCCCCTACACCGGGAAGGATTACTTTGTCCGCTGCCAGGATTTTCTCTGCATCTCTGGTGGTCACCACATCCTGCCCCAGAAATTTCAAGGCCTTCTCCACACTTCCTACATTTCCCGCATCATAATCTATAATCGCTATCAAGATATCGGCTCCTTTACTCTCTATATTCTGGTATTTTTTTATTCTACATCAAGTTCAAACCAGAATTCAACACCATTGTCATAATTCTTCACACCATACTCCTGGTGGAACGACTCCATGATCGCCTTTACAATGGAAAGACCGATACCGTTCCCGCCATATTCTCTGGTATGGGCTTTATCTACTTTATAAAATTTCTCCCAGATATGCTTTAAATCCTCCTCCGGAATCGGCGTGCCGGTATTGAACACACTGGTCCTTGCCTTTTTGCCCTCCCTCTGGATCTTAACCTCGATCACCTTATCGCCGGATGCATGGTGGAAGGCATTGCTTACATAGTTCCGCACCACCTGTTCCGTCTTAAATTCATCTGCCCGTACATATACCGGGCTTTCCTGACGGAAAATAATCTTCAGTTCATCCTGCTGCGCTAAAATCTCCATACTCTGGAGCACTCCCCGGATCAGTGCCGCCAGGTCAAATCTCTCAAAGCTGATATCCTCGTCACCGAATTCCAGCTGGTTCAACGTCAGAAGATTCTTTACCATTTGGTTCATCTTCATGGCCTCATCCATGATCACGTCACAGTAAAAATCCCTGCTCTCCGCATCATCATTGACGCCGTCCTTTAACCCTTCGGCATAACCCTGTATCAGAGCAATCGGAGTCTTCAGCTCATGAGAAACATTTCCAAGGGACTCATTCCTCATTTCTTCCATCTTTTCCTTTTGCTCGATATCCTTCAGCAGACTGTTATTTGCCTTTTTCAACTCCGAGATCGTACTTTCCAGCCTGCTGGACATCCTGTTAAAATTCGCGCCCAGCTCTCCGATCTCATTTTTGCCGCCGCTTGTGTACTTCGCCTCAAAGTCCAGATTTGCCATTTTATCTGACAGGTTCGCCAGCTCCCGGATCGGATCTGTCAGCTTTTTTAAAAAGTACCACACCAGGGCGCCCGCCGCCAGGATCAGAACACTTCCGATATATATCAGAAACCGGTTCGAGATAGCCGCACTTTCCCGCATACTCTCCAGCGGGCTGCGCATCAGGAACTGGCTGCCGTCTTCAAAATTCCCCCACATGACCAGATATTCCGTCTCATTCCAGGGATCTTTTGCCTGAAGCATCTGATAGGCGTCCGTGCTCTCCAGTATCTCTGCATTTTGCTGTGACTGGTTGATCACATATCCCAGAAGCTGATTAAACAGCATCTCCTGATTATAAACATTTGTATATTTGTTTCCAGTGGTCTCATCTATGATCAGAAACGACAGGTTGTTCCGTTCCGCCTGTTTTGCCACATCACTGGATACCTCTTCATCTGAATACGACTGATCCTGAGCCACCTGGTTCAGCGTCTCGTACATTTCCCGGAAGCTTTTCTCCTTGTTCTGAATATAGTAAGGTTCCAGGAATGTCATGTTGATCACCAGAAGGGCCACGACCATACAGGCCAGAAGCCCGATAAAGATGGCGATCATCTGCTTCTTTATTGAATATTTCATCTATGAATCTACCTCGAATTTATAACCCATACCCCAGATGGTTTTTATATAATTCCCCTTTTCTCCCATTTTGCTCCGGAGCTTTTTCACATGCGTATCAATCGTTCTGGCATCTCCAAAATAATCATAATTCCACACATTGTTCAGGATTTTTTCTCTGGAAAGAGCAATCCCCTGATTTTCCACGAAATAGGCCATCAGCTCAAACTCCTTAAAGCTGAGGTCAATCTCTTTCCCGTCGATCTTAACCTGATGCGCCGCCTTATCTACTGTAATGCCTCCTGCCTCCAGCACCTCTCCGACGCCTACGGCGTGGCTGCGCCGAAGGACAGCCTCCACTCTTGCCACCAGAATCTTGGGACTGAAAGGTTTGGAAATATATTCGTCTACTCCAAGCTTAAAGCCCTGGAGCTCATCTCTTTCTTCGGACCGGGCGGTCAGCATGATCACCGGCACCTGGGAGGTCTGACGGATTTCTCTTAATGTCTGCCAGCCATCCATTTTAGGCATCATGACATCCAGGATGACAAGCGCCACTTCCTTTTCTTCATAAAAAAGATCCATAGCTTCTACGCCGTCTCCTGCCTCTAACACCTCGAACCCTTCTCTTTCCAGAAAATCCCGGACCAGTTTCCGCATCCTGCTTTCATCATCTACAACCAATATCTTTATTTTTTCCATAATTTGGCCCTCCGTTTTTCCTTATCATAACAGGCAAGTATGATTTTTTTGTGAAACATTAATAACGCCTATAAAAAAATAAGAGATCCCCGACATCTGCTCTTCAGACATCTGAAATCTCTCAAATGGACCTGGCGGGAATCGAACCCGCGTCCGAAAGCCCATCCATCAGGGCATCTCCCATCACAGTCATTATTTTAACATTCCCTCGGTCAGTCACCTAATGACAGGTTACAGACCTTAGTAGCTTCATAAATTCTTCCATCTCCTCAAAGCTTTGGAGGTGAAGTGCTCCGCCTCGTTGAAGCCGGTAACTCAGGCAGCGGATGACCCGAGGCCGACTACTGCCAAATTAGGCAGCGTACGCTAACTGTCTATCGTCTGCGTTTATATTTAGATGGAACTTTTAACGTAGTGTCCCGCTACGGATGGCTTCCCCAACTTCCAGACCCCCGTCGAAACCAGTACAAGCCCTGAATGTCTCTCCTGGTGTGCAGACGTGATTTCTGTAGTCTGTTTTATTATATGCGAGGCTTTTTTGCCTGTCAACCCATAAAAAGCTGTTATGTCCGCTTATTTCCGGTTAAAAAGTCCCCAAATCCCCGTTCCTTTGTTGACACCTGCCTGCATCTCCGCTATTCTTAATATAGTATGTCTTAAAACAGACATTACAAATATTTTTTTAGTGAATGAGGGACTTTTTTTAATGGAAAAACGGAAAAAATTTATCATAAACTTTTTGTATTTTGCAATCATCATCGCCGCAGTCTTTTTGGCGCTGCAGTTCGCACTGACTCTGCTGTTCCCCTTTGTCGCGGCGCTTTTTATCGCCTATATCCTGAAACATCCGATCCGTTTTGTCTCTAAAAAGACACGGCTTCCCAGGCGCCTGGTGGCAGTTCTTATGGTCCTTATTTTTTACGGGACCATCGGTACCTTCCTGGTTCTCGCAAGTATCCGGGCTTTTTCCTTCATCAGCGATCTTGTGCAGCAGCTCCCTCAGATCTTCCGGATCTATGTTAACCCTGTTCTGGGAGACCTTTTTGTGGAACTGGAACGAGCTTTAGAGCAGGCCGATCCAACCATTCTGGATACAGTAGACTATTTGTGGGGACAGTTTATGCAGTCGCTGCGAAGCCTGGTCTCAAATCTGTCGCTTAGCAGCATGGAGGCAATCTCCGGCATTGCCTCCTCACTTCCTATGCTGTTCATCAAGCTGGTTTTAATGGTCGTCTCTACCTTCTTTATTGCTATGGACTATGACCGTCTGACAGCATTTTGCATGCGGCAGCTAAACGGATGGGCCCGTGATATTTTCCTGCAGGTCAAACAATATGTGGTCGGAACACTGTTTGTCTGTATCCGTTCCTACGCCCTGATCATGAGTATTACTTTTGCGGAACTCTTTTTAGGCTTTACCCTATTCCGGATTGATTTCGCATTACTGCTCGCACTCTGCATTGCGGTCTTCGATATTCTGCCGGTACTTGGCACCGGAGGCATTATGATTCCCTGGGCTGTGATCACGGCAATCCTTGGCGACTATCCTATGGCCTTAAAACTGATCGGTCTCTACATATTTATCACCATTGTGCGCAACATCATCGAGCCTAAGATCGTCGGAAGCCAGATCGGCCTTCACCCGGTGGTTACCCTGGTCAGCATGTTTGCCGGAGTCCAGCTCTTTGGCGCAGTCGGGCTGTTTGGCTTCCCCATCGGCCTGTCGCTTCTGATGCATCTGAACCGCACCGGGACTATCAAAATTTTCAGACTTTCCGACAATGAGGATTCTGATTCTTCTGACGGCTCTATAAAGCCTCCCGCAAATGAGGAGGAATAGCCTTGAAAGAAAATAAATATGATGAAAACTCATTTTTTCAGAAATACAGTGAAATGCCCCGTTCCATATACGGACTTGAAGGTGCGGGAGAATGGCCTGCGCTTCAGGCAATCCTTCCGGACTTTCATGGCTGTTCCATGCTGGATTTGGGCTGCGGGTATGGATGGCACTGCAAATATGCTGCCAATCACGGTGCTTTGCACGTGACCGGCATTGATCTGTCAGAAAAAATGCTGGAGATCGCCCGCAAAAAAACGCAGATCCTAAAATCACATACCGCCGCACTGCTATGGAAGATCTGAGCTTTCCTGCTGAAACCTTTGACATCGTGTTCAGTTCTCTGGCTTTCCACTATGTCAGAGATTTTGACGCCCTCAGCCAGAATATCCGTGCATGGCTAAAGCCCGGCGGAACCCTTCTTTTTTCTGTAGAGCATCCGGTCTTTACCGCTTACGGATCCCAGGACTGGTATTATGATGAGAACGGTCAGATCCTGCATTTTCCGGTGGACAATTATTATTATGAAGGCCAGCGGGACGCTGTATTTCTTGGAGAACATGTGGTCAAATACCACCGGACACTGACCACTTATCTGGAGACCCTGCTCCGCCTGGGCTTTCGACTGGAACATGTCATCGAACCGAAACCTCCAAAAGAGCTGATGCACCTTGACGGTATGGAGGATGAAATGCGCCGCCCCATGATGCTGCTGATACGGGCGAGAAGGAAAATATAGTTCGCACAAAGTGCCTTTGCTGTCTAATCAGCAGGCACTTTTTTATAAGAAAGCGGTTTTTGTTACTCCGCTTAGAAGCGGCAGGCTGAATAAGTAAAAAAGAGGAAATATCTTTGATAAATACTTGACTGTAAACCTTGTTTACAGCCTATATTAAGATAAAACAGAGCTGCCTGAAAGGGGATGTATAACATGACTATAAAAGACGTAGAAGAGCGAACCGGCTTATATAATCAAACCGTTTTCAAATTGGATTCCATCAGCTTTTTGCATATATGGGGAAGTATGCTTACCTGGACAACGATTACCGTACTATGTCTGATTATTGGGACTTTGTCTTATTCTAAGCTTCCGACAGAAATCCCGGTACAATGGAGTAAAGGAGCCTCGACATCCCTGGTTAATAAAAACTGGATTTTTATTTGTCCGGTTATATGTATCTTGATCCGTTATTTATTGAAGCCTCTTATCTATGTGAAATTGCAGATGAACAATTATTATGGAGAAATTATAACAGAGTATTTGACAAACTATACGTGTTTTATTGTATTGTCAGTAGAAATTTTCTCCATACTTTTTACTTTCGGAGTGGTAAAAAATATTGTTGTACTGTTATTTGTGGACACAGTAGTTTTTATTGGATTGTTAGTCGTTGGGCTGACGAAAATGGATTTGAGAGGAAAAGAAATTTTATGATTCAGATTTCAAATTTAAGTAAAAAATATGGTGAAACGGTTGTTTTTTCGGACTTAAACTATACATTTGAAAATGCTTGTATTTATGGACTTGTTGGAAGAAATGGAGCTGGAAAGACTACTCTTTTAAATATACTTTCGAATTATGACAAAAATTATACAGGAGTAATCTCTATCGACAGAAAAAAGATGAATAAGGTTGATTATCTTGATATGCCGGTTGCCTATGCAATGGATCAACCAAGTTTTTTAATGAGCTGACAATATATGAAAATTTTCTTTTAATTGCTTCGAGTAGAAAGATAAAAAAGCAAGAGGCATTTGATAAAATCGAGAGGATTTTAGATGGGTTGGGATTAAAAAAGTATGAGAACTATTCTCCGTTAGAACTTTCAAAAGGTACAATGCAACGGTTAAATAATGCTTGTGCAATGATACAAGAAGAAAAAATTACTATTTTTGATGAACCATTCTCAGGGCTTGATCCTGTCCAAATGAAACTTTTAGAAAATGTAATGGTAGAGTTTCACAAGAAAGAAAAAGGAATTTACATTATTTCAAGCCATGATATAGAGTGTTTACAAAATGTTTGTGACAAGTGTCTTTTGTTACATAACGGACAAATTAGAGAAATCAATATGGAGGAAGTTGACAGAGAGGAAATAGCAAAAATTTTATCTGAAGGGGAGTAAGTATGTATCAGTTGCTTTTGAAACAGAGATTCAAATTTGCAGTTAGAATGGTCAAACGAAATATAGGTGCTTATCTTATACTGATTGCTATTGTGCCATGTATTCTTATATTGCAATCTATGATTCAGAAAAACTATGGAATGGATATTGCTGTTTTTATACCATATGGTATTCTCTGTTTCTTGTTTATGAATTTGTTTGGAACAATACCAAGAATGCGTATTTCTCCTGAAACTTATATTTGGAAAATAGAAAAAACATATATTTGGAGAGTGAAGAAGATAGGAAAAAGCATGGTACTGACGTTGAGTGTTGCGTTGATTTTATTTTGGGCTTTTCCAATGGAGGGAATGGTCTTAAGACAGTTTATTGTGGCTATGCTTTGTAACCCAATTGTCAATATGCATACGGTTTTATCAACACAATATAAATATCGGGATATTATGAATATATGTATGTTGGCAGTAGTAATGATTTGTTTTTTTTATGGAAGTGTATTTGTTACCAGTATATTATTGATCATTTACGGATTATATTTTATTTTATATCCTTATTTTAGCTATCAAGCAATTATCCCGTTCTTTCAACAATATAATCAGATGTTATATGGATTTTTGAATAGAGAATATGATACAGTTTTGCAAACGCAGGATGAAGTGTTCTTCCAAAATAATCAGAAAGAAATGAAAGGACTGATGAAGAAATATTATGGCAGCCGCTATCGTTTTTTGATGGTTTATGAGGTGGTTAGTATTGTCAGAAGAAAGAAACAGATTATGTATCAGTATTTTGCGATTGTTTTAATCACAATGTTATTATCGCAGATAGACGGAAAATATATTGAGTATGTATTATTGTTTTCTATATTGATATTAGGACAGAATGTTGTCAGCTATAATGTGCAAAATGAATTACGTTTAGTTAGAAAAGGATTTCCGCTCAGATATTCTTTAAAAGAAAAATTACAATGTAAGTCAGTTATTGGAATGTTCTTGTTGTTACTTCCAATGCTCTGTTATTGGATAGCGTATAAAATTGAATTATTTAGTATTATCCTTTGGATATGGATACCGATTCAGAGTATTATAATATATACAGCAAAGAACCGACTGCAAAGGTTACTATATATACTTCCGTTTTATATTTTGTCATTGTTATCTATGAGAGTATGGCAGATGTTTTTTTAACAATAAGATTATTGATTTTCTAAGCAAAACCGCTTATAATTTGAGTCGGTACATATTGCTATTATCCACAGTTACAGGGCGTGTGTTATCAATGCCGATAACAAAATGATAACATTAGCCTGTATAGGCAGGATAATATGGATAAATCA
>OKSB01001200.1_pt1 | contig 26434 bp, 20 predicted proteins | sample 1601171 | NCBI WGS metagenome assembly OKSB01 (sample SAMEA3541496, study PRJEB24748) | human gut metagenome | biome: human gut; feature: human-associated habitat; material: faeces | place: China | collected 2012 | reverse complement strand
CTGCCGCACCTCGCTCGCCGTATCGGCACTTAGAATTATGCGGTATTGCCCTTATCTTTCCCTGCAGGCAGTGTGGCGGCGTTCCGTCATTCTGCCTGCTTCTTTTTGCCCAATTTGGCGGGAATACCAAAATCTCCGTTTAACATTGCGCTTTCGCCACCCGGATGTTAAACTGTGAACAAGAGTATACCGCGATAAACACATGTAAGGAGCACCCCCATGGACAACGTGAAAATTCTGGAAGTAAAACAGAGCATTTTTGCTTCCAATGATGAACAGGCCGCCCAGCTGCGGCAGAGCCTGAAAGAGAAAAAGATCTTTCTGCTGAATTTGATGAGCGCACCGGGCAGCGGCAAAACCACCACCCTGCGCAGCACCATTGCCGCGCTGAAAGATGAGCTGCGCATCGGTGTGATGGAAGCGGACATTGATTCCGATGTGGACGCCAAAGCCATTGCCGCTGCCGGGGCAAAAGCCATCCAGCTGCACACCGGCGGCATGTGCCACCTGGATGCCGAGATGACTCGCCAGGGGCTGGAGGGCCTTGGCCCCCAGGATGTGGACCTTGTGGTGCTGGAAAACGTGGGCAACTTGGTCTGCCCGGCAGAGTTTGACACCGGTGCGGTGAAAAACGCGATGATCCTATCCGTGCCCGAAGGGGACGATAAGCCATTGAAGTACCCCCTGATGTTTCAGGTGTGCGACGTGGTTCTTATCAACAAAATTGACGTTTTGCCGTATTTTGATTTTGATATGGACAAATGCCGGGAATATATCGCCATGCGCAACCCCAACGCAAGGGTCATCCCCATCTGCGCCAAAACCGGCGAGGGCATTGCCGAATGGACCGATTGGCTGCGGGAGCAGGTGAAAGCGTGGCAGGCATAAGGGCACAGCAAACCCGGACCGCCTGCAAAGCAACGCAAACGAAGCAGAACATGCACAGAGCAATAAAAGGAGCAAGCCATGAGCGAACCGACCGCTTTCCCACTGGACGAAAGCAAGCTGCCGTTCAAGATCCCCAAGGACACAAAGCCGCGGGAAAAAATTATGAAGCTGGGGCAGATGATCACCGACCGTGTGCCCGCCAAGCTGCGCCGCCTGACGGTGGAGGACCCCGAATATTGGGGTCTGGCCAGCATTGTGACTGACGAAATGGCCGATGTTGCCCTGAAAATGAAGGTGCGCCAGCCAATGACCCTGCCGGAACTGGAAAAAGCCACCGGCAAACCCGCCAAAGAGCTGGAGCCCCTGCTATATCAGATGAGCTGCGTTGGCCTGTTGGAATACAACTGGGAGAACCCCCGCCGCGAAAAACAGTACATTCTGCCCATGTTTGTGCCCGGCAGCGCCGAGTTCTTTAACATGAACAAACAGCAGATTGCCGACCACCCCGAAGTGACCGCCTTTTTTGAGCGGATGACCTTTTTGCCGCTGGAACACATTACCGCCATGGTGCCCCCAGGCGGCGCAGGCATTGGCATGCACGTGATCCCGGTCGAAAAAGCCATCGAGACCGAAAACCACTCGCTGGATATCGAACACATCTCCCACTGGCTGAAAAAATACCAGGGCAAGTATGCCGCCGGCCCCTGTTCCTGCCGTATGTCCCGCGCCGCCATGGGCGAAGGCTGCGGCGATGACCCGGATGACTGGTGCATCGGCGTGGGCGATATGGCGGACTATCTGGTGGAAACCAACAAGGGCCATTATGTGACCTATGACGAAGTGATGCGGATCTTGCAGAAAGCCGAGGACAACGGCTTTGTGCACCAGATCACCAACATTGACGGCGAGAACAAGATTTTTGCCATCTGCAACTGCAATGTCAACGTCTGCAACGCCCTGCGCACCAGCCAGCTGTTCAACACCCCCAACATGAGCCGCTCGGCTTACGTTGCCAAAGTGGAACCGCAAAACTGCGTTGCCTGTGGCCGCTGCGTGGAGTTCTGCCCCGCCGGTGCCGTTAAGCTGGGCCAGAAGCTGTGCACCAAAAACGGCCCGGTGCAGTACCCCAAGCAGGAACTGCCCGACACTGTAAAGTGGGGCCCCGAAAAATGGGCGGTGGACTACCGCGATAAAAACCGCATCAACTGCTATGATACCGGCACCGCCCCCTGCAAAACCGCCTGCCCCGCCCACATTGCGGTGCAGGGCTACCTGAAAATGGCCGCGCAGGGCCGCTACCGCGATGCACTGGCGCTGATCAAAAAGGAGAACCCCTTCCCCGCTGTGTGCGGGCGCATCTGCAACCGCCGGTGCGAGGATGCCTGCACCCGCGGCACCGTGGACCAGGCAGTGGCCATTGATGCCGTGAAAAAGTTTGTGGCCCAGCAGGACCTGAACGCCGCCCACCGCTATGTTCCGCCGGTGGTGCAGCCCTCTTTGCAGGGGCCGTGGCCGCAAAAAATTGCAATCATCGGCGGCGGCCCGGCCGGGCTTTCCTGCGCGTACTTCCTTGCGCTGCAGGGCTACCGCCCGACTGTATTTGAGAAAAACGAACACCCTGGCGGCATGTTGCGGTACGGCATCCCCAGCTTTAAGCTGGAAAAAGATGTGATTGATGCGGAAATTGACATCCTGCGGGAGCTGGGTGTTACCATCCGCTGCGGTGTGGAAGTTGGCAAGGACGTTACCCTTGCCCAGCTGCGCGCCCAGGGGTACAAGGCGTTCTATCTCGCCATCGGCTGCCAGGGCGGCCGCACAGCAGGGGTTCCCGGCGAGGACGCTGCGGGCATCCAGACCGCCGTTGCGCTGCTGCGCACTGTGGGCGGGGACGAAAGCCACAAAATGACCGGCAAAACCGTGGTGATCGGCGGCGGCAATGTTGCCATTGATGCCGCCCGCGTTGCCCTGCGCTGCGGGTCCAGCGATGTAACGATGGTCTGCCTGGAACCGCGGGAAAAGATGCCCGCTTCCGCTGAAGAGATTGCCGAGGCGGAGGAAGAGGGCACTGCCATCCGCTGCGGGTACGGCCCCAAGGAATTTTTGACAAAGGACGGCCATGTGTGCGGCGTGGTGCTGAAAAGATGCACCGGCCTGTACGATGCCGAGGGCCGCTTTGCCCCCACCTATGATGAAAGCGTGACGATTACCCTGCCGTGTGACAATGTTGTGCTGAGCATTGGCCAGTGTATCCAGTGGGGCAACCTGCTGGATGGCGAAGCCGTGCAGCTTGGCCGCGGCCAGGGCGCTGTGGCCGATGCCATGACTTACCAGACTGCCCAGTCGGATATCTTTGTGGGCGGCGATGTGTACACCGGCCCGCGCTTTGCTATTGATGCGATTGCCGCAGGCAAGCAGGGCGCCATCTCCATCCACCGTTTTGTGCAGCCCAACACCAGCCTGACCATTGGCCGCAACCGCCGCGATTTTTATGAGCTGGATAAAACCAATCTGGCCCTTGGCGATTATGACCGCGCACCCCGCCAGGCAGCCGGAATGGATGATGCCATCGACGCGCACCGTTCTTTCCGGGATGCCCACCTGACCCTGACCGAAGCGCAGGTAAAAACCGAAACAGCCCGCTGCCTGGGCTGCGGTGCCAGCGTGGTGGACCCCAACAAGTGCATTGGCTGCGGCGTTTGCACCACCAAGTGTGAATTCGATGCCATCCACCTGCACCGCGACCTGCCCGAATGCAGCACCATGGTGCGGTCGGAAGATAAGTTCAAGGCCATTCTGCCTTACATGGTAAAGCGCGAAGTGAAGATCCGCTTTGGGAAAAAGGATAAGTAAATGCACGAACTTGGCATTGTGTTCCACATCATCCGCACGGTGGAGGATGTGGCCAAAGAAAACCACGTTGCCCGCATCCAGCGGGTAACACTGCAATTAGGCGAGGTTTCCGGCGTGGTGGAAAGCTACCTGCAGGACTGCTGGAAATGGGCCGCCGCCAAATCAGAGATTTTGCCCGGTGCCGTGCTGACCGTGGAGCAGATCCCCGCCATTACCTTGTGCGAAGACTGCGGCCAGCAGTACCCCACCGTGCTCCATGGCCGCACCTGCCCCCACTGCCAAAGCCCCCATACCCACCTGCTGCAGGGCAACGAGATGATGATCAAAGAAGTGGAAGCCGTGGAGCCGGAGACATCCGAAGCTTCCGGCTGAGAAAAATTCCCCGCACAGGCTGCGTTATGCGGCCTTGTGCGGGGATTTTTTTGTATCTGCGGGCGGTTTATGCTATACTTGAAACTGGTATTGTGAAAACGGAAAGGATGAGCCATTCCCCATGCGGCAGATCGACTTTGAACACGGCGGCATTGCACAAAACATCTTGAAAGCAGCGCTGCCCATGTTGGTGGCGCAGGTGCTGAACCTGCTGTATAACATTGTGGACCGCATTTATATTGCGCGCATCCCGGATATCGGCACGGCGGCGCTGGGCGCGGTGGGGCTTTGCTTCCCCATTATTGTCATTATTACGGCGTTCAGCAATTTGTTCGGCAGCGGCGGCGCACCGTTGTTCGCCATCGCCCGCGGCAGCGGGGATAAGGCCCGTGCCGGGCTGATTTTGAACCTGGCCTGCACGCTGTTGTTGTGCTGCGCCGGTGTATTGATGGTCATTGGCCTGCTGTTTGCCCGGCCCATTCTGGTCTTATTCGGTGCTTCACCGGAAGCATTGCAGTATGCGCTGCCGTACCTGATGCTGTACTTGCTGGGTACCTACCCTTCCATGCTCACAACAGGGCTAAACCCGTTCATCAATGCGCAGGGCTATGCCACAGCCGGTATGCTCAGCGTGGTGATCGGCGCAGCGGCCAACCTGGTGCTGGACCCGGTGTTTATCTTTGTGTTGGGCATGGGCATCCGCGGCGCGGCGGCTGCCACGGTGCTTTCGCAGTTGCTTTCGGCGGCGTTTGTGGTGTATTTCCTGCGCTGCAAGTCGGAATACCGCGTGCAGCCGCTGCCCTTGCGTCAGCTGCCCGCCAACAGGCGCTGCATCGGCGATATCGTCAGCCTTGGCACAGCGGGCTTCATCATGCAGCTGACCAACAGCGTGGTGACGATCTGCTGCAACAATGTGCTGTCCGTGACCGGCGGCGATGTGTACATCTCGGTCATGACGATCATTTCCAGCGTGCGCCAGATGGTGGAAACGCCGATTTATGCCATTACCGAGGGCTCTTCCCCCATTATCAGCTACAATTACGGCGCACGCCGCCCCCGCAAGGTGCTGCGCGCCGCCGTCTCCATGGCCCTGATGGCTTTGATATACACCCTTACGATCTGGGCGGTCATTCTGTTGGCACCGCACTTCCTCATCTCCATTTTCAGCAGCGATCCCACCCTGCAGGCGGATACCATTCCCGCCATGAAGCTGTATTTTTCCACCTTTGGTTTTATGCTGCTGCAATATGTGGGCCAGACAGTGTTCAAATCGCTGAACAAGCGCCGCCACGCGGTGTTTTTCTCGCTGCTGCGCAAGGTCATCATTGTGGTGCCGCTCACCTACCTGCTGCCTTATGCTTTTGGCATGGGCACCGACGGCGTGTTTGCTGCGGAGCCGGTTTCCAACGTGATCGGCGGCAGTTTGTGCTTTATTGTAATGCTGATTACCGTTTTGCCGGAGCTGAAACGGATGGATCGGGAGGATGCGAAGACAGCAAAATAGCAGAGTTGGCCGTGCAAAGCTTTTTGCAAAAGGTGCTTTGTGTAGGGGCCGGTTGGCGGGTCATTTCTTTGCAGCGTTTTTGTCGATATATCGTTTGTAAAGTATGTTTGCTTTACGCTTTAGAAGTACGTACAAGCGCATATTCTTATTTTGTTTCAAACGGTTTTCTCACTTTCAATAAGCAAAAGAAATAAAGGCAAAACCGCACAATTTCCGCCTTGCGGCTTAAGCACCGCTCCGGCAGCTGCGGCACGGCATCTGCGTTGCCAAAATGCTCGATAATGTCGGGTTGCGGTACCCGCATCGTGCTTCGGGGGCAAAAGCCCCTCGCACTCTGCGACCGCTGCCCCTGCTTCGGTTCGCTGTTTCCGCCACTGGCGGCGCTCACCTTTGCAGCATCCAGTATTATCTGCGCTTTTGGCTTGGCATCTGCCGCACCTCGCTCGCCGTATCGGCACTTAGAATTATGCGGTATTGCCTAAAGAAAAAACTCTCCCTCGGCGGCCAGATATACGGGATCAAACCGGCATGGCCAGAGGGAGAGTTTTATTTTTATCTGGTAGTGTTATCGGGACAGCAAGCATCGTCCCCTACAAACACTTTTCACGCTTGCGGCATGATAGAATGATATTGCCTTGCTCTTTTAGCCGCTTATTCCGCCACGGTTCTATCCAGCATAGCCGTTATCCCCTCCGCCAGCTGTTCGGCGGCCTGGGTTGTTGTCAGCTCTCCGTTGCTGCAGGCAGTCAATACGGCGGCGTACAAGCCGTCCGGCACAGCGGCCAGAGCCGGGCTTTCAAATGTGGGGTCAAGTGGGAAATCCACAAAAGCCATCATGCGGTTGTTGGCTTCCACCACCAGCGGGTTCACCAGGCCTGCCGCTGTGGCAGCCGCACGGCCAGTGACGGAATCCGGCAAACCGCAGGCAGTGCCCATGATGGAAGCACCCATATCCTCGTTCAGCAAAAAGTTGACCAGAATCGCCGCTTCTTTCGGGTGCTGGCAGCTGCTGTTGATGGCAAGGGCCAGATATACTTTAGAAAATCCGCCGTTGGCCTGCCCGCCAAAGGCGATCTCATCCCCTACCAAAAAGCCGCTGGCATTTTTTAACGCACTGCGGTAGGTTTCGGCGTCGGCATCCCAGGCAAAGGTACCGGCGTACTGGCCGTTCTGCCACATGGGGGTCTGGTCCAGCGTCCCGTTTGTCTGCTGGGCGGCAAGGGTGGGCATGACATGGTTTTCTTCCAGTGCCTGCAAAAATTCCAGCCCGGTTTTGACCTCGTCTGCCGAATATTGCAGCTGGCGATCCACCACCCACGCTTTGCCAGTGGTAGATTCCAGATAACTGACCATCAGGTTCATGCGGGCGGCTGCATCCATGGCCAGGGGGTAATATTCCTCCCCCAGCACCTCGCGGAAGGTGTTGCCTGCGGTCAGCAGCTCCTCATAGGTTTTGGGCGCATCGATCCCTGCCTGTTCAAAAGTGCAGGTGTTCCAATAAAAAATGCGGCCTGTCACCGACATTGGCACAGCCAGCAAAGCGCCATCCACTGTGCAGGCATCCAGCGCACTCTGGCTGAACTGCTCCAGATCGATCACATCGCTATATCCGTTCAGGTCAACAAACTGGTCAGCATTTTGGCCCGGCCAGGTCCAGTCCACCTGCATCACATCGGCGGTTTGATCCTCGTCAGCGGTGGTGCCGTAGATGGTTTCTACAGTAATATAGTGCAGTTTTGCCTCAAATGCCTGGATGGCCTGCTGGTAGGTTTCGGTGCGGGCATCGTCCCCCCACCAGCTCATGGTCAGGGTAACGGGTTTCGGCTGAGTGGATGCCTGTCCGGGGGCAGACTGCTGCGCCGTGCCGCAGGCGGCCAGCTGCAATGCCAGTGCGCCAACCAGCGCAAGGGCTGCGGCGTTTGCTGTTGTTTGGTTCATCGGGTTTCCTTTCTTGCAGTTGCCTGCAATGTGGATTTGCGGTTACCCCTATTATAGCGGATTCCAGTTTTTCTGTCACGGGTTGGGCGGATAATTTTGGGGGCAATTTTGCGGCATGGGAAAGGTTGGTATAAATTGTCAAGTTTGTAACGCCCCCTGGCAGCCAGATGACACGTTTTGCCGCAAATTCGTTATGGCATGCATAACACAGCCTCGGAACGGTCAAGACCGTTCCCCACAGAACATTTTATAGCATGCAATGATTATTTTACCCTACATCTCACCCGTAGGGGCGCACAGTGTGCGCCCGCGGCCGTGCGGAGAATGGTGTGGTGAAACATATGGCAAGCAGCGTACCATTCAGGTTTCTCAACGGCGGGATGAGGGCATCCCGCCCTACGGATAGCAAAAGGGCCGCAGGCGCTTTTGCTGCCTGCGGCCCTGCCCGTGGGCGGACGGAGCGCCCCGCGGGGATACTTTTGAATATTAACAGCGGCTTACGGCCGCCAAACAGGCATTTTGCCGCTGTATATCATCACTTTACCACAGTCACATTCTCGGTGTCCTGCCAGCAGAAATCCTGATCGAACCACGGGTCCATAGAGCTGTCTTTGCGGATAACGACGTCCTCGCAGCGGATGCTTTTGCCATGTACGCAGGTAAAGCCATTCACTTTTCCGGGAATCATGCCGGGCACCTCGCTGGGGCGCAGGTCCCAATGGTCAATGGGCCATGCGGTCTGCTTGCGGATATCCACCCGGATGTGGCGGAACGAGATATCTTCCAGGCTGTTGCCCTCGCTTCCGTGCAGGAAAATGCCGTTTTCGCCGCTGCAGTTAATGTTTTCAAAATGTACATTGCGGATATGCCCCGCCCTGTTGCCCTGTTTGCGGTCCACCGCCGTCACACAGATGGCTTCGGCTTCGCCCCACCACTGGTCAGAGAACATGCGGGTGTTGATGTGCAGGTTGGCAAAGGTCACGTTTTCAATGTTGCCGCCATCACGCAGCATCAGAGAGATGCCGCGGTTGGTGTGGGAGATAACGCAGTTGGTGACGGTAATATTGCGGAAGTCCGAAACGCTCTCGGTGCCAAACTTGATAGCGGCACTGGTGGAGGTCAGCGTACAGTTGGAAACCACAATGTTCTCACACGGGCCAAGATATGCATTTTTCTCAGTGGTCTTGAACACGATGCAGTCATCGGCGGATTCAATATGGCAATTGTTGATGCGCACATTGCGGCAGTGGTCGGGATCAATGCCGTCGCAGTTGACCATTTTCAGGTTATTCAAAATGCGGATGCCATCGATCAGCACATCCTGGCAGCCCACCATATGCACGGTCCAGAACGCGCTGCGGGTCAGGGTGACTTCACGGATGGTCAGGTGCTGCACACCTTTCATCAGCAGCATGGGAATGCGCGGGTAATAGGTTCCCTCAATAAAGTTATGATCGATCTCGCCGTAAAAGTTTTCTTCGGAGCCATCGATTACGCCGCTGCCGCTGATGCAGACATCCTCGGCATCCTTAGCCATAATGAAATAATTCTTCGGCTCACCGTCATATTCGCAGTTTTCGTAAGAGGGCACTTTGAGCGATGTATCGCGGTAATGGTCACGGTAGGCAGCTTCCACTTCCAAGAAGTCCTCTTTGTTTTCGCTGGCTTTCAGGCGGGAGCCGTGCTCCAGGTGCAGCTCCACATGGCTGTGCAGCAAAATGGAACCGCATTTGTAAATATGGCCGCCCGGCACCAGCACTCGGCCGCCGCCGACTGCCGCGCAGGCATCAATGGCTTTCTGGATGGCAGGGCCGTCGTTTGTGGTGCCATCACCCACGGCACCATATTGCAAAATATCATAAATCATGATTGGCCTCCTTGGGGAGTATTCAGGGTGTATCAGCTGGGCCGAAAGCCCAGATAATCTTCACAGGCAATCGTTGTTTTTCATTTTTCGATACACCTTAGAAGCTATTTTTTGTCATCATTGCGCACCGGCTTTATCTGGTGCGCAATGATGATAAAACAGCTTCTTAAGGCAATACCGCATAATTCTAAGTGCCGATACGGCGAGCGAGGTGCGGCAGATGCTAAGCCAAAAGCGCAGATAATACTGGATGCTGCAAAGGTGAGCGCCGCCAGTGGCGGAAACAGCGAACCGAAGCAGGGGCAGCGGTCGCAGAGTGCGAGGGGCTTTTGCCCCCGAAGCACGATGCGGGTACCGCAACCCGACATTATCGAGCATTTTGGCAACGCAGATGCCGTGCCGCAGCCGCCGGAGCGGTGCTTAAGCCGCAAGGCGGGAATTGTGCGGTGTTGCCTTAAATTTCGCAGAGCTTACCCGGCTCTGCAACGCGCACCTTGCCATCGGCCACAAACCAGATGGGCTGTGCCGACGGGTTATACAGCCGCTTGCCGTCTGCACTTTCGCGCGTGCTGCGCAGCGCGGTCAGGTAATCTGCAATCTGGCCATTGGTGGCATACCAGATATCCTGTGCGCCGTGCAGCTTTTCTGCCAGCTGCTCCATCAGGGGCCAGGTGTTTTCGCGCTCAAATTCAAAGCTGTGGCCCCAGATATAAAACAGCGGCATTTTTTGATATCCCGGAACATGCAAAAACTTTTCTGCGCGTTCCAGCAGTTTATCATTGTGGTGGCAGGTGGGTTTCCAGCGCAGCAGCTCCTGCGGCAGGGCAAAACTTCCGGTGCTTTCCACCGTGCGGCTGTACTGGATGCCCATGGCGCACAGCGCTTCCACCTGTTCGGGGTAGTATTCGCCAAAGGCATAGCTCATGCCCTGCACAATACCGCCGGTCAGTTCTTCCAGCGTCAGGCGGTCCTGCCACACTTCCCGCAGCCATTCAGTTTGGTTCATCTGGCGCGGGTGGCGGTGGGTCACGCCATGGCAGGCAATTTCGTGCCCGGCGTACAGGGTAGGCAGCTCGGCCTTTTGCACATAGCCGTCCTTATCCAGGTTGCCGGAGTTCAGGTGGAAGGTTCCCTTGAAACCCGCCTGGTTAAAAATTTCGATCAGGCGGCGGTCATATACCTGGCCGTCATCATAACTGAACGTAATGGCTTTGGCCAGCCCACCGGGATACAGGTATTCCATCGTGTTCGCTTCCTTATTATATAATGTTTATTGCGGCGTCACCTGGGCGGGGTCTGCATCCGGCAGGTAGCGGGCCGTGCCTAGAATATTGCCATCCAGGTCGGTGGTAATGCGCAGGCCGGGGCCAGCGGTGAACACCTTGCGGCCATCCACAAAGGCTTCCGCCTCGTGACCACTGTTCACGATCTCCCAGCTGCGGCCGTTCAGGGCTTGGGTATAGCGGCATTCCAGCGGGCAGGTGCCCCACACCACGGTATCCCGCACCAGGCTTACGCCGTACATGCGGGCGGTGTATTCCAGCACCGAGAGCATAGCCGGGCCGTAAGCATCCTGCGGGGGCTGGCCAGGTTCACAGATGACCGAAGGTTCGCCGGTAAAGGGGTCATACTGCTGCACAAAGCGGCACTGAGGGCCAATGGCCTGCATCAGCTTTTGCCCCAGTTGGGGAATCAGCTCATACATGCCGTAATTTTCCAGCGCACGGATGGCACGCTGATAGGTCAGCGCTTCAGCCTGGCCGCTCCAGTTGTTGGTGGTCACGTTGCGGAACAGCGGGTCGTTGGCGGCCACGCTGGGCAGCGGCATTTTGGTCCAGAACTCCTGCGGGTTCAGCAGGTGCTCCTTGACAAAGCGCTCCGCCAAAGCATCCGGCAGGCTGTGCCAATACATGCAGCGCAGCGTGTTGTGGATCAGGGTGGGCATCTGGTTGTGGTTTTTGTCGCGGTCAAACATCGCGCCGCGGGCATCGTCCCACAGGTAGCTCACCATCTTATCCTGCACGGCTTTGGCCTTGGCGGCCCACTGGGCCTGTGCCTCGGCATCGCCGCTGATTCGTGCAATTTCCGCCAATGTTTCGCGGCAGGCATATGAGTAGCTCATCACATCCATCGAGGCAATGGGCACCGCTGTGCAGCCTTGGGGCGGGGTTTCCTCCTCCCACGGGTCGGGGGCATCGGCGTAACGCATGGCGTGGTCTTCGCCGGTATCGTACTTGCACCAAGTCTCCAGGCAGCCGTCCCCATCGGAATCGCGTACACGCCACAGGTAGGCGTCAAACGCTTCCAGCGTTTTGGCCAGCTGGGCCAGGTATTCGGCATCCTTGCCGCCCAGATAGTAAAGATCCAGCGCCGGTTCCGGGAAGCAGAAGCCCTGGAACTTGTTGAACTGCGGCACCACTTTGCCATCAATCACCGCAATGCTGCCGGGAATCCGCCCGTCCGCACGCTGGTGGCGCATAAACATCAGGCTGTTGTTCAGGCCGGTGGCAAAATCACGGCTGGCATACATTGCGCCGCCCATGGGCTGGGTTTCCAGCCAGATTTTTTCATAGCCGCCGCCCTCAACCAGAACGGGGTCGCCGCCAAAGTTTTTAATGTTCAGGCGGCACTTTTCTTCCGCCTGTTTGACCAGTTGGGAAAGCAGCGGGTCTTTGGTTTCAAACCGGACGCCGGTGTTTGCCTGCATCATGGGAGCTCACCTCTCAAAATGTACGTTCAGATAATCAAAATCGGCATGATTATGCAGCCCTGCCATATCGTGGGCATACACACCCACATGCGCCCCGGTAAAACCGCGGCAGTGCTCGTCCGTCAAAATATCGGTGGGGCAGGCCGGGCCGATGGACTGCCACTCCCCCTGCGGCTGGCGGTAATAGAACTGCGCCATGCCGCCGTCCGGGGTGGTGGTCAGCTTAAAGTCCAGCGTGCCATCCGGCACGGGAACAGGGTCGCACACATCTTCCACCACACCAGTATCGCTTTTTAACAGTTCCAGCACCGGGGTACCATCCTCGGCGCAGGTCTTGCCCAGCAGGTAGAAGTTCATGCTGTCATAACAGTAGGTAAAACCGGCCATCTGCTCCGGGCAGACGGGGGCAAAGTCCATGCGGGTCTCGGCCTGCATTTCGTGCTCCTGCTGGCGGCGGGCCACCAGGGTAACATGGTGCAGCGAGTTCATGGATTCCTGCCCGGTCAGCCGCAGCCAGCCGGGGCGGACGGTCAGGTTCACACAATCGCCCAGCGGGGTGCGCGGCGTGGCATAGCCGGGGGCAAGGGCCGGAACGTCAAAGTCATCCTGTTCCGCCATTGCGGGCAGCTCCACTTCTGGCAAATCTTTTGGGGCGGGCACGGCGTTTTGGGCAATTTTTCCGCCGCAGGCCAGCCGCGGCCAGCCATCCTGCCAGGTGATTTTTTGCAGCGCTGTTTCGCGCCCCAGCAGGCTGCCGCGGGCAGAGTTCGGGCGGGAGCACAGGTGTGCCATGTACCATTCACCGTTCTGCGTTTCCACAAAGGAACCGTGGCCGCATTTCTGGATAGCGGTCAGATCGTTCTGATCCGAAGTCAGCAGCGGGTTGTCCGGCATTGTCTCATAGGGGCCGAACACGTTGTCCGACCGCGCAATTGTGACACAATGGGAGTACCCAGTACCACCTTCGGCCACAACCAGATAGTACCAGCTGCCAATGTGATAGATGCGGGGACCTTCGGTGCAGCCGATGCCGGAGCCGCTGTATACCTTGCGGCGTTCGCCCAGCAGGGCGCCGGTTTCGGGGTCCATCTGCTGCACCAGCACGCCTTTGAAGCCGTTGACCATATTGACCAGGTAGCACTTACCGTCGGTATCATGCAGCAACGAAGGGTCGAATCCGATGCTGTTCAAGTACACCGGCTGGCTCCACGGCCCTGTGATGGAAGCGGCACGGCTCATATAGTTATGGGTGTTGTACCAACGGCCCTTTTTGGTGGTCACGTTGGTGACAAGCAGGTAGTAATACTGCCCATCCCAGCTCAGGTCCGGGGCCCAGATACCGCCGGAGTTGGGGTCCCCCCGCAGGTCCATCTGGCCGGATTCGCGCAGCGGGCTTGGCAGCTGCTCCCAGTGGGCCAGGTCTTTGGAATGGTACAGGTTGACACAGGGCCACCATTCAAAGGTGGATGTGGCAATGTAATAATCGTCCCCGGTGCGGATCATGCAGGGGTCCGGGCAAAAGCCGCGCAGGATGGGGTTCTGGATGGTTTTCATACAAACATCAGCCTTTCAGGCCGCTGGTGCCAATGCCCTGAACCAGATAGCGGTTGAAGAACAGGAAGATCAGGAACACGGGGATCAGCGAAAGGGTGGACATAGCAAACATTGCGCCGTAGTCCGTGGTGGAAGCAGAGTCGGCAAACAGTTTGATGGCGATGGATACCGTATAGGACTGCGGGCGGCTCAAGTAAAGCAGGGGGCCCATGTAGTCGTCCCACTTCCAGTAGAACTGAATGATAACAGTGGTCACGATGGAGGGTTTCATCAGCGGCAGGATGATGCGGCTGTAAATCTGGTATTTGCTACAGCCGTCAATGGTAGCGGCTTCGTCCAGATCCTTGGGGATGCCCTGCATAAACTGCATCATCTGGTAGATAAAGAACGCCTGGCCGCAGAAGTAAGGCAGGATCAGGGGTACATAGCCGGGAACCAGACCCAGGCGATAATAAATCAGATACTGGGGAATCATGATGACCTGGGTGGGCAGCATCATGGTGACCAGCATACAGGTGAACCAGAACTTGCGGCCGCGGAACCGCACACGGGACAGAGCATAGGCCACCAGAGAGGAACTGATGACGGTGCCGAAGGTTGCAATGACCGTAATGAAGATGGAGTTTGTAAAGAAGGTTGCAAAGGTGGTGCCGCCAAAGCCTTTCCAGCCGGTGGCATAGTTTGTCAGCTTCAGCTCTTTCGGGATCAGGGACAGGGTGCCGCGCAGAATTTCGGCGTTGCCCTTGAACGAGCCGCTGATCATCCACAATACGGGATAAACCATCATAAAGCCGAACAGAATGACAAATGCGTGATACAGTACTTTGGTGACTGCTTTTCTGTTATGCATAACCGTACTCTCCTTCCCTGCTTAGTTTGCTTCGCTGAACACCCAGAACTTGGATGTTTTGAAGATGATGAACGTGATAAGGCCCATAACCACCAGCATAAACCAGGACATGGCGCAGGCGTAACCCATATCATTGTACTTGAAGGCCTGGTTGTAAACGTACAGGGCGTACAGCATGGTGCTGTTGTTGGGGCCGCCGTTGGTGATGATCATAGCCTGGGTGAACGCCATGAAAGCAGAGATGGTCTGCATAATCAGGTTATACAGAATGATGGGAGACAGGCAGGGCAGCGTGATGCGGAAGAAGCTCTGGTATCCACGTGCGCCGTCGATCCTGGCAGCTTCATAATAGCTGACAGGGATTTCTTTTAGGCCAGCGGCAAAAATAATCATCGAAGAGCCAAACTGCCAGACGGACATCAAAATCAGCGGGTAAAGCGCCAGTTTCTGGTTGCCGAACCAGTTGATGGTGCTCATGTCCATGTTGGCCAGCACGCTGTTGAACAGACCTTTGCGGGCAAACAGCTGTTTCCACACCAGGGCAACGGCCACACTGCCGCCAACCAGGGATGGCAGGTAGTACAGTGAACGGTAGAACGTAACCATGCGGCTGGGCCGGGTGAGCAGGTACGCCACCAGCAAAGCGAACGTCAGCTTGAGCGGCACAGAGATCAAAACGTATTTTAAGGTGATGGCCAGAGATTTCAGGAAAACCTCGTCCTGGAACAGGCGCAGGAAGTTCTTGAACCCGATAAATGCTGCGGTTTTGGAGCCGAGCGAGTAGTTGGTGAATGCATAATAAAAGGAAATGCACACCGGAATCAGGGAAAAGCAGACAAAACCAAAGATAAACGGGAACGCAAACACATGGCCGACGGTATTATCTTTGTTCATGAACCTTTTCAGTGCCGAGGTGGAAGTTTGACCTTTCACGAAAGAATACCTCACTTTCAAAAAGGGCGGGCACAGCCCTTTCTTCCTGACCGTGCCCGCCCGGAGCATTATGAATTTGTGTTAAAACTTACTTAGTGAACAGTGCAGCTGCATCGTCATAGGTCTTCTGGGCAGCTTCTTCTGCGGTGATCTGGCCGTCAACAACCTGCTGGATGTAGTTGCGGTAGTTATCAACAACCTCGTCCTGGCCATCGGGGCTCAGCACGTTGACCTTGTCCGGCATCTTGAACTTAGAAACCTTGTCCATGAAGTCGTACATAATCTGCTGGCTTTCAGTAGCGTTGGCAGACAGGGTCTCACGAACGGTAGCGTTTACAGGAATGCCGCGCTCGCCCTGCAGGATGTTGTTGCAGTCGGGGTCATTTTCGAACCAGCTGATGAACTTAGCAGCTTCTTCTTTCTGCTGGCTGTCCTGAGAGACGCAGAGCATCTGAGAGGACTGGATGACAGCACCGGAAGGGCCATCGCTGGTGATGCGGGGCAGAGTTGCCAGCTTGAGGGTGCGGCCCTGCTCCTGGCAGACGTTGTACATGGTCGGGAACTGGTTGGCAGCAACCCAAGCCATTGCAGCTTCGCCGGTTACCAAGAAGTCGTTTTCGATGTTGGTGATCTCAGCGGAAGCACCGGCATCGGGGTAAACCTCGTTCTTGATGGAGTCAGCACGCATCTGGATGTAGGGGGTCAGCATCTGGGGGTCATCGAAGCCCATGCCGGTCAGATCCAGGTTAAAGAAGCTGTACTGGCCAACATCGCCATACTGTGCAACGTAAACGGAGCAGCCAGCGATGAATTCAGAGGTCAGCATGGAGGAGCAGCCGTAAATGCCAAGCTTTTCATGGATGGTGTTGGCAGCGTTTGCGTAGTCATCCCAGGTCCAGGTATCGGTGGGCTCGGCAACGCCGGCTTCAGCGAACATGTCGGGATCGTAAGCAATGCCGTAAGAGTTCAGGCCGTTGGAGATACCCAGCTGATGGCCCTCAGTATCCTGGGTGGTCTTCAGGTTGGCATCGCCGATGCCGGAAACATCCACAACACCAGAAGCAATGTAGTCATCCAGCGGATAGATCTTGTCCATGTACATGGGGAAGTTGCCGCCCAGCTGGAAAATATCCCACACCTGGTCAGAAGCAACCAGGGTCTTGAGCTTGGTGAAATAGTCATCAAAGGAGTAATACTCGTACTCGATCTTTACGTTCGGGTGCAGGGATTCATACAGCTCGATGGCCTTGATGGTGCGGTCATGGCGGTCCTGAGAACCCCACCATGCCATGCGCAGGTCAACTTCTTCATCGCCGGTGGAAGCAGCGTCTGCAGTAGAGGATGCAGTGCTTTCGGCAGTGGAGGAAGCGGTGCTTTCAGCGGCGGAGGAAGAGGCGGTGCTGCCGCCGCAGGCTGCCAGGCTTACGCACATAGCGGCGGCCATTGTGGCTGCAATAATTTTCTTTTTCATATGGTGTTCTCCTTAATGTCAAGCAGTGGAACGGCGGCTGGGCAAGCGATGAACCAGCTTTGCCGTTAACATTTTTTATTCAGGCGGTGTGCACCCCGTCTTTCTTTCAACACTGTCATTATACCTGCTGGAAAGCATCGAAAATACTAAAAAAATATGCAGTTTTCGCTGCAAAACACAGTTTTCTTGACTTTCCCCAAAAACAGTGTATTATATATATCCATAATACATAAACCAATTTTCGCCAATTTATGCACAATGCTAAAAGTTACAACTTTATGAAAGGACGTCTTTGCCAATGAGTCCCGAACGCGAACCGATGGAGAACGACTCCAACTCCTGCACGGCGGAAGAATTGGAGCAGCAAACTGTTGATGTTTATGTAGAGCGTGCTCTGCACGGCCCGGTGTTCCGCATGTCTTACGAGCACACCCACACTTATTGCGAAATTTTTTACCTGAAAAGCGGCACCTGCACCTACACCGTCAACCAGGGCCAGTGGCACCTGGAAGCGGGCGACCTGTTTATTGTGGCTGCGGGCGACCCCCACAGCACCCGCTACGAGGGCAAAACCAGCTGCGAGCGCATTATCGTGTTCTGTAAATCAGATGTACTTGCCGGCATGATGCGTGGCGACCCGACCGAAGTACAGCAGGCGCTGGAGCGTTCCTGCAAGGTGATCCTGAACGCCGAGACCCGCACAATGGTAGAAGCACTTTTGGACCAGATGCTGCTGGAAAACGACCTGCCGCGCAAATATTCGGAGCAGGTGCTGGAGCTGGAATCGCTGCATTTGGTGCTGCTTTTACTGCGGGATGGCATTTTCAGCCATGAAACCATGTCTCCCAAAGAGGGCTACAGCGCCGACATTGAGCGCGCGCTGAAATACATTGCGCTGAATTACCAGCAGCCCTTAACGCTGGAGGAAGTGGCCGGATACTGCAACCTGAGCCCCACCTATTTTTCCCGCAAGTTCAGGCTGATCACCGGGCAGACGTTCAAAGAGCATGTGAATTACATCCGGCTGCGCCAGGCCATCCAGATGCTGTTGATGACAGATAACTCCATCACCAAAATTGCCATGCTGTGCGGTTTTGGCAGCAGCAACTATTTCAAGGATCTGTTCCGCGCCAGCACCGGGCGTTCCCCCCGTGAATACAGAAAGCACTCCGGGCTGCCCATCCATCCCCACCTGCGGGATAACGGATAACGCACGGAGTGCCGTAACCAAACCGTATTTTATTGTGCAGTTATTCCAGCGTCATGCCATATTTATCAAAAATGCGGTTGAACAAAAAGGCGTTGCAGTAGCTCGCCAGCCCCGGCGCCACCAGCAGCACCGGCCAGAATACAAAAACGCCCACGGCAAAAAATGCTACGGTGACCATCAGCGCGGCCAGAACAGGCATTACATTGCGCAGTGCCATGGCAATGCCCATCTTGAACAGCGCGCCGATGGTGTTATCGCACCGGGCAACCAGCGGGAAGAGCATGGTGATAAACAGCGCCCAACAGGCCAGCAGCACTACGCTGGTAAAAAACATTGCCCCCGCAAACACCGAACTGGTCTGCAGGCAGATCACCAGATCCAGTACCAGAAGGATGCCAACCGCCAGGTACCCCACCCACAGCGCGGTTGCCTGCTTGAGGTTCTGCTTAAAAGAATGGAAAAACGCGGGAATGAGCTGGCCTTCCTGCCCGCGGGCCATCTTTAAGGTAACGTAATACAGCGCCGTTGTGGCCGCACCCGCCGTTACCACCGGCAGGCAGCAGAGATACCACAGGCAGGACAAAAGGAAAAAATCCGCCAAATTGCCGATAAACTTCCAGATTGGATTTTCGAGACTGAAAAATTTCATGATGTGCCCTTCCTGTTGTTGGCTGCATGGTCAGGGGGGCTCCCCTGCCGCTTGCGGCCATTTTTACTTTTGTAGGGCATGGTACCACAAAAAAAGAGAGCCTGCAAGGCCCGGCAGGAAGAAAGGCTGAAAAAATTTGGCGGCATGTTCAGCAGGAAGCGCTATCAAAAAAGTCTGCAATAAAGGCTGCCGCCTGCTTTCCCACGGTGTTATAGGCGCTCTGGTGGTATAAAAAACATTGTTGATTATTCCACCTGAGGTGTATCTTGAACCTTAGCAAAAACAGCACCGCCGCCCGGGTTTTTCCCTTTGGGCAGCGGTGCCGTTTTTGTTTATGCTATTGTTGAGTTACGGGGCAAAGCCTGCTATCAGATCAGGCCCATCAGGCTGGGCAAACCCAGAGACAGTGCCGGGATATAGGTAACAGCCAGCAGGGCCAGCACCAATGCGACAAAGTACGGGATCAGCTTGGAAGTGACCTGCTCGATAGAAACATGGCCAATGCCGCAGCCGACAAACAGAACGGAGCCAACCGGCGGGGTGATGTTGCCCAGGCACATGTTGAAGATGAGCATAACGCCGAACTGGATCTCGGTCATGCCAAAGCTGGTAGCGATGGGCAGGAAGATCGGGGTAAAGATCAGGATGGCCGGGGTGATATCCATGAACATGCCGATCACCAGCAGGATGATGTTCATCAGCAGGAAGATGATGTACTTGTTGCTGGTCAGACTCATCAGGCCGTTGGAGATGGCTGCCGGGATGCCGGAGTAAGCCATAACAAAGGACATGGCGGAGGAAGCGGAGATCAGGAACAGGATGATACCGGAAGTTTTGGCGGAATCCAGCAGGATCTTCAAGAAGCTCTTGAAAGTGATGCTCTTGTAGACGATGGAGAGGATCAGACAGTACAGAACTGCGATGCCAGCGCCCTCGGTAGCGGTGAAGATACCGGAAACGATACCGCCGATAACGATGACGATGAGCAGCAGAGAGGGCACAGCGTCCCAAATGGTCTTGCCGATGCTCTTGCTCTTATCATAACCGGTAGCTTTCATGCCTGCCTTTTTGGCACCGATAAAGGCAACCAGCATGCAGCACAGGCCCATCAGGATGCCGGGAACGTAACCAGCCATGAACAGGGTGGAGATGGAAACACCGCCAGCAACGGTGGAGTAAACAATGAATGCGGAGGTGGGCGGGATCAGCAGGCCGGTAGGGGCGGAAGCAATGTTGGCTGCTGCAGAGTAAGCGGGGTCATAGCCGTTTTCTTCCTCAATGGGGCTGATGCAACCGCCCATGGCGGAAGCAGCAGCAACGGAGGAACCGGACAGTGCGCCGAACAGCATGTTGCCCAGGATGTTGGCCTGTGCCATGGAGCCGGGGATCTTGCCAACGAACAGCTGGGCAAAGTTGACCAGGCGCTTGGCAATACCGCCGTTGTTCATGATGTTGCCAGCCAGGATGAAGAGGGGCACAGCCAGCAGAGAGAAAGACTCAACGCCGGAGTTCATCTTCTGCATGGTGATAAAGGTGATCTGGTCCCAAGACAGGGTGGACATGGCGGTTACAATAGAAGAAACCACGATGCTGATGGAGATGGGCACGCCCAAAAACAGCAGCACGCCGAACACAGCAAAAAGGATAACGGTTGTCAGTGTAATGCTCATTGTTCTGTGCCCTCCTTAGCAGTCAACTTTTTCGCCGGTGATATCTTCATAAATGTTGATGATCTGGGCGATGATGATGAAAATGCCGGAAATCGGAGCGATGGAGTACACCAGACTGCGGGGGATGCCCAGCAGAGCGGAGAATTCACGGCTGGCAGAAACAGCCAGCTTGAAGCCGCCGATGGTGATGACGAAGATCGCCAGCAGCAGGATCAGGCCGTCGATGGCAACCAGCAGAGCGGTGTGGGCTTTGCCGGTGAATTTATCGCGCACCAGCGTCAGGGACATATGCTCGCGGGTGGAGAATGCGTAAGCTGCACCGATAAAGCCGGTCCAGATCAGGCTGTAGCGCACCAGTTCCTCCGTAAAGGCAACGGGGCTGTTGAGGACATAACGGGAGAACACCTGGATGAGAACCAGGATGGTCATGAAAGACAGCAGAACGGCGCAGGCAATGCTGAGGAACTTATCCATCCAGAACTTTACTTTACCCAAAAACTGTTTCATGTTTTATTCCCCCTCTCGTGCAGCTTCAATCGTATCCATCAGGGTCTTAACGCCGGGATACTGTTCTTCGTATGCTTCGATCATGGGCTGGGTTGCTTCGCGGAAAGCTTCCTTGTCTACATCGTAAACAAACTCAACGCCCATGGTTTCCTGTGCTTCCTTCACAGCTTCGTCAATGGCGGTGTCCCACATGACTTTGTGGGCCTCGGTAGAATTGTGGGCAGCTTCCAGAATGATCTGCTGATCTTCCGGGGAGATCTGCTTCCAGACCTTTTCGCTCATGATCAGAACGTCGGGGATCATGGCGTGCTGGTCAACGGAGTAGACCTTGCACACTTCGCCGTGCTTGCCGGTGGTCAGTGCGGTTTCGTTGTTTTCGGTGCCGTCAATGATGCCGGTCTGCAGGGAGGTATACACATCGCCGTAAGACATGGCAACGGGAATGCCGCCCAGATAGTTCATCATATCGGTCTGGGACTTCATGTCCTGCACGCGGATCTTCAGGCCCTTCAGGTCAGCCGGGGTGCGGATGGCTCTGTCTTTGGTGTAGAAAGAGCGGGCGCCGGAGGTGTAATAGGTCAGGGTAACAAAGCCGTCATCGCCGGTAGAGAGGAAGAAATCCTGCATCTGCTGGGAGTCCATGACATGGTAGAAATCCTCGGTATCATTAAAGATGTAAGGCAGGCCGAATGCGTTGTAGGCTTCGTTGTACGTTGCCAGACCGGGGGCAGAAACCTTGGTCATGGCGATAACGCCTGCCTGCAGCTGCTCCAGGTTCTCGTTTTCGCTGCCGAGCTGGCCGTTGGGGAAGATTTTGATCTGGACGCGGCCATCGGTCTTTTCGTTCACTTCCTCAGCAAACTGGGTCATGGCAATGTGGACGGTGTGGGTCTCGGACAGGCCGTGGGCCAGCGTCAGAACCAGTGGGTTTTCTGCGCTGTAGCTGGTGTCAGCCGTGGTGCTGGATGCGCCGCAGCCGGCCATCAGCCCGGCGCACAGCACAGCAGCCGTTGCCAGCGCTGCAATCTTTTTGAACATTTTGTTTCCTCCTTCTATTTTGTATCGCGTTTTACGGCGCGTTACATACCAATCAGATCAAACTGCTCAAACGAGACCATGATCTCATGGTCCTTTTTGGGGTTGGGGTACTTGACCTGCACGCTCTTCAGGCGCTGGCTGTAGTACCAGCCGCTCTCGGCTTCCTCAAACTTGCGGCGGTGCAGGAAGTGCGGCAGCTCCTTGCCGTCCAGCTGCACATAGAACGGGGATTTTTCGCGGTGGATCATATCCAGATACATGCTTTCCACAGCGGTATCGTAATCGCCCTCGTTGGTAAAGTGAACGTAAGTCTTTACGCCTGCGGTCACGGCAATGCGGGTCTTGAGGTAAGCGCCCTTCAGGTACTCATTGGTGCAGCCGTCATCCTCGTACAGAACAAACTCGGAATCCACATCCGGTGCCATCAGGATCTCCAGCTCAGTGGTCTTTTCGGTCATCAGGTTGTGCAGGCGGTTGCCGCTCATGGGCAGGATAGCACCGCTGCGCACAAACAGCGGGATGCTGGAAATATCGACCGGTACCTCGATCGTCTGGCCGGGAGCGTACTCCTCGCGGGTGTAGAAGTTGTAGAAGCGCTCGTTTTCGTTCTCGGTCTTGGGCAGGTAGACAGGGCGCACGGTCTGGCCCTTTTCCACAACGTTGGCAACCAGCAGAGAATCGCCAAACATGAAGTCAACGCCCTCATCATAGGTGGCGGGGTCGTTCTGGAACACGGCGAAGGTGGGCTGCCAGATCGGCAGGCCGCTTTCGTGGGCGCGCACCATCAGGGAATACAGCATCGGGCTGAGCTTGTAGCGGAAATTGATGGCATCGCGGATGTACTGCTTTTTATCACTGAACATCCAGGGCTCGGTCACGGTATTGTCGGTGTTGGTGGAATGGATGGAGAAGCGCGGCTGGAAGATGCCGTTCTGCACCCAGCGCACGAACAGCTCGGCCTCCGGTGCGGGGCCATAGAAGCCGCCGATATCGCAGCCGTGGTTGGAAACGCCGCACAGGGCCATGCCCAGGATGGTGGCAATGTTGTATTTCAGGGTATCCCAGTGGGTCAGGTTATCGCCTGCCCAAACCTGGGCGTAACGCTGGATGCCGGCATGGCCGGAACGGCAGACCGAGAAGGGACGGCAGTTGGGGTCGTACTCTTCAATGGCTTCGTTGGAAAGCTGGCACATCAGGTTGCTCATCACCGGCTTCATGGTGCCGATGGTGCTGCCCTTGCCTTCAAAGTAAACCTTGGCGTCCTTGTCCACCATGCTGTCATACTCGCAGTTGTCGTTCCACAGGGAGCGGCAGCCGTAACGCAGCAGGGCGTCCTTGATGTACTGTTTCCAGTGTTCGCGGGTGGACTGCTTGGTAAAGTCCACAAACAGGCCGGGGCCGCCCCACCAGGTGCCCACTGCCAGGCCGTCCACACCGGCGTTATCATCAGATGCGGGCAGGAACATATCCTTTGCCTTCATCTCTTCCAACAGGGGGTGAACCAGCAGCATGCCGGGTTTGATGTTGGGCGAAACGATAATGCCGCGCTTGACCATCTGGGCAAACCAGTCAGCGGGGTCCTTAAAGCGCTTGTTGTTCCAGGTGAAGGTGCAGCGCTTGATGCCCTGCTCGGTTTCCACGGCGCAGTAGCCGGAGGAAAGCTGGAAGCCGTCCACGGGGATGTCCTCCTCATGGGTGGTATCAATAAATTCCAGCACGGCGTCATCACTGTTTTCCGGCAATTCGGGGTAGTACATAGAGCTGCCCAGATAGCCCAGCGCTGCTTTGGGCAGCATGACGGACTTGCCGGTCAGATCGGTGTAACGCTCAATGATATCGCGGATGGAGGGGCCTGCGATCAGGAAGAGATCCACATCCCCGGCATCGGTGCGGTAGGTGGAGTAACGGTGCCAGTAGTTACGCTTTTCGCGGCCCATGTTGAAATCACATTCAGCGGTGTTGTGGTAAAAGTAACCAACTGCCTGTTTGGTACCGCGGTTCAGCTTGATGTAGAACGGGATGTGTTTGTACAGGGAATCGGTCTCCTTGGCATTGTAGCCCATGGCATCGCCAGGGGCCATGTTCATGTACTTTTCAGCCTTGTTGATCTCGCCAGATTTTTCGCCAAAGCCATAGAAGCAGTCATCGGCTTCGATCTGGGAAGCGTGCATGCGGCGGTGGTTGGAATCCTCACGATAAGCAAGGTCGGGAATATCTGCATGCAGCAGGCTGCCATCTTTATCGTATACCATGATACGGAAGGGTGCCTTTTCCACAACCACCTTCAGGCGGCTACCCTGGATCACGGCCTGCTTGTCGCCATCGGTCAGTTCGGCAGCGGCGGTCTGCACGCGCTTGCGGCAGTCCTTCATCAGCTCGTCCGTGCGGGAGTCCCAGGCGGTCATGGTCAGACTGTAGGACGCTTCGTCCCAGTCCCCATCAAAACCGGCGCGGATACGCAGAATATCGTCCGTCAAAAACCAGATGCGGATCTCCACCGCATTGGTGGAAACCGAGAAGCAGTTTTCCAGCTTTTTGACCGGGCCTGCCGTGTAGCAAACTTTCATGTACAAGCTCCTTCCCTTTTCTGTTTCATGTATTTGTCCGTTTTTTGGGCCTGCTCAAAAATTACGGTCACGCACTTTCTGCTCGTCAGTGGGCATATTGAACAGAAACTGCCATTCCTTTACCCATAATCCATAGCAGCCTTTTTATTTCATCCCTATCATATCAAAGTTCGTTTATTTTTTCCTCACATTTTGTAGCCTAAATATTGCAAAATGTGATATGGTCGAAGTTGAAGGCCGAATAGGCGGTGGGATGGAGGTGGGATTGGGGATTTGGATTGGATGAGGTTGGCACATCTTCAGCACTGCTTGTTTCCTGCAGTTCTGGCTTCTCCTTTTACATTATAAGCCGCGACCTGTCCACACCCAGCGTAACCGGGACGTATCCTTTTCTGTACTGTGCAGCCATTTCCGTATTTCTTACTCCGGTTCCTTCACACCGGTGTATGCCGGTACGGATGATTTTCGGCAGTACAAATGCCTGTTCATTTGAACTGCTCAAAAGATGTAACTTTTTCGTGTACGACTCCCCATGTTTCTTGACGGGATGAGCCATTCAGGATATGCTATGAGCAGTTGGATTGCTCAGTCATTATTATACGCACCTCAAATGCCTTCGCCATAGACTTGCGCAATTTGATGGCGCAAGCTTTTTGTGGGCAGGAGTGATCACCAAAATGACGTTTGGAGAGAAATTCAAGGCTGAACGGGAGAAGCGGAAGCTGACCCAGCAGGAAGTAGCCGATGCACTGGGGATCAACAGACGTATGATTACCCGGTACGAGAACGGCATTTCCTTTCCGCGCACCAAAGGCGCTTACAGAAAAATCGCGGATTTGAAAAGATGCTCAATGATCTCAAGGCACAAGCCGCTTACGAGGCGGAGGAGATGGAACGCCTCAAAGCCGAAGGTCGAGAGAAGTCCGCGACGTATCGGCAGTTTTTCGGCAACCGGCTCTTTTATAAGCAGCTGCTGAACACCTATAAGAAATACGGTTTAATGGACTAAGCGCATCCGGAAGAGAATGGAGAAAGACAGGTGATGTTATGAACTGGATCAATGAATTGTCGTGGTTATGGGAAACACTTGGCATTGCGCTTATTGCTGCGGCTGTCTGCGTAGCTTGCGCCGCTCTGATCTGCAAAGCAGCGAAGAAGAAAACCAACAAAAAGGTGTTGGCTGTCATCGGTGCTGCAGCGTTTGTGGGCGCGATTCTAGCGGTCATTCTGATTGCCCGGACACCGATGCCGATTTGATTAGACAGGAGGCTTTTACTATGGATAAGGAAAAATATTCGATCATATTCAGCAGCTTGACCGGCAACACAAAAAAACTTGCTGATACAATTCGCGCGGTGCTTCCGGCAGAAGACTGTGACTATTTCGGTGCGCCGAAAGCGGAAGAACTGCACTCCGAAATACTCTATATCGGGTTCTGGACGGATAAGGGCAACGCGGACAGTGCAACCTTGGAACTGCTGTCAAAGCTGAGAGACAAAAAGGTTTTTCTATTCGGGACGGCGGGCTTTGGCGGCAGCGAGGCATATTTTCAGAAGATCCTTGAGCATGTTAAGCAGTCTGTTGGCCCAAGCAACTCCGTGTTCGGAGAGTATATGTGCCAGGGCAAAATGCCGCAGTCGGTACGGGATCGTTATATGAAAATGAAGACACAGCCGGAGCATCCGGCAAACATTGACGCTCTGATTGAGAACTTTGACCGTGCCCTCTCCCATCCGGATGAGGACGATTTGGAGAGACTGAGGAAAATCGTTTTGGATTGACAACAGAACAGGGGGATTCCTTAGGCAATACCGCACAATTCCCGCCTTACGGCTTAAGCACCGCTCCGGCGGCTG
>OKSB01001188.1_pt1 | contig 26677 bp, 15 predicted proteins | sample 1601171 | NCBI WGS metagenome assembly OKSB01 (sample SAMEA3541496, study PRJEB24748) | human gut metagenome | biome: human gut; feature: human-associated habitat; material: faeces | place: China | collected 2012 | reverse complement strand
CCTTTGACGGCTACCACGGGCAGGATGTGCTTGTGTTCGAGGAGTTCAGCAGTCAGATACCGATTGAAGATATGCTCAACTACCTGGATATTTACCCTTTGGCGCTTCCGGCCCGGTACAACGACAAAACAGCTTGTTACACCAAAGTATATATCACTTCTAATTCGCCGCTGGAAAGTCAATACTGGGTGGAACAGCAGGCGAGGCCGGAAACCTGGCGGGCGTTCCTCCGCCGTATTCATACCGTGATAGAGTACCTCCCGGACGGCTCCACGGTCATTCACAAGAAAGGGGGATTTCCCTATGACAAGAAATGAAAAAGACACCATCAACAGGCGGACGGAAAACCGACATTTGCTCCAACGCATGAAAGCGGGGCTTGCGGCGGTCAAGACCACTCCGCACAAGCGGGTGCTTCTGGTGGCCTATCTGGTGGGCGCTGTGCTGGTCTGGCTGTTCCGGGCGTATTTGTTCGATCTGGACACCTACGGCATGTTTTCACCTGTCCTAGAGGCCGTTATCAACCTCCTGCTCCCCCTCTACGCTGTGGGCGGCCTCCTGGCTGTCCTGGTACTCCTGGGAACACCCTGGGGCGGCAAAGCGGCAAAGGAGGGCTTGCAAAAAGTGGGCCTTGTCAACCATGCGGGGGAGGCCCCTGTCCTCATAGCCAAGCGGCAGGACACGGATAACCCCCGGCTGACGGTTTGGGAGTTCGACCCCTGCGGCATACCCCTGGGGGAGTGGGAGGACAAGCGGGCCAGGATTGAAACGGCCCTGAATATCACCATAGCTAAAATGACATGGGCGGAGGGGCGGAAAATCATCCGTGTTTATTCCGCTCCCGCTGAAAGTGATTTCCCGGCCCTGCTCCCCTGGAAAGACAAATACCTGTCTCCGGACAACTTTGTGTTAGTCCTGGGGGAAAGCCTCACCGGGCCTGTGGCGGTCAACCTTGCGAATATCCCTCATATCCTGCTGGGCGGCTCCACGGGGAGCGGCAAGAGCGTCCTGTTAAAGCTCCTGCTCATGCAGGCTCTCCGCAAGGGGGCGGAGGTCTACATAGCCGATTTCAAGGGCGGCGTGGACTTCCCCAAAGTCTGGCGGCAGAAATGTCACATGTGCTTCCAGGAAGATACCTTACTCTATGTCCTGGGCCAGCTTGTGGCGGTACTGGAGGCCCGCAAGAAATGGTTTGATGATGCCGGGTGTGACAACCTGGACGCATTTAACAAGGCCACGGGGGAGGGGCTTCCCCGGCTGGTATTCGCCTGTGACGAGGTGGCGGAACTGCTGGACAGGACAGGCCGGAGCAAAGAGGACAAGGAACGGCTCAATCAGATCGAAAACAGGCTTGCCACTCTCGCACGCCTGGGGCGGGCCTTTGGTATTCACTTGATACTTGCCACCCAGCGGCCAGACGCTAACATTCTCCCCGGCCAAATCAAGAACAACATGGATTTCCGGGTATGCGGCAGGGCGGACAGTATTCTGTCCGGTATCATCCTGGACAACTCCAGCGCCGCCGAACAGATACCTAAAGACGCAAGGGGCCGCTTCATCACCGGGGACGGGACTGTGTTCCAGGGCTATCTGCTCGACGAGGGCCGGCTTTAAGACTGGGGGCGGCTCCTATGGCAAGGAAAAAGAAAGTCAACGACTACGGCACCGGGATACCTGTCCATGAAGTGGACGCCCTGGCCCGTGTCCTGCTCCCGGAGATACAGGCTTTTTTCGAGAGTGAGGAAGGACAGCGGGAGTTTGCCGAGTGGAAAGCACAACGGCAGACCGAACAACAGAAACAGTCATAACATAAGGCGGGAACATCTACAACGATGTCCCCGCCTTAGTATCAATCTTCGGTATATTCAAGAATATCGCCAGGTTGACATTTTAATGCTTTACAAATTGCGTCAAGAGTACTGAAACGGATGGCTTTTACTTTCCCTGTTTTTAAGTATGAGAGATTGACATTGGAAATACCAACCTGTGCAGCAAGGTCATTCAGCCGCATTTTTCTATCTGCTAAAACTCTATCAAGTCGAATAATAATCATAATGTATGGTCAACCTCGTCTTGTAGAGATATTCCATAATGAATAATATATGCGGCCACAATAAAAGCGATACTCGGCACAATACTATTGAGCATATCTTGCCCTGTTGATATGGATATTTGACTACCAGAAATGAGATTAGTACAATGACAAATAAACAATTTTAGAAACGGGACAAGAATGGCTACAAATAACTGAAGTAATCCATAATATAGTAAATATGCGGCATTTTGTTCAATGAAAATTTCACCTTTACTTATATTAGAGAATACACGACTTAAAAACCAGAAAGCCAAAATTAAGGGAACTACATGGACGGCATACATGAAAGAAAGTCCAAGATGTGTAGTTAGTTCAATCTGGTCGTTGTCATTCGCCCAAACATGAATATCATCGCCCATGCGAACAGTCATACTGCGGGAATGTGGAGCATGGTTTTCCTCTGTATAAATGGCACGCTCATAAGTTCCTGTGTCTGTGTGGAGGAAAAAGGTTTGCCTTCCCATAAAACTCAAAACCAAACACAATATATAAAACAATATCACAAAATAGCAGGCAAATTTCATAAAATAAGATGCAGGTTTTGCGATGGATGGAGCAACAAGTCTTTTGAGTATTCTCACAACAAATCACCTCGAAACACATGATACCAATAAGGCAACGATTTGTCAATAATTTTTTAATCTTTATCATTAATTAATAAACCCAAAATGAGAAATATAACAAAGAGGGCAGAACTACAGTCCGGCCCTCTTTATCATATAATCACATAATATTCTCAATAGAAATGATAAATCCGAACACATTACCAACCTGGATAATGTAGTTCGGATTATCATTGTTTGGTCCGAGTGACTGGATTCGAACCAGCGGCCTCTTGAACCCCATTCAAGCGCGATACCAAACTTCGCTACACCCGGATTTCATTTTGCCTAGATATCATAGCACATCCGGACGAAATTTGCAAGCACTATTTTGGCTTTTTTCGGATTTTTCGCGGGGACGGTCAGACGACGGCAGCGGGCTGCGGGTCGGCGGGCCGGGCGTTCAGATTTTTGCGCGCGGTAGAGAGCATGAGCTTGATGCGGTTGAGCTGGTTGACCTCGGATGCGCCGGGGTCATAGTCCACGGCGACGATATTGGCCTCGGGATAGGCGCGGCGCAGGGACTTGATGACACCCTTGCCGACGACGTGGTTCGGCAGGCAGGCGAAGGGCTGGATGCAGACGATGTTCGGCACGCCGCTGCGGATGAGCTCGACCATTTCGCCGGTGAGGAACCAACCCTCGCCGTACTGGTTGCCAAGGGAGAGGAAGGGCTTTGCCAGCTCGGCGACGTCCGCGATCTCCATAGGCGGTTCAAAGCGGCGGCTGGCCTGGAGCGCGTCGAGCACCGGGCGGCGCAGGTAACGAATGGCCTTGACGCCGAGCTGGCCGACAAGCGCACCGCCCAGACTCCCGCCGAGGAACTCGTGCTTGTAGCCGCCGTTGTAGACGCAGTAATTCATGAAGTCCATGAGGTCCGGCACGACGGCCTCCGCACCCTCGCGCTCGAGCAGGTCGACGAGGTGGTTGTTGGCAAGCGGCATGTACTTGACGAGGATCTCGCCCACGACGCCGATGCGCGGCTTGCGGAGCGTCTCATCCAGCGGGAGCGCATCGAAATCCTCGACGATCTCGCGGCAGAGGCGGCGGTAGTCCCGCCCGGCGTGACTGCCGGTGAGAGAGGCGACGCAGTGGTCGCGCCACTTGGCGTGCAGGGCGTTCGCACTGCCGGGGACTTTTTCATACGGCCGCACGCGGTACAGGCAGCGCATGAGCAGGTCGCCGTAGACGAGCGAGCGGAACGCATCCATCAGCAGGCCGGGAGAGGCGCGGAAGCCCGGATTCTTTTCCATGCCGTTGGCATTGATGGAGATGACGGGGATATGGCCGAGCCCGGCCTTCTCCAGCGCGCGGCGAATGAAGCCGACATAGTTGCTGGCGCGGCAGCAGCCGCCGGTCTGCGTCATAGCGACGGCGAGATGATCTGTGTCGTATTTTCCGGACAGAATGGCGCTCATGATCTGGCCGACGACCGTGATGGAGGGGAAGCAGGCGTCGTTATTGACGTATTTCAGGCCCGTGTCGATGGCGCTGCGGTTGTCGTTGCCGAGAATTTCGATGTGATAGCCGTATTTGCGGAACGTCGGGCCGAGCAGATCGAAGTGGATGGGGGACATCTGCGGCGCGAGGATGGTCCAGTGCTCGCGGCGCATCTGCTCCGTGAAGACGGCACGCTCATAGCGGACGGGACCTGCCGTGGGGAGGATGCCCTGCCGGGCGCGCAGGTCCATGGCGGCGATGAGGCTGCGGATGCGGATGCGCGCCGCGCCGAGATTCGAGACCTCGTCGATCTTCAGAACGGTGTAGAGACGGTTGCTCTTCTCCAGAATCTCCGCGACCTGGTCGGTCGTGACGGCGTCGAGCCCGCAGCCGAAGGAGTTGAGCTGGACGAGCTCGAGCTCCGGGCGGGTTCGGACGAACTCCGCCGCCGTATAGAGGCGGGAGTGATAGACCCACTGGTCGTTTGCGCGCAGCGGCCGGGCAGGCGTGAAGTCGATGGGAAGAGAATCCTCGGTCAGCACGGCCAGATCGTAGGAGGCGATGAGCTCCGGGATGCCGTGGTTGATCTCCGGGTCGACGTGGTACGGGCGGCCCGCCAGCACGATGCCGCGGCCGTGATTCTGCTCGATCCACGCGAGCGCCGCCGCGCCCTGCGCGCGGATGTCGGCCTTTGCGCGCTGCTGCTCGAGCCATGCGGCATGGACGGCGGCACGGGTCTCCGAGGCAGAAATGCTCCATGTCTCTTTGCAGAAGTCAGCCAGGCGCTTCGCAGCGGCCTTCTCATCCGTAAAGGCGAGGAAGGGGCGCAGATAGGTCACACCGTCCTCGCCGATGGCGTCGACGTTATTTTTAAGATTTTCGGGGTAGGAGACGACGATGGGACAGTTGAAGTGGTTCTGTGCGCCGGGCGTCTCCTGATGCTCATAGAACACGCAGGGGTGGAAAATGGTCCTGATGCCGTGGTCGATGAGCCACTGCACATGGCCGTGGGCCAGCTTTGCGGGATAGCACTCCGACTCTGAGGGGATGGACTCCATGCCCAGCTCATAGATCTTGCGCGTGGAGCGCGGCGAGAGCAGGACGGAAAAGCCGAGCTGGCGGAAGAATGTTGCCCAGAACGGGTAGTTCTCATAGAGATTCAGCACGCGCGGGATGCCGATGCGGCCGCGCGGCGCGTCCTTCTCCGGCAGCGGGGGATAGTCGAACATGCGCTTGAGCTTATAGGCCATGACATTCGGCGCACGGTTCTCCTTCGGCGTGCCGCCGAGGCCCTTTTCGCAGCGGTTGCCGGTGACGTGGCGCTGGCCGTTCGAGAATTCATTGATGGTCAGCATGCAGCGGTTGCCGCAGCCGGAGCAGCGCGTGGTCTGCGTCGTATATTGCAGCTTCAGAATGTCCGCGATGGGGAGCATGGCCGATCGCTGCCCCGTCCAGCGGTCGCGGGCGATCAGGGCCGCGCCGAACGCGCCCATGATGCCTGCGATATCCGGGCAGGTGGCCTCGACGCCCGCGATGCGCTCAAAGGCGCGCAGCACGGCCTGATTGTAGAATGTGCCGCCCTGCACGACGATGTGGCGGCCCATGTCGCGGGCATCGGCGAGCTTGATGACCTTATACAGCGCATTTTTGATGACGGAGTAGGCGAGACCAGCGGAGATATCCTGCACGGTCGCGCCCTCCTTCTGCGCCTGCTTGACGTTGGAGTTCATGAACACGGTGCAGCGCGTGCCAAGATCGATGGGATGGGCGGCAAACAGCGCCTCCTGCGCGAAAACCGCGGCGGTGTAGCCGAGGGAATTGGCGAAATTTTCGATAAATGAGCCGCAGCCGGACGAGCAGGCCTCATTGAGCAGAATGGAATCCACGGAGTGATTGCGAATGCGGATGCACTTCATATCCTGCCCGCCGATGTCCAGAATGCAGTCGACGTCCGGGTCGAAGAAGGCAGCGGCCTCATAGTGCGCGATGGTCTCGACCTCGCCGTCATCGAGCAGGAAGGCGGACTTCAGCAGCGTCTCGCCGTAGCCGGTCGAGCAGGAGCGCGCGATCTCCGCGCCCGGCGGGAGCTGTTCACCGAGCAGGCGCATGGCGTGCATGGCCGTCTGCACCGGTGAGCCCTGATTGTTGGCGTAAAACGACCACAGCAGCGCGCCGTCCTCGTCGATGAGGGCAAGCTTCGTCGTGGTGGAGCCTGCGTCGATACCGAGGAAGCACCGGCCGGGATGCAGCGCTGCCTTATGGATCTGTGCGCGGTTGTGACGCGCGCGGAAGGCATCGTACTCTGCGCGGTCCGCAAACAGCGGCGGCAGACGCTTGAGTTCGAAGGCCATCTGTACGCCGGAGCGCAGCTTTGCGGCAAGCGCTGCGGCATCTGCCGGCTCGGCATCGCCCGCCTCGAGGGCAGCGCCCATGGCAGCAAACAGATGGGAGTTGTCGGGATCGACGATATTCTCCAGCGTCAGGTGCAGCGTGCGGATGAAGGCCTTTTTGAGCTCCGGCAGGAAGTGCAGCGGGCCGCCGAGGAAGGCGACGCAGCCGCGGATGGGCTTGCCGCAGGCAAGGCCGGAGATGGTCTGGTTGACGACGGCCTGAAAAATGGAGGCCGCCAGATCGGGCAGCGTTGCGCCCTCGTTGATGAGGGGCTGGATGTCCGACTTGGCGAACACGCCGCAGCGCGCGGCGATGGGATAGAGCTCGCGATAGTCCGCCGCGGCGCGGTTCAGACCCTCGGCATCCGTCTGCAGGAGCGCGGCCATCTGGTCGATGAACGAGCCGGTGCCGCCTGCGCAGACGCCATTCATGCGCTCCTCCAGCCCGCCGCGGAAGTAGATGATCTTCGCATCCTCACCGCCCAGCTCAATGGCGACGTCCGTCTGCGGGGCAATGGCCTGCAGGCTGGAGGCCACGGCAACGACCTCCTGCACAAAGCCGATGTTCAGGGCCTTGCCGAGGTTGATGGCGCCGGAGCCAGTGATCTTCAGGCGCAGGTCGCAGGGACCAAGCTTTGCACAGGCGTCCTCCAGCAGCTCGGCAAGTGTTTCCTGCGTGTGCGCACAGTGGCGGCGGTAATCGCTATAGCACAGGACGCCGCGTTCGTCCAGAATAACGAGCTTTGCGGTGGTTGAGCCGATGTCGATGCCCGCCCGATAGCAGTGTTTCATAACGGGTACCCTCACATGTGTTTTTCTAAAGAATAAGTATATCATAAAGCGGCGTGAAAATCAAATGTCGGAACTGTGAAGGATTTGAAAACAAATGACCGTCCTGCACGAAAAACGCTTTTCAAAACTGCCGGAATGTGGTATGCTATGCACAGATTCCAGATCATGAGGTGGGCTTCATGCCATCAACTTATGCGCACCGCTGCTTCGGCAGGCAGGTGCTTGCGGCACTGCCGCAGGAAATGCAGCAGCTGCTCCGGCCGGAACAGGCGCTGTTTTCCATCGGGCTGCACGGCCCCGATATTCTGTTTTTTGATCATCCGCTGCTCGGGCACGTCAGCCGCCTCGGCCACCGGATGCACAAACAAAGTGGTGCGGCCTTCTTCCGCCCCACAGGGGAGAAGCTGGCCGCACTGGAGTTTCCGGCGCCGGAAACGGCGTATCTCTATGGTTTTTTGTGCCATTTTGCGCTGGACCGCGCCTGCCACGGCTACATTGCCGGGCAGATCGCGCGCAGCGGCGTGGCCCACACGGAGATCGAGGTCGAATTTGACCGCAGCTTGTTGGTACAGGCTGGACTGGACCCGATCCGCACGAGCCTGACTGGCCACCTGCATGCCTCGGCGCGCAGCGCGGCCGTGATGGCGGAGCTGCTGCCGGATGAGCTGACGCCCCGGCAGACGGAGCGGGCGATCCGGACGTTCCTGTGGGGCAACGCGCTGTTCCTTGCGCCGGGCCGTGCCAAGCGCACGGCGCTGTATGCCGGCATGCACCTTGCCGGCGCGTATCACGGTCTGCACGGCATGATCGTGAACTATGAACCGAACCCGAAGTGTACCGAGAGCAATGCGGTCCTGCAGCGCCTGTTTGACGAGGCCGTGCCGCAGGCGGTCACGCTTATCACGGAATATCTGCCCTGCATCCGCGGAGAGCTGCCGTGGAGCGGCCTCTACGACTACACGTTCGGCGGGGTGCGGGTTTAGTTCTGCGGGAACACGACGGTCAGCAGCATCTTGAAGTCCTCGGCGGCATAGACCGCGTGGGGCTTCCCGGCGGGCATGACGATGCTCTCGCCCGCGGAGCAGAAATGCTCTCTGCCGTCGATGGTAAAGCGGCCGCGGCCCTCGAGCACGAGCACCATTGCGTCGCCGCCGGAGGCGTGTGTGCTGATCTCCTCGCCCTTGGAGAAGGCGAACAACGTGATGCTGACGGCGTCATTCTGGGCAAGCGTCTTGCTGACGATCTGCCCGGCCTCGGCCTCGACCTGCTGTGCAAGCGGGAGCACCTGCTCCTGCGCGATGTTTTTCAGAATAGCCATAATGATCCTCCTTCCGGCCGCGCGTTTGCATGACCCTGTTACCAGATAGCATACCCCAAATCCAAGAGAAAGTATGTTGGAATACCAACAGAGGAAGAAAGAATGAAGGATGCTGCGTTGCTGGCCTCGCCGCTGTTCCGCGGGGCAACATCGGAGGAGATCGCGGCCATGCTGCCCTGCCTCGGCGCGTCGCCCCGGCGCTTTGCACGCGGGGAACGGATCCTGCGGGCGGGGGAGCCTACGCGGTATATGGGATTGGTGCTCACGGGGAGCGTCCTGATCGAGCACACGGACATGCAGGGCGCGGTCACGCTGCTCGGGCGCGCGGAGCCCGGCGACCTGTTTGCGGAGGCCTATGCCTGTGCATCGGATGAGCCGCTGCTTGTCGACGTCGTGGCCAGCGAGGCCTGCGAGGTGCTGTTTCTTGATGCAAAGCGCATCCTGACGCAGTGCACGAGCACCTGCGAGCACCACAGCCGCATCATTCGCAATCTCGTCCGGACGCTGGCGCAGAAAAATCTGGCGCTTTCCCGGCGCAGCCTGCACACCGGCCCGCGTACCATCCGCGCACGGCTGCTGTCGTACCTTGGCGAGCAGGCGCAGCGGGCGGGGAGCCGCAGCTTCACGATCCCGTTCGACCGCCAGCAGCTTGCCGATTATCTGAATGTGGAACGCAGCGCGCTGTCCAATGAGCTGTCCAAAATGCAGCGGGACGGCCTGCTGACCTGCCGCCGGAGCAGCTTCTGCCTGCTCTGCGAGTTTTGATATTTCAATAGAATAGGAGTGCTTTTCTTGATGAGAAAGAATTTTGGTGCACATGCAAGCATTTACCCACAGCCGGTGTTCATTCTGGCCGCCTATGGCGAGGACGGCACGCCCTGTGCCATGAACGCCGCCTGGGGCGGCATCAGCGATGATCAGGAGCTGTCGTTCTGCGTCAGCCCGTCGCACCGCACGGTGAAGGACCTGCTGGCGCGCGGCGCGTTTACCGTCAGCATGGGCACGGCGGAGCAGGTTGTCGCCTGCGACTATGTCGGACTGGTGTCCGGCGATCAGGTGCCGGACAAGTTCGCCCGCGCCGGCTTCCACGCCACGAAGTCCGAATTTGTCGACGCGCCGTGCATCGATGAGCTGCCCATCGCCGTTTCCTGCCGTGTTGTGAGCTATGACCCGGAGAGCTGCCGCCTCGTCGGCGAGATCGTGAACGTCAGCGTAGACGAGGCCTATCTCACGCCGGAGGGTAAGGTCGATGTGGACAAGGTCGCGCCCATCACCTATGATTCGTTCAACAAGACCTATGTCCGCCTCGGCGCGGTCGTCGGCCGCGCGTTCTATGACGGAGCTGCCTTAAAATAACCGGTAAAAACATCCGGGCCTGCTGCCAAAAAATGCAGCAGGCCCGGAATTTTTTGGGGATCATTTCAACTCAGAGATTGTGGACGCGCAGGGCGCGGATGGCGTTGAGCACGGCGAGGATCATCACGCCGACGTCGGCGAAGATAGCGGCCCACATGTTCGTGATACCGGCGGCCGTCAGGGCAAGGCAGGCAAATTTCACGATGAGGGAGAACACGATGTTCTGCCGCACGATGCCGATGCACTTGCGCGAGATGCGGATGGCCTTGGCGATCTGCAGGGGATCGTCGTCCATCAGCACAACGTCCGCGGCTTCGATGGCGGCGTCGCTGCCCATGGCACCCATGGCGATGCCGATGTCCGCGCGGGTCAGGACGGGCGCGTCGTTGATGCCGTCGCCGACAAAGGCGAGATTGTCCTTCGGGGCCTTTTCTGCCAGCAGCTTTTCGACCTCGGCGACCTTGTCGCCCGGCAGAAGCTCGCTGCGGACCTCGTCGACGCCCAGCTCGCCCGCGACCTGCTCGGCTACGCGGCGCGCGTCGCCCGTGAGCATGACGGTCTTGGAGACACCGGACTTCTTGAGGCGGGCAATGGCCTCGGCGGAGTGCGGCTTGATGATATCGGAGATGACGATGTGCCCGGCGTAGACGCCGTCGATGGCCATGTGGATGATCGTGCCGACGCAGTGGCAGTCGTGGTATTCGATGCCGAGCTTCTGCATGAGCTTGGCATTGCCTGCGGCGACGCTGTGGCCGTCAACGGTCGCCGTGATGCCGTGGCCGCTGATCTCCTCGATATTCGTAACACGGCTGCGGTCGATCGGCTTTCCATAGGCCTTCTGCAGGCTCCTGCTGATGGGATGAGACGAGGCGCATTCTGCCAGCGCGGCATATTCCAGCACTTTATCGGCGTCCAGCTCGTTATGATGGACGGCCGTGACCTCAAACACGCCCTGCGTCAGGGTGCCGGTCTTGTCAAACACGACGACCTTCGTTGCGGCAAGGGCCTCCAGATAGTTTGAGCCCTTGATGAGGATGCCCTCCTTGCTTGCGCCGCCGATGCCGGCGAAGAAGCTCAGGGGAATGCTGATGACAAGGGCGCACGGGCAGCTCACGACGAGGAACGTCAGCGCGCGGTAGACCCAGTCGACCCACTGCGCGTCTGCGCCGAAGGCCATGCGCAGCAGCGGCACGGCAACGCCCAGCAGCACCGCGCCGATGCATACGGCGGGCGTATAGATGCGGGCAAAGCGGGAGATGAACGCCTCGGAGCGGGACTTGCGGGAGCTGGCGTTCTCCACAAGGTCGAGAATTTTCGAGACCGTGGATTCGCCGAAGGCCTTTGTCGTGCGGATCTTCAGCACACCGCTCATATTGATGCAGCCGCTGATGATCTCGTCGCCCTCTGCCACATCGCGGGGAAGGCTCTCCCCCGTCAGGGCGCTGGTGTTCAGGGTGGAATTGCCGCTGACGACAACGCCGTCCAGCGGGACCTTTTCGCCGGGCTGCACGACGATGATGCTGCCGACGGTGACCTCATCCGGGTCGACCTGCTCGAGCTTACCGTCCTTTTCGATGTTGGCGTAATCGGGACGGATGTCCATCAGCGCACTGATGTTGCGGCGGCTCTTGCCGACGGCGTAGCTCTGGAACAGCTCGCCGATCTGGTAGAACAGCATAACGGAGATACCCTCGACGTAGTCGCCGCTCTTCGTCCAGACAGCGAGGAAGAACGCGCCGAGCGTGGCGATAGCCATCAGGAAGCACTCGTCAAATGCGCGGCCGTGGATGATGCCGATGCCTGCCTTGCGGAGGATATCGTAGCCGATGACGAGGTAGGCGGCCACATAGGCCAGGAGCCGCCAGATGCCGGTCAGGGGGAGGAATGCAAGCGCGATGAGCATGACTGCCGTGATCGCGATGCGGATAAGCATTTTTTTCTGCTTTTTGTTCATGCTCGGTTTACCTCTCTTTCTGATTTTCTATTTTTCAAAAGGGAAGGGGAACTCGAAATCAATCTGCAAGAGTGGACGGCGAGAGACTTTTTTGTCAAGGCGAGGTTTGGAAGGTGCAGTTGTACTTTGTGTACCACAAACCTTCCAAACCGATGGATTGGCGAAAAAGCTCCGTCATCCACCGCCGCAGATCGATTTAGAGGTCACCCCAAAGGAAAAGGCAGCGTATCTTGCGATGCGCCGCCGGGAGGGTCAAAGCTCGATCTCGCAGTCCGGCTCGACCTTCTTGCAGGCCTTGAGAACGCGCTTCATGACGTCCTTGGGATCAGCGCCCTCGGCGAACTCCACGATCATCTTCTGGGTCATGAAATTCACGGTCGCGTCGGCGACGCCATCGGTCTTCTTTGTGGCCTGCTCCATCAGGTTCGCGCAGTTTGCGCAGTCAACTTCGATCGGATACGTCTTCTTCATGATAAAAACCTCCTGAAAATTTTCCTTGCGCGCCAGCGGCGCTCCGGAAGGAATGAGTATTGGAACGATTCAATGCTTGCTTAATCGTTGTGACTGTAGTATACTGGATGCGGACCCAAAATGCAAGCGGTTTGGCCGGCTTGTTTCGGAACGGGCGAACGGAATTTCCAAAACGGAGAACGGAGAGAGACTATGGCAGAATTTCAGCTTCCCCACGACCACGGCACGTCGTCTCAGGCGGCAAGCCTGCATCAGGAGGTCATGCAGGTGGCGCATTTTGCGGCTGCTGCCGAGGTATTCAAGCAGCTCAGCGACCCGACGCGCGTGCGCATTTTCTGGCTGCTCAGCCATCAGGAGGCCTGCGTCATCAATCTGGCCGCCATGCTGGAGATGTCCAGCCCGGCCGTGTCGCACCATCTGCGCTCCCTGACGGAGAGCGGCCTGCTCGTCAGCCGCCGCGACGGCAAGGAGGTCTATTACCGCGCGGCAGACACGGAGGAGAGCCGTCTGCTGCACGAGATCGTTGAGCGCGTCATGGAGATCGCCTGCCCGGAGAAGGCCGTGGACTTTCAGGCCTCGCAGGAGGAGATCATCCGCCGCGTGCACACCTATCTCACGGAGCATCTTTCCGAGCGCATCACGATCGAGGCGCTGTCGCGCGAGTTTCTGATGAATACAACGACGCTGAAAAGCGCCTTCAAGCGCGTTTACGGCTCGTCCATCGCGCAGCATATGAAGCAGCACCGCATGGAGGCGGCCGCTGCACGCCTGACGCAGACGCAGGACGACATCGCGGCCATTGCCAAGGCCGTCGGCTATGAGAGCCAGAGCCGCTTTACCGAGGCATTCCGCGAGGTCTACGGCGAGGTGCCGACGGAGTATCGCAAGCGCCGCTGCCGCACGGCGGAAAACGGCGCGGCCTGCTGCAGCTGCGGCAAATGCGGGAAATAAAAAAACGGCGGACAGGGCCAAACGACCCTGCCCTTGAGCTTGTCAAAAAAGGATTTTTGACAAGCTCTCAAACGAGACCCGTTTCACTGGGCTCTCGTTTGAATGGGGCAGCGGCTCGCTGCAGCGCACGAAGGGCACGCCGCAGGCGTGCCCTTCGCACGTTTGCGAGCCGAGCGGTATTTTCTCCGACGTACACGCCGCCGGAGAAAATGATTTCCATTTTCTTTGCGCCTGCGGGCGCAAACTCTGCGAGGCTTTTTCGACAGTCTGCCGGGTGCGCCGCGGCAGCAGCGGCGCACCCGTGCTTTTTCTGTTTTTTGAACCGGAAGGAGAGAACGAACCATGCAGGAAACGGAATTCCAATTTGCGGGCGCGCAGGGGACGGAGCTTCCCGCGCGCCTGTGGCTGCCGGACGGGCAGCCACGCCTCGTGCTGCAGATCAGCCACGGTATGACGGAGCACAGCGGGCGCTACGACACGCTGGCTGCCGCGCTGGCAGAGCATGGCATTGCCTGCGCGGCTTTTGACCTACGTGGGCATGGCCGCAATCCGGGCAGCCGTACCTGTGCCGACATGGGGCCGGACGGCTGGGAGCAGTCGCTTTCTGATCTGCAGCGCTTTTGTGAGAGACTGCGGGAGAGCTTCCCCGGTGTGCCGTTGGGAATGCTGGGCTTTTCCCTCGGCTCCTTCCTGCTGCGGGACGCGCTCTGCCGGGGCATGGTCGCTCCGGCGGGGGTGATCCTTGCGGGAACGGGCACGCAGCCGGGCGCGGTGCTTGCCGTCATACAGGCGATCGTCCGGGGCCAGCTGCGCCGGGCAAAGCCCGGCGGTACGACGCCGCTGGTGCAGAAGCTTTCCTTTGGCGCCTATAACCGGAAATTTGCGCCGAACCGCACCCGGGCGGACTGGCTCTGCGCCGACGAAGAAGCGCTCGACCGCTACTGCGCCGACCCGCTGTGCCGGCCGGATATCTCAGCGGCGCTGTTTCTGGAGCTGCTGAGCGCCATGCGCCGCACCGGCGGAAAGCGCGCGCTTGCGGGCTGGAACCGCTGCCCAATCCTGCTGCTGTCCGGCGCGGACGATCCTGTCGGCGCGATGGGAAGCGGCGTAAGGCAGCTCGGCGCGGCGATGGAACGGGCGGGACTTCCCGTGCAGACGGTCCTGCTGCCGGGCGCGCGGCATGATATCTTCCATGAGGAGGCAAGCGGCGCCGCCGCGCAGGCGCGCAGCCGCATTCTGCGCTTCTGCGAAACGATACTGGCGGAGTCGGAGAAGCCGCGGAATCAATCGCCTGCGGAGAAATAGGGGCGCGGAAATAGTTCCCTTCCCACAAAAACCGGAGACCCGGCGAAAGCTGCTGTGAAGTGCTTCCGTCGGGTCTCCGGCTGATTTTATGGCGTTATTCCTCCGTCAGCAGATGACGGGCCAGCTCTTCGTTCTCTGCGGCCAGCTCCCGCAGGCTGCGGATATTTTCGGCCTCGAACATCTGCTCGGCCATGGCCGTGTCGATGAGGTCGCACAGCGAGGCGGCGCTTGCCTCCTCCAGCGGGAGGTAGAGGTCCTGCCCGAGGTAGTCGAGGAAGCCGCTGACCTTCGGGTCGTAGACGACGCCGACCATCGGCACGCCCTGCCCGGCGGCAAAGATCAGCGTGTGCAGCCGCATGGCGATGACGAGCGACATCCGGCGGATGAGCGCCACGATCTCCGTGCCGTTGCTCCCGGCCTCCAGCAGCAGATACGGGCAGCGCAGCTGTGCGGCGACGGCGTTCAGCGCGGCGCGGTCACGGGCCGGCTCCATGGCGTAGAGCACCGGTGTCAGGCCGTACTCCCGGTGGGCGTATTCCGCCGCGTTTGCAAAGGCGGCGATGTGACGGTCGAAGTCCTTCCACGGGCGCAGGGCGAACAGGGCGTAGCGCGTGCCGTCTGCCAGACCGCTGCGGTGCAGGAAGCTGCGGATGGCGGGCGTGTCGCCCGGATCGATCAGCAGGGCGGGGTCTGCCGTCAGGCGGATCTCCGGCGTCGTCACGCCGAGGGCGCGAAGCGTCTCCTCGGAGTAGCGGTCGCGCAGGGAGATGATCTCGGCATAGCGGTTGAGCGTTTTGGCGGTGCGTTCGCAGTTGCGCGGGCGCGAGACGGGGCCGACGCCGCAGCCATAGAGCATGACGCGGCAGCCCGCGCGGGCGGCCATGCGGATGCTCGAAAGGTAATAGAGGAGCGAGCGCGTGCTCGTGGTGTCCTGAATGAGGGTGCCACCGCCACTGAGGTAGAGCTTCGCGTGGCGCATCCTGCGGCGGATGGCGAGCAGCCGGAACGTATAGAGCGAATCGACGCAGGCGGCCGCGCGCGTCTCCTTCGGCGTGCGGCTGAGGGCGCAGATCGGCAGATCAGGGTCGATGTGGCGCAGCTGGGCAACGATGGCGTCGAGAATGGCGTTGTCACCGCCGTTGCCCTTGCCGTAGGCCCCGCAGATCACGACGCCGTCGCGCTCGAGCTTCGGGCGGCGGAAGCGGCGGATGATGATCTCGTAATAATGCTTTTGCTTTTCGACCATGGCCTGCACGGAGAAGTTGCGCTTCGTCTTTTCATAGAGCGCCTCGCCCATGCCGCGGCGCTTTGCGGCATCTGTCGCCAGCGTGAGCATGTGGGCCGTGAGCGCGGAGACATCCTGCGGCTCGAACAGCAGGCCGTTTTCGCCGTCGTCGATGAGGTAGGGCACGCCGCCAACGTTCGAGGCGATGGTCGCGCAGTGCATGCGCGCGCCCTCCGTCAGGGCATAGGGGAAGGTCTCGGACAGCGACGTGAGCACATTGACATCCAGCGCCTGATAGAAGCTGTTGACGTCCTCGAGCCAGCCGGGGAAGAATACCGTGCCCTCCGGACACAGCTCCTTGGCCAGCGCGCGGATCTCTCCGGCCTGTTCACCGTCGCCCGCAATGACAAGGCGGATGTCCGGCGCCTGCTTCACGGCCGCGGCAAAGGCGCGCACGAGCGTCGTCATATCCTTGACGGGGGAGATGCGGGCGGCAATGCCGAACACGACGGTCCTGTCCGTCGGCGTCAGGCCGATGCCGCGCAGCCACTCATCCCGCGGGACGGTCTTGAGCGGCGTGGAGAAGTCGACGCCGTTATACAGCGGGAAAATGCGCTGCGGGTCGAACCCGCGCGAAATAAGGAGCTGGCGCATGCCGTCCGAAACGCCGATCCACGCGTCAAAGCGGCGCAGCGCGACCTTGTTGATGTTGCCGTAGGTCAGCGCGGCCAGCGGGCGGCCGAGATAGTCGAGCCGGTAGTCGCTGTGGATGGTGGAGATGACGGGGATGCGCGCCTGCCGCTGCACGAGCGCACCGATCATGTTCGCGCGGGCGCCGTGGCAGTGCAGCAGCTGGCAGTCGTCGTGCCGGATGATGGCAAGGATGCGCTTGCGCACCGCCATGGGGTTGCTGCCTTCAATGACGGTCGTCGGGATGCCGAGACAGCGGGCCTCCTCGGCGAACGGTCCCTCCATAAAGCAGATCAGGTGGACATCCTCCGTGCGGTTCAGGCCCTGCAGCAGGGAAAGAACGTGCGTTTTCGCGCCGCCGACGTCGCCGCCGGAGATCAGATGGATGAGTTTCATACGGTCATACCTCAAAATGGGCAGATCAGCTTGTCAAAAAAAGTCTCTGCGGGCTTTTTCGCCAAGCTGCTTTCAGAATTGCAAAATAAGTTTTTGTGCTTTTATTTTGCAATTCTGCCGCTGCGGCGGGTTATTTGACGCGAAAGGACACCCTGACGGTTTCCTTTCACACTATCCTTCCCTCCGAAGCTTTTGACTTGGCAGGTTTTTGACAGCCTGATATCACTTGTGCCTCTTGTTGCCTCTTGCAATTCCATGGCAAATCTGATAGAATCAGCTTGCCTGAATATTCATTATAATATATTTTGCGGAAAGAAGCAATCGGATTTCTCCCGTTTTTTCCGCCAACTGGAGGTTATCTTATGAAAATCGTCAAGAACGGCCGCCTGTTCGGCAAGCTGAACATCGTCGATGTACTCATCCTGCTTGTCGTGATCGCCGCTGTGGCCTTCCTCGCCGTGCGCATGGTGGGCGGAAGCGGCGGCGAAACGATCGCTGCCGACGAGCCGAGTGCGCAGGCGAACCTGCGCTACACCGTCCTGTGCGAGGACATGCCCCTGATGCAGGCGGAGAACGCCGTGACTGCCGTGACGGCGGAGGACTATGAGCTGAAGCTTGACGACGATTCCATCCTTAAGGTCAGTCCGAATCAGATCTTCAACAGCAACAAGTTCCAGGATGCGCAGATCACCTCGGCGGAAATTCTGCCGCAGGACGACAGTGCAGACGGCCAGCGCGTGACGGTCCGCTTTGTGATCGAGGCCGCTGCCAAGAACACCGTCGGTTCCTTCGTCGTCGGCACGCAGGAGGTCCGCATCGGCCGCGACTATACGGTCAAGACCGTGGATATCGAGATGCTCGGCACGGTCAGCGCCATGGAGAAGCTTCATGGATGAGCTGCTGAGGACCAGTCTGCTCTGGCGGCTGTTCGCGGCGCTTGCGGCCTTGTACCACCGCACGTTCCTGCCGCGGATGTTTGCGGCGATCCACCGCGCGTTTGCGGAGTCTTTGCCCGGCCGGGCGCTGCGCCGCCTGCTCGGCGGGCAGCCCGCCGTGGAGCGCTCGGCCTACCGCAGGCTGATGGACCGCGGCAATGCGTGGCTGTGCGGCATCGGGGCGCGCGTCGTGCCAGTACTGGAGGACAGCCTCGTTTACCGGATCTACCGCCGCGTCATGGGCGCGCTGCACAGCAGCCTCCTGCTCGGCTGGCTGTTTGCGGGCGGCATGACGGGCTTCCTGCTGTTCCTGTTCTCGTCCTATGCAATCATGGACTACCTGCTGCGCGATGTGCTGCAGCTGGCGGCCATCGCCTCCGTCTGGGATGAGCTGCTGATGCTCTTCTCGCTCGTGTGGGTCATCCACCGCCGCGTCGACACGAAGCGTCCGCTTACCAGCACGGCCAACGGCATCGGCCTGTGGATCGCGTTCTATCTCACGGTGGGCGTGCTCCTGCTGATGACGGTCCGCCCTGCGCCGACCGTGAATTTCACGGGCTTCCGCGCGAGCATGGAATATCTGGCGGTGTTCTATCTTGTCACGCATCTCATCCGCGACGAGCGCGATTTCCGCGAGATGTACCTCACCATGGTTATCATTGCCACGGTGCTGGCCCTGCACGGCATCTGGCAGTTCATCATCGGTGTGCCCATTCCTGCAAGCTGGACGGACGCCGCCGAAGGCGCGGTGCGCACGCGTGTCTACTCCATCTTCAGCAATCCGAACATCATGGGCGCCTATATGATCCTGTTCGCGCCGATGACCATCGGCCTGGCCTATGCCTGCGAGCGCCCTTCCCAGAAGGTGCTGTTCTGGCTGTGCGGTCTTGCCATGTGTGCGGGCTGCCTGTTCACGATGTCGCGCGGCGCGTGGCTCGCGCTGGCCATTGCGGCCGTGCTGTTCGCCCTGCTCATCGACCGCCGCCTGCTGGCCCTGATGCTCGTGTGCGGCGCGGTGGCCTGCACGCTGCCGTTCGTGCGCAGCCGCATCGGCTATCTGTTCACGCCGCAGTTTGCGGACTCGAATGCCCGCGGCGGCCGCGCAAAGCGCTGGGCCACGGCCATCGGCTACCTCAAGGCCACGGATCCCGTTTTCGGCATGGGCTATGGCATGTACGGCGGCGCCGTCGCGGTGCAGAATCCCGTCCTGCCGTGGGTCGAGTATATGTATGTTGATAACTATTACGTCAAGATCCTCACGGAGAACGGCATTGTCGGCGTGACGGCCTTCGGCATGATGCTGCTCGGCCTCGTCGGCAACGGCCTGCGCGCCTGTGTGCGCACGGCAAAGACCCGCTGGTCACCCCTGTGCGCCGGTATGCTGTGCGGCCTCGTCGGTGTGCTCATCCACAGCGTGTTTGAGAGCATCTGGGAGGAGCCGTATATGATGGCGCTGTTCTTCGCCGTCGCAGCCATGCTGGCCTGGGCCGGCCTGCTGCGCCGCCGGACACAGGAAACCGCCTGAAAGCATACGTTGTAAAAATGCTGCAAAATATGTTGGAATCCCAACATATTTTGCAGCGTTTTTTATTTTTCTTGCAATTTATGAAAAATCCTTGGAAAAAATGTGAAAAAATATTTAAGAAAACACTTGTTTTTCCGACGCGGACGTATTACAATGGGGGAACAATACTGGCGCTGGCCGGTTACATCATATCAAGGAGGAAAACGTATGAAAAAGAAGCTGAAGCAGCTGCTTGCGCTGGTCCTGACCCTTGCGGTCGTCATGGGCTTCGCGCTGCCGGCCGCCGCGGCCGATCCTGGCCCCAGGGTCACGATCGAAAAGGTCAGCAATGACGCTGTGACTGCGGAACCGGAAATGCATACAGCCGAAACGAAGGAAGATACGCCGCAATATGCAGACACCGACATGGTCCGTGTCTCCATTACGCTGGCGGGCGCTTCGACCATCGACGCGGGCTATGCCACGCGCAGCATCGCGAACAATGCTGCGGCGGACATCTACCGCACGGGTCTGAAGGTCCAGCAGCAGGCGATGGCACAGCGCATCTCACAGGATGTGCTCGGCGGCGAGGCGCTCGATGTCGTCTGGAACATGACGCTCCTGACGAATACGATCTCCGCCAATGTGCCCTATGGCAAGATCGAGGCGATCGAAGCGCTTGACGGCGTGGCTTCTGTCACGCTCGAGAACCGCTATGAGCCGGACGTCGTCTCCACCGGCGATGCCGATCCCGACATGGCTACCTCCGGCGCAATGATCGGCTCCACGGCCGCCTGGGCAGACGGCTACACCGGCGCGGGCAGCCGCATCGCTGTCATCGACACCGGTACGGACACCGACCACATCTCCTTTGACGGCAAGGCGTTCGAGTATTCCCTCGAGCAGCTGGCTGCCGATGCGGGCAAGAGCAAGGACGAGTTCGTCGCCTCTCTGGACCTGCTCGATGTTGACGAGATCGCCGCTGTTCTGCCGAAGCTGAACATCAGCAAGCTTGTCCCCGATGCGAGCAAGCTCTATCTCACCAGCAAGCTCCCGTTCGCGTTCAACTATGTGGACGAGAACTTCGACATCACGCACGATAATGACAAACAGGGCGAGCACGGCTCCCACGTCGCCGGTATCGCCACGGCGAACCGCTATGTCTCCGACGGCAAGGGCGGCTATGAAAAGGCGCTCGATTCCGTGTTCGTGCAGGGCGTTGCCCCCGATGCCCAGCTCATCACGATGAAGGTCTTCGGCAAGGGCGGCGGTGCATATGATTCCGACTACATGGTCGCCATCGAAGACGCTGTGATGCTCGGCTGCGACGCCGTGAACCTGTCTCTCGGCTCCGGCAACGCGGGCTTTACCACCCCCGATGCGAAGTATCAGAGCATCCTGGATAAGCTGGCCGAGACCGATACCGTCGTCTCCATCTCTGCAGGCAATTCCTCCAGCTGGCCGGAAAACTCTGTTAACGGCACGGGTGCCCTGTATCTGGACGATGTGAACTTCGCCACCGGCGGCTCCCCCGGCTCCTACAAGAACTCCTTCGGCGTGGCCTCCGTGGATAATTCCGGCACGACCGGCTACTCCTTCTCCTATGGCGACGGCGCGAAGGTCTTCTACACCGATACCGCGGACAGCGGCTATACGAACAAGGCCTTTGCAACGCTCGATACCTCTGCCGACGGCAGCGGCACCGAATATGAGTATGTCTACTTCGAGAACACCGGCGCGGATGCCGACGGCAACAGCCTCCTGACGGACTATGCCGACGTCGTCTCCGGCAAGATCGCCTTTGTCTTCCGCGGCACGAGCTCCTTCTATCAGAAGCACATGGCCGTAGCTGCAGCGGGCGCCGCCGGCGCAGTCGTCTGCAACAACCAGGCAGGCGTGATCCGCATGGATCTGTCCGACTCCACCGCGACCATCCCGTGCATCAGCATCCTGCAGACGGAAGCGGCCGATATCAAGGCGGCCTCCACCCCGGTCTATGCCGAGGACGGCACGACCGTGCTCTACTACACCGGCAAGCTGACCGTCTCTGGCAAGATGAGCACGAGCGCCGGTTCCTCCGATTCCTACACCATGAGCGACTTCAGCTCCTGGGGTGTTCCGAGCGATCTGAGCATGAAGCCCGAGATCACGGCTCCCGGCGGCAACATCTATTCCGTCAACGGTGCCGTGGCAGGCGGTCAGGCCTATGAGGTCATGAGCGGCACGTCCATGGCGGCCCCGCAGGTCGCCGGTATGGCAGCCCTCGTGGCGCAGTACATCCGCGAAAACGGTCTGAAGGAAAAGACCGGCGTCTCCGTGCGTCATCTGGCCCAGAGCCTGCTGATGTCCACGGCCGAGCCCGTCTATGATGCCAGCACCAAATCCTGGTATTCCATCCTGAGGCAGGGCGCAGGCCTTGCCAACGTTTCCAATGCGATCCATGCCGAGAGCTACGTCCTTGTGAACGGCCAGCCCGACGGCAAGGTCAAGGTGGAGCTCGGCGACGATCCCGACCGCACGGGCGTCTACTCCGCAGACTTCACCCTGAACAACCTTACGGACGAGGCCATTGAATACACCCTCTCTGCCGATGTCTTCACGCAGGCTCCGGCCTCTGTCGACGGCGTCCTGTATCTTCTGCCGAAGACCGTGTCCATGGCAGCCAATGTTGTCTGGACGGTTGACGGCAAGGTCCTGACCGCTCCGTCGGAGCTCACTGCCTATGACTTCGACAAGGACGGCGACACCGATGCCGACGACGCACAGCTCCTGCTCGACGACGTCACGGCCGGCGCGGGCAAGCTCAAGGCTGATGTCGACGGCGACGGCGACACCGACACGCACGATGTCTCCGAGCTGCTGAAGCTCATCTCCGCTGCAAAGGTCGTTCTCCCGGCCGATGGCAGCATCTCCGTCCATGTGACGTTCTCCCTCATCGACGAGGAGAAGGAATTCCTTGACGCCTACTACACGAACGGCGCTTATGTCGAGGCCTTCCTGTATGCCAATCCCGTTTCCGCGGAAGACGGTGTCGAGCGCGTTTCCCATTCCATCCCCGTGCTGGGCTTCTACGGCAACTGGTCCGATGCCTCCATGTTCGATAAGGGCACGCTGTCCGAGTACTGGTACGAGAAGGAGACCCGCAACCCGTATCTCCCGGATTCCGACGGTTCTCCCAACATGTTCGGCAACATGGTCACCGTCAAGTATGCCAATGAGGACGGCGAGTACTACTACTTCGGCAACCCGCTTGCCGAGGACGACGAGTATGTGCCCGCGCGCAACGCCCTGAACAACGAGAACGGCGATCAGATCTTCAAGCTCTACTTTGCCTCCATCCGTAATGCGGGCGATGCCAAGTATGTCATCTCCGATGCGGAGACCGGTGAGGTCTATGTAGAAAAGGATCTTGGCCCTGTTTCCGCCGCCTTCTACTATGCCAACGGCGGAAGCTGGCAGGACACGCAGAAGGCCGTGAACCTCGGCTGGTCCGGTACGAAGGCCAACGGCGAGAAGCTCCCCGAGGGCACGACGGTCAACATCTCCCTCGTGCTGGCTCCGGAGTATTACCGCAAGGCCGACGGTACCTATGACTGGGATGCTCTCGGCAGGGGCGCGAGCCTGAGCACGATGACCACCATCGACAACACGGCTCCGGAGATCGAGGACGTGTCCGTCAGTCTGGTGGACGGCTCCCTCGACGTCGCAGCGAAGGACAACGAGTATGTCTCCGTCGTCGCTCTGTATGATGCGGCCGGCTCGAAGGCGCTGACCTATGTCGCGCCGAATCAGGAAACTGCCGGTGAGACGCAGCATGTCCGTCTGGATGTGAGCAAGGTCGTCGGCAAGACGTTCCTGCTGCAGGTCTATGACTATGCCATGAACGTCTCCACCTACAAGGTCTCCTATGATTTCCTGCCCGATATCGACGGCTACTACACCTTCTTCGACCTGAATAAAAAGCAGTGGTACACCTACACTGAGGACGCCTCCGAGTCCGCCGCCATGGGCGCGACGAACCTGAAGCTCTACGCTGCCGAGTATGCCGACGGCTATGTCTTCGCCATTGACGAGAAAAATGCCCTGTATGTCATGCCGGACAACGACTTCGCCAATGTGACGAAGATCGCCGACCTCGGCGCAGCCTCCGGCCCGCTGAGCTATGACTTCTTTGTCAGCGATATGGCCTATAACGCAGCGGAGAAGGAAATGTACTTCCTCGCATACTCCGAGGCCAATGAGCTCGGTGCTTCCTATCTGTTCAAGCTCGACCTGCTGACCGGCGCAACGTCGCTCGTCGGCGAGATGGGCAAGGACATCTGGACGCTGGCCTCCGACGGCTCCAATGGCTTCTATGGCCAGGGCACGCTCGACAACAAGCTCTATCACTTCACGGCTGCTACGTTCGCAGAGCCGGAGGATCTCGGCGCACTGGACGACGAGCTGTCCATCTACATGGCGCAGTCCTCGCTGGCATGGGATGCCAAGAACCAGAAGCTCGTTTTCACGCTGGCGACAGCGTCGAGCTTCACGGGCCAGATCCTCAATTCTGCGATCTACACCATCGATCCGACGACGCGCGAGAGCAAGAAGCTTGCGGATCATTCCAGCCTGTCCGTCATCCTCGGCTGCTATGTCAAGGCGGGCCGCACGGACGACGCCTCCCATTTTGCTCCCAGCACCGAGGCCATGGCGGTCTCCCTTTCCGAAAGCTCGCTGTCCCTCCTTGTCAACGAAAAGGCCACGCTGACCGCGCAGGCCAACCCGTGGACGCTGAGCGACCGCAGCGTGACGTGGTCCAGCTCCGATGATTCGGTTGTGACCGTCAAGAACGGCGTCGTGACCGGCGTCGGCGAGGGCAGCGCCGTTATCACGGCAGCCTCTGCCGTCGATCCTGAGGTCAAGGCGGAGTGCTACGTCACCGTTTCCACGCTCCACATCACCGTGGAAGGTGCGCTGCAGGATAAGGACGGTCATGCCCAGTTCTATCAGTGGAATCTGGAGAACAAGAGCTGGACGCCCGGCAAGCTCATCAAGGACGGCGAGATCAGCATCGAGTCCACGACGCTGGCAAGCTCCGACCTCATGTACCTGATGGATGCGACGGCGGATTCCTGGGCCATGCACAAGATCAACACCGCCACGGGCGAGGACCTCGGCTCCGCCAACGGCGCAGGCGTCCCGCTGTGGGATATGGCCTACTCTTCTCTCTTCAGCACCGAGGAGCAGGATCAGATCGTGGGTGTCTATTACTACTACCTCTTCTCGCCGAAGGATCCGATGAATCTGGATGCATACGGCTTCAAGCTTCAGAGCTTCCTGCAGCAGGTCGGTGCAAGCTACTTCACCGCCATCACCTCTGCGGGCGAGACGACGGTCAAGCTCAAGAGCGGCGAGACCGTCCCGGCCGAGATGTTCCTTGCGCTGGACAATAAGGGCAATATGTGGGTCCTCAACCTCTATTACACCGAAGCGGACGGCTATAGCCTGAGCGGCGGCTGCTACGAGACCACGCTGCCTGAGCTGGCCTTCGGCGGCCATGAGGACTCCATGTACTGCTCGCTCGTCATGGCCGACGAGGGAACGACGGACGGCCTGACGCTCTTCCTGTCCTACTTCACCGGCGTCACCAATGAGCTCTATATGCTCAACCTCATGCAGAGTTCCGACGGCCTGTACTTCGACGCGACGGATGTCGGCAATGTCGGCGATTCCGTCTGGCCCGCGACGGTCAACCGTGTCTACGGCAATGCCAGCATCAAGGGCATCCAGACTGCGGAGGCCGCTGCGGAGAAGAACGATATCGAGCTCACCGCGCAGACCGTGTCCGCAGAGAAGATCGAGCGCAGCACACAGGAAGCCTCCGGCAGCCTCAACACGGTTTCGAATGCCGCAGCTCCTGCCGCGCAGCGCGTCGCTGCCGTGAAGGGCGGCTCCATGACCGCCAACGGCGATGTGGACCTGACCCTGACGGCCGACGAGGCCACGACGAACGGCCTGCTTGAGATCACCTGGGATCCGTCCCTGATGGACTATGTCTCCGGTGTGAGCACGGCGCAGCTCTCGAGCTTCCAGCCCGCCGAGGGCAAGCTTCTCTTCGGCTATGCCGCCGAAAAGGAGATCGCCAGTGACGCCGTTCTGGCGAACCTGAAGTTCCGCCCGAAGGACGATGTTCACTGCGACCTCGAGGTGCAGGTCAAGACGCTGCAGCGCAATGCGGAAAGCGGCCTTGATCTCAGCGAGACCATTGTCGTGAAGAACGAGAATGTCGAGCACAACTGGGGCGAATGGATTGTCACGAAGCAGCCGACCTGCTTCGCGCCGGGCGAGGAGACCCGCGTCTGCGCCGACTGCGGTGCAGAGCAGACCCGCGAGATCCCCGCAAGCACCGAGAACTGCCCGTCCAAGGCCTTCTCCGACCTGGACAACACGCAGTGGTATCATGAGGGCGTGGATTACGTGCTGAACAACGAGCTCATGCTCGGCGTCGGCGGCAGCCTGTTCGAGCCGGACGGCACGGTGACCCGTGCGCAGCTCGCTATGGTGCTGTACCGCGTGGCCGGCAAGCCTGATGTGAAGAACACCGCCAATCCGTTCAAGGATGTCACTGAGGGCGTCTGGTATGCCGACGCCGTCAAGTGGGCGGCGGAAGCCGGTGTCGTCAAGGGCATCAGCGCCGACGAGTTCGCTCCCGAGGTGCCCGTTACCCGTCAGGAGATCGCTACGATGCTCTATCGCTTCGCCAAGGCCGAGGCCGTTGCGGAGGATAAGCTCGCCGCCTTCCCGGATGCAGCCTCCGTCGCCGATTGGGCGAGGGATGCCATGAACTGGGCAGTCGCCACCGGCCTCATCAACGGTGTGAAGGCTGCCGACGGCACGGTCACGCTCGATGCACAGTCCGGTGCAACGCGTGCGCAGATCGCAACGCTGCTCATGCGCTTCCTCAAGGGCTGATCTCATAAGTAAAAAATTTCCCTCCCGGTTCGCCGGGAGGGAAATTTTTTTAATGAATACTGAAAACTGAAAAATGAAGAATGAATAATAGTGGGGAACGGATCGACTGGCCCGCAGATTTTGCAATACAAGTTCAGCGGCGCTAGGTTCCAGACTTGTCATTGCGAGGAGGGCGAAAGCCCGACGCGGCAATCTCGGGAAGGCACTTGCAGCTCGCACAAGCCGCCGTTAAAATGGTGCGTATCGATTGCGTCTGTAGCGGCGCTCACTGCGCAGCCGTTGGCGGCTTTGCCGCCTTA
>OKSB01001185.1_pt1 | contig 26746 bp, 31 predicted proteins | sample 1601171 | NCBI WGS metagenome assembly OKSB01 (sample SAMEA3541496, study PRJEB24748) | human gut metagenome | biome: human gut; feature: human-associated habitat; material: faeces | place: China | collected 2012 | reverse complement strand
CAAGTAGAGTGAGATTTTATTATTTCTCATGTCTACCTAGAAGGGAGCATATCACAGGCGGTCCCTTTTGGCGTCTTTACGGTAAGGCAAAGAGTGTTTCTGTATTTTTTCTGGCCTGGCATACGAGCTCTTCCTGATCGGCATGCATGTACCCGGCCAAGGTCTGAGCGACGTACGTAATATTTTGCGGTACATTCGTCCGCGGTAAATGAAAGCCTCGCGGCGTCAAGTAGGGAGCATCCGTTTCCAAGAGAACCCTGTCGAGAGGCAGTATAGATACGGCGTCCTGTAACGGACCGCCCCGCCGTTCATCACAAATCCAGCCCGTAATGCCAATATAAAACCCCATAGCAAGGAGGCGCTGGAGCGTTTCTTTATCGCCAGTATAACAATGAACGACCGAACGGGAGCACAGGTCTTCATGGCCCTTGAAGGCAGCGATGAAATCATCAGCCGCATCCCGTTCATGGAGAAACATGGGCTTATGCAGCTCTTCCGCCAGTTCAATAAGGCGGGAAAAATAAAACTGCTGGTTTTCCTTTTTGGAATACATGTGGTCGTAGTCGAGGCCGGTTTCCCCAACGGCGACAACGCGGTCATTACGCGTGATAATCTGCCGGATTTCGTCTATATCAGCAAGCGTCGCTTCATCGGCTGCATGGGGATGAATACCTGCTGTACCGTAGGCGTCATGGGTTTTGACAAAGTCCGAGACCAAACGGTTTTCCCGTGCTTCTGACCCCGTGAGGATGCAGCAAATCCCTGCCTCTGCCGCATCGGCAAAGATTTTTTCCGGATCCGGGAAGGACCGTGTAAAGAGGTTGAGACCAATATCGTAATATAAAGGTTGCAATGTATCTGCCTTCTTTCCCAGGTACTCTGTACCTGTCGTATCAAAAGAACCTGCACTATATAGAATAGTAAACTACTGCTGCTATGTTTTCTTTTCTGGTTCTCCCGTATTATACCATGACTGTACAGAAAGAAAAACAACCGGCATATACCTGAAAAAATCCCCCTGCCTGAACAGACAGAGGGATTTGCATTACGTACGGGCTGCTGCCACTACTTCAGCATCCTTTGGCAGCCGGGCTACTTCTACGCACGACCGGGCGGGAAAAGGTTCCGAGAAATACTGGGCATATACTTCGTTTACAGCCCCGAAGTTATTCATATCGCTGATAAAAACCGTCGTCTTGATGACATCAGCCAGACTGCAGCCGGCTTGTTCGAGAATGGCTTTTACATTTTCAATGGAGGCCTTGGTCTGTTCCTGTACAGTGGCCGGGAAAGCGCCGGTCCGCATATCGATGGGCAGCTGGCCTGACGTATAAACGACGCCATTATACGTGATGGCCTGGGAATAGGGGCCGATAGCGGCCGGTGCTTTGGTCGTAACAATTACTTCTTTCGTCATAATACATGCTCCTTTGTTTAATTCAATATAGTATAGCCTTAGCGGGATGGGTATTTTCCTTCCCAGACGATACGGCGATAATTTTCTTTATCTGTGTCTCCTTCAGTAGAAATACAGAGTATGCGGCTGTCTGCAGTAAGACCTAACTGCTGTTTCATAGCCTGCAGGCTGTCTTTCGAGAGGACATCATAGACAAACCCCGTCGTAGCAGCTCCGCTTTCACCGGAAATAACGGCTGTATCGCCTGGCAGGGGATTGCCCAGAACACGCATGCCATCGGCTGCCGTAGCATCCGGAACGGAGGCAAAATGATCGGCATGATCATGGAGAATACGCCAGCCCGTCGTGCAAGGCACACCGCAAGCCAGTCCGGCCATAATCGTATCCATCTCGGTCGTTACAGGATGCAGCTGTCCATCATTGGCCTTTGCTGTCGCATAGATGCAGTTGGCCTTTTCCGGTTCGACAATCGTTACAATGGGCGCATCAGGTCCATCACCATAATAATCGGCAAAGAAGCCTGTCATGGCCCCACTCATAGCACCGACACCGGCCTGAAGGAAAATATGTGTCGGACGGATGCCTGCCAGCTGCTGCACAATTTCATAAGCCATAGTCGTATATCCCTGCATAATATGGCCGGGGATTTCTGTATATCCTTCCCAGTCCGTATCCTGCACGAGAACCCAGCCGTTTTTTTCTGCCTGTTCACTGGCAAAACGAACGGCATCATCGTACGATAACGCTGTGATTTCTGCGTTTGCCCCCAAGGCCTGAATATTATGCAGCCGTTCCGGTGCGCTCCCTTTAGGCATATAGACGACGCAGTTCTGGTGCAGCTGCTTTGCCGTCCAGGCAATACCCCGGCCATGGTTACCATCTGTTGCCGTAACGAAGGTAAGTTTCCCCAATTTGTCAGCTATTTCCTGACTGATCAGCCGGTCATACGGCAGCTCCGGCAAGGGAATGCCCAATTTTTGAGCAATGTATGTGCCAATACAAAAGCTGCCACCCAGGCCTTTGAAGGCATTGAGACCGAAGCGTTTGCTTTCATCCTTTACGTGAATGGACTGCACGCCCAGTGCCTGGGCCAAATGGGACAGAGAAATAAGCGGCGTAGCTTCATAACCGGGAAAGCTACGATGGAACGCCTGCGCTTCCTTCGCCTTTTCATAACCAAAAGCGGAAACATCCTGGCCGTGTTGTGGCCGGGTTAAGGAAACAAGTTCATAGGACATAGTGTGTACTCCTTCCGTGATTTGCACTTCATTATACGTGCTATTTTATAAAAATGAATTAGCATACGGCTCCTTGGATCAGTGACTAAAATCCGGTTTTGTTACTTCCTGTTCATCGGAGCACTTGCCAAGATCCAGCTTGGTAACATCTTGATCAGGTTGCCAACAGGGTGTCTTGCCCCGGGCAGATTGACCAGCGTAATCCTTTAAAATATAGATGACATATTTAGATAAGCCCCAAAGTGCGATAGCATTAAAGAACACCATAAAGGCACTGGCAAAGTCTACCAATTCCCAGACAACAGGAACCGGCGCGACGGCACCGACCAGGACGAGGCCGCAGCAAATGACGCGATAGACCAGCACTGCTTTTGGGGACTGCACCAAATGTCTCAAGTTAACTTCTCCATAGTAATTATCCGCCAAGAGCGTCGTAAAGCCAAACAAGGTCATGGGCAGGAATATGGCCCAGCGTCCCATAGGTCCCAAATTGCTTTCAAAGGCACTTTGGGTAAGGGCAATACCCGTTTCACCGGAGCCTATTTGCCCCGAAAGCAGAATGCAAAAGGCAGTACAACTGCAAATAATGATCGTCGTAATGAAAGTCCCCAGCATGGCTGCAAAGCCCTGGTTCACCGGATGCGGAACAATGGCTGTCGCATGCATACTGGGAGCTGTCCCTTTACCGGCATCATTGGTAAAAAGCCCGCGGGCTACACCATAGCGAAAGGCTTCCTGCATCGTATAGCCGGCAGCACCACCCGCTGCAGACTGAAAGTTGAAGGCTGACGAGAAAATCGTTTCAATCATCCCTGGCAATAAAGAAAAATGAGTAAGCACAACATAAACAGCCATTACAAGATACCCCATGGCAACAAAGGGAACAATCGTCGACGCGACTTTTGACAGTCGCTTAATCCCGCCAAAAATGACCAGGCCTACAAAAAGGAGCAGGACCATACCGGCAAAGAGGGGGGAAATATCCACAACGCCTGTAACGGCCAGGGAGACCGAATTGGTTTGCACCATAAAGTCAAACACGCCCATGCCAATCATGATACTCACAGAAAGCAATACGGACAAGACGTGACTGTGCATACCTTTTTCCATATAATAGGCCGGACCACCGCGATACGTACCATCGGGATTCTTTTCCCGGAAGAGCTGGGCCAAGGTCGCTTCGGCAAAGCTGATAGGCATGCCCAGGAGAGCTGTCATCCACATCCAAAAGACGGCACCGGGACCACCGGACGCAATGGCCGTTGCAACCCCAACAAAACAGCCGGTTCCTACTTGCCCTCCCAAGGCGGAGCAAAGAGCTGCAAACCCACTGATACTACCGGATTCATTTTCATTACTATGCAGGCTTGCTTTCAGGTTGCTAAATAAACGGGTAAAATACCGTATTTGCGGAAAATGAAGGCGACACGTAAGATAAATCCCCGTACAAAGTAAAAGTCCTGCCACGAGCCAGCCCCAAAAGATATTGTTCAGGTACTGAATAATTTCCATAATTTCCATAATTGACGCTCCTTACGATCTTTTTCTAAAAAAGCAGATGCTACTTCACGTTCTATTACGCTAGTCTTTCCATCTGACCGGAACAGGATGCTTCGACTAGACATTCCTATTCCGGGCACCAGCCATTTTTTTAGCCAGGCTTCTCTCCTTTCCTATGTATATCTTCCTGCGTATATGTATGTTGTTCTTTACCTGTATATATGAAATAATCGTGCCAATATTTGTGTGTGTTACAAAAGGCCATTTTAAGCGTTTTCTCGGGAAATCAGCGCATAAAATAAAAAAAAGCGCAGCCTATCATTATCATAATGATTTATCAAAACGATAATAATTGACTGCGTTTTGTTCTGTACTTAGCGATACTTTTCCAGTTTCCGATATAACGTGGCAATGCCAATGCCCAGCCGTTTCGCAGCTTCCTGCTTACCTTCCATGGTTTCGCCACAGACGGATAGGGCGTGCAGGATGGCTTCTTTTTCCAGATCTTTTAGCTTGACAATCCCTTCATTCCCGGCCTGGGCGGTTTCTTCTTCAGCCGGGTGATCCGAGGGAAGTCCCGCATCGTGATAGTGGCGGATATTTTCCGGCAAGCATTGCGTCGTCAGGACACCTGAATCTGACATGTTGACCATGAACTCGATGGTATTTTCCAGCTCCCGCACATTGCCCGGCCAAGAGTATTCTTTTAGAATCTGCAGTGTGTGCGGCTCCATGGTCATGGTGCTACGGGAGAAAAGGCGGCTGTATTTCTTGAGCAGCAGCTGGATTAAGGCTGGAATATCTTCCTTCCGTTCCCGTAAAGGTGGTATGAGCAAGGGGATGACATTCAACCGGTAATAGAGGTCGCGGCGGAACTTGTTTTCCCGGATCAGCGTGACCAGATCTTTATTGGTCGCGGCAATGACGCGCACGTCGATGTCGATGATTTGATTGGAACCGATACGGGATAGCTTACGGTCTTGTAATACACTCAAGAGCTTTACTTGCAAATACAAGGGCATATCGCCGATTTCGTCGAGAAAAATGGTTCCCTTGTCGGCCATTTCAAATTTGCCGATTTTGCCGCGCGGGTCAGCACCGGTAAAAGCACCTTTGACATAGCCGAAGAGCTCGCTTTCTAAGAGCGTATCGGGAATGGCACCACAATTGACCGACACAAAGGGTTTATCCTTACGGGCGCCTTCACTGTGGATGACCCGGGCGATGAGGCCCTTGCCGACACCGCTTTCGCCGGTAATGAGTACGGTCGATGATGAGTCAGCTACTTTCCGGATCTGCTTTTTCAACTGGCGCATATTGTCGGCCTGGCCAATGATCTGGCTTACTCCCTGTTCCTGATCGAGGTTGGTCAATTGATAGATAGACGATTTTACATTTTTCAGATTGTTGAACAGAAAAATATGATCATACCCGGCTAAGGGCGAATCAATCGTAATCATTTCACCGTAACATACGATTGTCCGGTCATTGGCCGAAATGGCATATTCCTTCTGGTCCAGGATAGTGTCACCCGTTTCTTTAATGGTCACCGTATGTCCTAAGAGTTCTATACCTGGCAACTGGTTGACAGCGCTCGTATTGGCACCCTGGACACGGCCATCCTGACGCAATAGCAAAACCCCTTCGGCAACGTGGCTGATAACCTCATTGAGAACATCCATGGTCTGCTTCGTACGCAAGGATTCCTGGTATTCGTAAGCCTTCGTGCTGATGAAATCAGCAATCGTCTTGGTAAATTCCCGATAGGCCGTGACGTTGGCAGCAACCCGCGCCTGAGCCGCCTGGTTAAAACAAATAAGGCCAATAACACCAATCCGTTCTTCCCCTAGCGTAATGGGCATAGCCAATTCCGTCAGTTCATGACATTCCTCCTTTTGGGAGCAATAGCGGCACAATTCATTTTCCTTGGGATTATCTATATAGCAAGTCTCTCCCGTTTGCAGTACATAGTTATAAATGCGTCCTTCGTTAGCCATGCTCTTGCTGATATTCGTATTCTTGATACCTGTACCGGCAATGCGGTCCAGGCGCGTATCGACGATTTCTACATCGACACGCGTTACCTGTTCGATAATTTGTGCATATTTTATAACAGCCGGCTGAATCCGCTTCAATACCGTTGGCATACTGTCACCTCACTGGTTTCTCGTATTTTTTCCATTGTAGCATGGAAACCGGCAAAAGCAACTGCCCCATTTATCACAACAAAAACAGCCACACCATCCCTGTGTGACTGTTTTTGTCATTTTTCGCTATTCAATTACATTGCATTAGCCCCAAATGTCGCCGACTGTGAAGCCTTCAGGGAAGGGATCTGTCGAGTCGAGGACGAGATTGTTAAACCCATAAATCCAGGATTCACCTGTAATCGTCGGAATGACTGCCTTATGACCGGCAATTTCCGTTTCTTCAATTAAGTGGCCTGTGTAAACGACGCCCATGAGCCCTTCATGACGGAAGGCTTCGTTCAGCTTCAGTTCGCCTTTGGCATACATAGCTGCCATTCTTGCGCACGTACCGGTACCGCAGGGGCAACGGTCCAAAGCGCCGATCCACGTAGACGGGTTGTCGAAATCTACGGCACCGGAGGCTACGGTTACGGCATTCTTGACATCCGATTTTTCCGGGTTCGGGCTCGGTCCGAAGAGCTGGGAAATGGAAATCCCTACGCCCGGATAGTTCGGGTGTTCTACCGGCAGCTGATCCTGTGCTGCTTTCAGGATCAACGAGGAGATACGCGTAATTTCGCGGCCCTGATCCGGTTCCAGTGCGACCCACGGGAACTGGCGTACATCTGCCATGACATAGAACATGCCGCCCCAGGCTACGTCAACGGTTACTTTTTCTACACCGTGACCGATATGCGGTACTTCAATTTCTTTGTTTACGTATACGGCAAAGGCCGGTACATTCTTGAAGGTAACTGCCGTTACTTTGTCGTTTTCATACATGGCCTTAATGCCGATCAGGCCAGCCGGGCATTCAAGAATGAATTCATTCAGGCCTTCCTTGGCCGGAATCATACCCGTTTCCAACAGTACCGTTGCTACAGAAATGACATTGCCGCCGGACATCATCGGATATTCGGTCTGTTCCATAATGATGAATCCTGCTGCTGCGGAAGGATCCTTCGGCGGTACAATGACGTTGCAGCACATGGGCGGATAGCCGCGCGGTTCACGCAGTAAGAATTTCCGCAGCCCATCGCCGTACTGGCGTAAATATTCTTCCATTTCATAGACGCTGTTGCCGGGAATCGGGCCAATGCCGCCGGTTACGACGCGCATCGGTTCGCCATCATGTGTTTCTACGCAGTTGATTACTCTTTTGAATCCCATCTTAATTTCCTCCTTTTGATACTTGCTATTTTTTAGCAGCACCTGGCTGCTTAAAACCTATATCAGTGACCGCTGGCAGCCGTCTGGGCTGCGTTCGTGTGATCTTCGTGCTTCATGAATTTAGGCGACGTTTCCGGTGCATACTTCTGGCAGAAGAAACCACCGAAGAGCAGTGCTGCCGCGCAGACGCCCAAGGTCACGTAGATGCCGAAGTCGTCCATGAAAACCGGCAGCATAAAGGTACCGGCTGCCGCACCAACACGGCTGCAGAAGATGGAAAAGCCCAGGCCGGAACCACGCATACGCGTATTGAACAGTTCAGGCGGATAGGGGTTTTCCGATACGACGGAAATAGCCATGCCCATGGCGAAAATGAGGAAGCACGTAACAGTAACGTATACGGAAATACCCTGCAGAAGAATCATGCCGATGATACCGGCTGCTGCGACGTAGAACGTGGACAAGAGGAAAGCCCGGCGGGAAATTTTATCGAAGAGAATAACCCCAATGACGGCGCCAGCCAGTACAAAGATATTGTAGGCTGCGGCAACCAAGCCCGGGTCGCCAACATTCATGCTCTTAACGATGATAGGGATGAAGATCCCTACACCGAAGTACGGGAATACCTGTGCTGCGTAGAAAACGCCACTAACCAGAGTATTCGTGCGGTATTCCGGCTTAAACAGTTCGGCCAATGTGACCTTTTCCCCTGTATTATCGGCTTCGTACGGCGGCAGGGTGTACTGGGCACCGATGTAACGATGTACGAGTTCAAGCCCCTGGTCATACTTGCCTACCGTAGACAGCCATTCGGCCGATTCAGGAATACGGCAGATCAAGCGGACGATACCGGCGACGAGGGCCGGAATAGCCGACGACATGAAGATGAATTTCCAATTATCTGCGCCAAAGCCCGTAATGACACTGCCCGTAAAATAAGAACCGACAAAACCGATAGTCCAGAAAATGATGAGCAGGCTCTGCGCCTTCGGGCTCCATTCTGCCGGCAGCCATTCTGTCAGGAGCGAGGCCCCTGTCGTATAGTCGACGGCAATGGTCAGTCCCAGGAGGACACGGACCACAAAGAGAATCAGCGGATCGTTAATGAAATACTGAATCAAGGCCAGCGCAGCGAAGACGAGCATATCGAAAAGAAAAAGCGTCTTGCGGCCTACGCGGTCGACAATATTGCCGACGATGAGGCTGCCCATGAGACCGATCAACGTACCGGAACCCAGGAGCCCTACCCAGAAGCTGTTCAGGTTCAGGGCGCTTGTAGCCTGCGCCAAGCCTGTGCCGGCAATGCCCAAGGTATACCCGCAGGCAATCTGGCCCAAGATAAAACAGAGAAATACTTTTTTATGAAATGTTAAGAGTGGTGCATCTTTCAAACTGATACTGGTACTCATGGCGACCAACCTTTCCGGCCTTTTGCATAAGGCCCTCTCTCCTTTCCTTCCGGACTACCGTCTGGCAGTCCGTACAGAAAGGATATCCATGAACTTCGTAAACATCTTAGATAACATTCGTTTCGTGCAGATTCTTGATAGCATCCATATCCAGATGGAGCAAATCATGGAGAATCGCATCGGTATGCTGCCCCAGCTGCGGTGCCGGCCGTTCAGCCTGGTCAGCACAGCCATGAATTTTCATCGGTGTTCCCGGTACGGAAATCGTTTCGCCAAAGGCCGGATCATCAATCTGCCAAAGCATGTGACGGCGTTTGATGATCTCACTTTCACAGGCTTCCTTCGTATTGCAAATGCGGCCGAAGGGAATGCCTGCCCCTGTCATCCAGGTTTCCAGCTCAGCCAGCGTGTGCTGGCTGCTCCATTCTTCCAGGAGTGGTTTTAATTCATCCAGGTAGTGGTCACAACGGGCCTGGTTATCGATGAAATGAGGGTTTTCTGCCAGTTCCGGTCGATTCATGACCTGGCAAAGGGATTTCCAGAATTTCTGTGTCCCACAGGCAATGGCAAAGCTGCCATCCTTGGCTTTCAGGACATCGAAGGGCGCAATTTCCGGATCGCGGTTACCTGCCGGTTCAGCGATTTTGCCATTCAAGGTGTAAGAAATGGCCCCTGTTTCAAGGATCGAGAAAATCGTATCGAGCATGGACACATCTACGCGCCGTCCTAAGCCCGTCCGTTCCTTCTGATATAAGGCCATGACGATGGCCAGGGACAAGTACGTACCGGAATAGTTGTCGGCAATGGCCGGGCCGACCTTGAAGATATGGCCTTTTTCACCGGTCATGCTCATGAGGCCGCCCATGGCCTGAGATACGACATCGTAGCTCGGCTGCGTAGCTTCAGGACCTTCCAGGCCAAAGCCGGAGATGGATGCATAAATCAGCTGTGGGTTGATTTCCTTGAGGACATCATAGCCGAGGCCCATCTTTTCCATCGTGCCGACGCGGAAGTTTTCACAGACGACGTCGACTTCGCGAATCAATTTTTTGAAGATTTCCTTACCTTTTTCTTCCTTCAAGTTCAGCGTAAGGCCGTACTTGTTGCGATTGACATAGGCATAGTAGCCGCTGGCACCATTTTTGAAAGGCCCCCAATTACGGCTCTGGTCCCCTTTGCCGGGAATTTCCAGCTTGATGACGGTTGCGCCATGGTCCGCAAGATGCATCGTGCAAAACGGGCCACTGTAGGCATGCGTTAAGTCTAGAATGCGGACACCGGTCAACGGCTTAACTGCTAATTGTTCAATTGTTTGTTTCGCTGTTTGTTTTGCACTTGCACCCATTGTTCCGGCCTCCTAGCCCCAAATGTCGCCGACTGTGAAGCCTTCAGGGAAGGGATCTGTCGAGTCGAGGACGAGATTGTTAAACCCATAAATCCAGGATTCACCTGTAATCGTCGGAATGACTGCCTTATGACCGGCAATTTCCGTTTCTTCAATTAAGTGGCCTGTGTAAACGACGCCCATGAGCCCTTCATGACGGAAGGCTTCGTTCAGCTTCAGTTCGCCTTTGGCATACATAGCTGCCATTCTTGCGCACGTACCGGTACCGCAGGGGCAACGGTCCAAAGCGCCGATCCACGTAGACGGGTTGTCGAAATCTACGGCACCGGAGGCTACGGTTACGGCATTCTTGACATCCGATTTTTCCGGGTTCGGGCTCGGTCCGAAGAGCTGGGAAATGGAAATCCCTACGCCCGGATAGTTCGGGTGTTCTACCGGCAGCTGATCCTGTGCTGCTTTCAGGATCAACGAGGAGATACGCGTAATTTCGCGGCCCTGATCCGGTTCCAGTGCGACCCACGGGAACTGGCGTACATCTGCCATGACATAGAACATGCCGCCCCAGGCTACGTCAACGGTTACTTTTTCTACACCGTGACCGATATGCGGTACTTCAATTTCTTTGTTTACGTATACGGCAAAGGCCGGTACATTCTTGAAGGTAACTGCCGTTACTTTGTCGTTTTCATACATGGCCTTAATGCCGATCAGGCCAGCCGGGCATTCAAGAATGAATTCATTCAGGCCTTCCTTGGCCGGAATCATACCCGTTTCCAACAGTACCGTTGCTACAGAAATGACATTGCCGCCGGACATCATCGGATATTCGGTCTGTTCCATAATGATGAATCCTGCTGCTGCGGAAGGATCCTTCGGCGGTACAATGACGTTGCAGCACATGGGCGGATAGCCGCGCGGTTCACGCAGTAAGAATTTCCGCAGCCCATCGCCGTACTGGCGTAAATATTCTTCCATTTCATAGACGCTGTTGCCGGGAATCGGGCCAATGCCGCCGGTTACGACGCGCATCGGTTCGCCATCATGTGTTTCTACGCAGTTGATTACTCTTTTGAATCCCATCTTAATTTCCTCCTTTTTACTTTCACGTGACATATATGTTACTTTATGAACTTTATTCCACAGGTGTTTCTCTCGTTTCTTCCCGTGTCTCAGCCGGCTTTGCTTCCTCTAGGCAGCCATAGTTCTTTTCCCGGATGCACTTTTCACAAAGCTTGAAGCTGGCGTAAATACAGGCAATGACTACGAAGGAGACCGGCACACCAATGAGGACAAACATGCCTTTGACGGAATTGACACCGCCTGAGGCAACGAGCACATAGGCTACGGTCGTAATGAGAAGACCCATGATAATCTTAATTAATTTCGGCGCTTCATCATCAATCTGCAGGTTCCGCACGCTCAGCGTAGCCAGGACGGCTGCCATAGGATCGGCGAGACAACAGAAAGAAATACATGTGGAAACGATGAAAGCGGCCATGAAAATCGTGCCAAAAGGCAGGCTGGACAGAATCTGGAAAATTGTCGTCTGCATGCCATACGTGTGGACGGCACTCCAGATGTCCAGGATTCCCGAGGTCTGCAGCTTAATCGTCATGCTGCCAAAAATGCCGATCCAGAACATGCAGAAGACAGAAGGAACGACAACACTGACCATGAGGAACTTGCGTACTGTATGGCCTTTAGCCATACGACTGAAAAACATACCGATTACCGGAGCATAGACGAAGAAGGAGCACCAGTACTGAATAATCCAATCGGCAAACCAATGATCCTCCGGTACCAGGGAATTCATGATCGTCGTATGCATCCCCCAATGATCGATCATGTACCCTGTCGCTTCTGTCCCCAGCTTGCTCATAAATTGCGTATCCCCCAAGAGGATGACAAAAACGAGGATGGACATGAAGATGAATATCTTCAACGTGGCCAGCCGCTGCAGGCCCCGTGCCATGCCGCACACACAGGATATGGTAAAAATGGAACAAATACAGACAGAAATAATCAGCCAGACAAGTTTTGACTGAGGAATGCCCAGGAGCAATTCGATTCCCGCGCCTACCTGCATGACGCCTACTCCCATAGAGTTGGAGACGGCGCCACACAGGCAGAAGATAATCAGCGCGTGTACCAGAATCGTCAGCTTCGGCATAGGGCGGCCAAAGATTACTTCCAGTAACGACCCAAAAGACAGGCTCTTTTTCAGATTATACGTCACGATGGCAAAGCCGACGGCACAAATGCCGTACATAGCGTACTGGATGAAGGACCAGTCCCACATGGCCTGCGAAATGGCATATATGGCTGCCTGCCGGCTAAAGGGTGTCACTCCGGCCGCAACAGGTGGCGTAGCAAAATGAAATATCGGTTCCCCCATGGCCCAAAACAGGATCCCCGTCCCTAATGAGCCGGCAATAGTCATGCAGCACCAGCTAAATGTGCTGTACTGGGGCTTCACATCAGCGCCACCAATTTTGATGTCCCCATACCGATAGATGATAAAGACTAGCACCAGGAAAATCATGCTAAGTGATAAAAGATTGATGTACCAGCCCAGGTTATTCGCCAGGCTGTACAGGAGCCCGTTGAGGAAAGCTCCCAGCTGTTCCTGGTCGAACACACCGGCGAGGATGAACAGCCCTAAGGCAATGGTCGCCGGCCAAAAGGACCAGGGATTGAGGTGCTTATCAAACGTATCCGCTTGCATCTTCATGTTTACATCTCCCTAGGAATCACAGCTCACTGCAGCACCGCATCTGCCTCCTTATGCCTGTTCCAGCAGAAAACATGAAATTCACGAATTTTTTATTCAGCTGTAAATGCCGTAACGGCCGCTTCAATCGTCGCACCTTCGGCTAAGTCACCAGCCTGGACCGTTACCCGGGCCGGTTTGTGTGTACCGAAAAATTCACTGTACACTTCATTGAACGCTTCAAAATCGTTGAGATCTTTCAGATACACATCAACTTTTGCGATTGTTTCCTTCGTACCGCCGCCGGCTTCGACGACGAGGAGCAAACAATCCAGAACCATTCTCGTAGCCTTGCGGATATCCGTGACGATTTCATTCGTATTCGGATCAAGGGCAATCTGGCCAGACGTGAGAATCAGGTTGCCGTATTTCGTACCATACGAATACGGGCCGGATGTTCTGGGCAGCTGCGGGTTCGTTAAAAATTCAATTGCCAAATTGGTCACCTTATTTCCATGAGATCTTGCATTCAGCTTATTTTTTTTCTACTGTTGCTACGCCTTTTTGATAGCAAACAAGGTTGGACGGCGTGTTGTGGCCTTTTTTTTCGAAATAGGCATTGAGGCCAGCACCGAATTTCTGCGTATCCATGAGCTTCGTCGCTTCAATGAGTGCGCCGAGCATTACCAGGTTGGCAGCGCGGCTGTTGCCTGCTTCATTGGCTTCGTTCGTTGCCGGAACGGCATAGACGTTGACGTTTTTCGGGAAGTCATGTTCGCCTACCATAGAGCTGTTGATGATGACCGTACCGCCGTCACGCATATTGCCGACATACGTTTCATATGCTTCATCGCTCATGGCAAAGAGGATATCATACTGGGAAGGATAGGGACTGCCGATTTCTTCATCGGAGACAACGATGTTGCAGCTTGCGGAACCGCCACGCATAGCAGCACCATAGGTAGAAGTCCAGCTTACGTTTTTGCCTTCTGCCGCTGCAATATTGATGAGGATTTTACCGGCCGTCAGTACACCCTGGCCACCTAAGCCGCTCATAATAATATCTGCCATTATTGTACACCTCCACGATCTGTGTATACGCCTACGGGGAATATTTTTTCGTTTTCGTTTTTAATCTTTTCCATAGCCTTGACCGGATCGAGTTTCCAGTTCGTCGGGCACGGGGAAAGGACTTCGATGAGGGAGAAGCCTTTGCCATCACGCTGGTTTTCCAGGCCTTTTTTGATGAATTTCTTCGTCTGTTCGATGTGCTTGACATCGTAGAGAGCACCGCGGGCAAGGAATTCTACATCGTAGTTCTGGAAGGATTTCAGCATATCTACAGGGTGGCCCATCGTATCAGGATTACGGCCGGCCTTGCTGCTGACGGTCTTGTCACCGACGAGAGTCGTTGCCAGGTTCAGCTGGCCGCCGGTCATGCCGAAGATACCATTGTTGGCGACAATCATCGTAATGGGTACATCGCGGATAGCAGCGTAAGACGTTTCGGAAAGACCGATAACGTAGGCACAGCCATCACCGGAGTGCACGTATACGTTAGCTTCCGGGCGAACCCGTTTGATGCCAGTCGCTACTGCTGCAAGACGGCCATGCGGGCCGGCGATCATATCATAGTCCAAGGCGTCGAGAGACCAGTAGGAACAGGCAATGTCAACGACACCAATGGTTTTATCCTGCAAGTTCAGTTCTTCTATAGATTCAGCAATGAGGCGCTGAATGATGCCATGGCCGCAGCCACCACAGTATTCTGTCGTATTCACAATCGATTCCGGTTTAGCAAATTTTGCCATTTTAGAACACCTCCGTCTGCTGAACCTTGCCAGCTTTGATATCTTTACAGAAATTGACAATGTCTTCTGCTTTCGGAATGTATTTCGTCGTCAAGTAGCTGTAGAACGGTTTCTGATGTTTCATTGCCAGGAGAACGTCTTCGCCCATCTGGGAGGACATGCTCATTTCTACCGTTACATAAGCTTCTACGCTCTTAGGCATTTTTTCGAAAGCCTTGCGCGGGAACGGCCATACCGTGATCGGCCGGAGCAGGCCCAGTTTGAAGCCTTCCTTGCGGGCCTGACGTACAGCAGATTTGCAGACACGGGAGGAAATGCCAATGGCTACGAGAACGATTTCTGCATCATCCGTCTGGAATTCTTCCCAGCGCTGTTCATTTTCATACATGGTCTTGAACTTGTTGCGCATGAGTTTTTCCCATGCTTCAAAGCCGATGGTGTGATCGAGGTTATAGACTTTGTTCTTCTTGACACCTAAGGGTTTACCTGTCAGCGTCCAGTCGAATTTGTTGATATCGTGTTCTTTTGCCGGTGGCAGCGTGCATTTTTCAATCATCTGGCTGATGGCACCATCAGTAAGAATGATGACCACGTTGCGATATTCTTCTGCTTTGTCGAAGGCCTGGTAGGTCAGTTGTACGCATTCATCGACAGAAGCCGGTGCATATACGAGCTGACGGCTGTCGCCATGACCACCGCCACGCACAGCTTCCCAGTAGGAGTCCTGGCCGGCTGTGATTTCGCCGTCACCTAAGCCGTAACGCATAGCGTCGACGAGGACACAAGGCAGGTTGTACGACGAGAGGTAGGAAATTTCTTCCTGCTTCAGGTCGAAGCCCGGGCCGGAGGAGCTGGACATGCAGCGTGCACCGGCAGCGGCAGCGCCCCAAATCATGCTCATGCTGGCGATTTCATTTTCACCCTGAATAAAGGTGCCGCCGTATTTCTGCATATTCGAGGACATATATTCCAAAATTTCACTTTGTGGAGTAATAGGATAGCCTGCATAGAAACGACAGCCTGCCCGCAGGGCAGCTTCCGCAATGGCTTCGTTCCCTTTCATCAATACGTAGTCTGCGCTCATTTTATAACCCCCTTTCGCTTACGCTATTGTAAATACGCAATCCGGACATGTCTTGTAGCACATGCCGCAGCCAATGCATTTTTCTTCATCAACGCGGATAATCTGATATCCTTTTTTGTTTACTTCTTCGAGAGGAATAATTGCCTGTTTAGGACATGCACCGACACATAATCTGCAGCCTTTGCATAATTCCGTGTTTGGTTTTGCTTTAGCCATCTTGAGCCCTCCATTTTGTTGAATGAATTACAATTATATGAAATGAAGCATACGTATTTTGAAACGCTGTTTTACATTTCTCTCTTCGCGTTTTATAATACTATTTTCAAATTCAAATGTCAATATATAATTCTCGTTTTTGTATTTTATTTTGATTATTTTAATATTGTTTACTATATTTCATTTTTACCAACTATCGTTTCAAAATAAATATTTAGAATTTCAAAATACAGTTTGACAGAATGGGAACTGTGTTGTTACAATAGAAACGGACAAATATAAGCTTATATCTATCTTTACACGAAAAAGAAGGGATTATCATGCCAACTGAAAAACCTGCCTCCTTTCAGGCAATTGACCGTGCCTGCCTGGTATTGGAAACCATTGCCGACCAGGGACAAATGAGCCTGAACGATTTACATACCAGGCTGAAGCTGAATAAGGCATCCCTTTCCCGCATTGTATTATCCTTGACAGAAAATGGCTTCCTAAACCGTGATGAAAAGAGTGGCGAATATTCCTTATCGCTAAAGCTCTTCGAAATCGGTGTGAAAGCGACGAAAGCGACGAACTATCCCCGTCTCATTACCAGTGAGCTCGAGAAGCTCGCTTCATCGCTGCAGGTCGTTGCCCAATTCTCCGTCGAGGACAACGGCGAGCTCCTGTGCCTGCAAAGTATAGATCCGGAAAATATGAATTCCTTTTCCGTCTATACCAGCGTCGGCGGCCGTTCGCCTTTATACGCAACTAGTGCCGGAAAGGCCATTTTAAGTACCTATACGAATGAGGAAATCATGGAAAAGTGGAATACCTTCCATGTCAAGACGATTACGCCGCATACGCTTACGACTCTCGATGCCCTGCTTCAGGACATTGCAGAAACGCGAAAACGCAAGTATGCCGTCGATCATGAAGAAACGGAACCAAACCTCTTCTGCATCGGCGCCGTCATCATGAACTACACAAACCGCCCTATTGGCGCCATCAGCCTGTCAGCCCATAGCCTGACAGCGGAGGAAGAAAAGCATTACAGTGAAGAGCTATTGAAAAGCGTCCAGCTCTTGTCAGCCAGTATGGGCTATACCGGGCCGGTCCGATAACAACAAAAGCTGCCGGCACAGAAATGAGTTCTGTGCCGGCAGCTTTTGTGTATCTATAAACTAAAAAAAAAGAACCACCGGGAAACATCCCAGTAGTTCTTTGTCCAGTAATCTGGCGGAGTGAGAGAGATTCGAACTCTCGCAGGCCTTACGACCTCTAACGATTTAGCAAACCGTCCTCTTCAGCCTCTTGAGTATCACTCCATATATCGCTGACTATATGATAATACAACATTTATGAGGTAATGTCAAGAGATTGTTTATCGGTTTGTCTAATTTTGCAGTCAGGATTTATCCTTTCTGATTGATAGCTTCTTCCAGCCGTTCCATCTTGCCGTTCATCATGTTCGTATAGCCCGGACGGATGTCGGCCTTTAAGACAACAGACGTACGGATCCCTTTATCCGTAAAATGCTGTGTAGCCTTTTTGACAACTGCCATGACGTCGTCCCATTCCCCTTCAATTTCCGTAAACATGGAATAGGTATGGCACGATAAACCGGAATCACGAATGATCTTTACCACTTCTGCTACGAGCGGCGCGTATTCATCGCCTGTGCCACTGGGAGCAATACAAACAGCAACGAGTGTATTCATTTCAAAAGACCTCCTCACGTAAAAAAAGAGAAATACGTTCTTCTTTCATTATACTGTTTTCCTGCTATTTGTCCACCAGTATAGAAAGACCAGTGCTGCCTCTGCAGTGCCTCATTCCTTGTCTGACGGCCGCTGCTGCCATAACCTGTCTTATTATTCATAAAAAGATTCTAACTGGCTTGTATGGCCGGCAAGGGCACTACAGGCTAAACGATAGGATCACAAAGAAAAACCGCCTTCCTCAGAAGGCGGTTAAAGAATCAGATTCTGTTAGATCTGCTACATCCGTAAATTCCGTATATTTCAGGCTTTCCTTATCGGCGGCAAAGACGATCGTGCCACTAATCTTACGGCGTGCCTGCAGCATGGGGATCCAAAGCCGGTCTCCACTCCACATGTCCTCATAGGGCAAGGTCGCAGCGGAAAACCAGCGCGGCTCCATTTCTTCCGTGGGAGCCGGCGTACCTTGCCACGTATGTACGAGGTAGACGTAACCGATATGATCAAGCTCTGCGTGCGTATCAAAACGGAAGTCCAGGAAGGCCACAAGTTCCAGGTCCGCTTCCTTAGCGACCAGGCCCGATTCTTCCCGGAGCTCACGTACGGCACACTGGCGGAACGTTTCGCCTGCTTCCAGTTTACCACCGAAGCCGTTCCATTTCGCTACGCCAAAGCCCCGCTTTTTACGGCCCAGAAGGAATTCTCCTGCGGCGTTAATGGGAAAACATAACGTAGTCGGACGCATGGAAAACACATCCTTTCCCTTATTTTCCTTTCTTTTTCATGTTCTTGAAATATTCATGTTCCTTATTGAGTTCCTGGAGGATCGTATGAATAGACCAGGAAATGTTGTTGGGCGTCAGCATGGCTTTAAGAGGAACATTTTTCAGACGGCCCCGGCGGATACTGTCTAAGAGAAGATTTACGTTCTGATTATCGAAGCCACAGAGAATCAGGGCTTCCTTCGTAACCGGTTCCAATTGTTCATCTTCTCCGACATTTTCGTGTACCTTTTCGTTGCCTTCTGTCGTTTCCGTCTTCATGGCCGCGATTTCTTCGATTTCTTCATCTGTAAGACCCAACACTTTGCCTACCGTTTCATCCTTTTCTTCTTCTGTAACGGCTTTAACCTGCGCTTTAGTCAGCATGCCGAGGAGCTTCAGCTGCTTTAACCGTTCCGGCGTAAAGTTTACTGCCAGGATCATTTTGAATGCCATAACTATCCTCCCTTTCATTATAAAAAATAATCTAAAAAAAGTCGCTGTGGCATAGTACCACAGCGACTCGTCTACCAATCAGATGCTATTTACGTTCCGGAAACCATGCCCGGCCCGTACTTAGACTAATTCGATGATAACGATCGGAGCTGCATCACCCTGGCGGAAGCCTTTTTTAATGATGCGGGTATAGCCGCCCTGGCGATCTTTGTATTTCGGTGCAATTTCATCAAACAGCTTTTTAACTACATCTTCGTCCATGATATAAGCCAGAGCCTGGCGACGTGCATGAAGATCACCACGTTTAGCGAGGGTAAGCATTTTGTCCGCTACTTTGCGGAGTTCTTTTGCTTTTGCTTCCGTAGTTTCAATGCGTTCATACTGGAACAAAGAGGTAACAATGCTACGCAGTAATGCTTTACGTGCAGAGCTGTCGCGTCCTAACTTTCTATAAGCCATCGTTCATCCTCCTAAATCTTATTCATCACTGGATTTCAGGTTGTACCCATAATCCCGTAACTTTTCAATGATTTCATCAACGGACTTCTTGCCTAAGTTACGAATCTTGGCAAGATCATCTTCCGTATGTTCTAACAAATCAGCTATGGTATAAATATTGGCGCGCTTCAAGCAATTCGAAGCACGTACGGAGAGGTCGAGAACTTCGATCTTAATACCGGCCGTATCTGCACCAGATTCCGTATCTTCACCGGGTTGATCATTATTGACGAACTCACCGTTGGTTTCATTTACTTTCGGGTTCGTTGCAATGTCCTGGAAGAAATTCAAATAGCTGATCATAATGGAAGCAGCCTTAGCTACAGCATTTTCAGCTGTAATGCTGCCATCGGTCCATACTTCTAGCGACAGCGAATCATAATCCATTTCGTTGCCGACCCGGATATTGCCTACTTCGTAATTCGTCCGAACTACAGGTGAGAAAATGGAGTCAATAGGAATGACACCAATCATATCTGTATCTTTCTTGTTCTTCGTAGACGGTACGTACCCTTTACCGCGTTCGATATGGCACTGCATATGAATATGAGCATCCGTATCAAGAGTTGCAATATGAAGTTCCGGGTTCAAAATTTCAATGTCTGTGTTTACGTCAAGATCTTTTGCGGTGAATTCGCATTCGCCATTTACGTCAACTGTGATATCAAGTTCATCAATATCGTCGCGTGTGAACTTCATGCAAAGCTGCTTCAAATTCAGAATGATATCCGTTACATCTTCACGAACACCGGGGATGGTAGAAAACTCATGCAACACGCCATCGATTTTAATCGACGTGATAGCAACACCATCTAACGAAGCTAAAAGAATGCGCCGCAAACTATTACCCAATGTGATTCCGTAACCTCTATCCAGAGGTTCGCATACGAATTTTCCGTATTTGCCGTCTTCGCTTTTATTCGCGATATCAATCTTAAACTTGTTGTCATCACTCATTAGGAAAATCCTCCTATTTCAGAATCAAACCAACTTGGAATAAAGCGCAGACTATTATACGCGTCTACGTTTCGGCGGACGGCAACCGTTATGCGGGATTGGTGTTACGTCTTTAATGGAGTTTACTTCTAAGCCAGCTGCCTGTAATGCGCGGATAGCAGCTTCACGACCGGAACCAGGACCTTTTACGAAAACTTCAACCTGACGCAGGCCATGTTCCATAGCAGCTTTAGCAGCTGTTTCAGCAGCCATCTGAGCAGCAAACGGAGTGCTCTTACGGGAGCCGCGGAAGCCCATTTCACCAGCGCTGGCCCAGCTCAGAGCGTTGCCCTTTGTATCGCTGATTGTGACGATGGTGTTATTGAAAGTAGAACGAATATGAGCAGCGCCCGATTCTACATGTTTCTTTTCTTTTTTCTTATTGCTTCTTACGTTATTCTTAGCCAAAATCGTGTCCCTCCTTACTCAAAAATTATTTTTTCTTACCAGCAATTGCTTTGCGCGGGCCTTTACGTGTACGAGCATTTGTCTTTGTGCGCTGACCGCGAACAGGAAGACCTGCACGATGACGCTTGCCACGATAGGAATTTACTTCAATGAGACGTTTTACGTTCAGAGCAGTTTCACGACGAAGGTCGCCTTCTACTTTGTAGTCCGTACCGATAACTTCACGGATTTTCTGAACTTCATCTTCCGTCAGATCGCGAACGCGAGTGTCGGGATTGATGCCCGTTTTAGCAAGGATTTCCTGAGAAGAGGAAAGACCAATGCCAAAAATGTATGTTAAACCTACTTCTACACGTTTGTCACGTGGTAAATCTACACCGGCTATACGTGCCATCTATTCATTCACCTCCTGAGAATTAACCTTGTTTCTGTTTATGTTTTGGGTTTTCGCAAATGACCATAACACGGCCTTTGCGTTTAATAATTTTGCATTTTTCGCAAATCTTCTTAACCGACGGTTTTACCTTCATAATTAACCTCCTGCGTAATCAAGCTTACTTAAAGCGATACGTAATACGACCGCGATTCAGGTCGTACGGTGTCAATTCCATCGTGACCCGGTCACCTGGCAGGATACGGATGAAGTTCATCCGCATTTTTCCTGATACGTGAGCCAGCACGATGTGGTCGTTTTCCAACTTTACCTTGAACATAGCATTTGGCAGTGCTTCGACAACGACTCCTTCGACTTCAATGACATCCTGCTTAGACATGTCTTACCTCCCTGGTAGATTCAACCTTGGCCCGATTCAATACGGACCGTATCCATTCGTTGCTGATTCGTGTGGAACTGGCGTCCTGAGCGGTTACGCTCGTTCCGAAAATACGGAGATGCCGGCAGTTTTTCTTCTTCGGCTTCTCCACTCTATACGTCCGGCCGTCAGCAATCCATACATACGAACCAGCCAAACGGGCAATGACAACATACATCCGGCCTGCATCTTTACCGGCGCAGCTGATAACAACTGTACCAGTCTGAATCGTAGTCTTATTCATGAGACGGTAAGGTCAGGATTTCAGGACCGTTATCTGTGACAACAATGGTATGTTCGAAATGAGCAGCCGGTTTCTTGTCACGTGTAACGACAGTCCAGCCATTACTCAGCTGATGTGTCTTTTCTGAACCCATGGTAATCATAGGTTCAATAGCCAGGACCAGACCCGGTTCGAGCAGTTCGCCATGACCGGCAAGGCCATAGTTGGGAACTTCCGGATCTTCGTGCATTTCTGAGCCGATGCCATGTCCGACGTAGTCGCGTACGACACCGTATCCGAAGGATTCGGCATAAGCCTGAACGGCATGTCCGATATCACCGAGGTGATTACCGGCTACAGCCTGTTCAATGCCTTTATAGAGGCTTTCTTCCGTTACCTTGAGTAACTGAAGGGTTTCGGGAGCCACGTGACCGATGGGCAAAGTGACCGTCGAATCGCCGTGATACCCGTTTTTGTTTACCACCAAATCAATGCTGATTATGTCGCCATCTTTCAGCTTACGCCGGCCGGGAATCCCATGAACGACTTCTTCGTTCACACTGGCACAAATTGTGGCCGGGAAACCGTAATAACCTTTGCAGCTGGGAAACGCACCGCGACTGCGAATGTATTCTTCACAGCGCTGGTCAAGTTCACCCGTAGTAACACCCGGTTTCGCCAGTTCTCTCATCAAGACCAACGCATCAGCTGTAATCCGGCCTGCTTCACGAATATACTCAATTTCCCTTTTAGATTTTAATATAATCATTCTTATTTACTCTTTTCAAGGCTAGCTACGATATCATGGTATACAGCATCCATGCCCTGTTTACCATCTACTTCGATGTACAGGTTGGAGTTTTTGTAGTAATCGATGAGCGGCTTCGTCTGTGCAGCGTAGACGCTGAGACGTTTTTCTACCGTTTCCACCTTGTCATCATCGCGCTGGTATAATTCGCCACCGCATTTATCACAAACACCGGCAACCTTAGACGGTTTGAAGGTCAAGTGATAGGTCGCACCGCATTTGCGGCAGATCTGACGGCCAGTCGTACGTTTGATGAGTTCTTCATCCGGTACGGCAATGTTGATTACACCATCGAGTTTAATGCCAAGATCGCGGAGAATGGCATCGAGTGAAACCGCCTGGCTTGTGGTCCGCGGGAATCCGTCGAGAATAAAGCCTTTCTTGCAGTCATCCTTTGCCAACCGTTCCTTTACAATACCTACTGTTACAGCATCAGGAACCAGCTGACCATTATCCATATACTTCTTTGCTTCCAAGCCAAGAGGAGTCTGTTCCTTCACAGCTGCACGGAACATGTCGCCCGTAGAGATCTGAGGAATACCGTACTGTTCAATCAAGCGTTCGGCCTGTGTGCCTTTGCCGGCCCCCGGAGGACCCATTAACAGAATATACATTCAAACTACCTCCTTATTTCATAAACCCTTGATACTGCTTATTGAGAACCAAGGATTCAGCCTGTTTCATCGTATCGATAGCAACACCGACGACGATCAGAAGTGCTGTACCACCGAAGTACACGCCCTGGATACCGGTAATCCAACCGATGAAGTTCGGCAGGATAGCGACAAAGGCCAGGAAGAACGCACCGGCCAGAGTGATTCTGGTCATGATCCGGTCAATGTAAGCTGCCGTCGGCTGACCCGGACGAATGCCCGGAATGAAGCCGCCGTACTTTTGCATATTTTCGGTGAGCTGTGGAATATTCAGCGTGATAGCTGTGTAAAAATAGGTGAAGAACATGATCAGCAGTGCGTACATGATGGTGTTGGTAAGTGTACCCCAAGCAAAGAAGCTTGCAATCCACTGGACCGTTTCATTCTGCACAAACTGTGCAATCGTAATCGGGAACATCAGCACTGATGATGCGAAGATGATAGGAATAACGCCAGCCTGGTTTACCTTCAGGGGAATATGTGTCGTGTGCCCACCATACATCTTCCGGCCGACAACGCGTTTCGCATATTGTACGGAAACACGGCGCTGCCCTTGCGTTACTTCAATTACAACAATAATCATCAAAAGTGCGATAACAGCGAAAAGCAAGGCTTGGAAAATGTTGATACTTCCAGCCTGTACGTACTGGTAAATCGTACTTGCACCCGTTGGGAAGCGTGCTACGATACCTGCGAAGATGATCAACGAGATACCGTTACCAATGCCGCCTGCTGTGATCTGGTCACCAAGCCACATGAGGAAACACGTTCCGGCCGTCAATACAATGGATACCATGAAGACCATGGCCCAGCTGTTATCGACGAGGGCGTTATTAACTTTCAGGGCATAGCTCATGGCAAATGCCTGAATGAAACCGAGAACTACCGTGCCCCAGCGCGTTACTTTCTGGATTTTATCACGGCCGTCCTGGTTGTCTTTGGCCCACTGTTCAAACGTAGGCACAACCGATGTCAGCAGCTGCATGATGATCGATGCGTTGATGTACGGTGTAATACTCATGGCCAGTACAGAGAACTTGCTCAGAGCACCACCGGAGAACAAATCGAGCAAACCGAAGAGGTTGCCGCTGCTAAACAGACTTTCAATCGCTGATGAATCCACACCCGGAACCGGGATGTGGACACCAAGGCGAAATATGATAAACATGATCAAGGTGAACACCGCACGACGACGGAACTCAGGAACGTTCAGAACATTCTGAATGTTTTCTAGCACCTTAGATCACCTCTACTTTACCACCGGCTGCTTCAATTTTCTGCTGTGCCGATTTAGTAAAGCCCTGCGCTTTAACAGTGAGTTTCTTTTCGAGTTCACCGTTACCGAGGATGCGGATACCATCACGGACATTTTTAACAATACCGGCATCTACGAGTGTTACGGGAGTAACTTCGGTGCCATCTTCAAAGCGGTTTAACGTGGAAACGTTAACTTCAGCATATGTCTTCGCGAAGATATTTTTGAAGCCCCGTTTCGGCAGTAAACGATACAACGGCATCTGGCCGCCTTCGAAGCCCGGACGAGTGCCGCCGCCACTGCGGGAGTTCTGACCTTTATTGCCTTTACCGGCTGTAGTGCCGTTACCGGAACCGGTACCGCGGCCTACACGGGTACGTTTTTTCTTAGAGCCGGGAATAATGCTCATTTCATGAAGTTTCAATTCAGCGTACCTCCTTCTCTATTAAATTTCTTCTACTTTAACCAAGTGTTCAACTTTATGAAGCATGCCTTTGATCTGCGGCGTAGCTTCTTTAATTACTGTGGAGTTCGTCTTGTGAAGACCCAGGGCGACAACCGTTGCACGCTGATCGGCAGGACGGCTGGCAACGCTCTTTACAAGAGTAACTTTTACTTGAGACATTACGTTATCCTCCTCTTATCAGCCGTAAATTTCTTCTACAGTTTTACCGCGGAGTTCAGCTACTTTGTTAGCATCTTTCAACTGGGAAAGGCCTGTGAGAGTAGCGCGAACCATGTTGTTCGGGTTGGACGAGCCGAGGGATTTCGTGAGGATGTTACGTACACCTACGAGTTCCAATACGGCACGAACAGGACCACCAGCGATAACGCCAGTACCTTCAGCAGCCGGTTTCAAGAGAACCTTGCCGGCACCAAAGATGCCTGTAATCTGGTGAGGGATAGAACCGTTTTTGAGCGGTACCGTAATCATATTTTTCTTAGCGTCTTCAACACCCTTGCGGATAGCTTCGGGAACTTCGCCAGCTTTACCTAATCCTGCGCCTACGCGACCGTTGCCGTCACCGACAACAACGAGGGCACTGAAGGAAAAACGACGGCCGCCTTTAACTACCTTAGCAACACGGTTGATGAATACGACATTTTCCTGTAATTCGAGACCTGCATGGTCAACTTTTGCCATGTGTTATTTCCTCCTTGATTAGAATTTCAAGCCAGCTTCGCGAGCTGCTGCAGCCAGAGCTGCTACACGGCCGTGGTATACATAACCGCCGCGGTCAAATACTACTGTCGTAATGCCCTTTTCGAGCGCCCGTTCAGCTACGAGCTTACCAACCAGTTTCGCTGCTTCAGCATTGCCGCCGAAAGCGTTCTGCTCTTTGATTTCCTTGTCTAATGTGCTGGCGGAAACAAGAGTTGTACCAGTTACATCATCAATTACCTGAGCATACATATTGGAAAGGCTGCGGAAAACGTTCAAACGCGGACGTTCTGCCGTACCATTAAGATTCTTGCGTAAGCGCCAATGACGTTTAACGCGGATAGCGTTCTTACTCTTTTTCAAGGAATTCACTCCCTTCTTTAGATGATTAAATTATTTCTTCGTACCAGCTTTACCAGCTTTACGACGTACATGTTCGCCAGCATAACGAATACCTTTGCCTTTATACGGTTCAGGCAGACGATAGCCACGGATCTTAGCAGCAAATTCGCCAACATGTTCTTTGTTAGCGCCGGATACTACGATCTGTGTAGCGCTCGGGCATTCAACAGTGATGCCTTCCGGAGCGTCGAGTTCGAGGGGGTGGGAGAAACCAAGTGTCAGGGCAAGTTTTTTGCCTTTCATCTGGGCTCTGTAACCAACGCCTACGATTTCGAGTTCTTTCTTAAAGCCTGTCGTTACGCCTGTTACCATGTTGGCAATGAGGGCACGAGTCAGACCGTGCAGCGCACGATTATTTTTATCGTCATTCGGACGTTCTACTGTAATGACGTTATCTTGTACTGTTACTTTCATATCCGGGTGAAGCGTACGAGTGAGTTCGCCTTTCGGGCCTTTAACGTTAATTACCAAGCCATCGAGGTTTACATTTACGCCTGCCGGGATATCAATAGGCATTCTACCTACT
>OKSB01001177.1_pt1 | contig 26839 bp, 19 predicted proteins | sample 1601171 | NCBI WGS metagenome assembly OKSB01 (sample SAMEA3541496, study PRJEB24748) | human gut metagenome | biome: human gut; feature: human-associated habitat; material: faeces | place: China | collected 2012 | reverse complement strand
GGCCCATTCTTTTCCGCCTTGCCGGAAAAGAATGGGGAGAAAAGGGGCGCTTGGATGCGTTTGGGGCGTGCTGCCGGTACGATTTAGGCAAGTACCAATTTTATAGTCGTTACGAACACACACTCACCCTACGAGCGCAAAACTACGCGCCGCCTGTTACGGTACACCAAGATTGATGGCAACTGCCTTTGAATGGCCGCAGTAAAAACGCCTTGCATTCAAAATTTGCGGGGCAGTACGGATTCGCATTGGTCTTGCTGACTGTCGTATCCCAACGCTGTTCCTGTTATCGCGGGAAAAATCCAGAAAAACCGAAGCGGTTTTTCTGGCCGCTTCAAGGAGGTCCGGAGGGAAATCGAAATCCCTCCGGGCTCGTTTTCTTTTGCCAGCGTTTTCTTTTGGAGAAGCAAAAGAAAATGCTGGATGGCAGCCGCAACTTTCTAATATGGGTTCTTACTTTGAAAAGTGCATTGTTGACTGCAAATCAGTACAGAGAAGTCTTTTACGTCCCCGCTGTCTGTGCGCGCAGTGCAGCGTAGACGCCGACGAGCTGCGTCGCGAGCTTTAACGGGTCTTCAGCCTTTTTGAGCTTGACGGACAGCATCGGCACCTTGCCTGCCGAGAAGAAAATGCGGCCCTTGAACTGCGCCTCGGCGCAGCAGGCGGAGATGGCGGCAAAGTCCATCGTGGAAAGCGACAGGAGAACCGCACCGTCTTTCTGCGTGATCTCCGTGATGCCCGCCGCTGCGGCTCTTGCGCGCAGAAGCGCGATGGCGATGAGGTTCATGACGCCCTTCGGAGGGTCGCCAAAGCGGTCGACGATCTCGTCGAGCAGCTCATCTGCGTCCTCCTGCGTGCGGATGGCCGCCATGCGGCGGTAGAGATCCATGCGCTGCTCGCCGGAGGCGACGTAGTCCTTGTTGATATTTGCCGTGACGGTGAGGTCTGCGGTGCATTCTGGCTCCTTCTGCGCCGCCTCGCCGCGCTCTTCGAGCACGGCGTCCTCAAGCAGCTTCAGGTACATATCGTAGCCGACGGTCATCATATGGCCGGACTGTTCCGCGCCCAGCAGATCGCCCGCACCGCGAATTTCAAGGTCGCGCATGGCGATCTTGAAGCCGGAGCCGAACTCCGCGTATTCGCGGATGGTGTCGAGCCGCTTTTCCGCGATCTCGGACAGGACTTTTCCCTTGCGGAACGTGAGGTACGCATACGCATGGCGGCTCGAACGGCCCACGCGGCCGCGGATCTGGTGCAGCTGCGCAAGGCCCAGCCGGTCGGCGTCCTCGATGATGAGCGTGTTGACGTTCGGGATATCAATGCCGGTTTCAATGATGGTCGTGCAGACGAGAATTTGAATTTCGCCGTTTGACATCGACTGCATGACGTCGCCGAGCTGCTCCTCGTTCATCTTGCCGTGGGCGACGGCGACCTCGGCCTCCGGAATGCGCTGCTTGATCTTCGCGGCGCACTGGTCGATGGATTCCACGCGGTTGTGGAGATAATAGACCTGCCCGCCGCGCGCCAGCTCGCGGCGCATGGCCTCGTCGAGAATGCCGTCCTGATGCTCAAGCACGAAGGTCTGCACTGGATAGCGGTCCTGCGGCGGCTGCTCGATGGTAGACATATCGCGCAGACCCGACAGCGCCATATTGAGCGTGCGCGGGATGGGCGTTGCGGATAGGGTTAAGACGTCGACGCCGCGCGAAAGTTCCTTCAATCGCTCCTTATGCGTCACGCCGAAGCGCTGCTCCTCGTCGACGATGAGCAGGCCGAGATCGTGAAAATGAATGTCCTTCTGCAGCAGCTTGTGCGTGCCGACGATCAGATCGATCTTGCCGGACTGCAGATCGAAGAGCGTTTTTTTGATCTGCGCAGGCGTACGGAAGCGGGAAAGCACATCGATGGTGACCGGGAAGGTCGCAAAGCGGCGCATGGCCGTGAGATAGTGCTGCTGGGCCAGAACGGTCGTCGGGACTAAGATCGCGACCTGCTTGCCGTCCAGCATACACTTCATGGCCGCACGCAGCGCGACCTCCGTTTTGCCGAAGCCGACGTCGCCGCAGAGCAGACGGTCCATCGGCGCAGGGGATTCCATGTCGCGCTTGATCTCGTCGATGCAGCGCAGCTGATCGTCCGTTTCGGCGTATTCAAAGCTCTCCTCAAACTCCTGCTGCCACGGCGAATCCGCCGCGAAGGCGAAGCCCGGCAGGCGCTTGCGCTCGGCATAGAGCTTGATGAGGCCCGCAGCCAGATCCTTGGCCGCAGCCTTGGCCTTCGCCTTTGTCTTTTGCCACTGGTCGCCGCCGAGTTTGTTGAGCCGGACGGGCGTATCCTCACCGGCGCCGATATACTTGCTGACCAGATCGAGCTGCGTTGCTGGCACGTACAGGCAGTCCGTGCCCTGATAGGCGATCTTCACATAATCCTTCGTCACGCCGCCGACCTTCAGCTGCTCCATGCCGACGTAGCGGCCGATGCCGTGGTGCTCGTGTACGACGAGATCGCCGGGAGTCAGATCGGTGAACGAATCGAGTTTTTTGCGGTTCGTGGCTTTCTTCGGCGCACGGACGCGCTTACGCTCCTGCCGGACGGCGATCTGTCCCTCTGTTAAGATGGCAAATTTGAGCGTCGGGTATTCAAGCCCCGCCGGGAGCGAGCCGCCCGCAATAAGGATCTGCCCCGGCTGCGGGAGCTTCGTCAGCGGGAAGGACAAAAGCGCGTTCAGGCCGCTTTTGGCAAGCAGTTCCTTTAAAATTTCCCCGCGCCGCTGTCCGCCGCACAGGACGATGGAGCCATACTGGTTCGACGCGTAATTTTTCAGGTCAGCCGCCGCTGTTTCCAGACTTCCGCCATAGCCCGGCAGCTGCCGGGCCGTAAAGGAAAGCAGCTGCTTGGGCGGCAGCGATTCGGGATACCGCGCGGCCAAAAAGCTGTCGCAGTAAATGACCGCCCGGCCGCGCAGTGACGCGGCCAGATCGTCCATCGTGGCGTAATAATCGCACAGCTCTCCAAAGAGCGTGCCGGAGGTCAAAAACGAATCGAGCAGAAGGCCGAACTCCTCCGCACGATCCTTTTCCCCGCGCTGGAGATTGCCGTGGTCGCAGAAGGCGACGATGGCCTCCTGCGGCAGATACGAGGCGGCGGTCGTGAATTCCGGGTAGATCAGCGCCATATACCGGTCAGCGCTGGCGAAAAGCGTCTCGTTTTCAAGCGCCTCGCAGTCCTTCTGCAGTGTTTCGATCAGCGCCTGATTGGGCGTTTTGCGCCGCTGCTGGCGCGCGATGATGGCGCGCAGGTCCTCGCACAGGCCGGATATCCCCTGCGGGTGCAGGTGCGGCTCCGTCTCGGCCACGGGCAGGAGGACAGCCTCGTCAACGTTTTCCGTGCGCCGCTGCGTGATGGGGTCAAAATAGCCCATGGTGTCCAGCTCGTCGCCGAAAAACTCCGCGCGCAGCGGCTTTTCCTGTGCAGGCGAATACACGTCCAGAATGCCGCCGCGCAGCGCGAACTGTCCCACGCCCTCGACCAGACTTGCGCGGGAATAGCCCGCGCGGGTCAGGCGTTCGATCAGCTCCGGCATACTGTATTCCGCACCGACCCGAAGCGTCACGGACGCGGAAAAGAGCGTCTGCCGCGGGAGCGTGCGCAGCAGCAGCGCGTCCAGACTTGCCACCAGCACCGGGACGCGTCCCTGCGCCAGCGCGTACAACAGCCGCAGCCGCTGCTGCTCCCACTGCCGGGACACGCCGATGGCCCCGGCCAGCGTCAGCTCACGCGACGGCAGCACGGGCGGCTCTTCGCCTAAGAATGCCCCCAGCTCGGAAGCCAGCCGCTTCGCGGCCATATCGTCCTGGCACACGGCGACGAGGGTCCGGCCGGACTGCTCATGCACGGCGGCAAGCACATGGCTGCGCGGGGCCTGACTCAGTCCCGACACAGCGACGGCCTGCTTCGCCTCCACGGCCTTCAGCAGCTGGTTATAATCGGTGCTCTTTTGCAGAAGCGAAAGCAGAACGTTCATGGGATTCTCCTAAAAACAGTTTTTTGCCCAACAGGCAACGCGCATAGGAGAGAGTCTCCTATGCGTAGGGGGTGTGGGTATTGAAAGTGAGATGGGGAGGGAATTTGCACAGCACCCTGTAGGGGCCGATGCCTTAGGGTGCGCTCAGAACATCTTCCCGTTATACTCCGCCGCGGCCTTTTCGCAGCCGTTTTTGACGATGCAGAGGGCCGCGTCGCCGGCGTGGGACATAGCCTCCTGATAGTCGGGCCATTCGGTCTTGGAGACGGTAGACAGCACCCAGTCGGCCAGATCGTAATCGGGGTGCGGCTTCGCGCCGACGCCGATCTTGACGCGCGGAAACTGGTCGGAGCCGAGGCAGGAGATGATGGATTTCAGGCCGTTGTGGCCGCCGGCAGAGCCGTTTTTGCGGATGCGGAGCTTGCCGACGGGGAGCGAAATGTCGTCAAAGAGGACGAGCACCCGCTCCGGCGGGATCTTATAAAAGTGCGTGGCAGCCTCGATCGCGATGCCGGAGGCGTTCATAAAGGTCAGTGGCTTCATGAGAAGCAGCCGCTGGCCGTCGAAGTCCGCCTGCGCGGTGAGGGCCTTGAAGCGCTCCTTGGAAACCTTGACCTGCAGGCGCGCGGCCAGCAGGTCAAGGGACATAAAACCGGTATTGTGACGGGTCTTCTCATACTCAGGACCCGGATTGCCGAGTCCCGCAATCAACCAGTCATAGGTTGGCTTTTGAAACAGCATAAAATCAGAACAGAACGGACATGGAGTTTTCTTCGTAGATTCTCTGGATGGCGTCGGCAAAGATCGGGGAAACGTCCAGATACTTGATCTTGCTGCACGCACCCTCAAGCGGCGGGATGGTATTCAGGAAGGTCAGCTCCTTGATGCAGCTGTTGGCAATGCGCTCGTTGGCCGGGCCGGAGAGCACACCGTGGGTCGCGCAGGCGTAGACCTCGGTCGCGCCGCCGATCTCAACGATGGCCTTGGCCGCGTTGCACAGAGAACCGGCGGTGTCGACCATATCGTCAAAGAGGATGCACTTCTTGTCCTTGACGTCGCCGATGACGTTCATGACCTCACACTGGTTGGCCTTTTCGCGGCGCTTGTCGACGATGGCGAGGTTCATGCCCATCTTGTTGGCAAACGTGCGGCTGCGGGCGACGGAGCCGACGTCCGGAGAGACGACGACCATTTCCTCCGGATGCTCAAACTTGGACATATAATATTTCACGAAGATGGGATTGGAGAGCAGGTTGTCAACGGGGATGTCAAAGAAGCCCTGGATCTGGGACGCATGCAGATCCATGGTCAGCACGCGGTCGGCGCCTGCGGCCTCGATCATGTTGGCGACCAGCTTTGCCGAGATGGGGTCGCGGCCCTTGGCCTTGCGATCCTGACGGGCGTAGCCGAAGTACGGGATGACGGCGGTGATGCGGCCGGCCGAGGCACGGCGGCAGGCGTCGATCATGATGAGCAGCTCCATCAGGTTGTTGTTGACCGGCTTGCAGGTCGACTGTACCAGAAATACGTCGCTGCCGCGGACAGATTCATTGATCGTCAGGGAAACCTCGCCGTCGGCAAAGGTCGTTACGGTGCAGTCGCCCAGCGGCAGCCACAGCTTGCGGCAGACGCCCTCGGCAAACGGACGGTTGGCGTTGGCGCAGAATACCTTGACGTTCTTACCATGAGAAATCATATGAAATTACCCTCTCTCTTGTGTTGTTCGGTCTGTTCCTGTTCTGTGTGTTCTATATCATGGCGGCACCCGCCGCCGGGGATACGAGGCTTATTTTTTCTCCTTCAGCTTGTGCCGGTTGGCCCAGTCGCGCTTGTTCTGCTGGCGGGCGCGGGCGATGGCGAGCGCTGCGGGCGGCACGTCGTCGGTCACGGTGGACCCGGCGGCGATATATGCGCCCTGCCCGATGTGCACGGGCGCGATGAGATTGGCGTTGCAGCCGATAAACGCGTCGTCGTCAATGACGGTGCGGGATTTTTTCACGCGGTCATAGTTGACCGTGACCGTGCCGCAGCCGAAGTTGATATTTTTACCTACGTCGCTGTCGCCGATGTAGGTCAGGTGGGAGATCTTCGTGCCGTCGCCGATGGTGGAGTTCTTGACCTCCACAAAATCGCCGCAGCGCACGTGCGAGCCGATACGCGAACCCGGACGGACGTAGGCGAAGGGGCCGACGGTCGTGTCCGCGCCGATCTCGGAATCGTAGACCTGCGAGGCGTTGACACGCGTATTCTCTCCGACCTTCACGTTTTCCAGATAGCTGTTCGGGCCGATCATGCAGCCGTCGGCGATGGACGTCGTACCGCGCAGCACGGTCCCGGGCAGCAGCTCTGCCCCAGCCCCGACGAAGACGGTCGGCTCAACATAGGTGTTGTCATAGTCCCAGATCGACACGCCTGCGGCGGCCAGATCGTACAGAACGCCCCGGCTGAGCACGGGCTTCCACTCGGCCAGCTGCTGCATGGACGAAACGGCGTAGACGCCGTCGCGGTCGGTATAGGGAATACCGTGCTCCTTCATGAAGTCGGTGAAGATGAACGTATCGTCCAGCGCGTCCATCAGCGCCTGACGGCTCACGGAGCTTACGCCGCTTTCAACCGGTGCGCCGGAGAACGCTTCCTCGTCGACGGCAAACGGGTCAATGACGGCGGGGCCAGTGACGACGATGACGTCCTCTTCCTGCTCGTCGGCCGTGGACAAAAAGACGTGGAGCTGGTCGGCAGTTTCCTCGAGCTTCGCGCAGCTCAGTTCACAGCCGTCCGGGAAGCAGTGCTTCGCCTCGGACAGGAACCGCTCGTGGCAGACCAAAAAGAAACGCCCGACCCCGCCCGCGGCCAGAGAACGCGTCAGCCACGACAGCAGCGGCGTCCCCATGATCGCCTGCAGCATCATCGGGCGGGAAAAACCTGTTTTCGCGGTATCGTCAGGCACAAAGACGACGGCAGACAAATCAGACAACAGACCCACGCTCCTTCACCGATAGACATTCTGCCTGTATTATAGCACAATTACAGCGCTGAGCGCTGTATGCACGGCGCAGCCGTGCAAAAAATCGGCATCGCCGATTTTTATTGTCGCTGTAACAGCAACACAAAGACTTTTGCAAAGCAAAAGTCTCGTGCCAATGGCACGTGAGCGCACACAGTGCGCCCTTTGTGGCTATTATAGCAGAGATTATGCTGTTTGTACAGAAAGCCGCGCGGAATTTTCACGGAAAAACAGAGAAAGTTTTCTGGAAAAACGGGCTATTCATTGCACAAATGAACAAACTATGATAGAATACCCACAGATTATCAGAAAAACAAAGAGGAGCAACTATGCTGACACTCAAGAATCTCAGCCTGACAGCGGCTGACGCGCAGGGACGCGCGGACATTGTCAAAAACGTCTCTCTGGACGTAGAAGACGGAAAATTCCTTGTCATTACCGGCCCGAACGGCGGCGGCAAGACGACGCTGGCCAAGCTCATCATGGGCCTTGCGACCCCCACCGGCGGCCAGATTTTTCTGGACGGCGAGGACATCACCGGCCTTTCCATCACCGACCGCGCAAAGCGCGGCATTTCGTATTCCTTTCAGCAGCCGCCCCGGTTCAAGGGCATGAAGGTCTCCGACCTTCTCACCATCGCGGCGGGCAAGGCGCTTTCCCATGACGAGGCCTGTTCCTATCTGACGCAGGTGGGTCTGTGCGCGCGCGACTATCTGAACCGCGACGTGGACACGAGCCTGTCCGGCGGCGAGGTCAAGCGCATCGAGATTGCGACCCTGCTGGCCAAAAATTCCCGGCTTATGATCTTTGACGAGCCGGAGGCAGGCATCGATCTGTGGTCGTTTGCCCGGCTGACGGAAACATTCCGCGAGCTGCACGAAAAGGGCGGCCGCACGATCCTCATCATTTCCCATCAGGAGCGCATCATCCGTCTGGCCGACGAGATCATCCTGATCGCGAACGGCGAGATCGCCGGACGCGGCACGGCGGACGAGCTTTATCCGAAGCTGCTGTCGCAGACCGTTGCGGGCTGCAATCTGCTGGAGGTGAACGGAATATGCTGAACGACATTCAAAAAAGCATTCTCAAGACCGTCTCGGATATGACGGGCATCCCGGACGGCGCGGTGAACATCCGTCTCGACGGACAGAAGGCGTTCCGCCAGAACTCCGAGCATATCCAGATCGTCTCCAAGACCGACAAGGACGGCATCGACATCAAAATCGCGCCTTTTACCAAAAGTGAAAACGTGCATATCCCTGTCGTACTGAGCAGAGCCGGGTTCCACGACATGGTCTATAACGACTTCTTTGTCGGCGAGGGTGCAGACGTGACCATCGTGGCCGGGTGCGGCATCCACAACTGCGGCGACTGCGACTCCGAGCATGACGGCATCCATACCTTCTACATCGGCAAAAACGCGAAGGTTCACTATATCGAAAAGCACTACGGCGAGGGCGAGGGTACGGGCAAGCGCATTCTGAACCCGCAGACCATCGTATATCTCGAAGAGGGCGCGTCCATCGTCATGGACACCAGCCAGATCGGCGGCGTGGACGATACGAAGCGCTATACAAAGTGCGAGGCCAACGGCGCGAATTCCGAGGTGCAGATCAACGAAAAGCTCCTGACGGCGGGCGATCAGCACGCTGTCAGCGAAATGGACGTGATCCTGAACGGTGCGGGCGCGCGCACACGCGTTGTCTCCCGGTCTGTCGCGAAGGAGCAGTCCACGCAGGTCTTCTACCCGCGCGTACAGGGCAACGCCCCCTGCTTCGGCCATGTGTCATGCGACTCGATCATCATGGGTGCGGCAAAGGTGCGCTCCATCCCCGAAATTTCCTGCAACCACGTCGACGCGACGCTTATGCATGAAGCCGCCATCGGCAAGATCGCAGGCGAGCAGCTGCTGAAGCTCGAAACGCTCGGCCTGACGCCGGAGGAGGCAGAGGAGAAAATTCTCGAGGGCTTCCTGCGTTGACCTGCTTCGGTAAAATCCACAACAAATCTTCGTTAAATCTGTGCAAATTGTCTTGCTTTTCCAGATTTTATCCCATATACTGAGCCTGTAAGCGAATGAAAAGAGATACCCCGCCGCAGGAGCGGGAGGAGAGGAGTCAAAGAGATGAATCTGGAAAAATTACGCGCCCGGAAGGGCTTTATCTGCGACATGGACGGCGTGATCTATCTCGGCAGCCAGCTGCTGCCGGGCGTGCGGGAATTTGTAAGCTGGCTGAACGAAAACGACAAGAAGTTTCTGTTCCTGACGAACTCGTCCGAGCGTTCGCCCAAGGAGCTGCAGCAGAAGCTGCAGCGCATGGGACTGGATATCGGCGAGGAGCATTTCTACACCAGCGCGCTGGCCACCGCCGCGTTTCTCAAAAAGCAGGCGCCGGGCTGCACCGCGTTCGTGATCGGCGCGCCGGGGCTTCTGAACGCGCTGTATGACGTGGGCGTCACGATGAACGACGTGGACCCGGATTATGTGATCGTCGGCGAGACGGCAAGCTATAATTACGAGGTCATCACCAAGGCTGTCCGGCTGGTTCTGAACGGTGCACGGCTGATCGCGACAAATTCCGACCTCACGGGGCCGACGGAATTCGGCATTGCGCCCGCCTGCCGGTCGCTCGTCGCGCCGATCGAGCTGGCGACGGGCCGGAAGGCCTATTTTATGGGCAAGCCGAACCCGCTCATGATGCGCACGGGCCTGCATCTGCTGGGTGTCCACTCCGAAGAGGCCGCCATGGTCGGCGACCGGATGGACACCGACGTCATCGCGGGCATGGAGTCCGGCCTTGCTACCGTCCTCGTCCTCTCCGGCTGCACGAGCCGCACCGACGTAAACGGCTATCCCTACCGCCCGACCTACATTCTGAACGGCGTGGGAGAGATCGTAACGGGATAAAAATGACTGCGCCCCGGTTTTCCAAACGGAAAACCGGGGCGTTTTGCCTGCTCTGCGGTGCACTGGCGTGGGAGCGCCCAACGGCTTCCCCGGAGGGGAAGCCGGCTGCGGAGCGAAGCGGAGCAGACTGATGAGGGTGAGCAGCACTTGCACTTTCTTTTGCAGTTTCTCAAAATCGCAGCTGCTCCCCAGCCCTCATCCGGCCCTTCGGGCCGCCTTCCCCGGCGGGGAAGGCTTTGGTTTGTACGATCTTTGTACGGCTGTTACAGCTTTTCCAGCACTGCGGCCGGGACGGGGCAGTCGTCTGTGGTCAGGCCGGTCTGGAAGTCGAACTGGGCCGAGATCGACACCTGCGTGTCGACGACACCGACCTGTACGCTGCCGCCGGTCGTGACGCGCAGGGCTGTGATCGCGCCGTCCTGCACATCCAGCTCCAGCGTGCCGGGCAGGTACTGCACGTCCAGCTTCTCCGCCTCCGGCGCGATGGCGCAGGCGGCCTGCTTTGTCTGCTCGGCGCTGAGGCTGAGCGTATAGTGCCAGCCAGTCTCCGTCTGCTCGCTTGCGGCGCTGTCCTCCAGACAGGCGCGGTAGGCCAGATCGATCAGATCCGCGCACTTGACCAGCGCCTGCTCACTCACGGCGGGAGAACCATCCTTTGAAAGGACCGTTTCGCCGGAGAAATACAGCTCCAGCGCGCCCGTGCGGATGCAGCTGACGGTCTTGCCGTCCTTTACAGTCCGGGTGTAATCCAGCGACGTATCGAAGATCACGGGGCCGCAGTTGGCGCTGAGCCGGACGCAGGCGGCAAGCGGGTCGCGCCTGCCAAGCTCGGAGGCGGCAGACAGCACGCGCAGCAGATCCTCCGTCAGCTCCAGCTTGCCCTGATAGCCGCCGTTCGCGATCGCATCCGTGACCGCCGTGGGGACGGTGTGCGCCGTCTGCGCGTCCTGCTGGACGGTAAGCTCGGCCCAGACGGTCATCGGCTGTGTCTGGCCGCTGTCGTCTTCCGCTTCACAGCTGCCGGAGGCTTCGATGGAGCGGATCTCCCCGTCTTCAACGTGCATACACAGGTCGATGCTCTCGACGGCGCTGAGCGAATCCGCAATCGTCGGCGTCAGCAGCGAAAGCGCCTGCTCTGCGTCGCTGCCGTAGGCGGTCACGGAATAGACCTCCCCGCCAGCCTCGCGGGCATGGGTCACGTCGGTCGCGTTGTAGAGCGTCAGCAGATGCTCGCCGAGCGTGGAATAGTCCGGGAACAGGCCGCTCGTGCGGTAGGCGCTGCCGTTTTCGAGGTAGATCGCGCCGTCATAATAATACAGCTGCACGCCGTTATCCTCGATGCAGAGGATGGTGTTCCCACCGGCCTGCGTGCGGAACAGGCGCACGTCCGTTCGCAGCGTCTCGTCGCCAAGCTCCATCTGCACGGACGCGGTCATGTCCAGCTCCTTCCTGCCGGAGAGATTTTTCAGCAGCAGAAGCGCATCCACGCTGCTCTTGAGACTGGCCCGGTAGATGAGGATCCCGGCGGCGATCAAAATCACGGCCACAAGCGCGATGATCCACCAGACGCGGCGCTTTTTCTTCTTTTTCTGCAGCTGCTCCGGTGAGACGGGCGCTTCCTGCGCGTCCGGGTCGATGACGCCGATGACGGCGTCGTTGGCGTTCTGCTCGTCCTGCATGGCCTTGCGCAGCGCCTGCATCTGGCGGCGGCGCTTTTTGCCGGTCTTATGGATCAGATGAATGATCAGCAGCACCAGCAGAGCCGCAAGCCCGGCCAGCACGATCCACACCCACCAGACGGGGAACGTGGACAGCGCCGCAAGCTGCACGGTCTGGCCGGAGGCCTCGAAGGACAGATAGCTGCCGATCTCGGTCGTGGGCACCTTCTGCCAGACGCCGTTTTCGTTTTCCAGATAGATATCCAGCTTGCCGGACTGCCCATCGGGCGCGCGGAAGCGGATGGTGTGCGTGTCCGCGCCGTCGTCCGGCAGGCGGAGCTGCCACTGCTCGACGACGGAGCGCGCCACGTGCGCGGCGGGCGCATGGCCGTCTGCGATATTCTCGCAGTATTTTCGGATGGCCTCCGGGATGCTGGCAGAGATCTCGCCGAAAGCGGCGGGCGTGATGGCCTGCGGCTGCGCCTGCAGGCGGTCGGCGCTCGTATACGCGCCCTCGGCCAGGAAGACGGGCCTGCCGTCGGCCCGCTGCACATCGCTCGGGAGCGCGTCGATGCTGGCGTGGTACTGCGCGGTCACGGTGGTGTCAAACTGAATATTTTCAAGCGTCTGCACGTCCCACTCGCCGTACTGTCCGTCGACGGCAGGGATGTCCGGGTACACGCTGTCCGGCAGGGACTCGCCGTAATTTACTTCTACGGTCTTGAGCACCTCCCCGCCCGCGACGAACTGCACAGTGAAGGTGCGGAACGCATCGGGAAGCGCTTCGTTTTCCAGCAGCGTTTCATACGCGACCGGCTCCGCCTGTCCGGCAGCGCTTGCGCCGTCAAGTCCGGCCAGCGTATCGGAGACAAAAACGTTATCCGCGAACGCACCTGCGCTGCTGCCGCTGATCGCGCCCGCATACTGGGAATACCCGGTGATGGACACAAGCGACACGCAGCCGGAGACGGTGCTGCCGCTGCCGGTCACGCTGTCCGTCACACCCGTGCCGGTGATGCCGCCGACATAACGTCCGCCGGAAAGCGCACACTTGGCCCAGCAGTTTTCAATCGCCGCGCTGCAAATGCCCGCGACGCCGCCGGCATAATCGCCGCTCTGGCTCTCCACGCTGCCGTAGGCCTCGCAGCCGTCGATCAGGCCGAGATCCATCCGGCCGCAGATCGCCGCCGCGCAGTCCTTCTTGGCTGTGACTGCGCCCGTGGAGACGCAGCGCTGCAAAACGGCGCGCAGCTCATACTGCTTGCGCTCGGTCGTGGACAGGCTCTGGCTGACGTCGCTTTCCGGGTCAGCGCCAGCCTCCATGCCCATCGCGCCCGCGATGCCGCCGACGTTGCGGTCGGCCTGCACCGCGCCGGTATTTTCGCAGCCGCGCAGAGCGCCCATGGTGATGCTCTCCGGATCGGTCTGCGAGCCGTCGGTCACAAGGTCGCGGTTTTCCAGACTGTCCATGGCGTCAAAGACGGTCGTACTGATCTCGTCCAGCTTGTCGCTGACGGCCTGCACGTCTTTTTGCAGCGTCTCGGACAGATTCGCCGCCTGTGAGCCGATGGCGCGCATCTGCGCGCCCATGCCGCTCAGCGCACCTGCCAGCTCCGGCATGGAAGCGTCTGCATTCATCTGCAGCGACGCGCTGAGCGCGCCGGAGCCGTCTGTGCCGCCGGAGATTGAAATGTCAGACGGGTCAACGAATCCGCCCACGCCCGCGCCGATCCCGGCGTCCTTGTGGCCTTCAATTTCCAGCGGGTGCGTATCGACGCTGACGCCGCCGTCCGCTCCCGCACCAATGACGGCGCCAATGCCTGCCGACGCGTCCCCGACGGTGAGGTCTGCCCCGCCGCTCACGCCGCCGTTTGCCAGCGCACCCGCATCGATAGTTGCGGTCGCGCGGAGATTATTGGCTGCATTCGAGGCGCTGTCGAGATACGTTCCCATTCCGGCCAGCTGGGAGCCGAGGTCGCTTGCCGCACCGCCTGCGTCAGCGGTTGCCTGATCGGTGAGCGTTTTCAATTCCTTCAACTGGTTCTGCAGCTGCTCCTTTGTGCTCTCGGAGACGGTCACGGCGACATACGGCTCGACCTGACCGGCGATGCCGCCGACGTCCTTGCGGCCGTAGATCGTGCCGGAGTTCGTATTATTGAGCAGATACCCGCTCGTCACGCCCGCAATGCCGCCGACATTGTAGCCGACGTGCTCATAGCCGACCGTGCCGGTATTTTCGCAGACTGCGATCAGGCCAGTATTCCGGCCTGCAATGCCGCCGGTGGCGGTCGTGGTGAGGAAGGTCTGCGTGGTGGCAAGATTGGCAAGATCAAGCGTGGTGTCGATCTGAATGTCGCTGAGGCTCAGCGCAGAGTCGATGTTGTCAATATTGACGCTGCCTGTATTCGTGCAGTGCCGGATGGTGCCCGCATTCTGGCCCGCGATGCCGCCCGTGGCGGTCGTGCCCTGCACCTTGCCCTCGAACGAGCAGCTGACGATCTGGCCGGAGGCCTGATTGCGGCCCGCAATGCCGCCGATCTGCGTGTCGCCCTGCACCATGCCGGTGAACGTGCAGCAGACGATCTTGCCGTAGTTCTCGCCCGCGATGCCGCCGCAGGCGATCTTATCGCCGCCCGCAGCCACGGAGCCCGCAACATTCAGGTTTGCCACGCGTCCGCCGGGCAGGATCGTGCCGAACAGCCCGGCGGGGCTGGCATTTTCCGTGAGATTGAAATCAGAGATGGTATGTCCGCGTCCTTCAAACGTGCCGCCGAAGGAGGCTGCAGGCGTAAAGTCCACGCCGGAAAGCGAAATATCCGCGCGCAGGATGAAGGTTTTTCCCTGCGACCAGGTATCGAGCGAGCAGTTTTTCGCAAACGCGGCAAACTCTTCAGCAGAGTCCAGATAGACGGTCTGCATACTGCCGGATGCCGCGGCTGCCGGGAGAACGGTCAGGCAAAGCGCCAGCACCAGCAGCACCGCACCCACGCGGGCCCGAAGCGTTCTGTTATTCATGCGCGTCATCCTCCTTTTCCGTCTGCGCCTGCGGCGCGTCCGCGGTTTCCGGCTCTGCCGTGCCGGAGAGCAGGCTGATATTGACGTCCCCCTCCACGACCGCGTGTACAATGCCGCTGATCTGGCCGTGAATTTCGCCGCGCACCATGCCGTCGATGCGCACGCGGCCCGCAGACTGATGCGAGGAGACGGCGGAGGGCATATCGAACGCAGTCTTGTCAATGACCTTCTCGCCCAGAAGCAGGATCTGCGGCAGAATGAACATGACGATGAAGATCGTGATAATCGTGCCGCGGCCAAGGCTGTCGCCGATACCGGCAATCGCGGCGTTGGAGGTCATCTGTCCAATGAGGATACCGGCGATGGCCATCATGAGGCCCGAGGTGATGATCGTCGGGAAGGACAGGTTCATCGTCTCGATGATCGCGTCCTTCTTGGGCATTTTGTCCTTGAGCTCCATGAATCGGCTGGTCGTGACGATGGCGTAGTCGATATTCGCGCCCATCTGGATGGACGAGACGACCAGATAGCTCAGGAAGAACAGGGGGCTGTTCGTGATGGTCGGGATGCCGTAGTTGATCCAGATGCTGCCCTGAATGACCACGATCAGCAGCACCGGGATACCGGCTGATTTGAACGTGAACAGCAGCACAACCAGAACGATCAGGATAGACAGCACCGACACGACGACGTTGTCGCGCGAGAACGAGGTCTTGAAGTCCTGCTCGGACGAGGAATCGCCCACGACGTATACCTCGCCGTCCGGATAGTATTTGTGCGCGACGACGCGCATCTGGTCGAGGAAGTCATACGTCTCGTCGCCGCCCACGGGCAGGTTCAGATAGACGAGCATACGGGTATAATCGTCGGACTGCAGCTGCTTGCGGGCGTTGGTGATCTGCGAATAGGCGCTTTCCAGCGTCTCGGTCATATCGGCGTCGAGCGTGACGTAGCCGTCCTGCATTTCACCGTAGAGGAAGGTGAACATATCGATGAGCGGCACGGAGTAATTGGGAAGACCGCCGATGATCTTGCCGTAATTGCCGCCGTCGGCAGCGTAGGCCGCATAAAGCAGTTCCGCGACCTCATAGTCGAGGTCGGTCAGCTCGGAAAACTGCCGCGGCGTCAGTGCGTCGGTCAGCATATAGCCGCCCATGGCCTCCACATTGGAAAGGCCCAGCGTGGAATCGACCTCGTCGTATGTCCCAAGCTCATCCAGCAGCTTCTTTTCCGCCGCGTAATCCCCTGCCGGGACCACAACGGCAACCATATTCGTCGAGCCGAACGTCTCGTCCATCAGATCGTCCGCGATCTGCTGCTCCGAGCGCTTGGTCGTCTCCAGATAGCTGAAGCCGTAGACATACGGGCAGTTATTCGCAAGGAGCATGGCGACGATGATGACCGCCAGAAAAATCGGCGGAATGATCTTCTTTGTCGCATAGGCAAACCTGCCGACGAACGGAATTTTGGGAACGAAATTCTTGTGCCGCGTTGCGTCAATTTTTTTGCCGAAGAGCACCAGAAGGCCCGGCATGAGAAAGAACACCGCGAACAGCGAGAAGAAAATGGACTTGATCAGGCAGATGCCAAGGTCAAAGCCCAGACGGAACTCCATAAAGAGCATCGCGACCAGGCCGCCGATCGTCGTCAGGCTGCTGCCGCAGATCTCCGGCACAGCCTTGCTCAGAGCGACAATGACGGCCTCGCGGGTGGGAAGCTTTTCGTGCTCTTCTTTATAGCGGTTGCAGAAAATGATCGCGTAATCCACAGACAGGGCCAATTGCAGCACGATGGTAACGGAGTTTGACACGAACGAGATCGTGCCGAGCAGGAAATTCGTGCCCATGTTCAAAAGCGCCGCTGCAATGAACGTAATGAGCAGCACCGGCACCTCCGCATAGGTCTGCGAGGTCAGGATCAGCACGGACACGACGACGATTGCCACGATGATGACGATCACGCCGATCTCCTGCGCCAGCGTCTTGGACGCGGTATCGCCGAAGGTCGCCGAGACGTAGATGTCATAGCCGGAAAGCTCATCCTCGACCCGGTTCATGACCGTCTCGCACATCTCGTCCGTCTCGGAATAGTCGAAGGTAATGTTGTAGAGCGCGGAGGCGTTGGTATAGTGCTCCTTCGTGTCGTCAAACGTAACGCTCTGCACGCCGTCGACCGCTTCAAGCCGCTCGGATACGGCCTGCGCCTCGTCATAGGTCACGTTGACAAGCATGACCTTTGCCGTGCCGAAGGTGATGAATTCATCCTCCATCAGATGCAGGCCCCTGTATGTCTCCGAATCCTTCGGCAGATACGCCGAAAGCTGGTTCTCCACCTGCACCCAGTTCCGTGAAAACACGGAAAACACCAGCCCGATGGCGACGATCAGAAAAATCAGATTCCGCTTGTCAACAATAAAGCTGGCAAGCTTATACATGAAGCCCTCTTCGTTGTTTTTCGGTTCCCGACTCATGATTCACACTCCCGTATTTGGATTCTCCTGAAAATTTAATCCAGTTTAGCACAAAACAGCCGGATCTGGCAATAGGCAAGCAGGAAAAGATGTGTAAAAACCGCACGCACCGGAGCCGCGCAAAAATCCCCCGGCGGCTGCCGGGGGAATCGCTTCTTTTATTTTGCCGTGCCGAGATACGCGGCCTTGACCTCCTCGTTGGCGGCCAGCTCTTCGCCGGGGCCCTGCATGAGGATGGAGCCGGTCTGCATGACGTAGGCCCAGTCCGCGATTTTGAGCGCCATGTTCGCGTTCTGCTCGATGAGAAGCACCGTGATGCCCTGGCGGTTGATCTCGCGGATGATCTCGAAAATGCCCCGGACGACGATGGGTGCAAGGCCCAGAGACGGCTCGTCCATCATGATGAGCTTCGGTTTTGCCATGAGCGCGCGGCCTACGGCCAGCATCTGCTGCTCGCCGCCCGAGAGCGTCCCGGCCTGCTGCCACGCACGCTCCTTCAAACGCGGGAAGAGGTCGTAGACCCGGGCCAGATCGTCCGCCAGCGGGTCCTTGCGCAGGTATGCGCCGATGCGCAGATTTTCTGCAACAGTCAGGTTCTCGAACACGCGGCGGCCCTCCGGCACGAGCGTAACGCCGCTCGAAACGATCTGGTCGGTCGATTTTCCGACCAGATTCGCGTCGTTCAGGAGAATTTCACCCGATTTCGGCCTGACCAGTCCGGCGACTGCCTTCAGCGTGGTCGATTTGCCCGCGCCGTTCGAGCCGATGAGGGTGACGATCTTGCCCTCCTCGACCTTCAGGTCGATGCCCTTGACGGCCTCAATGCCGCCGTAGGAGACGACCAGATTCTTGATTTCCAGAATATTACGCATCCTCGTCCACCCCCAGATACGCGTCAATGACGCGCGGATCGTTTTGGATCTCCGCCGGAACGCCCGCCGCGATCTGCTTGCCGAAGTCGATGACATAGATGCGGTCGGAGATGTCCATGACAAGATTCATGTGATGCTCGATGAGGAAGATGGTCAGGCCGAACCGGTCGCGGATGCTGCGGATGAAAGCGGTCAGTTCAAGCGTCTCCTGCGGGTTCATGCCAGCCGCAGGCTCGTCGAGCAGCAGCAGCTTCGGACTGGTCGCCAACGCGCGGGCAATTTCAAGCCTGCGCTGCTTGCCATACGGCAGAGCCGTCGCCAGCTCGTCCTTTACATCGTCAAGGCCGACGATTTTCAGCAGCTCCAGCGCCTTTTCGCGCTGCGCAGCCTCCTCCTTATGGTTGGCGCGGAACGTGGCGGAAAAAACATTGGACGTGCGGCGCACGTGCATGGCCGTCAGGACGTTTTCAAAAACGGTCATAGACTTGAACAGACGAATGTTCTGGAACGTGCGCGCGATGCCGCGCTTTGTGATCTTGTCGGGCGTGTAGGAGACGGTCGGCAGGGACAGATAACGCTCCGACTCCGCTCCCGCATAGCTCTTTTTCATCTTGCCGCGCGGATGGTTGCAGACGATGGGTTCGCCCATGAAGTCCACACGGCCATTGGTCGGCTCGTAAACGCCGGTGATGCAGTTGAAGGCCGTGGTCTTGCCGGCGCCGTTCGGGCCGATCAGAGCGACGATCTCGCCGGGATAGATATCCATGGACAGGTCGTTGACGGCGACGACGCCGCCAAACTGCATCGTGATATGCTCCACATGAAGGACGGGTGTGCTCATGCCTGTTTTCCTCCCTTCGCGGATTCTTTCCGCAGCCTGTCGGCAAGCCCGGCCAGCGAAAGCTCACGGGTGCCCATGATGCCCTTGCGGAAGAAGAGCACCACGATCATGATGATGACCGAGAACACGACCATCCGGAAGCCCGTGCGCAGCAGCGGGACCTTGAACGCGCCGATATACGTCTCGTTGTCCAAAAACCGCAGCCACCACTCCGAGCACGCGATGAACAGGAACGAGCCGATGCAGCTGCCGGAGATGGAGCCGATGCCGCCGATGACGACGATGAGCAAAATCTCATACGTCATGGCGGATTTGAATGTATTGGCCTGCACCGTGGTCTGATACATGGCCAGCAGCGCGCCGGATATCCCGGCAAAGAACGAGGAAATGGTAAACGCCATGCGTTTATGGTGGGCAAGGTTGATGCCCATGGCCTCGGCGGCGATCTCATCGTCGCGGATGGCCTTGAACGCGCGGCCATAGGTCGAGTTGATAAGCAGCACGACGACGGCGATGCAGATGCCGACGATCACAAACGGCATGAACGTATCCGTAAAATACGGGAAGCCGCGCAGGAGCTGCGAGCCGTTGGTGACAGGCGCGAACGCCTCCAGCTGGACAAGAGCGCGGATAATTTCGGCAAAGCCGAGCGTCGCGATGGCCAGATAGTCGCTCTTGAGCTTCAGAACAGGCAGGCCGATCAGATACGCCAGCACTGCCGCCAGCAGTCCCGCCAGCAGCAGCGAAATGAACACGCCGAGGACCGTGCCTGCCGTATTGCCGAGCGCACCTTGCAGCGTCTCGGTCAGGGAGAACTTGAGCAGCGGGTCATAATACTGATACACGGTCGAGCGGATGCCGCTTGAAATGTTGATGGCGGCAAACGTGTACGCGCCGACGAGCATGAAGCCCGCCTGTCCGAGCGAGAACAGGCCCGTAAAGCCGTTCAGAAGGTTCATGGATACCGCCACGAGGGAGTAAATTGCGCCCTTGCGCAGGACGGTCGTGAGCATGATGGGCACGCCCGGAATGCGGTCGAGCAGGAACGCCAGCAGATAGACGAGCGCAAGGCCCGCAATGGTCAGGATCGTCTGTAAGGAGAGGCCCTTTTTCTTTTCCATATGCTCCACCTCAGACTTTCTCGGTCAGCTTCTCACCGAACAGGCCCGTCGGCTTGACGACGAGGATGACGATGAGCAGCGCAAACGTGAACGCATCGGAGAACGCCGTCAGCTTCATGCCCTTAAGGAGGTTCTCACAGATGCCGATGATAAACGCGCCGATGACCGCGCCGGGGATCGACCCGATGCCGCCGAAGACGGCGGCGACGAACGCCTTCAGGCCCGGCATGGCGCCGGAGGCCGGGGCGATGGTCGTATAATTCGAGAAATACAGGAACGAGGCCACGGCGGCCAGCGCGGAGCCGATGATGAACGTAAAGGAAATGACGGAGTTGATCTTGATGCCCATCAGCTGCGCCGTCTCAAAATCCTTGGACGCGGCGCGCATGGCCATGCCGACCTTCGTGCGCTTGATGAGAACCACGAGCGCCACGACCAGCGCCAGCGTCAGGATCGGGGTAATGACGGTCACGCGCTTGGTGGACGCGCCGAGGATCGTGATGGTGTCGGAGATCCACGGCAGCTCGGGATACTGCTTCGGGACGCCGCCGGTGACGTAATACGCGAGGTTCTGCAGCAGATAGCTCACGCCGATGGCGGAGATCATGACGGACATACGCGGGGCCTGCCGCAGCGGCTTATACGCACAGCGCTCCACCGCGAAGCCGAGCGCGACCGTCAGAATCACGACGACGGGCAGCGCAAAATACAGCGGCATCGTCGCCGAAAGATAGACCATGATGAGACCGGCGACCATGAAGATATCGCCGTGCGCAAAGTTGATAAGGCGCAGAATGCCGTAGACCATCGTATAGCCGACGGCGATCAGCGCATATTGGCCGCCGGCCGAAATGCCCGACAGGACATAGGGCAGCCATTGCTTGAGAACACCCATGGGGAACCTCCTGATTTTTGTTTATCGCCATGTCCAAACCGCGAACCGCTCACCGAAATGAGCCGGCTTGGACGCGGCGATAAAAGAATGGTTCCATCCGGCAGCGGGTTCGAACGCTGCCGGATGAAAATGCGTACCGGCCGGAGGGATTTCCTCCGGCCGGAAACCATTGTGGTCAGTATTGCGGGACAAATGCTCAGGCGGCAGTCTGAACCTTGTAGAACTGGAAGCCGCCGTCGATGGCCTGCTTGATGTAGGCGGTGTTCTTGACCGCGTCGCCGTTGGCGTCGAAGCTCAGCGCGCCGGTAACGGCATCGATGGACAGACCAGCCAGCGCGTCGCGGATGGCGGTGCCGTCGGTGGACTGGGCCTTTTCGATGGCCGCGACCGCAGCCATGTAGGCGTCATAGCCGAGCGCGGAGACTGCCGCGACAACGTCGTTGCCGCCGTTGTTGGTGAGGTTCTGGGCATTGCCGTTCAGCCACGCCTTATAGCCGGAGACGAATTCCTTGGCAAGGCCGGACTCGTCGTTCTCGTCAAAGAATGTGGAGACGAAGACCTGCATATCGGTGCCGTTCTGCGCGTCGGAGATCGCGGAGTTCTCCCACGTGTCGCCGCCGAGGATGGGGAGGCTGACGCCGAGTGCAGAGGCCTGCTCGATGATCTGCGGGGCATAGGCGATGGCGGACGGCGCGAAGATGACGTCTGCGCCGCCGGAGACGGCGTTATTGAGGTACGCGGAGAAGTCCGCCGTGCCCTCGACAAACGTCTCATCGGCTACGATCTCGCCGCCGGCCTCTTCAAAGGCCTTTACAAAGTTCTTGGCCAGGCCGACGGTGTAGTCGTCGCCGAGCATCGACAGGACGTAGGCCTTCTTGGCGCCGAACTCATCCATGGCGAACGAGGCCATGACGGAGCCCTGGAACGGATCGAGGAAGCAGACGCGGAAATAATAATCGTTGCCGGCGGTGACGGCCGCGTTCGTGCAGGAGCAGCCGATGGCCGGGATCTTGGCGTTTGCGAAGTAGGTACCGGCGGCGATGGAAACGCCGGAGCCGTAGGAGCCGAGGACGACGGAGACCTTGTCGGCGACCAGCTGCTGGGCAGCGGAGACGGCCTTGTCGGTCGAGGACTGGTTGTCCTGAATGTCGAGCTCGATCTTGTATTCTTCGCCGTTGATGGTGACGGTCGGCTTGACGGAGTTGGCGTACTGGATGCCCAGAACCTCCTGCTTGCCGCCGGCGCCGTTGTCGCCGGACTGCGGCTCAAACACGCCGATCTTGATGACCTTGGAGCCGCCGCTGGACGCGCAGCCTGCGAACAGGCACATGACCATAACGGCAGCCAGAAGCAGAGCGATGATCTTTTTCATAGAATATTTCCTCCTTCTGTCCATGTACAATAGACAAGTGTTCATGAACTTATAGTCGCCATTATAGCGAAGTGAAGTGTAAAATGCAAGCCCTAATTGCTTGTTTTTTGAAAAAAATTCACGCTGCGCGGACAATTGTCTTCGTCGCTCTGCACAAAAAACGGATAAGCAGCGACAAAAAGGAAACAAAACGGATCACTTGACAGCTCCGCTATAATAAAAGTGAAGTGAGCTTGAAGGGAATATTATCATGACAGATCTGAAAAAACGGCTTTTTGCCGGACTGCTGGCGCTGGTTCTGCTGTGCGCGCCGCTCTCCGGCTGCGCGGCGCGGGAGGCAGAGCGCTATGACGTGCTCGCGTCCACCGCACCGGTCCGCGCCATGACGGCGGCGCTGCTGGAGGGCACGGGGCTGAATTGCGGGCTGGTCGTGACGGAAAGCGTTTCGTGCCTGCACGACTATACGCTGACCGTCGCGCAGATGGAGAAGATCGGGCAGGCCGACGTAGTCGTTCTGAACGGCCTCGGGCTGGAGGCGTTTATGGAGGACGCGCTGCGCACGGCGAAGCGCACCATTACGGCATCAACCGGCGTTGACACCCTCCCCGGCGAGGACGGCGAGGACCCGCATATCTGGCTCGACCCCGCGAACTGTATTTTAATGTGCAGAAATATCGCCGCCGGGCTTGCGGAATTCTATCCGGACAAACAGCCCCTGATCCAGCAGAACCTGTTCGCCGTCACGGCGGAGTATGAGGCTGCACAGACCTATGGCGAAGAGACGCTGAAGGCCCTTTCCTGCCGGGAGCTTGTGACGTTCCACGACGGCTTTTCCTATTTCGCCCGCGCGTTCGGCCTTGAGGTTGCCGCCGCAATGGAAATTGAGGAGGGCAGCGAACCGTCCGCAAAGGAGATCGAGTCCGTCATCCGGCTGGTAGAGACTGAAGCCATCCCCGCCGTCTTCTGCGAGGAAAACGGCGAACGGCAGACGGCTGAGACTGTCGCGAGGCAGACTGGAGCCGGACTGTACGCGCTCACAATGGGCATGGACGGCGGCGAGGCAGGCTGCACGGACGCGATCTGTCACAACATCGACACCATCCGGGAGGCGCTTTCATGATCCCACATCTGCACCCGCACGCAGGCGACTGCGAACACGCCTGCTGTCTGAAAATCGAGCATCTGTCCGTCCATATCGGCGGCGAGACGATCCTGGACAACATCGACCTGCATATGCACTGCGGCCAGATGGTCGCGCTGATCGGTCCGAACGGCGCGGGCAAGTCCACGCTCATCCGCGCCATTCTGGGCCAGCGGGAATATGAAGGGAAGATCACCTTCCACGAGGCCAGCGGCAAGGAGGCGAAGCTGCGCATCGGCTATGTGCCGCAAAGCCCGGCCTTTGACCGCGGCGACCCCGTGAGCGTGATGGACCTTTTCACCTGCTGCATCTTCAAGCGCCCCGCGTTCCTGCGCCCGACAAAAGCCATGCGGGAAAAGGTGCTGGCGTGCCTTGCGAACGTGCACGGCGAAGCGCTCATCGACAAGCGCATCGGCACGCTTTCGGGCGGCGCCCCATTGTCCCGCGTGGCATCCAGCGTGCGGGAAACGCTGGACCAAACACCCACCCCAGCGAATGCGGCCTCTCAGCAGATGTACATCTGGAAAGACGCATCCGGGGTCACGCACATCAGCGAAACGCCGCCTCCCAAGCCGCCCGCGGGCAAAGTGGAGGAATACCAGTTCTCGCCGCAGCCTCCAGCCGCGCAGCCCGAGCCCGTCGCCCCTCTCGATATACCGAGCCCTGAGCACCAGCCGTCCGCCGCCGAACTGGAAAAGGCCGCCGCTGAAGCCCGGAAAAGGCTCCAACAGCAGGTCGAACAGCTGCAAAAGGAGCGGGGGCAGCTTGAAAAGCAATTATACCGCGCCCGGGCCACGGGCGACGGCTACGCGCAGATCCGTTTCCGTACTTTGCTGGAACAGAACCGAGAGGCGCTGGAAAAGCTCATCCCCAAACAGTGACATATGCCATGCAGCCACCCTTCCGCAACGGATTTACCCTGATTGAAATCGTCTCCGTGCTCGTCGTGCTCGGCGTGCTGGCCTATCTCGGCATTTCGGCCTTCCGGGGCAATGACGAGATAACCGCCTACGCGGAACGGGACAGGCTCCTCTCCCAGCTTGTCTATGCCCGCGCGCAAGGCATGGCGATGGGCGGCGGGCAATGCGTCACCATAGATACAAACAAGGTGAGTTTCTTCATGAAGGGCAAATCAGCCCTGCCGACACTGCTCAAGGATTATACGCCTTCCGCATCAATCCAGAGCACCCCTCCGGCTACGTTCTGCTTTGACGCGGCGGGAAGCGTCTGCGGCGAGGACAGCCTCGGAAATCCGAACGACACGGGCATCCTCTACTGCACCGCGTCAGCCCCCGATCAAACATTCAGCTTCGGCGGCGGGATCACGCTCACTCTCTTCGCGGAAACGGGGTTCGTCCAATGAACGCGCGCGGCTTCACCCTCATCGAGATCATCGTCACCATCATCCTCATGGCGATCATGGGCTTCATGGCGGCGCAACTCATTGCCACGACCTTGCGCGGAAGCGCCGAAAGCGCCGGGCAGATCAAAGATCTGACGGAGGCCACCAGCACTCTGGAAGAATGCATCGCCTACCTCAACACGGAAGCCATGCAGCAGAAGGCTGCCAGCGACCTCATCACGGATAAAGGCCTCGAAGCTCTTTTGGAAGCCCAAGATAAACGGGAACTGTGGCACCCGGACGGCTGCCCATCCTGCCCGGACAACCTGCTGCTCACCGTCAAGCGCGGTTCCGTGGAGCTTTCCCGTGCGTTCTGATGCCCGCGCCCCCGAGCGGGGTTTCACGCTGCTGGAAATCGTCTGCACGCTGGTCATCCTCGGCGTGCTCGGCTCGCTCGTGTTCTCGGGATTCGGCACGGCCATCACCGGGTATACGCAGATGCGGGAAGTCGGAACATCGGACATGCAGGCCGAACTGGCTCTCATCCGCCTCCGGAAAGAGCTTGCGGGAGCCGCCGATTTTCCCGAATCACCTTTCAAAGACAGCCCTTCCGTCACATTCACGAAGACGGATGGCACGCAGACAACCATCAGCTGCGAAGATACCGGAAACAAGCTGCTCATCGACGGCCAAATACTCCTCTCGGACGTGGCCTCATGCCGTTTCACCACGAACGGGGCCGGCCCCTCCTACATCGGCATCGTGCTGACCCAGCAACTCGCCGAACGGCAAGTCACCTGGACGCTTTCCGTCGCCCCCCGCAACACCCCCCTCGCCAAGGATTGAGGTTCCCCATGCAGACGTCACAACGCGGAAGCGTCCTTCTGACCATCATCGGCGGGATAGTAATTCTGGCCCTGCTCGGCATGGTCGCGGTTTCGCTCATGACAGGTTCCGTCATGACCGGACTGGACGCCAAGGAAACGGTGCAAGCCTCCTACCTCGCCGAATCGGGAAAGGAAATCGTCCGGGTGCAGACGTCAAAGGCCGATACCGGAGCACGGCTCATGACTTTGGTGGATAATACGCTGGACGGCAAAACCTTTTCAATCACGGGCGGGAACGTCTCGCTCACGCTGTTCCCCTCGTGGTTTCGTACTTCAGATACAGGGACGTTGCTGAAGGGAGGTTCCGGCTGGTATCCCAAAGCGCCATCCGGGACGCGCGAACTTTTGCTGATTGCCAAATCGGGTACAGCCAGCAGAGCTGAATACTCTTTCGGAAAAGCTGCGGCGCTCACCCCCAACGCGGATGCGTATCTTATCGGGCGCGGGACGCCGACGTATCCCACAAAAACGCAAACGACCATTTCCGTCAACACGGCAAAAAACGACTTTGATTACTTTCCCGAAACCGGCGGACTGATCGGTGTCGTGAACAAGGGCGGGGCCACGCTCAATCCCGACAGCGCGAAACGCCTTATCTATGAACGCCTGTCCAAATCCGGTTCCACCTATACGTTCGAGGGCGTCCGCCCCGTCTCGGGCTCTTCCTACCCGGAACTTGGCGAAGACAAGGAACTCGTCCTCGGGCAATATATCCGCGTGGTCAGCGAAGCCCAAACCGCCAACGGTGCACGGGCCGCGCTGGTGTGGCATACGAACGGGAGAAGTTCCCTCCGTTTCGCCGGTTCAGGAGGAAGCGAAGAGGGGGGGAACGCCACTGAAAACATTATTGGGGGAAACCTCAGCAGTGAAGAAGATCTCAAAGAACTCTTCGGCCAGCACCTTACGGAGCATAATCTAAATAAAGGCTATACGTTCACGAAATACGGCCCGGATCTGACCGCATTGAGTGTACAAGGTTTTCAGCCGAGCATGCCCAATCATTTTCTCCTCAAAACAACACGCAAAACCAGCACAGACTACTGGTTCGCGGGAATTACCGACAAGACGATTCCCATTGACTCTTTTCAGAAAGAACGTGGTGTAATGATACAGATTTCAACCATGATTCATCCTCCAGGCTCTTCAAAAAAGCCTCACTTTTTTGGCGGGCTCCTTTTCAGGACCCATATGCTTCAAGGGAAATCGGCGCTCACTCCGCATGGCGTCTCCGGGCTGGGCATGGGAATCGTTTATGGCTCCATTGAAATCGAGAACTCGGAGGAAGAAGG
>OKSB01001174.1_pt1 | contig 26857 bp, 17 predicted proteins | sample 1601171 | NCBI WGS metagenome assembly OKSB01 (sample SAMEA3541496, study PRJEB24748) | human gut metagenome | biome: human gut; feature: human-associated habitat; material: faeces | place: China | collected 2012 | reverse complement strand
TGTATCTGTTCGTGTGTATTTCTATCTTTTATTACTGAGAAATTTACTAAGAATCCTTAAGAATGTTTCTTTCGACAATTTCTTAACTCTTAAACAATTCTTTTCTCAGTTTTAGAATGCACTTGATTGGAAAAGCATTATTTTTGTTCCTCATATAATATATAAAGATGTACTATATGGAAAATAAAGATCTGAATAGATTAAAAGTTATATTGGCTGAAAAGAAGCGTACCAATAAATGGCTTGCGGAACAATTAGGGAAAGACCCTGCCACTATCTCCAAATGGTGTACCAATAGTGCACAACCGACATTGGAAAACCTGCTCCAGATAGCAAAATGTCTGGAAGTAGATATTAATGAATTGGTTCGACTATAAAATTGGCAATGATTGCATGATGAATAAATACAACAGTCCATATTCGGCAACGATTACGGGATGCCCCTTTCTCTACAACGAGTTTGTACGCATCTTGCCCCTGCTTATGGATGAAAATGCGGTGGAACTGCTTAAAGACGAAGTACGGAATAACGGTATTCTGCAGGTGAACTCTCAAAAGGCAAGGCAGACTTTCATAAACGAGTTCAAGCGCCGATACCATGCTGTTCCTATATCCTTTTGGAAACAGTTTGTCATTATGAAAGAACCGGCCCAACGGATAGGACTGCTTTATGCTATATTGAAAGCTTACAAACTGGTTTTCGATTTCCATTTCAATGTCACCATCAAGCGTTGGAACTCTGTGGAACAAACTCTTTGTAAGAATGACATCATGAGGGAATTTGGCGAACTGTCTGCAAGGGATGCGTTTGTGGACAGTTGGACCGACAACACCAAGGACAGATGTGCCAGCCAATACCTGACCATCTTGCGCCAGTCGGGATTGTTGCAGGAAAAGACGGATGAGCTTCAAGCCCCTCGACTGGAGACTTCCGATTATGAGTATTATGTGCGTAGCGGTGAAGAGTGGTTCTTGGAAGCCTGCCTACTTTATCCCTACGAAGTGAACGACATAAAAAAGCAGTTATTATGAAGAGTATGTCTATACAGGAACTATATGACTATCTCAATAGTCCGGAGTTCCAAAACGTGAAAAGTGGAAATATCTTCTACAACTACTATATATATCAGTACCCTGCCGCCAAAGAATATGAAATGCGGAGGCAATTAGTGGTGTTCAAGCAGAACCTTGAACGCCCCACCAGCTTTGTCAATGCCATGCTGTTGGATTTGTTCCAAGTGTTTTGCGACTACTTGAAGGCGGAGAAGTTCGGACCGGACAGTTTGTTCGATGTGACATTAGAGGATGACCGGACACAACCGGACATGGTAACAGCCGAATTGACCAACGAAGCCAATTCCGATAATTTTATCAGCTACGTCCACGACCGCATCGGCCAACATCTTGATGAAAACGACGGACTGAACAAGCCCTACATATTTATCTATGGCATAGGAAAGATGTTTCCTTATTTGAGAACCAACGTATTCCTCACACGCTACGAGAAATACAACGATACGTCGCGTTATAAAATCATCCTCTTCTATCCCGGACACCAAGAAGGCAACTCCTTCTCCCTGTTCGACACATTGGACGATGCACACACCTATCGCGCCACCTTATTAGTCAACAAATAAATCCATACCGAAATGAAATTCAAAGAGTTATACGAAAAAGGACTCGACCGGAAAGTAAACCCTGCCGTTTCCGCATCCGATTTGAGCGAAGACACGGTTCTCACCGAAATCGTGGAATATGTGTTTACACAAGAGATTATTGTCAACCTGTACAACATATTGACCAACATCAAGCTGAACCAAGGCAGCCATGTCGGTATTTGGATTAACGGCTACTATGGTTCGGGTAAGTCGCACTTCCTGAAATATGCCAGCTATTGCTTGTCAGACAAATATAGCGAAATGGCTTTTATCCGATTGATGGAAGCTACCCAAGAGATGCTACTCAGCGAGAAAGATGCCACGGAGCTTGAAAAAGCCGGTGTATCCCTCTCCGAATTGAGTGCCCTTAAAAACTGGTATGTAAACAAGGCGGAAGTGGAAATGGTGATGTTCAACATTGGCGATGTACACGATGCCAACGTAGAGCGCACCAACACCTTTACCACCATCTTTTGGAACCAGTTCAATGCGAAGCGTGGATACAACTCCTTCAATCTTCCGATGGCGCAATATCTGGAGAAGGCACTGGATGATGACGGGAAGTTCGGGGAGTTCAAGGAGTATGTCAAAGCCAAGGGGTACGATTGGGAGCGTAATATCTCGCGCTTTGCAGCCGGACGGTTGGACTTGGCATTACAAATGGCAAAGGAAGTGGATTCTGACCTTGCCATCGACGTAATTCGCGAGCGCATCAAGAACAACGACATCAATGTTTCAGTGGAAGCGTTTGCCGCCGAAATGAAAGAATACATCGAGCGCAAGAACAACCGCAACTTCCGCATCCTCTTCTTCGTGGATGAGGTGAGCCAGTTCATCGGTGAGCATCGCGACCTGTTGCTACAGCTCCAGTCGCTGGTGAAGCGGCTCGACGAAGTATGCGAATCGCAAGTGTGGATTTCGTGTACCGCCCAACAGACCTTGGAAGATGTGGTGAAGAATGTGGGCGGCAGCGATACCAATCCCGAAGACGAGGTGGGCAAGATTCTCGGTCGCTTTGAAGTCCGCGCCTCTTTGCAAGGCACCAGTCCCGAATACATCACGCAAAAACGTATTTTAGACAAGAAAGGCGAAGTAGAGATACAGTTAGGCGAACTCTTTGAGGAGAAGAAAGCCATGCTCGATGCCCAGTTCATCCTGCCCAGTACCTACCAATCCTATAAGAATAAGGATGACTTTGCCGCCTTCTATCCCTTTGTGCCCTATCAGTTCCAACTGATTATGAAGGTGCTCAACTCCTTTGTGGATATGAACTATGTGGACAAGCAGGTGAAAGGTAACGAACGTTCGTTGCTTAATATCACCTTCTCCATAGCCAAGGAAACCGCCGAATGCGAGGTGGGCGAATTTGTTCCGTTCGACCGTTTCTTTGGTGCCATGTTCCAAGGCTCCATGCAGCACCTTGGCCAACGTGCCATGTCCAACGCTCGACAGGCATTGGAACTGATTGACGATGAGCTGAAACAGGCATTCTACCGCCGTGTGGTTTATGTGCTCTTCATGGTCTGCAACCTTTCGGATGCCGACAAACAAAGTTTCTCGGCTACCATCGACAACCTCGTCACCCTGCTGATGACCAAGGTGGATGCCAACAAAGCTGCCATCAAGGAAGAGGTGTCGCAAGTGCTCTCCTTCCTAATGGATAAGGCAGTGATACGCAAGATTAAGACCGATAATGGTGCTGAAATCTATGAGTTCTATACCGAAGAAGAGTCGAAAGTGGCTCAGATTATCAAGAACCAGCGGGTGGACAGCAACACTTATACCGAAGAACTCTATAAAATCATCTACGATTATTTCGGTTTTTCCGCTTCTACCAATAAAGAGAACTTTGCTACCCGATCGTTCAACGTGGGTGGTAATGTGGATGGTAAGAATATCCTTTCCAACAATCCAGATGTGGTGGTTGACTTCCTCACCACGGCAGTAACCGACTCGCCCGACCTGTTTGCTTTTACCAATCAGCCCAACCACTTGGTGTTCTTCCTCTATCCGCTCTTCAAGGACAATCAGGAGCTTCGCCAAAACTTCTTAGACTATTGCCGAGTGCAGTGTTTCGCGCAGGAACCGGCCATTAGCGAAGAGCGTCAACGCACCAAGCGACTCTTCCAAGACCGTGCCAAGGAAATGTACCAAAAGGACATCCGTCCCAAGTTCCGCGACTTGCTCGACAGTTGCCCCGTTATCTCCGGACAGGAGATTCTTCCGCAATCTGTATTGGGCACGGCCAAGAACAAGGAGCGTTACAAAGCAACCATGAACCGCCACCTGCAAAACCTGTATAGTTTCGCCGCATTGGTCAATGGTGCAGAGTTTCCCAAAACCGCCGGTGAACTTCCTGCAAAAATACTTCGTCCCATCGAACCTGCTTTGATGGAAACGCCATTGTCAGTACCCGAAAAGAAGGTAAAGGACTATCTCGACCGTTCGCCCCACGATGTCACCGTGGCAGATGTGGTGCGCCAGTTTGCCAAAGTGCCCTACGGCTGGGCAGACAGTTGCAGCATCTATGTGGTAAACGAACTGGTTCGCCGCCACCTTTATGCATTCAACTATAACAACAATCCCAATGTAAGCCGTGAGGAGATAGCCCGCAACATCGTGCGCGAGTCCAACCGCTTCACCATCGAACCGGCAAAAGCCATTTCGCAAGACATCCTGAACAACTTCATAGAAGCGTGGAAGCACATCTTCAATGTGGTCAGCATCAAGGGAAGCAACGACTATACCGAACTGTTCCGCAACTGCAAGGAAACGCCGGACAGTGCGCTCAACAGTTTGCTGAAGAATTACCGCGAACTCAACCACCAAGTGGGCAGCCAAGCCTTTGCCCGCGTGATTGACGAAGCCATCCGGTTACTGGAACAATGGACTGCCATCCGCGACCCGAAAGAGTTTTTCCAGACCCTCACCGAAGCCCGCGACAGTGCTGCCACTCTGTTCGACCGATGCAAGAGTGTACGCTCGTTTGTGGAAGACCAATATCGAAAGTTCAAAGAGATAACCACCTTCCTCGATGCCAACCGCGACAACTTCGCCTTCCTGCCCGACGACCAGCAAGAGGCATTGCAACACCTGAAAGCCATCACTGCCGATGAAGAGCCTTGGGACAAGATGCCTGCCTACAACAAGATGAAACGAAACTTGGAAGGTCGCTTGAACGAATGCAAGGAGGCACTGATTGCCACCGTCAGAGCCAACTATAACAAGGCTTTCGACGAGCTGGAAGAGTACGCCAAGAGCGTCAATGTGAGCCGTGACAAATTTGCCCAGCGTGATGCCACCATCATGCTCAAAACAAACACGCACAACCTCTATGCCTTGCAAGCCAATGCCAATATCTCGGAGTTTTACGAACAGCAGACGGCACGTATCAATGCAGCCATCCCCCGACCGGAATCCAAACCGGTGCAGCCCTACGACAAACCTGCAAACGAAAATGGCGGTAGTGTGCGCGAAGCTCCCGTTTCCCGTATGCGCAAGGTGGTGCATTTGGACACTCACTATAACACCCCCATCCGCACGGAAGCGGACATTGACCGTTACTTGCAGGGATTGAAAACCAAACTGATGCAATACATCGGTGGCGACAATGACATAATCATCTCTTAATACGAAATCGTATGGATACAAACAGACTCAAACGCTTCGCTACCGAAGCTCGCAATATATTGATTGGCGGTGTGGTGCAACGCCTCGCTGCCTTGGGATTCCAGCCCGATGGCTCCACCACCGAGAAGCCCGAACTGATGGGCGGCGGTGCCGTCTTTATGGGAGAAGTACAGACGGAAGATTTCTATCACCAATGGGTGTCGCTCCAAGCGCAAGTGCAACGCCGCTCGTTCCGCGAAGTGGCTGAAGAGGCTGCCTATACGTGGTTCAACCGCTTGGTGGCCATCCGCATCATGGTGAAGAACGAGCTGGTGCCTGCCGTGTTGGAATATGAGAGCGACGAGGTGCGCATCCCGCTCATCGTGACCGAAGCCCGCCAAGGACGCTTGCCGCAGATGGACGAGGCGCAACGCCGGAAGTTGGATGTCCTTCTTCTGAACGATGCCTTGACGGACGAGCAGTTTGCCCTGCTCATCGTGGCCTACTGCCACAGCAACCCCCTCATCCAAAAGTGCTTCGGTGCTATCGCCGACTACACCGAGCTGCTGCTGCCCGGCAATATCCTGAAGAGCAACGGCTTCATCGACCGCCTCAATGCCGACGATTATATCACGGATGCCGACTATCGCTCGCCCGAACTCATCGGTTGGCTCTACCAGTTCTATATCTCCGAGCGCAAAGACGAGGTGTTTGCCAAGAAAGGGAAGTTTGCCGCCGACGAGATTCCTGCCGCCACGCAAATCTTCACGCCGGGCTGGATTGTGAAGTACATGGTGCAAAACACCGTGGGGCGCATCTATCTCGACAACAACCCGTATTCGGACATCAAGGAGGGAATGAAATACTTAGTGGAGCCTGCCGAGCCGACTCCTGCCGACAGCATCTATCAGCTTGACGACATCTGCGACTTGAAAGTGGCAGACCTCGCTTGCGGTTCGGGCCATATCCTCAACGAATGTTTCGACCTACTCTATCAGATATACATGGAAGAGGGGTACAACCGCCGTCAGGCGGTGGAGCACATCTTCCGCCACAACCTTACGGGCATAGACATAGACCTCCGTGCCAAGCAGCTCGCCACCTTTGCCCTGCTGATGAAGGCTTGCCAAAAGGAGAAAGGCTTTGCCGATGGGCATTGTATGCCGAGGGTATTAGTGATGCCCGATGTAAGCCGCTACACATGGCTCGACCTCAACGGCCACTTCTGCACTGCATTAGGCTTGCATACCGATGAGATCATCAGCAAAGAGCTGGAGGCTGCCTTCACGCTGATGGAAGATGCCGACAGCTTAGGCTCCATTATGAAGTTCGACATCTCGCCCCGCACCCGCGAGTTCTTGCTGGAAGCGGTGGACGAACAGGCAAAGCAGCAGAAGTTCACGGATTCATTCAAGCCATTGATGGAGGGCTTTGAAGTGATATTGGCATTGACCGAGCAATATGCGGCGCTGGTGATGAATCCGCCGTATATGGGCAGTGGTAATATGAATGAGACGTTGTCGAAATATGTGAAGGAGAATTATCCAAATGGTAAGTCAGACTTGTATTCAACATTCATGTATGTAGCAATGGGGATGCTCAAAGAAAATGGTAAAACAGGTCTTGTCACAATGGAATCATGGATGTTCCTTACATCTTTCGAAAATCTACGTCGAGAATTTCTCGAAAAGTACACGATTGATAGCCTTAGCCATTTTGATTGGCATATTATGCACATAGCATTCGGAACAGTTTCTTACATATTGGCCAATCATAAAGATCATGGCTCTATAGGTACTTACTCGTATCTTTATAGAACGGAAATGGATTGGGAGCATGATGTACCTCTTTCATTTCCCAATAAGACTAACGGCAGATATAAAACTATCAATCAGGCGAACTTCGAGAAGATTCCGGGATGCCCGATTGGGTATTGGGTGAGTGAGAAGATGATTGAGGCATTTGAAGGTGAAAGAGTTTCAAATTTTGGTATAAGTGATGGCCAAAATATAACAGGAGATAATAATAAATATCTTCGATTAATTTGGGAAACGGCTTCATCAAAAACAGGTAAGAACTTCAAATGGGTGCCTATTGCAAAAGGAGGAAGTTTTAGAAGATGGTATGGTAATATAGATACTGTAATTAACTGGTCAAACGAAGCAAGAGAAGATTATAGATTGAATCCCGTTGCAAGAATACAGGATGAATATTTGTGGTATAGAATAGGCATAACATGGAATCTCATATGTAGTGGTGGAGGTACAGGTTTTAGATTATTAACAAAAGACAATCTATTTAATAAAGCTGCACCAACGATAATTATGAAGGAAGAGCATTTTGACAAAACAAATTTCATCTTAGGCTTCCTAAATACAAAAGTAGTTAGACTAATTCTGAATATTATGAATCCTACCTTTAATACAAACATTGCTGAAGTATTTAATTTAGGCATAAAATTCAAAAATGAATCTATGATACTCGATATCGTTCACCAAAACATCTCCATCTCCCGCCTTGACTGGGATGCCCACGAAACCTCCTGGGACTTCCGTCAGAACGAACTCATCGCCTTGATAGGACAACCCGACGATGACCTCACTAACATTGAGGCACAACTTACAGACGTTAGCACCACTGCACAGCCCAATGCAGTAACACTGCAACAGCCATGCAGCAACACTGCACAGCCCGTGCAGCAACACTGCATCGGCGGTGTAGCAGGAGGCACCTCTATAGAAAGCAGCGGAAACGTCCGCTTGAGCGACCTCGTAGATAAGTACCACCGTAAGTGGGAAGCCCTCTTCATGCAGCTCCATGCCAACGAAGAGGAACTCAACCGCCAGTTTATCGACATCTACGGTCTGCAAGATGAGCTGACTCCCGATGTGCCATTGGACGAAATCACCATCCTGCAACAGGGAGAAATATTCATTTATCGCAACATGCATGGTAAGCTTGATTACAAAGGTGATGACCCTTGCGAATCGTTTACACTTGGTGCAGAAATGATTGGATGGAATAACGATGTGATAATTAAACAACTTATCAGCTATGCCGTAGGCTGCATGATGGGGCGTTACAGCATCGACCGTCCGGGTTTCATCCTTGCCAACCAAGGCGACGGGAAAGCCGAGTACGAAGCTCTTGTGCCGGTCAGCCGTTTCGCCATCGACGATGACGGCATCATCCCTCTTATGTCTGTCAACAACGAGCTGACCGACCATATCACCCTCCGCTTCAAGACGTGGCTGGGCATCGCCTTTGGCGAGGAAACGTTGATGGAAAATATCAACTTCGTGGAGCAAGCCTTGGGCAAACGCTTGGAAGATTACTTCCTGAAGGACTTCTGGAAAGACCACAAGAAGATGTATCAGAACCGCCCCATCTACTGGCTCTTCAGCTCGAAGAAGGGTGCGTTCCAATGCATCGTATATATGCACCGCATGAATGCCTACACCGCCGAGAGGGTACGCACCGGGTATCTCTTGCCCCACATCGAGTGGCTGATGGCCCGCCAAGAAGAATTGCAAGCCAATGCCGCCAACCTCACTGGCCGTGAGCGCAAAGAAATGGACAACATCGGCAAGCAGATAACCGAATGCCGCGAATATCACGACCGCCTCCACGTAGTAGCCGACCAACAAATCGCCTTCGACCTTGACGATGGTGTGGTGGTGAACTATGCGAAGTTTGGGGATGTATTAATGAAGTTGAAATAGAAGTATGGCAAAAGAATTAGAACGACTTGTTAAATATATAAGTAAAGAGGATGTAGCTCTTTTCATTGGTTCCGGCTTTTCATTAAAAGCCGGTTCACCTTCCGTGCAGAAAATTATTGATGCTATTAATGAAGAAGCAGGAGAGGATTTAACTAAGGGAATGGAAAAACCTTCACTTAGACATGTTTCTGAAAAGTTTATCAATGAATATGGAGGAAGAAATGAACTTATTCTGCTTTTAAAAAAGTTATTTTCTTTTAAACCCGGAGATACCTCAGACCAACAAATGTTGGTCAAGATACCTCACATACATACTATATTTACTACCAATTATGAAACGCTACTTGAAGATGCTTATGCTAAAAATGAAAGAGACGTTATTACAAGTAATTCTGGCTGTGCTTATGTCACAAATAGCCCTGTTCATATTTATAAAGTACATGGAGACATTACTACATTAAATGACCCTAAGAGTATAGTTATATCTGATAGTGATTATAATGGATATTTTACAAACAAATACTTTGAATTCATTTGGAAAGAACTTCAAAATGCGTTTCTGAAAAAGCATATTGTTTTTATTGGTTATAGTCTTGAAGATGAAAATATCCTTGAAATAATAAAGGCTGTACGCGACTGCATTGGCGACAACATGAAACAATCTTTTGTTATTGCTCCGGGGTTCAATCAATACAAAAAAGATATTCTGAAAGGTAATGGCATAGCATATATTGATTCAAAAGCCCAAGAAGTACTGGAATACGTTATTGCATCACTAAAAAACACCATTGCTGCTGATATACGAAACAAGGTTGTTTGTAAAGAGACCTTTGACCGTTTTTGTAAATTAAACGGTCATATTTACTCTACCATTACAAATAAGGGTGAAAAGAATGTTATAGATAAATTTAATGTTGAAGATGGTGCAGAAAGGGAAGATAAAATAAACATGGAGATTTCCTCAAAATATAAAGATGTAATAGAAAGTGGATTATTCAATGACCGCATAAATATTGATGGTTCAAACATCTATGTACCAGCTTGTAAAATATCTTCAGATGAACTGATACTGTTAGACTATCGAGTAAATGACATACAATTCTTTAGCAAAGAAGACATTTCAGATCTTTTCATTATATCTGCATACGAGAAAAAAAGCATAAAGTTGAAGATGCCTTCAATTGATTTTATGGAGAAAGTAACTTCTTTCAGATATAAAAAACAAAATAGTATTCATCTTGATATAGAGACACCCATATGTGTAATCAAAATATCTTTGACAGAAGAAGACAGTGATAATCATAAACTTTGTTTTGATCTGGAATTTTGTAATACCTATAATAACAACAACGATGCGCTTAAGTGGATAGAACTTTTAATAGAACTTTATTCTGGTAAGAATCTATTTGTCGAAGAAGTAGAATTACACCCCCAAGACAACCACCCTGCTGTAAAAATGCTGCAAAAATATAAAGAGTATTATCAGGTTATTAAGGCTATTGAAAGAGATACAGACATCTTATTTGAGCTCTACAATCAATACACCAAAGATAATCTGCTTCATGCAAAGTATTTACTTCACTATAAGAATGGAACAGGTTTTAATACAACATTATCAAAGGGTGAGACCATAACTTTTACAATAGACTCCCATTCTAAAGAAAATTTCCCTATTGAAAAATTTCAATCTAATGATTTTTGTATGATTAGAAGTACACCTTTAGGGGAATTTGAACTAAATGGCTGCAAATTTGTCATACCATTTGTCAATTCAATGTTCAAACGCTGCTCTTCAAAAGACATTACACAATTGGATGAACATAGTTATCAAATCAAAATAATGAATGAGGGAATGACCTATACAACGTGGTGTGCCGATTATCAGCCTACACAAGAAGGTAATACTTTACATTTAGGTAAAAAACAAATAGACTAAATATGACAACAGAAGATATACTACGACTCAGAGACCTCGGCGAAGTAAGCAAGGTGCAGTTCAAGGAACGCATCTTGGATAAATACGACATAGGCTGCGAGTTGGTTGCCATGAGCAACTTTCGCGGAGGCCAGCTTGTGATTGGTATCAATGACAAGACGGGAGAGTTTAATCCCTTGTCGTATGCCGAGGTGCAGGAAACTACCAATATGCTTAGCAATATGGCTTCGGAGAATGTGGTGCCCGGCATTTTGCTCGACATCGATACCGCAACGGTAGAGGGTGGCAGTGTGGTTATTGCAACCATCAAAGAGGGAAACAACAAACCTTATCACGACAACAAGGGTATTGTCTGGGTAAAGAACGGTGCAGACAAGCGCAAGGTCTTTGACAATGCAGAGTTGGCAGAAATGATGTCTGAATGTGGCAGCTTCGCCCCGGATGAAGCCGTGGTGAAAGATGCAACATTGGATGACCTTGACGAAAACACGCTCAAAGTGTTCCTGCAAAACCGATTCGCCACCGTGTTGGAAAAGAAGGGAATGATAGGCGATACGATGCGTGAGGCTTCTCTTGATGAAGTGGCCAATGCCATTGCCAAGGGACATAACCTGAATAAGCTGATGCGCAATCTGCGCTTTCTCCGTCCCGATGGTAGCCTGACGGTAGCAGCCATGCTGTTGTTTGGTAAATATACCCAGCGTTGGTTGCCTGTAATGACAGCCAAATGTATCAGCTTTGTAGGAAATCGTGTAGGAGGCAACCAATTTCGGGACAAGGTGAACGATGCAGATATGGAGGGAAACCTATTGCACCAGTTTGAGACCATCATGTCTTTCTTTACCCGCAATCTTAAAAACGTGCAGGTAGAGAAAGAATTCAATTCGTTGGGCAGGCTTGAAATCCCCTATACCAGTTTAGTTGAGTTTGTGGTCAATGCACTTGTTCATCGCTCACTGAACTGGAATGCGCCTATTCGCATCTTTATCTTCGACAACCGCGTGGAGATACATAGTCCGGGCATACTGCCCAACGGTTTACAGGTGGAAGACATTACCAATGGGACATCCATGCCTCGCAATAACTTCCTGTTCAACAACGCTATCTATCTTCTGCCCTATACTGGAGCAGGTACAGGCATCCAACGCGCCTTGGAGGATGGATTGCAAGTGGAGTTCAAGAACGATGAGCGGACATATGAGTTCCTGATTACTGTAATGAGAAAGGAGAACTTAGACACCGACTCCGACACTCTGACACTCGACTTAGACACTAAAGGGGGATGCCCTAACACTACCCCTAACACAAAAAACGAATGCCCTAACACTACCCCTAACACAGAAGGCGAATGCCCTAACACTATCCGTCCTAAACTTAGTAATAAGCAAAAGGATATTGTGAATTTCTGTAGTGTACCCAGAAGCAGTAGGGAAATCTTAGAAAGAGTGGGTGTGAAATACCATAATACAAATATCAAAAAGTATGTAACTGATTTGGTTGATGCCGGATATTTAGAAAGAACTATTCCAGGGAATCCGTTTGACATGAATCAAAAATACAGAAAGAAATGACAGTAATAGACAAGATATATAGTTACTTCGATAGAGAACCGGACTTGAAGGTGCTTTTCATCTTTCACGATGACCTTCTGGCGGTGGATCTCGCGGAAGCGGCATGGAAAGAGGGATACCGCTATGTGGAGTTCAAAGGAGACTGGTTTACCACTAAGTACAACTTAGACACTGCATGGGCGAACGACAAAGTGATTCTCTATTTCCAGCAAGAATCTCCGTTGCAAAAGAAATCGTTGCAAGAGATATTCCCGCTGATGGATGTGCTGATTGCCAACATGGAGTATCACCACCAGGACTATGCCGCCTATATGCAGCAATATGGGTTGCCCGCCGCCATGACCGCTTTTGTGGAAAAGAACATCCGGCAGTTGCAGTCGGACAAGATGCTCCGGTTGCTACAAAGCTATTATGCCGACAAGAGTATTTCACTCGACATCGCAGTCCGAGCGTTCTTGTCCTTGTACATGGGGCAAAGCCGTGTGTTGGATTGGGACAACCTCATCCTGAGAGTCTTGTTCCAAGGGCGAAGTGCGGAACGGAGCAAACAGACCGACTTCTACGTGAAGTTGAGAAACGCACCGATGGTAAAGAAGGCCTTGGACGAGAAACTGGAGAGCATCTTCGGCTGCACGGTGGATGACAATACGGAAGTGAAGGTGAAGAGGTTGATAGAGACATTCAAATATAATGCCATCATCCAAAACCTTGCCCCCATCTCGGCAGACGACTACAAGGGGGATCGCATCAATGACTCCATCGCCTTGCAACAAATGAACCGCATCTTGGAACTGGCCCTCAGCCATCCCAAAACAGCAGAGGCATTGGCAGAGGTGATAGATGAATTGGGAACAGACATACAAGACGACAATATCATACGGTGGTATGGCGTGGATGCCAACTACTATTATATCACCCACGGACTTTGCCTGCCCATACTTCGCACCCTGATGGAGAAGACTCTGATGGATGATCCGAAGAAAGTGATGGGAAGGTTGGAAGAACTGATGGTGAAACATGGCGATAACGGCGAGATCAGTGCCGTGATGGATTATGATGTGTTGGTGGCACGTTACTATGAATGTGCCTTGTCGTTGGGTTCTATCACGCTGAATCAGCCGGATGATTACATTGAGAAATACCAAAAAGAATATTACTTCATCGACCAACTGTATCGGCAATCCATGGAGTGCTTCTACAAGATAAGTCCTACCATCGTCCTTTACGAAGCCGTGCAAAAGGTGAAGCAAAACCTCGACTTGCAGTATGCCAAGTTCTGCAACCGCATCAACCTGGAATGGATGCGTTGCGTGAAGGAAGCCGGGGGCATGGCAGCCCTGCACGGACTCCGCCAACAGGATTTCTATGACAGCCTGATTAAAGGAATGCAGAAGAAGGTGGTGGTGATTGTAAGCGATGCCCTCCGCTACGAAGTGGCGCAAGAGCTTATCGGGAAATTGGCGGCGCGAAAACACATCGCACACTTGAACGCAGGAATCGCCATGCTGCCCACGGAAACAAAATTCTGTAAGCCGGCATTGCTCCCGCACCGCACCCTACGATTGTATGCCGAAGTGGACGGGACACAAAACATGGGGGTGGACAACCGCATATTGGACACGATGGACAAGCGAACCGAGCAGGTGGATGCTTACCGACAAGGGGCTATCTGTTTGGACTATAAGACGGTGGCGGAGTATGAGCAAACCAAGAACCGGGAAATATTCAAGCACCCATTAGTGTATGTGATGCACAACACCATCGACGACAAGAGTCACGGGGCTACGGCAAAGGATATTGTGGAAAATTGCCGGAATGCCATCAACGAACTGGAAATGTTGGTGCATAAGATACACGAAACATACAACGTGACCGAAGTGTATATCACCGCCGATCACGGTTTCTTGTTCAACGACCAGGCATTTGAAGAGAAGGATAAGCACAAAGTGACCGAAGCGGCATTGGAGAAAAGCAGCCGTTACTATCTTACGCAATCTGTAGCATCTGTGCCCGGCATCGTGAAGTTCCCACTAGCAGAGGTTTCCAGTATGGAGGCTGACGGTGTGTATGTGGCGGTGCCCGAAGGAACCAACCGATTGCAAGCTCCATCGGGTGGCTATCGATTTGCGCATGGCGGTGCTTCCCTGCAGGAGTTACTGATACCGGTCATTATCAGTCGCCAAGAAAGAGAAAACACCAAACCATCGGTGGGTGTCATGGTGCTCGACAGGAATCTTTCCATTCAGGCTTCGCGCCTCCGCTGCAAGTTGTTGCAGACCGATGCGGTAAGCATGGAGAGAAAAGCACGAACCATAAGGGTCGCCCTATACCACAACGACCGTGCCGTCACTCCCGTGAAAGAATTTGTATTGGACAATACGGATGCTTCACTGGATAATCGCAAGATATTGGTTGACCTCACGCTGAACCAGAACGTCAATGCCAAAGTATTGCAACTGAAGGCGTATGATGTAACCGATGACTTGAATCCTCTGATAAAAGAGAATGTAACGAACAATACACTGATTGCTAATGACTTTGATTTCGACTGATTATGGACTTACAAGATAAAGTAATGGATGCCTTTATAGGCAAGGTGGTTCGCAAGGATTTGGCTTTCCTCGTAAAAGGAGGATTGCCGGTGCCTACCTATGTATTGGAATACCTGTTAGGGCAGTATTGTGCCAGCAACGAGGAAGAGATTATCACGGAAGGGCTGGAAAAGGTAAAGAAAGTAATCCAAAACAATTATGTGCATCGTGCCGATGCCGAAGCCATCAAGGGTACTATCCGTGAGAAAGGGAAACACCGTATCATTGACAAGGTGACGGTGACACTCAATGAAAGGTCGGATGAGTATCATGCGCATTTTGCCAACTTGGGGTTGAGTAATATTCCTATCGGTACGCAATATGTGACCTCCAATCCTAAGTTGCTTTCGGGCAACGGGGTGTGGTGCATTGTCACTATCGGGTATATTCCGGGGGAAGATGTCAAGGTGCGTTGGGAAATCCAGACGCTCAAACCGGTACAAATATCCAATGTGGATGTACAGGAGTATATCGAACAACGGCAATGTTTCACCACAGAAGAATGGCTCAACTTTATGATGCACACCGTGGGATTGAACCCGGAAAAATTCAATCGAAGGGAGAAGTTGATTACGCTGGCAAGGTTGCTTCCCCACGTGGAGAACAATTTCAACTTTATGGAACTCGGTCCGAAAGGAACCGGAAAGAGCCATGTGTTTCAAGAACTGTCGCCATACGGTGTGCTGGTGAGCGGCGGTGATGTGACCAGTGCCCGCCTCTTTGTCAAGATGAGTGGCAACAGGGAGGTATTGGGCTTGGTGGGCTACTGGGACGTAGTGGCATGGGACGAGTTTGAACAGCAGAAAGGTCGTTCGGTAGATGCGGTGTTGATTGATACCATGCAAAACTACCTTGCCAACAAATCGTTCAACCGAGGCAAGGGTACGCACGAGGCTTCGGCATCTATGGTATTCGTGGGCAATACCAAACACACCGTGCCTTATATGCTGAAAAATAGCCATCTGTTCGAATCCATTCCTACGGCTTTTATCAAAGGAGCTTTCTTGGACCGTATTCATCTGTATAATCCCGGCTGGGAAATCAAGATGCTGAAAAAGGACAGTTTCTCTAAAGACTATGGGTTGATAACAGACTATATCGCCGCCGTTCTCCACGAGTTACGCAACAACGACCTCACTGCTTTGCTCAAAGAGTACGCACAATTTGACGGTTCACTTTCGGAACGCGACCATCTGGCCATCCGCAAAACATTCTCCGGCATGGTAAAACTCATCTACCCGGATGGAAAGATGACAGACGAGGAAGCGTATGAACTGATAGACTTTGCCGCTGAAAGCCGTAAGCGCGTGAAAGACCAGCTCTACATTATTGATGAAACTTTCCTGGCCGAACCTGCAAAGTTCACATACATCCGCAAGAAGGATGGTATGGAACTGAATGTGGAAACTTTGGAGAGGATAAATAATGAAGGCATCATGTCCGAAAGCAGGGAACGAGATGTTTTCACCATAACTTCTGAAGAAAATTACGATGGTGCCACTCAAAGCGACAACTTTGTTGAACAGCAGAAAGAGACTACCCATCACAGAGGTTTACGTCCACGCATTTCTCCACTACAGGAAAAGAGTCTTTCCTTCCGTTTGGGGCAGACCGGAGTTACTTATCAATCGCTTTTTGCTGACTATTTGAAGGAGGCAAACGAGATTACGATTGAAGACCCGTTCATCCGTACAAGTTGGCAGGTAAAGAACTTGGTGGAGTTTTTAACCATGTTGATTGATACTCGCGACGTGGATGACCTCAAAGTTCATTTGATAACCAATGAGGAAGAAGAAAAAATGCCCGAGCTGATAGACAAATTGGATGATATTAAGGATGACATGATAGAGTATGGCATCGAATTTGACTATAACTTCCGGAACTTCCACGACCGTTGTATCAAAACGGACACGGGGTGGGTTATTTCATTAGGCAGAGGATTGGATATTTATGAAAAATATAGTCCTTACTCTGTAGCCGCTACCCGCCCGGGCAAACGAAAATGCAAAGAGTTTATAGCAACATTTATGAGAAATAACATGTATATGGCCGAAGCCATTCTATTCCAGGTGTCGCAGCCGTAATATTGCCGCTTTTATCACGAAGCATTATAGCTTTCCGGGCGAAACATTGCCGCTTTGGTAATGGGAAACAAAACGTTCTTTAATGATATTTGTCAGCCATTTTCTTTCCAGAGGGCTCATCTAGGACTCAGGGCTCACTATGGGTGCCCTGGAGATTCGTTTTTGGCTTTGCTGTGATGTCAATGCTCTTATTATCAATGCGTTAAATTTCCTGTATTCGTTCCGTGTTGTATTGTGTTTTTGCTTGCTTCTGCTATATTCCTTTTTTGTGTGTAATCATTTTTAATCGTCAGATGTCCTTTTGTTCAAGTCCTGTACATTCCAGGAATGCTTGTGGCTGATAAGTTAGAAAAAGCAGCAGATACGGATCTTTTTTGCGTTTTCGTTTATACCCCCGTCTCCTTAATAAAATGAATTTACAAATAATGCTTGGCCCCCTCTGTTTTTGCTACGGCAGGGGCCTATAGTGAGCCTTGAGCCCAAAATGAGCCCTACACGCTTTTTCTCTTCTTTTGTTTTATGGATATGTCGTTGATTGTAAGCGATGTACGGTCTGTTTGTTTCGAGCGTTGAAAAAATGTTGTCCGGTGGATTGTCTCATAACCCCTTAGCCCACTTTCTTGCCTTGATTGCGAAAAATCATTATATCCGTCATTCATGATGATACGGTCCCCCGTTCAGTATATTCATCGCCCGGTAGAGTTGCTCCACAAAGATGAGGCGCACCATCTGGTGGGAAAAGGTCATGCGTGAAAGGGACATCTTCTCGTGTGCCGCTTCGTACACTTTGGGGGAGAATCCGTAAGGGCCTCCGATGACGAATACCAGCCGTTTGTTCACGGTATTCATCTTGCGCTTCATATAGTCTGCAAACTCTATGGAGCGCATCTCTTTTCCACCTTCGTCCAGCAGTACGACCACATCTCCCGGCTGGAGGGCTTTCAGTATCAGTTCCCCTTCCTTTTCCTTCTGCACTTCCATGGAGAGGCTCTTGGTGTTTTTCAGTTCGGGGATGACCTCCATCTCGAATGAGAGATAACGCTTGGTACGTTGCACATAGTCGTTGATGGCTGTTATAAAGTGTTGTTCTACAGTTCGTCCTACGACGAGCAGAGTAGTTTTCATACTGGTTCTGTTTTGATTAGCGCACAAATTTAGCATTTTTTTATTGTATTTTGATACAAATGCTTACCTTTGCCTATCATAAATACTTGTGAAAATGAAAAAACGGGTAATCTTTTTGTTGACCGGTCTCTTCATTTGGACGTCTGTGCTGCTGGCCCAGAGCGTTCCCGAGGGAGTGATTGGAGCCTTCAAGGAAGGAAACTCTCAGGAGCTCAACAAGTATCTGGGTGACAAGGTTGATTTAATCATTCAGAATAAGTCGACCCACGCCGACAAGCGGACGGCAGAGGGCACAATGGCTGCTTTCTTCTCCAACCACAAGGTCGGCAGTTTTAACGTGAACCATCAGGGGAAGCGCGATGAGTCCGGTTTCGTCATCGGTACCTTGACGACCGCAAACGGGAATTTTCGGGTGAATTGTTTCTTCAGAAAAGTACAGAACAAATATGTCATACATCAAATAAGGATAGATAAAACAGATGAATAAGGAAGAAGAATTGATTGGCAGGCTGATAGACCTGGCTTTCGCCGAAGATATAGGCGATGGAGACCATACAACCCTTTCGTGCATTCCTGCTACGGCAATGGGCAAGTCCAAACTGCTGATAAAAGAACCGGGCATACTGGCCGGTATCGAGATAGCCAAGGAGGTGTTCCGTCGTTTCGACCCTACCATGAAGGTGGAAGTGTTTATTAATGACGGTACAGCCGTAAAGCCGGGCGACGTGGCCATGATTGTGGAAGGCAAGATACAGTCGCTGCTGCAAACGGAGCGTCTGATGCTGAACATCATGCAGCGCATGAGTGGCATTGCCACCATGACACATAAGTATGCCGAGCAACTGAAAGGTACGAATACCCGTGTACTCGATACCCGCAAGACTACTCCGGGCATGCGTATCCTCGAGAAAATGGCAGTGAAAATCGGTGGCGGTGTAAACCACCGTATCGGCTTGTTCGATATGATTTTGCTGAAAGACAACCATGTGGACTTTGCGGGAGGCATCGACAAGGCCATCAACCGTGCGAAGGAATATTGCAAGGGAAAAGGCAAGGACCTCAAGATAGAAATAGAAGTGCGCAACTTCGACGAATTGCAGCAGGTGCTCGACCTGGGCGGTGTAGACCGTATCATGTTCGACAACTTTACGCCGGCAATGACAAAGAAGGCCGTAGAGATGGTAGGCGGCCGCTATGAAACGGAATCTTCCGGCGGCATCACGTTTGATACGCTCCGCGACTATGCCGAATGCGGTGTAGACTTTATCTCAGTCGGTGCGCTGACCCATTCTGTGAAGGGATTGGATATGAGTTTTAAAGCATGTTGACAAAGGCAGAACGCGTTATTGCAGAATAATAAGGAAAGCCTCTCATAAAGAATGCTGCATTAAGGCAGATTTATGAGAGGCTTTCTCTTGATAACCGGTAGAGTAATGGACCCGGAAAAACAGATGGTGTATTTGGGAGAAACAGATGGTCTGTTTGGGGCAGATAGATGATGCGTTTGGCTGTAACGGATGATGTGTTTCAATGGATAAATAGCGTAGGAAGGTATGAAAAACATAACATGGAATAAAGTAAAAACAACTGTCAAAGGTTGGCAAGTGGGAGACTACATCCGGCAGACTTCCATTGTGGTGATTGGTGTACTGATTACCTTTGCCGGTAGTGAGTTGGTTACTCAAAACTCCGAGAAGAAAGATATTCAAGCCACCATGTCGCTGATTAGGGATGAACTGAAAAGCAACCGGGAGAATTATGAGAGTATCGTTTCAGAGTTTAGAGAGGATGAACGTCTTTCCAGCTTATTGGTGGAGCATGACTTAAAGCATCGGACGATACCAGAAGATTCATTGATACAGTTCCGCTTTCTTATGGGGCATATCCGCAGTTTTTATTATAGTCAGAATGCATTGGATATACTTAAAAACTCCATGTTGATGCAGAAGATTTCAGATAAAGAGCTACTGTTGCAGTTGACCGGAATCTATGAGGTATTGGATGGATTTAGGGCGACTATGAATGGCTATTACGATATGAAGGACGAAATTATGGTTCCTTTCCATTTGGCATTGACTGACGAACAGACGGACCAGATAAATCGTGGAGGATATGAGGCGTGGGATATTTACTTGTAGGACAGGTCGGTACGGAACTTTGTCAGGGTAGCGCGGAACTATTTTACGCCGGACTATGTAGAACGTGTGGGAAAACGTATAGACGAGGCAATACAAGCGCTTGAGAAAAAGTATCATTTAGAATGAAAAGATATGGGAAAGACAAGCTTTAACAGGTTGAACCATAAGATAAAAAGCTGGCGCATAGGTGATTATTTCCGTCAGTTCAGTATTGTGGCTGCGGGCATCATTGTCACTTTCTGGGGAAACGACCGGATTACCGAGAACGCCCGCCAAAAGGAAGTGCGTGCTACGATGCAGCTGATAACGGAAGAGTTGGAATATAATAAGCAGGAGCTCCGTAATATAAAGCACTTGTTGGATATTGACATACACATGAGTCTGCTGTTGAAGGAACATGATATGGATGTATCCAAGATACCGACAGATACTCTGTGGAAGTATGGCAAGCTTTTCAATAATATGGATGAATTCTCTTATAGGACAGATGCGCTGGATGTGCTGAAAGGTTCTTCATTGATGCAGTATATACCGGACAAACGTATGTTGCAGGATGTATTGCAGACTTATTTTGAGTTGGGCAGGAAACAGAGGGATGTCGGTGATTACTATGCAACGAAAACAGATGCTCTTATGAGTGCTGCCATGTCCAGGGAGTTGGCGCATGTTTTTGATGGTGACGACAGTCTTCGGGACCAGGCCTTGTTTCTTGTGCAGTATAAGAAATTTATCAATTACGTCAACATGGTTCCTGGTTTTCTGTATTGGCATGAATTTGATGAATTGGATGAAAGGCTGGCCAAGCAGATTCAAGTATTGAAAGCCAAATATAAGTAATCTCCGTTCTTTAACATCTTTTTGTATTTAATTCAGCAGCATTTTCAAAAATGCTGCGTCTAACTAACAAACGACGCGAAGAGGCGTCCGTAAAACGAGCACTGACATTGGAAAATGAGATAGAACTGATTGAGGGCTGCCGGGCAGGAAAGGATTCCGCCCGAAAGGAATTATACACCCTCTACTCCAAGCAGATGCTGGCGGTATGTTACCGCTATACGGGCGATGTCGATGCGGCCCATGACGTATTGCACGATGGCTTCATCAAAATTTTCACCCACTTCACCTTCCGTGGCGAATGTGCATTGAGTACCTGGGTGACAAGGGTAATGGTGACGCAGGCGATAGACTACCTGCGGAAACAGCAACGTTTCAGCCAACTGGTGGTGAATGAGGAACAATTGCCCGACATTCCGGATGAAGCAGGCATTGCCGAAACCGGAGGCCGTATTTCCGAAGAAATGCTGATGGCGTTCGTGGCGGAACTTCCCGATGGATGCCGTACTGTATTCAACTTATACGTCTTTGAGGAGAAATCGCACAAGGAAATAGCCGAAATCCTCCACATCAAAGAGCATTCGTCTACCTCGCAGTTGCATCGTGCTAAGTGTTTGTTGATAAAAAGAATTAAAGAATATACTGAATATGAGAGAAAATGATGAAATAACCGGTTTGTTCCGCAGTCGTCTTGCCGGTGCAGAGATGACAGTGCGGGAGGACTTCTGGGAAGGGTTGCAACGTGACTTGCCGTCACCGGTTGCCGCAAAAGGCAGGAGGCCGCTTTTTCTTTCTCCGAGGTTTCACCGCGTAGCCGCAGCCGCCTCTGTTGTATTTGTACTGGGAGCTGCTTCTGCCGCTTTCTGGTATTTCTCTCCGAAAGAGGAAATCAAGGAGGCCTTTACACAAGTGGCGGCCATGACGCCGGAAGGTAACTTGAACGGGGATGTGGTGCAGGAAAGTTTTCCCTCTATCCATCAGGCCAACCCCATGGCACAAAAGCCCGGTACACAGCATCCCGCCAACGGCATTCCGGCAGGATTGACGGCGCAGGCCGATGAGGATGAATCCGTGTCTGTCCATGTTTCCATCCGGATTACCCAACGGGTGTACGGAAACCAGCAGCAGCCGGGAAACGGTTATTACAGTAACGGAACTCCGGCCGGAAACGGGAACTACCATTCAAATCCTGGCCATAAGGATGCTGATATAGATAGAATGCTGCCATCTTCTGAGGAAGAACCGGCAAAGTCTGTGGCTGTATCGCCATCCAAGCCCCGTAATTGGGCATTGAAAGCAGGCATCGGCACTTCCCTGCCGAAAGGGAATTTCCATATGCCGTTCACGGCCGGGGTAAGCGTGGAACGTTGTTTGAACAAGCATTTCTCCTTGGAAGCCGGTCTTCAGTATAATTGCTTGGATGGTGACCATACGTTGCATACGCTGGGAATTCCGGTAAGGCTGAACATGATGCTGGCCAGTACGCCGAAAGTGGATTTCTATGCTATGGTAGGTGGAGCAGCCGAGAAATGCATTGCAGGTGCTCCGGACAATGGTTTCGGTGCAGAGCCGGTACAGTTGTCGGTTGCTGCCGGAGTAGGGGTACGCTATAAAATGAACAACCGTTTTGCCTTGTTTGCAGAGCCGTCTGTATCCCATCATTTCGATACGGACTCGCAGACAAGAACCTTGCGTACGGAACGGCCCACCAATCTGAATCTGTTGTGCGGCGTGCGCATGACTTATTAATCTTAAATACCATACAAATATGAAGACTCTATACAATAAATTACATATATTCGGGCAGACTATGCTGCTCGTATTCTTTACTCTTTCTGTTCTCTCTTTGGGCTCTTGCAGCAAAGAAACGTTGGACTACAACCATCCGGATGTAGACTTGTTTGTCAAGCAGTTGAAGGCTGGCAAATATTCTACCCAAAGTCCGGATGGATTGAGTAACATGCCCAAGTTCACTTCCGAAGATATAGAGGAATTGCTGAAGTATGCCGAGGACTTGACGGTCATTCCCTCTTTCCCCCTGGCTCCGGTATCCTATTCGGCAGGTGGCAAGCTGCGTTTGGGCGAATGCATCCTGTGGACGGTAGAGACTATCCGCCTCGGGAACAATGCTTCGATGGGATGCAAGATGGTACATACGGATGCGGAGAATTATGAAGGTATCTATTTCCTTTCGGACGAAGAGGTGCTGGATGCCGCTTCGCGCTACCGCCGCTGGTGGGAAACCCGTAAGTATCCACGGACTATGTGGACGATTGATCCCTGCTATGACGAACCGCTTTGTGGCAGCGGATATATGTGGTGGTGAAATGTTTTTAGGGATTAAGTAATCAAAACTGTCAGGTGAAGATATCTATACTTGTTTGGGGGCTGCTCTGTGCAGTAGCTTTCCCTTGCTATGCCCAAAACTGGACCCCTCAGGACTCGTTGAGGCTGAACCGGTTGCTGAAGGGCGAGGGGGAGGTAAAACTGAATCCGGAGGTATTGCAGGAATTGGAAATGAACAATTCTCTGGGTACTCCGAAAGCGGTGATGGACAAGTCGTGGATGGATTTTGATAATTCATTGCCCGTCATGCCGAAAGCGCCCGAGAAAAAAGTGGTGCTTACCTTACGTCCTTATACAGCCAATACCAAATATAATTGGGACCCCATTTATCAGAAAAAAATCAAGGTAGACAAGGATACTTGGCGAGGAGATGAATTCTATGCGCTTAAGATTCTGATGATTCCTACGAACTGGGCTAAACATCCGTTTGATGCCGGTCCGCGTGAGACGGTGGAGCAGATTGAAGCAACCGGTTTGCGTTACCGGGTGACGGAGCGGGCCAATAATATGGCTGTGGGCGGTTGGCAGGGTGCCAGTGGCGGTGGAATTTCCGGTTTAGACCTGATGACACCTTTTACCCGTGAGTTTTGGAATTTCAAAGGCCGCAAGCGCCGTGCCCGTACGCTGGAAGTATTGAAGGCGTATGGAGATTCGATAACTGTTTTGGAACAACAGTAATTTATCACTTTTTGTCAAATTTTGAACTTTCTTTCTCCTCTTCTTGTTTTCATTAGTAAACCTTTAAAAAAAGTAATAATGAACAGAGTGACTTCTCTATTTGGAATAAGATATCCGATAATTCAAGGTGGTATGGTGTGGTGTAGCGGCTGGAGACTTGCTGCTGCTGTAAGCAATGCGGGAGGGCTGGGCTTGCTCGGCGCAGGTTCGATGCATCCCGAAACGTTGCGGGAGCATATCAGGAAATGCCGTGAGGCTACGCATCATGCTTTTGGTGTGAATATTCCCTTGATGTATCCCCAGATAGAAGAGATAATGCAGATTGTGGCCGACGAGGGAGTGAAGATTGTATTTACATCTGCCGGCAGCCCGAAGAAATGGACTGGTTGGTTGCACGAGCGTGGCATCACGGTGGTGCATGTTGTTTCGTCCTCGCGTTTTGCCGTGAAGGCAGAAGAGGCGGGTGTTGATGCAATAGTTGCCGAAGGCTTCGAAGCCGGTGGGCACAATGGGAGGGAGGAGACTACCACCCTGTGCCTGATACCAGCTGTACGTGCAGTTACTACACTTCCGCTGATTGCCGCCGGTGGCATTGCAACGGGTGAGGCCATGCTGGCTGCCCGGGTGCTGGGTGTGGAAGGTGTGCAGATTGGTACACGCTTTGCCTTGACGGCAGAGAGTTCTGCAAACGAGGTATTTAAGGATTACTGCTTGCATTTGGAAGAAGGGGATACCCGTCTGCTTTTGAAGAAATTGGCTCCGGTGCGTCTGGTGCGCAATAACTTTCGCAGCGCCGTAGAGGCTGCTGAGGCTGTGGGAGCTTCAGAGGAAGAACTTCGTATCCTTTTAGGGCATGGCCGTGCCAAACGTGGTATTTTTGAAGGTGACTTGGAAGAAGGGGAACTGGAAATAGGGCAGGTATCTGCCTTGCTGCATGGAAAGGGAGTGCAGTCTGTGGCGTCGGTCATGCAAGAGTTGGTGGAGGAGAGCAGAAGGGCGTGGGAGAGAATGCAGGAATTGGATTTCTGAATATTCCCTCTTCTGGTATCATATAACAATAAAAAAGGAATATTCCCGGTGATTTCGGGGATATTCCTTTTTTAGTTTCAACTTATAACCTTTTATCCTTTGGGGATATTGGTTGTGTCTTTTGCCGTATTTCCACTTGTGGCGGAATTACTTGTGCCATTGCTGCTGGCAGTGGCGCTACCGGTAGCCATATTTGTTGCACTTTTACCGGCTGTCTGCACAGCAGGTTGCTCTTCCCAATGGAACGGTTCAAAGCTACTGTTCGGGTCAACCCAGGACGGTTTCTTGGAAGCATAAATAATGAACGGGGCAATGACTACAATCAGTGCACCGATGATGAGCACGGAGAACCATACTGTGTTGCTGCCTGTTGAAATCTGGCTGGGTGGGATAAAGCTCAGTACGAATGCCAGCAATGACCCGCAGAAACCAAGTCCACCGATGAGCCACATCAATCCGTTGCCATTCTTGCCGATACGGAACGGACGGTTCAGCTTCTTCATCTTATAACGCAGCACGATGGCTCCGGAGAACATCAGCATATACATGATAAGATAGAGGACTACAGTCAGCTGTGATAGAATCTGGTAGAAACTCTGTACGGAAGGCATGACTACGAACAGAAGGCTCAGTACGGTTACTGCACCGCCTTGTACATAAAGGATATTCTTCTGTACGCCCAGCTTGTTTGTCTTTTGGAAGAACGGAGGCATGTAGCCTGCTTTTCCTACGGCAAAGATACCTTTGGACGGACCAGCAACCCATGTCAATACACCTGCCAGTACGCCGAATGCCAAAGCGATGGCAATAATCGGTGACAGCCAGGAGGCGCGGATGTAATGGAAATAGTTATCGAAGCCTACAAGCAGACTCTGTGTCAGACTGATGTCTTTGGCCGGGATGATGATGCCCAGTGAGAAAGTACCGAGCACGAAGATGATAACCGCAATGGCCGCACCGATGAACACTGCCTTCGGATAATTCTTGGAGGGATTGTTCACGTCTTTTACGTGGATACCGCCCATTTCCATACCGGCATAGAAGAGGAAGATACTGGCAGCAAGTACCACGTTGTCGAAGTTCGTCAAGTCGGGGAAGAAGCTGCTGTGGAAGTCCAGGTTGGAGTGTCCACCGGTGGCAAGGTAGATAATACCCAGGATAATCAGCAGTGCGGCAGGGATAATAGTCCCGACCAGGCCGCCGACCTTTGCCACTTTACCTACCCAGCTCATGCCCTTCATGGAAATGAACGTAGCTAGCCAGTAGATGATGAGGACAACAACGAGTGAGTAATACTTGTTGTTGGCCAGTGACATGTCGTGTACGTCGTTCATGCCGATGAAAGCAATGGATACGGCACCGAATGTCAATACGGTAGGATACCAGATTGTACTTTCAATCCATTGTACCCAGATGGCAAGGAAGCCCAGTTTTTTTCCGTAGGCTTCGCCCACCCAGCGGAACACACCGCCTTGCTTGTCTTGAAACATGGCAGCCAGTTCCGCGGCGACAAGTGACGTCGGAATCAGAAAAACA